>Ga0310345_10000561_pt1 | contig 51108 bp, 64 predicted proteins | sample HC15DNA20500_MG_FD_204667 | JGI IMG/M metagenome (GOLD analysis project Ga0310345, IMG submission 204667) | Marine microbial communities from station ALOHA, North Pacific Subtropical Gyre - HC15-DNA-20-500_MG | ecosystem: Environmental > Aquatic > Marine > Oceanic | place: Pacific Ocean: North...
GTAATCCTGCCATGTCATGGCCGGAGCGGTGCCTGCGCTGTATATATTGCCATACGTTGCTTGCATCCCGTAGGAATTAACATAAACAGAACTGAGAAAAGTGATGCCTCGCTTCATGATAAATTCCCCATCTTCGTCGATCGAGAACAGCACGCCATTCTGGGCATTCGTAACAGAAAAAACCAGTGCGTCTGCGGCCATCGTGCTGGAGTTGCCGATGCTGACAGTGGTCGCAGCCGTGTTCGTCGAGACGAAGCTGAGTTTCTGTCCCGCCTCAGCCCAAACCCCCGAGTGGCCGTGGAGGGCGTCTGCGTCCGACGCATCAGTTAAAGTTTCCAGTTCCGCAGTCGTGGCCGTCAAACCGTCTAGGATCTCTAGCTCTGCCTCTACGAGTGCCGCACTCCCGATGGTCAACCCGGCAGCGGATGTCCCATCTCCCAGCGTCAGCACCCCTTGATAGTCCAGCTTTAGAAGATCGTCCGGCGAGCCACCTGCGCTATCGTCTTGTATGTGCAGCGGGATGTAATTGGCATCGTTGTTATCCAGCGCAGTTATTTTAAGCGCCGTGGTGTCTGTTGCCAGATCCGCGTCTAGCAGGTCAATCGTCAGAAAGACCTCGCCATCCGATGAACTATCCAGGGCGACGATCTCGGTATCCCCGAACGCGATCGTGGTAGCAGCGGCGGCATCTCCGATGGCGTCAAATGTTGTTGCGCTTGTGGCCTCCCACGTCAGCACTCCCGACCCGTCGGTTTGAAGGCGCTCCCCGGAATCACCGTCGTCGGGGGGTAAGGTGTAATCTGTATCCGCCGCAAGGGCCGGAACAGTGAATGTGGCATTGTTGGCTCCGTTGTCGTCGTCTTCGTCTATCTGGAGGATTCCCGCCCCTGTCGTTCCATTGCCGAGAATAAGTGAGGCCAGATTGGTGATGGCTACTTTCCCGCCATTCATGTTGCCGCCAAGGGTGTCTCCGGCTTTCAGGTAATAATTCGAAGAATCGACAGCAGACGGAAAAATGTAGCTTCCGTCATTGTCGTCGTAGATGGATTCGGTGGTATGGATCTTACCCCGAGCTACGTCTGTGCCCAGGCCCGTAGCGATATCAACGGCCCGCAGGGAGGCTTGATATATATTGTCCGGGGGGACGCTGGCCCTGCCCAGCGACATTGTAGCCAGAGTACCCGCGCCGTTTATGGTGATGTCAGCGTTTGCGATGGTCACGTAGGCGACCTGTCCCGTGAATACGGAACGGGCCATCTTGAACGTCCATGTGTGATTTGTAAGCGCAGTCCCTAGTGTAAATCGGAACTCGTTGTCGTCAAACCCACCTACATCCCACTCGAACTGCTCGTAGTTGTGCCCGGCAGAAGCGAACAGAGTAATGGTCGCAGAGTTAGTAGCAACAATCGCGCCTGCCTGCATCGGTAAAAAGGCCGTAAAGGCCAGGAGGGCCAGGAACAGGCGCATGATGTTTCTCCTATGAAGATTTCAGGGCGACCAATACCGTACCAGTCCAGTCCCCGGAGCTTACTACCTGCAGGTACCCTCCGGGCGGGACAACCGTGGCCCCAGTGGCCGCTGCAAACTGGTCTGCCGGACTAGCGTCCGTCCATACCTGATGGACCACCCCATCCACAACCACATTTACCGTAACCGTAACGGAACCCGTGGTGTGGTTCATGAAGATCCCGAGGATTTCTCCCGGAGTACTAATCTCAGCATTCTGCGTAGAAGTCTCCGCAGCAAACGTAAAGAACTTCGCGTTCATATTAGTTGTCACCGAGAATCATGTACGTGAGTTCAATGGTCTGGGTTACAGCAGAAGCTGTAAAAAGGAATTGTACAGCGTCCATGATGCCCCCTTACGGTCCACCATCGACCCATGTACCGACCCGCCGAATCGTCAGCCATCGGACGGTATCGAGACCGATCAGGGTGATCGAGGCCCCGGCTGATCCAGGGCTGTCGATTGTATCCCCGGCGTCCAGGAGCACCCCGTCGAGGGCGATCTTGTCGGCGGCATCTATCTCGATAGTGGTGACGTTGGCCGCCCCGATGTTGGTATTACCGATGGTGACGATCATTCCTGCCGCTACGGGAGGAAGCGTGTAGGTCATTACCTGAGCCGCATTGTTGTAGTGATGGTTGCCGTATACGCCAGTGGCTGCAGCCCCATCTGCGGTACAGGTGACAGCAGACGCAGTATCCAGGGATACATTGACCAGGGCACTTAATCCGCTTCCAATCGAGACGATGTCCGTTCCGCCAACGGAGAGGTCAAGCAAGCCGTTGGCGCCCATAGTAAACTGAGCCTCGTCGGAAGCGTCATCGCCTTGGTCGGATTCGAGGGTGATGGTAGCATCATTGCCTTCTCCGGCGATATAGCGGACCACCACATTCTCTGCGCCAAAGGCGAAGGAGGCCAGGAACATCAATGCGATCGGGGCCAACAGCCATGGCTTGACGAATGCGGATTTACGGGTGGGTTTGTCAGGGGTTTCTTCCATAATCCAACCAAACTGTATCTCCAGGGCTGCCTCGACTCGATCGAGTCTTCCCTTGAAATCATTTTCAGGGAGGACCGGAAAGCCCAGACCCCGACCATCACGGATAGCTTGTTTTACTTCTTGTTTCATCTTTCCCATTTCATTGTCTCCTGTTTAGGTGAGCCGATACGGTGAGGGACACCGAACCGGATAGCTTATTCGTCGGCCACTTCTAGGGCGCTGGAATCTAGGGTGAATTTAAAAGAGTAGGTGCGATCCGATTCGGTCGCTCCGTTTTCCACTAAAGATCCGCGAGATGCGGTTAGCTTAGTGGGTCTGTCTGCCGCAGCCATGGCGTTGTAGGCGGACCACATAGCCCCAACCAGAGCTCGGACAACCTTGCGCCACGATCCACTAACCTCGTTTGCTTCGGTATCTACGAGGCCATCAAGCTGGTCAATCGGAATTACAATCGCGCCTTGTGTTCCCGAGAGATTCGCAGTGATCCACGCAGCGTCCATTCCTATGGTGGCAACAGTATCCGCCGCCTCCAGGGTACCCCCGTCCGAAAGCTCTACTAGCAGATATCCAGGAAAATAAGTTTCCGGCTTGTCATCAGTAAACGCCATGACTCTCCTTGGTTGCGGAGGCCCCCCCGAAGGGGGACCACCTCAATTAGCTGACTCCCCAGTTGGAGTTCAAGAATACTTTGAATTGTTCCATTGCGTTTATTCCAGTTTAGGAAACGGTGCCTCCCCGCCACACATCTGGTCGAACCGCTCCGATTCCGAAACGGAACCGAACACGTTGGTAGAGTATGTCAGGATTCCCGTCTGTAAAGGTCTCCAGTCCAGGTCGCGACCTCCACAAGCCTTTTACCTCGTTCCGGCCTTCGGCCTTGTAGAGGATTAGGGCGGTGGTCAAGTGGTCATACACCGTGTATTGGAACCTTCCCATCTGGAAGTTCTTCGCATTCATGGAGTCCGTGGGACGAAGGTCCGACTTCAGAATTTCCCAAATCGACTCTTCGTCAGCAGGACGAATGTAGACATTGGTCATCGTTTTCGGGTCTTTGTGTCCGCGTTCTCCTACGTGGGATCGGAAGTTGAGCTGTGCCTGGAAGATCGCAGCCGCCGAAATAACGGAGGTAGCTTCCACGTTAGACCATTGTCCGCCCTTCGCGTGAGGGTTGTTCCGGGAAGAGTCCAGCCAGTAACCTCCATCCTCTGCGAGGAAGGGGGCACCGGATGCGCCAAGGGCGCGGTTTACACCGTCTGCCATGATCAGCTCGACAGATCGCCTGGAACCCTCAAGGAGCTCCTGGGCGTTGTCTCGGATCTGGCCGTAGAGCTCGTCCTCGAAGAGTCTGCGCTCATACCCGGTCTTGCCACGATATACGTACGTGGTGATCGAGTGTGAGAAGCCTTCGGACTGCTCGTCGATCGGGAGTTCGTCCGCATCCCGGTTCTGGCCCACGTTTCCGAGGCCAACTACCGATTGGAACTTTTCCGTCTCTTTGTTGATCGTGTCCATCTCGTAGAACATCTCGCCCTGAAAGGGAAAGTCGAACCCACGCTTGAACACGTCTCCAGTTCCTTCCGCCAAAAGAGAGGCGAACCCCTCCGGGACCATAATCCCGACGTTGGGAGAAGTGGTGGAGGTTTTTAAAGATCTTGTTTCTGTAGCAGGCATGTATTAACTCCTTACGCTGGGGCGGCAGTGATTCGGCTTGACAGCACTTTAGCTCGGACTAACCCGAATTGGCCCGCGCCGTTTCCGGCCGGATCGTGAGAGAAATAGTCTTGATAGATTTCGGTCACCTCGAAGTCAGGGGCGGATTCATCCTCAAGGTCAAGGCCCCAGACATTGCTGGCGACCACAAATGCAAACTGTTGTCCCTTCTGGGAATCCGCGGGAACCGCAGATGCAGGCGTATCGTGGTGAAGCTGTACCTCGAACTCCGTTGATGGTAGAATCTCCATCACAGAAACGTAAGTTGTAACCGCAACGTCTACGTCAGTCATGGCAACCAAATGGATGCCGTTCGTAGCGTGACTTGCGGAACAAATATTGACCGTACCGTCAGTACTCTTCATCAGAAGCTGACCCTTTTTCCAGGTATCACTTCCGTCACCCTTCCAGACATTGTCTGTAATCGGGCCAGGATTCCGAATAACTGTACCTTGAATTGTGGAATCGCCGTATGCCATCTTTATCTCCTAATTTTGGGACGCCTCTGTTGGTCGATATCATTTTCTGGGTCTGCGATATCTACTACAGATTCTCTGCTGTATGCAGCGTACATGGCACGTTTGTGCTCCACGTACTCCCGTGGTTGTTTTACAATAGGGTCACCCATGTGCCCCTTCTGATCTATGACTTCCTTCTGATCTACTAATAGATCATCAGGGTTTGAATCTCGTTTAGCGTAGGAATGAACGGATTCCGGGTTAGCGGCGTCCAGTTCCTCAAGCTTTTTAAGTCTTTTGTCTTCCGTCAGCTCCTTAAAATCAAATTCTACCGGGGGAGCAATCGGGCGCTTGGCCTTTCGTTTCGTGCCTGTCTCTGTAATCACACTCATTTATTAAGGGCCTCTTTTTTCTTGTCCAGATTGTCGAGGGTTTTGCCAAATATGTCTTTGAATAGTTGCGTTTCCCGAATGTCTGGTTCTCCGTTTGTTTCGTCGGCCTGCGAGGATCCTCCGCCAGTAGGTCGACCGGGGGGCCTCTTCTTGGAGCTGGCTTTCGCCACCTTCAAGAGTTGTTCATCAGAAAACCCCCCACCCAGCCTTTCTCGAAGTCCATTGATCTCCTCGGCATAGCCTTGGTTCTCTGGAAGGACGCTGGAGAGCTGGGAAGCAAAATCGTTCTGCATCGTTTCTATAAGGCTGGCGAACTGACCTCTTACGAGTTGGTCCTGGTCCTTGAGTAGAAAGGCGAGTTTTGCGGGGTCTTCCCGGAATGATTCGAGGGCCTCTTCTGAGAAGGGGTCCTCTTTCGGGTTGCTGATCTCGGCCACTTGGGCTTGGAGCTCGGCTACCACCTTTTTTGTATCAGCGGCCTCGCGGGTCGCTTCATTCATTCGGGAAACAGAAGCATCGTATTGCTCCTTGCTGACCGTGTCTGACGTCTCGGGGTTGCTGTCTCCAGGCCCTGTCGGTTGGTCATCGTCTGCCATTATGCATGTTCTCCTTTGGGTGTCAACCCATTTTTGTATGCCCGGATAATATCAGGAACGCTTAACAGATTGCGTAGCTGTTTTATCCCTCCTCTTACCTCGGGCGACTCTTCTGTTTCCAGTTCCCTACGGAGGGACTCTAGGTCATCCATTAGCATCTTTTTGAGATGCGCGGAATCCAAGTTGTCAAGAATCGCTTCTAACTGGTCGAGTGAATATTTTCTGGGGATCATTGCCCCCCTGCCAGGGCACCCAGCGGGCCAGCAATCGCATTACCTACTGCTTGGCCCTCGGTCTGATTCCTGTCCCCTACAGGCGCACTGCCCCCGCCTGCCCCGCCCCCTGCCAGTTGCTCTGTAAGGGCAACATGCTGCCGAAGGATCGGGATGTTGGCCGCCATCGGGTTCTCCGTCTTACCTTCTACTGCCGCCCACCTCATTAGCTCTGCCCGGTGGGAGACCAAATGGACGTTGTGGTTCTGCCCGTCTATTGGTTCGATCGCAGTTCCATTAGTCATCATGGCCCGATTTTCCTCGTCTGCCTTGCCCTTGGCATCAAAGTCCTGCGGAGGCTTGACGAAGCGAGAGCCGGGGAGCTTCCGGACTTCCCACATGGCGCGGAGCATCTCATCCATGTCGGTTCGCTGGAGGAGTTCGGGGGATTGGGAAATGATGCCAACCATCTCGTTGAAAGACTGCTGGTGAAGGATGTTGTCCTGGAATTCGTCTACGATATTGATCTCGATATCGAACTCGCCGTGGATGTCTCCAAGAGATACGGGGACAATCGCAGAGCTGTCATCAGTCACCGCAATTATCATCTCTGGATCCCCGAAGGCCTCCATGTAGGACTTGATTTTGCGGGCCCGGAAATATTCCCTCTGGCTCATGATGTACCGAATCATGTTCAAGGGGGGTTGGGAAGAAAGGCGGAAGACGTTGTTGGCCTCCGAGGCAGATGCGCGGGATCCTAATCCTTCCCCTGTGAACTGACGGTCAAAGGCCAAGGCCTCCTTGGAGTCGTCCCGGATGTACCCCAGAAGACCCAGGGCTCCCTGGGAGTTGCCGCCGATGGAGGGCCGAGACCACGTCTTGTCGGGATCGCTTGAATCCGTAGGCCATGGTGATCCGTCGAATGTAAAGTCCGTGATAGTGGGAAAGGCGGATTCATTGAAGATGAGGGGGGCCAGGAGGTTGGCGGACTGCTCGTCTAATATCTGGTTCTTTAGGGTGCTCTCTACAGCGTAGTTGGACCGGATCGCCTGGCCTGGAGCCATGCGGTAGAACGTGTCGGGTTCTCCGGGCATGCAATTCACCCAGCTAATCGGAACCTCCCCGTCAGGATCCCGATTCTTCTCCAGCTTAATTGGTATAGATTCGTCCACAGCGTTACCGATCGAAGTAAACCAGTAGGCCTCCGGAGAGTTCTTCTTTGCGTCCCACTTGCCAGAGTCGTCGATGGGGACGTTGCAAAATACGTTCCACCGGAGGAACATCCCAGTTCTCGTGGTATCGGTGGAGGAGGCGAGTCCCTCGGCAGTCTGCTCGTCCTCGCGGTGTTCTCCTCCGATTGCTCCGTCCCAAAAATGCTTTTCAGTAATCAGCTTGACCTGGTCTGGGTCATATTCCCCCGTCCTGACTCCATTGATGATCGTCGCCAACGGAATCACGTCCACAAGGAATACCCAGTTCTGGTCCTGGATCTCCCCAACCGCTGGGTCTACATAGAGGTTCCAGATGGGGAACGGGCGGAATTCGGGAAAAGTGTCTACCACCTTCAGAGTCTCTTCAGTTTTAACCTCCCCCAAAACAACATTTATCTCCCCAGTGGTGGGGTCGATATCTTCGATGTATTGCGGAATTTGAGTTTTGACGTTCCGAAGCTTCTGATTCCAGAAAACCATTTCCCCGTATCCCCCGTACTTGTAAATAAGCATCGCCATTTCCGGGGTAACCTTTCCATCGCGACCCCTTTTTAAAGCCCATCGGGCCATGATGTCGTGGTTCTCCGCCTGCTGCCGGGCCTCTTCTGAGGACTCGAAGCGGGAGGAGTTCATGATGGGGTCGTACTTGAAAGGTAAAGGCTTGGACAGATATACAGACATGTAGTGGGCGGTGAATTGGTTCACAGTCCGGTAGAACAGAGTGCTTCCTGCAGTAGATCGAAGAGCCGAAGAATCAGGGAGGGCCATCTTGTCTTCAGCCAAAGTCCGGTTCTGCTCAGACTTGTACATGTTGTCCACGATCTTCCAGATCGTTTCGTAAGGCTCTCGATCGGAGGCGTAGCGGTCGTATACCGTCCTTCCGATCTCTTTTAATTCCTTCGTGGTGTCTTCCTCTGAGGCAAAGTTGTTGTCGGACCCGTAGATGTCCGTGATCTGCAGATCCAGATCAGTAGGAAGGAATTTCTCGTCTCCAGGCATGATTACTTCTTTATCAGGTAGGGCTCGATGGCCGATTCGCGAACCATGAAGTCCTCCTCCTGGAGACGGAAGACGTCGGTTTGGTGGTCACGAACCATGACGAACGTGTTCCCGTCAACGACCTCTTCAGTCTTAAAGGAAACATTCGGCCCCACAGCCAGGATCAAGGCAAGGTTGGTTTGCTCCGCTTCCTCGTCAGTGATGTAAATATCCGTACCGGGACGCTTAAAATGGGTACGTGTTCGCCCGTCCGATTCTGCGACCTCCACCTCTTCGGCAGCCAAGGCCTTTCGGACGTATAGGTAGTCAGAGTTAGGAGTAATTCTGGAGGGATCAATATTTAGTGATCGGACATACATTCCTGGGTTTCTTACCAGAATTATTGTTTTTGTCAACGCGGCGTCTGGTCTTCTGATCCCCTGGGGCCGTAAAGCGGGGATTCTCCATGCAGGTCCAACCGAAGGTGTCCATAAGGTGGTTGTCGTGGTCCTGCGGTTTCTCTGCCAAGTTAGCCCTCCCAAACCTCTTCACAGCAACCTCCTCGTTCATGTACCCCTCGATCTCTTTTCTGAAGTGGACCAAATTAGAAAACACCAAACATCTAGTGAATCCCATCTTGTCATAGAAGGGGTGCTTGCGGTCGCGGTCGATAGACAGCCAGGGAGACGTCATGTCTACACGAGCCTCTACGCGCTGCCCGGAGGCGGGCTCGCAAGATAGACCCTCGTATGCGTAGAGTTGACCGATAGAGATCCTCTCTCTCTCCAGGGGTCGGGCAAAGGACTTAGGGTCCATCTTGGAAAACCAGTATCTCTCTGAAGAAAAAGACTCCCTCCACCTTGTTCGCATCCCGTCTGCGCTGCGATTTATTCGAGCATTGCCGGAGGCTTGAATGATAGCAGGGGCGTGTTCAGGGATCACTCGATTCTTTGCGTAGTACTCACGGTAAAGGATTAGAATAGGTTCTTCAGGCCACTCGATCTGCCTGTCTTCGAGTTTGGTAATAGATCCAGGTCGGGGAACAAAGCTCCATAGACACGCGCACGGGTTCCTTCTGCCATGGTCGATCACACGCATTCGGGTCGCGTCGTTAGGGATTTTAAACGGAGGGATCAGATGCATCTCCGGGTCCCAGTCCTCATACACAAGGCCTTCGGAAGACTCAGGGATGCCGTATATGCGGGCCATACCGCGACGGAGACGCTTCATGTCCCCATCCCTCTTGGGGTCGCGAATGTGCTGGATCCAAGCTTCCTTTTTGGACTGTTCGGGATATACCCAGTCAGGAACGTCTCCAAGAGGATGACCTTCTCCTTCGTAATCAGGGGAGACCAGATTGATGGTATAGGATTTTATCAGGCTCGGATCGTACCCCTTGGTGTCTTCCTTGAAGTGCATCCCTATTAAGAAAGTTCCTGCTCCGGTATATGGGTTTCCTGGGATCTTGTGGGGGGTCATGACGTGGTCATGCTGGGCATACCGCTGGGACCGAATACGCTCATTCGCCCCCTCCCACTTCTCCGGATCGGGCTGTTCGTCCCACAACCATCCCTGCAAAGCCTCGGACTCGAACGGAGCTTGCTCTTGGTTGTATGCGTATAGATGGATCTCCGATCCGCAATCAAAGTAAATGATCGGGTTGTCCTTATAGTTGATCGGCTTACCCATGCCTCCTCTTGAGCGAGTAGTAAACAATGGGCACTCCTTTACCGGAACCCACTTCAGGACTTCAGGCCCGATGGTCTTCTTGTGATTTCCCCACTCGTAGGACCCTATGCCCACGTTGTGGGTTCTGTGGGGCCTCCAGATTACCCCGTGCTCTGTGAAGATTGGCCAGTTCTTGTCGGTCGGGGTCATCCCTATAACCTTCTTTACAATCGAGGATGCCGTCTTGCCTGTACGGTTTCCTGCCAGAATGAAGCACACTTTGGAATCAACGTCGTTGATGAACCCTGTTGCTCCGGGACCGGAGGGGGCGAAGAATTGTAGAGGATTCTGGGACTGCGCCCTTGCTAGTTCGTGGAATGCCCGACCTTTGGATTCATTCTGGGATAAATACTTCTTCCCGAATACAACGATTGTCCGGCCAAGGAATAAGGCAAGGTTGTCTCCAAGGTCCTGAGCATCACGGATCTGCCCTATTACAGGAGAGTCGATAAGCTCCTTGTAGGTAAGGAAAAACTCTCCATCCTCGTTCTTTATTCTATATGAGTCTGTCCTGAATAAATCCAACTAATCCTCTGAGATTTCAACTGGCTGGGTCCAGGCATTCTTCCAGTCCCCCATGAACTGAAGACACGCATCCCTGTCCTTTGCCTTGGGAACGTGAGACATCGCAACCCGTCGGTTGTCTTCGAAAGTATATCCGACGCACATGAAGCAATCGTAATACTCCGCAAGGATGTCTCGCAATCTGGCGGCTTCATCATTGGTCATGTAAAGATGATACCATTATTCGACCATTCCGGGGTTAATCCCTCCTCCAAGGCTTTCCAGATATCCACCAGTTGGTAGCAGGTCTCCCTGTAATTACGGTCCCCTACGTGGCATCTGTGCTTTCTCCACCACTCGTACTGGTCGGGATACTCATTTTGGAGGAGGTAGACGTATCCAATGGGTCCGGCGTGGGGGGAGCACTCAGTTGAGCGAATGTGGTGCCAATGGCAGAGCCCAAGTCCATTCTCAGTTTGATGTCGAAGGGATCTAACCGATCTGGATATGATGTGGTGAGCCTCCACTCTTCCCCGACACGGATCAGTGTAGGGAATGTGTAGGGCGGCACAGCCGGGAAAGAGAACGTATATGATGTTACGCCAAAGTTCATCATTTTTGTTTAGCCAGTATTTGGAGTTCTTATGTTTTTGAAGGGTCTGCTTGTGGGGGATCCTCGACAGGGAGATCGGAAGAGATCCAGATGATGGTGCAACAATCTGTGGCTTCAGTGTGTCGTACTGGGAGGATTTGGAAGATGGTCCATCCCCCCCAAGGCCCCTCGGAGGCTTCTTGCAGGATTTTGTTGAGTTCGTCATGGGGGACATACGCATTTGCCTTGTATCTCACATGGCCTCCTAAATCGGGTCGTACTGGGAGGATTTGTTCGCATTTCATTTCCTTGCCCTCAACGGGTCTCGTACGCTCTTGAATTCCAGCGCCCCATCCCAGGAGGCCCGCATTAGTTTCTTCTCTTCCGAGTTGATTTCGATCTTCTCGGATTTAGAGTATGCGGATATAAAACCATCGAACCGTTGCTCGTTTAGCATCTTTGTCCCAGGTCGCTCCTTCAAGGGAACCAGTTTGTCCAGATGGGCGCGGAACTCCTTGATGTTCATTCTCTCCGACTCGCCTTCGGCCAAGGCTTTCTTCTGCATCTGTTCGGGGAGCCTTGCTACAGCGTAGTGATGGGAAAAGGTTAGGTTTTCGTTCCGGTCCTTTGGTTTTACTTGTCTGCATGCATACGCAACTGTACGTAAATAGTGTTCGTCGTAATCCGTGTACGATAGGGCCTGGGCGTACTTTTCTCCATATTTGTGCTCCCCGTGATTGATGAAGTCCCCCAACCAGAACGGAGCTGACTTCTGGACCCTTACGGCGTTGATCATGTGTTTCTCTCCAAAATCCAACCACTGCTGCTGAGTGACGGTGGATGCGAACTTAATCCCTGTAGGGGACATGGTGATTCCTTCGAACTCTTGCATTTTCCTCCTGTTTTTATTTGAACCGATATCCCTCGGTGGCTTTTCGGTCTGCTGCGCGCATGGTGGATCTGGTTTTCAATTCGTGCAACTCCACCCCTATTTTGTACATGTCTTTCTGGAGAATGTCAAAATAGAGAGGTTCTCCTCCAAAGGCGTCAGGAAGATCTTCCGGAACAAGTCTTCGCTTAAAATCCGACCATTTTGGGTCCGGAGGTTGATCTTCCTGCGGTGAATACCGAAACCAGACAATCGCAGACGCCCAGCCTCTATATAGCTTCCTTACCCCACGGAGCTTCCCCTCCCATTGTTTTGGAGTGATTCGGCAGTTTCGGTTCAGTGTTACGGGTTGGGTCTTGCTTGTCATCTCGACATTACAATTCGAGTGCCCCAGTCCGGGAGCCTGGAATCGAACCAGGAGCTTCAGCCAAACTGAGCTATCCCCCGACCGGGACCCTAATTCTTCCTTGGGTCTCGTTTCTAACCGCATCCTCCTCTAAATCTTGCCGAAGGTACAAACACAAATCCAGAGCCTCCTGGTAGGCGTCGATCTTAGCAGAGCGTCCGTTGAACGCCCGAAGACGCTCTCCGTACTGCTCTCTTCCAAATTCGACCCTAGCCTCAATATCCTCCCGCACAAGGTTAGCTATGTCCCTCCCCAATCCCTTGGGGGTCTTTTGGGTTTTAGTAGATTCCATTCTTGATGTGTATCAGGTCCACGAAAGAAGGGAAGCTTTATTTCCCTTTGTATAACCTACTGATATATTGTATTTTACAGATATGCAAACGACCAGAGATTGGATGGAGGCTAACTGGACCGAGGATAGAGATGCAACAGTAAACCAGGCCGTGGCATTATTCGGTGTTTCCCGTGATCGGGGAATGAGGATCTATCGGGAAATACGGAGAGCTAGGGGATTACCAGAGCCGAAACCCCCAGAGCCGAAAACCCCAGAGCCTCCGGATGCCCCTACAGAGGCCGAGGTGCAGGCCGCTGGCCTTGCAGCGGTAACCGCTGCCCGAGACCAACTAAAGGTCCTACAGCGCCAGTACGACCACCTAAAGCTGGAAGCAGGGTATATATCCAACTTTATGGACGAAGTCGTAGATTCAGTCAGGGCCATCAAGCCGCCTAAAATCTCATATACACCATCCAAGCAAAACAAATCCAACGTAGAGGCCGTGGTCCAGCTTACAGACTGGCATTGGGGGGAGGTTGTTGATCCAGGAGAAGTTGAAGGATCCAATGCCTACAATCCAGACTTAGCCAAAAAAAGGGTAAATCTGCTGGGAAAGAAGCTTCTGAATTGGATCCAGGCACATCGTAATGGCTTTGCTATAGACACCCTTCGAGTGATCTGTACCGGGGATTTTATTTCAGGGGATATTCATCATGAGCTACAGGTAACAAACGCCTATCCTGCCCCTGTTCAAGCCGTAGAGTCAGGCAATGCTCTGGCAGCCTTGGTCTCCGCACTCTCTCCCCACTTTAAGAAAGTGGTGGTTGACTTCATCATCCCCGATAATCACTCCCGACTGACCAGAAAGATCCAGTTTGCCCAGGCAGGGCTTAATTCCTTCGGATTCGTGGTAGGCAAAGTTGCAGAATTGCTCATTAGGGATCATCCAAATGTAATCTGGACCAACCACCCAGAAGAAATGAGGATTATCGACGTCCTGGGGACCAGGTATCTAGCAAGGCATGGTCATAACATCCGAGGAGTGCTCGGAATCCCATATTATGGCTTCGATCGAGCCGTGGCGAGGCAGGCTAGAAGCAGAATGGGCAAGGAAGGGAGAGATTTTCATGTAATGCTGACAGGCCATTTCCACTGCCCAGCCAGAATGAGCGTTGCGAAGTGGGATTGCTCGTGGTCTATTGGGGGAAGCCTCTCGGGAACGACATCTTTTGACCACTCCTGCAATAGATATGCTCCAGCTTGCCAAACCGCATGGATGGTGCATCCCGAATTAGGAGAAATGGACTATAACGTATTCGTTCTCCCGTGAAAACATCCGGAATACTCAAATGCCCCGCCTTGTAACGACGGCCACAGAGAAAAAGCTTTACGTATTCTACACCGTTACCCCTAAACCCGATGCCCTCCGTGAAAAAGCTTTACGAATTCTACACCGTTGTCCCTGAACCCAATGTCCTCATGGTGGAGCAGGTCGAGGAAGACAAGTTGAGCTTCACCATCTCCGATAACCCGGAAAAGGACTTGCGGGGGTGCTTGAAGTCCACACTCACCCCATCCGAGGCAATGAACGCCAAGTCTTTCGAGATTCCCTGCATACCACAGAATCCAGGTTGCCGTAAATGAGCCGGGAATGCTCGAAACATTCCTCACTTTCTTCATAAGGCTCGCCCCCAGGCTCCACCATACGCCTCCGTCATACCAATCTCTTATATTCAGGCTCTGGAAGCCCTCCGGAGTAGAAGCGGGGTGCGGATGGAGGATCCTTCTTCCAGGAGAGTACGCTTACGGACCTTTTCTTGTAGCTTCCGACCCCTTGGATCTAGGAAAACAAGAATGTACCATAGGGAAAGAAACCTTTGCCTGGAATGCTACGGTTCGGGCCAGTTTGAGGTCCATGAAGAAGGCCGTCAACTATTCCGGGTGTGACTTCGTCGAACTCGTCGTTGAAGTCTGCCAGGATTCAGTCATGCGGAACGTAATGATCTACAGGGATCCCGAAAAAGCCAAAACTGCAGCCCTGTATGATCTTGAATGCAGATTGAAGGATATAGGATATGAACCCCATGAAGTCTATTTCTCCTCCTTCGTGAAGTGTCGTACGTATCGGCTTATTCAGGATTAAAGGGAAAGTGGGGCGGCTTACGTAGAAACGCAGGCTCTTCTTAGTACGCTTCTTCTAGAATGCCAACCCCGACAATCCATTAAATCCACCATATACACCCATATACAGCCCTTTCAAGAACTTTCTGCCATAAAAAGCCGCGCACCTTACCCCGGCTGCGGGAACAAGGGTGGTTATATGGCTCAATTTGGGGCATCTTACTGACTGTATTTGTATAAATGCGCGCAGATGCGCGTGATACACCCTGCCTGGGCGCGGGGTAAAACAATCCTCCGGTTTTACCCCCCCCTATACCCACTCTTACTTATCCAATATTCCTTAGCAAATATGCCAAGTCTCCACCTACTGGAGACAACCCTCACTTAGAAGGGTCCTGTATGTTGATATAATACCGGTTTAGGCCTTTTTGAATTTTGGGGGGCCCCGGGTTATATCCAGCACTACCTAGCTTAACCCCCGGAGGGGGAAAGGGGTGCACCCCGGTGCGCTCCCTTGGATAACAGGGGGAATCCTACTACCTAAAGGTTAGAAGGGCAGGACATCTTCCCGCCCGGTAGTTCGGGTATCGCCGCACAATAACGTTCGGCAATACTAACAAAGGTTAATTCAAATTGACCTTTAACCGTAGAAGAAAGGGAAAGAAAGAACATGACAAACGTAAATAAATACCGTGAAGTTGGGGAAGCCAAGGTTGGCAAGCTGTTATCTGAACGGGGTTGGACAAGTCTCTTCAAAGATAAGGTCTTCGACGGCTTGACTGTTCGGCAGTTGACCACTCTTCGAGCTACGGGTGAAGGCATTCTCGCGGCAGATAAGGCGGAAGAAAGCGCAAAGGATCTTTGCCTTAGAGCCTTTAAGGAAGGCCTTACGCAAGCCCACGTACGCCCGGTCCTAGAGGAAATGGGATACGCCGTGGGAAGTGCCAAAACGCTTGCAAGCGGTTACTGGCCCGTGACGGTACAAGTCCAGCGGAAGAAGGCCAAGAGCAGCAACAAGAAGAAGGCTGCTGTCCGCGTGGCGCGGTTAAAGGCTGAGTTCAACGGCTCGGCTAAGACAATATTCAAGCTCATGGCCCACGAAATGGGATACGAGCTTTCCCCGAAGAAAGGTTAATTCAAATTGACCTTTGAAAGGTCCCCCTCGAAAGAGGGGGGCCTTTCTTGGTGTACCAGCGGAATTATCCGCCATTAAACGAAAGGGCACATCATGCCAATAGTAAACCTTTGCTCGTGCGGGACGCCATATGAACTGCAAGTGTGCGGGACGTACCGGAAACGGAACGGGGCCGTCAAAAGCAACTGGTACGCGTTGTGCGCCGTCTGCGGACGGGCGGGAGTGTCGGAGTGTCAGGCCCTTGTTAAGGGGGCCATGACTAAGAAAGTGAAGAAAGGTTAATTCAAATTAACCTTTGAAAGGTCCCGTCCGAAAGGGCGGGGCCTTTCTTAGTGTAACAAGCGGTCAATCCGCTGGAAAGGCAAAGTAAAATGAATGAACCAGTCCACAATGAAAAGAAAATCATGCACGCCATAAAGAAGACCGGGACGCACGTATACGACTCCTACGGCGCAGGAGACGTGCTTCATCTCACGTGCTATACGAGTGGCGACCCCACTCACTTCGAAGTCATGGCGTGGTGGGGTGATGAACAGGATAACGGAACAGGCCGTGAAAAGGTAATGGCCCGCAGGCTCGAACTCAAACGAAGAAGGTTAATTTGAATTAACCTTTGAAAGGTCCCGTCCGAAAGGGCGGGGCCTTTTCTGGTGTAACAGGAGGACAATCCTCCAGAAAGGTAGTTCAATATGTGGAATGCGGAAGAAGTCATGGTAACCATGAGTCTACACACATTCGGGTCCTCATATGAGGAGGACGCCCCGTTCCTAAAATACGAGACCCCTCGGCAGAGAACACGACGCATCCTCAGTACGAGCATGGTCGTTGCCGAGGCTCCTGGGGGGTGGGTGAAGCATATGCTTCCCGCGTCCCACGGGAAGCGGGCAAACGAGCTGGCTGTGCAGAAATGGCTTAAGGAACCCGTCCACGGGCTGGACGACAAGTTTAAGGCCAGATTCTGCTGGTGCAAATGCCCGCCAATGAGAAAGTAGCTAATCAAAACTGGTCCCCCTCGAAAGAGGGGGGCCTTTTCTGGTGTACCGGAGGAATTATCCTCCACTAAAATGAAAGGGTACACAATGACCAACAAGGGTAACACCAAGACGCGGACCGTAAAGGTGTCGGTTAGGAATGACGGGCGGCTGGTTCAGACCAGTGTTGCGAACCTTGCCCGTCGGACCCTCCGGCCGGCCGTAGTTGAGCGGGTAACGGCACCCGCACCACAGAAACCCCCCAAACCCCCCAGGCCCGTGGGGTTCATTCGGCGGATCTTGGGAAAGATCATGCGCCGCCGATGATTGGAAAGGTCCCGTCCGAAAGGGCGGGGCCTTTTCCAGTGTAACGGCGGGATTCTCCGCCATTAAACGAAAGGGTACACACAATGAAAATGACTCCAGAACAACTTCACGCTTCGATGCGTGAAAAGGCTGAACTGATCAGCAAGCTTGAGGCTTGCTGTGAATCGGAAGGGGAGCTGGTAAGAAGCATCGCTGCGTCTACCAACGTCTACATTTGGGTCACCCATTTGGGTGAGTACATCCAAATCTCCCCAAAAGAGTTGCGCAGGGCAAGCAAAGACCTGCGGTCAGAGGTCGCCGGACAGTGGCTTGCGGAAGAGTTCGGGGCCAATGACGGATATCCTCAAGATCGAACACATGGACCAATGCCCGACCATATTGCAAACGCCAAAAACAAAAAGGACCTGTTTATCGGAGAAAAAAGGGACCTGTTTGTCGGAGAAAAGTGGCCAACTCTATATCAAAAAAAGGGATCGGATTTTGAAATCGTCGGTTGGTGAAGAAGGTTGAAGGTTAATTCAAATTAACCCTGGAAAGGTCCCCCTCGAAAGAGGGGGGCCTTTTCTGGTGTAACAGGAGGAAAACCCTCCAGAAAGGTACATCATGAAAGAACAAAATGTTGAGAAGGCTGCACAGTTCATCCTATCCCATTGGGAGAAAACCCCTCCCAAAAAGTATGTGGACAGCCAGAACTTTTCTTGGACCATCGGAGAGGTCCAGAACTGCAGCAAATGGGGGAGATACGTCTCCTCATTTGAGGAGGAGGTCAGAGAGTTCGACTACCCGAATGGGGGGGTGGAGTTCGTTGAGGTTTCTCTGGAGTTGGCCGCTCGCCTTTTCCGGGAAAGGCACCCGGAATTACTGGTTCGGGATCCGACACCTCGGCACTCCGCGTGGGCGGGGCTTACATGGTCCTGGTCCCCAGCAGACGACAACGACGAGTTCTTTGATTTCAGCACCCTTTGGACGTGCTGATTTCAAGATTTCAAAACTGGTCCCGCCCGAAAGGGCGGGGCCTTTTCTGGTGTTCATGGGGAATCATTTACCGTGTTGGTTAAATCCCCTTTGGAACCAGTAAGGCCCACAAGGGCCGGAAAGGAAGGTCACAATGACCTTTGAAGGACAGACAGTAGAAGAGTTCCCTGGTCTCGCGAGTGCGATCCCGGGAAGGGTGTACTCCGAGAACGGAGACCCAGGTCGCCTGCTATGGATTCGTGGAGGATTCCTCCACAGAATGAACCTTGGGGTCATTTCGGTGTCAGGCCCCACTACAGAGGTAGAGCTATGAAATCAGAAAAAGAACAGAAAGAACAAGACGTGGAACGGTTCATCCGTTCCCGTGCCAAGGACGACATTGGATCTATCAGGGAGGCAATGGTGATTGCCGCCATGATAATCCTGGCCGTCGGGGCCACATTCTGGGTGTTCTCTTGCACGCCAGATTGGCAAGGGCGGGATCTTCCCGCCCTGAATATCGGAGGGCCAAGATGAACATCCTGGCCATATCAAAAGACTATAGATTGGCAGAGAAGGGCTTCATAGAAGCCCAAGGAATCAAGACTGGGGATACAGTCTTGATAACCAGGACTGCGAAATCCCGGGAAATGGGATGGAGCCATTCTTGGTCTCCGACCATGGACGAGATGGTAGGAAAAAGAGTCAGTGTTATAGGACCTCCCCATGATGAAGGAGACGTTGACGGACCGATTATTGTCCGACACCTCGGCACTGACTGGATAGTGCCGTTCTTCGTCTTGTCGGATCGGCAAGAACCGGAGAAGGTGAAGACCATATTCTGGTTGTCCCAGGAGGGAAAGAATGTGCATCTGATGCACAAAAATTCCTGCGGAGGACCGGAGTTGATCATGGCCGTTATTAGGCCGGATGGAGTCCTCGCCGGTGTATCGGGTGGGGACCCGGATCGAATGCGGAATAGTAGGTTATTGGGTGAGGGTAAGGACTCCGGATTTGTGATTCCGTGCGGTTCTCTCCTCGGTTCAGTCGAAACTCCAGAAACTCTGGAGTTGATCGTACGTCCAGAAGGAGATCCTGTATGAGTTACATCTGCCAAGCGTGCTTTCTGCACGCGGAAGGATCACCCGTGAGGGTGGTCACAGTAACCCGGAAGGTTTCATACAGATACTTCCGGAAACCCTGGAACAGGAGGACTCCGGATCTAATCCTGGAGTCCTTTGGGGAGGAGATTGTAGAGGAAAGGCTACATTGCCCCTCCCACGAGATTGGTTCACCCACCATGGGTGAACCAAGGGTGGTGGATGTGATTCTGCTTCCCGAAAGAAGAGAAGAAGATGACCAAGACGGTCAAGGTTAATTCAAATTAACCTAATCACGATTCAAAAATAGCTAATCAAAGATTTGATTAGGTCATTTCCAGAACGTGATTGGGAGGAGTGTAATGTTGATATTACATTCCGAATAGGGCGAAAGCCCGGAAAGAAGAAAATGAGTGGTATACAGATACTAAAAACAGAACAAGAAACGCGAAGGCTAAGTCCCCCACCGGCACATTGCGAAGGGGCGCGGCCCGACCAGTGGCGCGAGCGGATAAACATCCACATATATATTGCCCAACCCCCTGTCGGGCAATTAGTCGAAAGGAGATCAAAATGACCGTTGGACTCCTTGAAAGCCTCTCTCCACATCCGGCCCAAGATCCGGGGGAGGAGAGGCGCAAAATGAGGGCAGTCATAAAACTGCTCGACAGCGGTTTCTCTTCCCAACCTGTGGAGGTGGAGATTCCGGATTCTGGTCTCAATAAAGAGCTTCTCGAAGACGTAACGAAGTTCATGGAGACCAAGAAGTGCTTCCATGCCAGCGGAGGGGGACATGAGTTCCCATTGACCCACGCAGGGGTGGACTTTATCTCCTCGCATATGGATGGAGGTATCCCGAAAGGGATCAAGCCCGCAAGATTCTTGTCGAAGATCTTCAAAGAATTCGTCTCGGAGGTCCTCGTCGAAGGTAACGGGGAATTCGAGTGCCAAGTCAAGAAGCTCTCTCCAGACATTGCGGGAGGAGCCGGAGATAAACTGGCTGCGGCCATAACGAATCGCAGGACAGTTCACTGTTCCGTCGATTTCGATATCGGATGGGATGCGGGAAGTTTCCATGACGAAGGGAGTTGTTTCTGGACCTGTCACATCCGGGCCAGAGAATACATGGAAATAAACGAGGAGTTCTTCGGGTTCCGGTTCCACGGACCAGAAGATGTGATGTCCGAAGGCACCGGGAGGTGCTGGGGGATGATAACCGGAGAATCAGTTATTCTCTGGAACGCATACTCTGGGCATGACAGACTCATGGACTTCGCTAGGGCAATGCAATCAATCCTGGGCGAGGAGTATTCCTGCAAGAGGATAAACGTCCACGACGACGAGTACGTCTCGGGTGCGTTCTATATCAACGGGGGAGGGCTTCATTGCGAAGAAGAGAGCAAGTTCTCTGCCGTAGTTGTGACAAAGGACTGCGCCACTTTCCCGGAGCGTTTCGACTTCGAAACCGGGCTGGGTGATGGAGAAGAGGACGAAGATATATGTCAGGATTGTGGATACGAGAGAGGAGAATGTGAATGTTGAAAGGAAAGGCTAAATTCTGGAGCAATCGCTCCAAACCGACACAAGGGTCTCCAAAGTGCCCCACGCACTACGCGAAGATCCCAAATGAAACATCCAAGACCAAGAAGCTGTCCAAAGTGAAGCCCTTGGGAACTCAGCCAACGAAGTGGGGTATCCCAGGGAAGCGGGAGGGGTTCCCTCCAGATGGTGGTTTTACCAGCAAGGCTCTGGAGAAACGGGCTTCCGAAAACAGTCTCGCGGCTGCAGCCCTTCTGCTTCCGGAGATCCGGAAGGCGTACGATCCAGAGGAGTTGAAGGAGGTTTGCTTCATGGATGTGGATGAATTCGGAAAGGAGGATGTTGTCTTTACTGATAACAATTCTCTTGTCCTGGGCGTAGCTCACCGAGATACGGTGTGTGATAGAAACCATTTCTATCGAAATGACCTGGGACCTGCAGGGGTCCACGTATGGAATCCTAAACTCGACGACAGAATTGGGGTCTACACGATCACTCGTCTACTTCCAAAGATGGGAATTCTGATCGACACCCTACTGACGACTGACGAAGAGTGTGGGCAGTCAACGGCCGAGGAGTTCAGCACCGAAAAGAAATACAACTGGATGGTCGAGTTCGACCGGATGGGCAAAGATGCTGTCCGATACAATTACACCGACACTGACTGGCGGACCGAATGGGAAGCCGTTGGATTCAAGGTGAGTTCGGGTTCGTATTCCGACATATCAGAGCTGGAGGCACTTGGGTGCTGCGGAATAAACATTGGGGTGGGATACCAGGACAACCATAGCGAAAAGGCCGTGATGTCCGAGTGGGAATACCTCATAGGTGTCGCAAGGTTCCTTAAGTTCTACGCTAAGTGGAAGAATCGGCACTTTGAGCACACCGAAGTCGTGTCCAAGTACTCGGGAAGTGAATTCGGGCATTACGACCACATGGGTTTTACTCCATGGCAATGCGAGGATATGGACACCAGTAAGAAACAGGGGAAGCACAATCACAAGGTCAACGAAGTGATCAACTTTCCCGAAGATTATGACTGCCCCAACTGCGATCAGAGTTCAGAGTGGGATGATTTGGTCGAGGACGTCTACGGGCCAGGACTCTATTGTCCTTACTGCCTGACCGACATGACCAACGAAGCAACAGCCCCGGCATGGCATGATCGCGCAAAGGAGTTGGCCCAGGGTGTTGTATCGGACGGGTATGACAAAAACAGCATCCAATGCTGGGACTGCCGCAAGATACTGCTAAGGAAAGAGGTGTTGGTCGAGGCAGACGGCATTGCCAACTGCCCCGAATGTGACGCTTACATCTCAGAATGGTCCTCCGCTCCATTCTGAACAGAAATAAGCCAACGAGAGTGAGGAGTTTGGTCTCCAAAGGTTAATTTGAATTAACCAACGTCCAGTTCTTTCATGAACCTTTGGACGTCTGTCTCTTGGGTGCCCCGTGATGTGGAAGGGTCCAGCATTTCGACTGCCTTGGCGCATTTGAATGCAATGTCCGCCAACCTTTGGGCGGTCTCGTGATTCAGCTTCTCGGTAGTGATCGACATGAGGGCCTCTCCGCACCGGGCTTCCCAGAGCTTGGCCAGAAACTTGCGCCGCCCTTCCTTTGATATTGAGAACTGCCTCTCGGGGTCGTATCTTGTAATATAGTATTGAATGGTTTGGGCGGTACACTCCAACAGGCCTCCGATGGACCTGTAGGACCAGCCGAAGGCGACCAAGGTAAGGATCATCTGGGCCTCCTTCGGAATGTCAGAGAGAGAGGGGAGAGACTCCGATATCTCCACGGATAGGGGAAAGAGGTCGGAAGAGTCACAAATCCTTTTCAATTCTTCTGGATCTGGGGTGAATGTCATCTGTATATTACATCTTCAGGGGGGTTGGAGAGTCAACGAAAATCGTAAAAGAGAAACCATGAAAAGAAAGTTCGAAGCCAGTAAGTGCAAGAGGTGTAAGGGGCGCGGCTTGGTCGCGTCCTGGGTATATGAGTACGGCGCTAATGGATTGGACACTAGCGTCTGCCCCGACTGTATCGGGTCGGGCGAGGCGAGGCGATGGGCCGCACTCCTGCGGATCATCAGGAACTGGAGAAAAACCAAGGGCAACTGCCCTTTTTAGGAGAACAAAAACATGTGGAGTCATTAGTGTTTAGGGAAATCTGGGGGGGGAAAACCAAAAAACAGGCGAAATCCTGAACCCAAAGGAAGGAGGAGAAAATATAGGACAATGAACTCAAAGGTAAATGACGACGGGACCACGATGAACCTCGCGATCCCATGTAACCGAACAACACGGATCCAACTAGAATCAGAACATAAGCGTCTTGTTCTGCTTCGGAACATACCGATAGAAGACGCACTAAACTTGGCCTCTACCATTGAGGCCATCTACCAGGACCACCAAGTGGTCACGAAAGGAACAGAAAAGCAATGAATACCTACATGGACTACGCAACGACCGACGCCCCGGACTCCTCCAAAGCCGCAATGATCTCCATCGCTAATGCGATGGGGCTGGAAGTTTCTGACAAGGAATCCAGCAATAGCGGAAACGCTTACACCTGCATGAAGGTGCGCGAGGACGGGAAGGTAAAGAAGGCAACTGTAGAGCACACCGATGTGCCCTTTAGCCTGTCGAAGTGGGTAGAGTTCTGCCAGGCCGCACAAGGCTAACAGGGAGGCAACATCCGTTGCCCCTTGTGCCACGGTAAGGGGGTAGTTGGGTCCGGCTCCGAGTATGGCTCCATGAGGATTTCAGATTTGGAATCCAACTGGGAGTCCCTGTGGGGCCGGACCCTTTGCCCCTATTGTGGCGGCGTAGGAGAAGTAAGTAGAATAAGAAACATAATAAGGACCCTATTCAGGGTCAAACCGAAAGGAATGAATGATCAAATTAAAGCAAACACAGATAATCCAGCTCGGAAACTGGATGAACGACAACAAAGATGTAGTAAGACACACAACGATCAAGAGCCTGTCCGATATCGTAACTAAGGCTGTTGGGTTTGATGTGTCGACAAGCACGATCGGTCGTATGAGGAGAGATCTGGGAATAGTCAGAGCCTCTGCTCCAAATGTCCGGACCAAGAAAGAAGAAAATGCGGAATCACTCGATAGGCTGTACCGGCTGGAACGACTGGAAATCAGGGTAGCATTCATCGAGGCCCACATCCCGGATGTTCTCCTGACCCAAGTGAAAGGGCACTGGATGGACAAGAGGGAAACCAAGGCCTACCCCGCCAAGGATACAGACAAACGCCTTTCTCGGAAGGCAGAAGGGGCGACGGACCAATTAAACCCGTCGCAAACGGTGAAGCATGGCTGGTAAGAACCAATACTTCCTGGTCAATTCCGATGCCTTCCTCGACAGCATAATACTCCACTGCGGAGATGATGCCGAGTCGGCCAGATTACGCCTACAGGCCCACGCCGAGGACAAGGGCGTGGTTCTCTTGGTGTCTGTGCCAAAAAACTCCCTCGCAACCCCGAAAACCTCAGTAAAAGTGGGATATTCGGACCTCCTCTGGGATCGAGGAGGAGAAGGCGGGGGTAATTGTGGAGGGGTGAATGCAAAAAAATAAAGAAAGGAGTTGACCGGGTCCTAGAGGGCCTGTAGTGGTAGATCAGGGATGACGGTTGGTGCGTAACGGAAAAGCAATGGGAGTAGATTTAGTGGGTCGACCAGACCTTGCCCCTCCCTGGGCAATTTTCCGACACACGCACCTGTCGTCTCCCTGGTCGGCCCACCTTTTTTGGATGCGGGGTAGGCAAGTGCCTGCGTTGGGTTCATACCCCATCGAGCCACGGGCAGTACGTGGCCCCGCTACCATTTATGACAGGGGTTTGAATTTGGCCGTAGCTTAATTGTAGAGCGTCGGATTGTGGTCCCGAATATTTCGGTTCAACGCCGAGCGGCCAACCCACTAATCAAAGACATGATTAGCGACCATGCATAAGGTCTGTAATCGACGGCTCTGTCTTGGAGACGACAACCGTTACAACCATCGGCTACCTCCCCCGCCCATGTCTGGGTTATTCCCAGGGTGTGGAAGGAGAAAGACACCGACGGGAATGAGGGTTAGAGCGTGGGCGCAATGATGCAATCCCTCCTGCATCGCGAAAAGCTACCCGACTAGGTATCCCCTTTTGGGGAGGTCATACGACGCAACAGACGCAATGTAACGAAATCCTCCCAGGAGTGGAGGTAGGTCTCCGACTCCGCAGTAGCGGAACAACCAGAAGGAGGAATGAGTATGCAGGAACAGATTGATCGACTGGAACGAGATATAGAAAACCTCAAGAAAACCATGATCGGGTTTGGTGCCCGGCTGTCCAAGATAGACTCAACAGAAAGGAGGCAAGGAAAGAGAGTAGACGCAACGGAAGGTGTTTGGCACCTCCAGAAACGTCTGGACTCTGCAAATACATTGATCACAGACTTCCGATCCAAGGGATGGAGCAATAAAGACAAGCATCCCAAAATGCACGCGGAGTACCTCATGCTGATGAAGAACCGCAAGCGGCTAGAAACCGCAATAGCATTGGGATAACCGGAAGGTTTGGAAGCAATGAAATGGAGTGACATCCAGTTAGGGATGAAGATAAACATCCCTCATTATGGAGAGGTCACGGTAATCAGGAAACACGGCAGCAAAGCTGTGATCGTGCTGTTGAATAACGGCAAAACAGAAGCAATCCTCAAGGACGTAATCATGCGTTCCTTTGTGGATATATAAAGGTTGAAGGAGAAACATGACAGATACAGTAACGGGAGTAATTGAACAAGTAACCAAAGCGTGGTCCTCCCCCGACGGGGTGAAGACCATTTTCGCAGTCCGGATTGCCGGAAACGATACGGTCTACAAAGCTTGGGGAGACTCGGGTGTAGATATGTCTAGCATGGGCAACGAAATGACCCTGAACGTCCAGGAGAAGGACGGAAGGGATGGAGGAAAGGAACACTGGCTTCGCTCCTCCAGCGCCAAGCCCTTTGGGGGAGGGGGGAAAAGTAGTTGGACCCCTCCGGCCTGGAAGACGGAGCGAGAGAAGTGCCCGTCCTTCATTCTGTCCTATGCCAAGGACATCGTTGTGGCATCCATCTCCGCCGGACACATCACGGATACTAAGCAGTTTGCTCCTGCCGTGGACATGGTGGCCCACCAACTGGCAACCACCTTGGATTCGGTGGCAGCCCAGATGGAACTGTAGCAAGGAAGGCGTATACAAGATTTACGCCTAAGATATGGGGTTTGGGGTGGAGTTCCTGGACTTTTGTGCTTCGAGGCGTGGAGTACCCGAGTGTTCCGATGGGGCTTTCGAGTATTCCAGGAAAGAAGAACCAAAATTCATTCCGCCACGGAATATACTGTTCAGGAACGACACCCTTGCCTCTTCAGAAAGCTACACAGGAAAGAAGGAGGGAAAATGGAACACGAACAGTTCGAGAAGACGGTTAAAGAAATAGACATTGCAGTACTCGTTAAGGAGAGAAGTTAATGGCCCACTGGTATCTAAACAAGAAACGCTTCGACGAAAACCACCCCAGATGGGGCAAGGACCCCTGGCCCAAGAACCCATCCGGATCACCCAAGGCCAGGATAAACGACATCGACAGAGTCAATATAGGGGCCGTGAAGGGGGTGACGGACATCCTCAAGATCGTAGGTGCCGGATGGTGGATGCCTCGGTACTTCGGGAACATGGGGATAGAGGCAGGGATGCGCGCAGAAAGAGACGGACACGACGCCATTGCCGCAGCGGACTCCCTGAATCGCCTCACCAACGCTCCCGCAGAGAGAGGCACTCGTATCCATGCTTGGCTGGAGCACTACTTGAACACCGGGAAACTCCCTGACGACGAGGCAGGAGCTTCTGCATGCAAGAACGTCGGCAACTTCCTTGAACAGCACGAACTCTTGGAGAACTCCTCCAAGGAACTCGTGGTCATGAACGAGGGGGTGTATAGGTACGGGGGGACTGCAGACTTGGTTCAACATCACTCTGTAACGATGGTGGACTTCAAGTCCGTAGATAAGCCGAGGGATGCGAGGTTCACAGAGTGCGCCCAGTTGGTAGCGTACGGAGTGGCCGAATTCCCTCTGGTAAACATCGAGGATATGAACCTGTGTAATTTGTATATACACCAGAAAACAGGGGAAATCCTTAACCCGAACTGGTGGCTTTCGGGTGAGAAAGAAGAAGGATGGGAATTATTCAAGCTCGCCTACAAGATAGACGACATCTTCACCCGGAGAAAAAGCTGATCACGAATTTGATTAGCATTAACGGAAAGCCATCTGCATATATGTCCACAATGAAAACAAAAAATGAAGGGGAAAAAATGACAACGAAACAGACAGTGCACGCGATAGGCGCGATATTACGCGCAGCTGGTTCAAAGTGAAATGAGCCGAAACAGAAACAGAAAAAAGGGGAAAAGAATGATACGAGTAGATAACAGAACGGAAGAGCAAAAACTCACCCACACTTGGCTAGTTGTCGGCACGGATCAGTTGTTGTCCAATTGGGGACAATCCAGCGGCGGATTATCTTACGCCGCTTGGGCTTGCCGACCTGATTGCCTGGAAGAGTGCCTGGAATGGGTAGAGGGCCGTGGAGACATGAGGAGAATACGAGTAGTCGTAGACCGGAAAGGCGACCGATATGCAGCTCGGGGGGCCGCCCACCTGCACATCTACGTTTTTGAACCCAAAAGTCGTTAGCCACTAAACAACAAAGGAGAAGAAATGATAAGAGCAAGCATACATGGAAATCTAGGAACGGACGGAGAGTTGCGGTACACGGCAGGAGGTACTGCTGTATTGAACCTCTCCGTTGCCTCCAACGAATGGTGGATTGGATCAGACGGGGTAGAGAACGAAGATACTACCTGGGTGAAGGTCCAGATATACGGGAAGTCAGCAGAGCACCTGGCCCAGAAGGCCAGGAAGGGAACAGCCTTTGTCGGGTTCAACCTCCTCTACAAAGTAGACGAGACAGAGAAGGGTGACGACATCAGGAAATACCACTACTTCACCACAGTCGGAGGAAGTAAGGTGTTCATTCATCCAAAGGAGGAGATGGAAGGGGCAGCCTTTGAAAAAACATCAACAAACACGACAGAAGAGCATGGAAAAGACGCGCCAATGAATTCGGATGATCCGGAAACAGTCGTCGTTCCATTCTAAGGAGGCAACATGGACTTAACGAAGGATTACAAATTAGCAGAGAAGGAGTTCATAGAGTCCCAAGACCTAAAAGCTGGGGATACATTAGTAGTAACTAGGGCTGCGAAATCCCACGAGATGGGCTGGCCCTATTCTTGGGTGCAGGGTATGGATGAAATAGTAGGAAAAAGAGTTTCTGTTGTCCGGACAAAACGCTTTGAAGACTCGTGTTTGGTTCTCGGACCTGTTGTGGTCCGACACATCACCACATCCGGACTCGGAAGCAAGCAGGAAGAAGGCAACCCTGACTTCGAGGTGACCGAAAACTATACTGATTGGAGGGTACCGTTCTTCGTATTATCGGATCGGAAAAAACCTGAGAGGGTGAAGACCATGTTCAAATTGGTACAGGATCGGGCTGGGAACAGGATACACCTAGTAAGCACCCTCCATTTCGAAAATGGATGTCGTTCAAGAATCATGGCCGAGATCAGACCGGATGGATGCCTGGTGGAGATGCATGGCGGGGACCCGGATCGGAAACGGAATCTTAATTCCGGATTTGTTATTCCCTTGGGACTCCCATCTTCATATTATCGGAATCGACCTTGGGTAGGCGAAGACTGTGTCGGCAAGGATGCATCCCCGGACTTCTGTGGTCCCGAAACGATTGAGTTGAACGTAAGTCCGCCTGTTGAGTTCGAAACAGACGACCAATTCTCGCATGACAACGAGATCCGGGTAGAGACCCCAGGCACAAGGGGATTTAACCAAATGCTAAACCGTATATAGACGACTATGTCAGCCAAGTATTATGCTAGATGCCCCCAGAGGTACGCTACTCAGTGGAAGCCCAAGGGGGCAGCGGGGTGGAGGGATAAGCCTATACCTCCGTGCCTGGGCGGGGCCGACCAAGACTACCTGTTCAGGAGGCGCATATCGCGCCCAGGAGACATCGAGGACCGCCTGGAGGAGTTGGAGTCCTTGGGGATCCCCGAGGACCTCACAGCTCCAATACGGACCTTTATCTGGACCGTGTACACAAACCCGCCTGCAGGGAGAAAGCCGGGCGCTAAAAAAAAGGAGGAAGATGTATAACCCGCTACAAGACGGACTGAGGGTCGGGGATTCTGACATTCACGGGACCGGAGTGTTTGCTACTCGTACGTTAATTCCAGGGGAGGTGTTGGGGCATAGTCATTACAAGATGTACAACCCCTACCAATCAATAGATGACTACGAGTGGGGGAGGACCCCCTTGGGCGGGTTCGGCAACCACTCCGACACCCCGAACTGTATGAAAATGAAACTAAGATGGTACTGCGTAATCATCGTGATGTACGAGATCCTAGAAGGAGAAGAAGTTACTTGGAGGTACGATATGTACCTCCCTGAAGAAAAGGAGAACGATGCCGGAAATATCAAGACAACTGATATGGCAAAGGAAGAAGAAAGCTGAAGGGAGATGTACTAACTGCGCCAATCCTGTAGGAACATGGAGGGGCGGGCTGTGCAAACCCTGCTACGAGAAGAAGAGGGAATATAGAAACTGGAGGTACACTGTAGACGTGGAATACAGAAAGAAGAAACAGGACTACCAGCGAAAGTATTACCGAAGGATAACGGAAGAACAAAAGGAAAGGAATTATGAGAGTACACTGTGAGTGCGGAGCGGAAATTGAGTGGCTTGAGAACGAGGTCTCAACAGTAACAATAAACGAGACCACGGAGATGCACACCGATGGCATCCCGCTCGTAAAACAGGAAGCAAGTTGGAGCGATGGGCCGATGAAAAGCCTCGTGGATGCCTGGCTTTTACATCATTTCATGGTCTGCGAAAAGAGATCCCCTGAGTTCCTCCAGAATCTTGTCCCATGGAAGGAGAAGAAATGAACAACAATACCATATGCAACCATGGTTAATTTGAATTAACCTTTTGAAAGGTCCCGCTCGAAAGAGCGGGGCCTTTTTTAGTTATGGGAAGTAACGATTCAGTTCGCGCGGGGTCAACTAGGAGCTTGACGGAAGAATGACGACTACCGCCGCGCCTTCGCCTTCCGGGCTGGTTTCTTCTTCAGCTTTCGTTGCTTCAACAGTTTTCTCCGCTCGCTTTTGCTGTGATAGTGTAGTGCCACTTGGTGCCTCTTGGGTTCGGGGTGTATGCGATGCGCGACCTTGAATTAACGGATACCCAGTTTTTGAAGGACCGTATGGGAGTCAGCGTAACCAGTGAACATGTCCTTGATTAGCCGGGAGGGGATTCCAGTAGCAAATGTTGTACCCATAAGCGTAGCCCCTATGATCTTGGACTGAGCAATCTCTATTTGGTCTTCGAGTTTCGTCATTTCGTCGAGGTCATAAGTATCCTGATACTTCTGGCTCAATTCTACAACCCGTTTGGTTCCACTGAGAACATTCCTCATTGGTTCGGCAAGAGGTTCCATCAAGTTCGACCGACCAAAGGATTGTTCATGAAATATAAGGGTCCCTAGTTCCGAGATGAACGGAATCAAACTGACGTTCTGTTCTGCGACCCCGAGGAGGTACTTACTCATTATGGAGTCCTCGTCGGGTTCTTCTTCTTCCCCCCAAAGTCTCGCAAGATACTTCCTCCAAGACCTCCACCCGAAGCCGATGAACGTCATGATGGAAGCATTGACTACCAACCCATTCACCGAATCAAGCGCCAGCCTTCGCGCTGCGAGCTTCTTCTCCTCCGGCGTCACCGCCGACCGCAGTTCATCCAACCTTCTTAGAAGCATGTTGATTATCTGGGTCCGCTGCCCGTAGAACATCATAGCCTTCTTGAACCCCCGCCTGTCGGCCAGTACAGAAGCTACAATCTGCTTGTCGGACATGGGTTGGGTATTCCTGACCGCATTTACCCAATGCGGTATTACGACATCCCAAAACGCTTGTCCCTTCAGCCCCGGATGGGAGAAACGGATGTCCGCTTCTGACATCTGAAAGATTTTCCTTAGCGCCCCCTTGTCAGCCCACGGGATTATGCTCAATGCTCTGGTGCCAATGCTTTGGGACCCTCCGAACTTCTGTGCCGCAGCACCCGACTTGGCAGACTCGGTATAAGTGGGGTCCCCCCGCCTGTTGTTAATGTATCTATAGTTCCATAAGTCACTGCCCCGCATTTGGTCCTTGGATTCCTTGGACTGCTTCGAAAACGCGCCCTTGATCGCAGCCGATGGGTTCTTCATTGCGGATAAAGCCATAGGAAAGGACATCGCCATCTTCGTCATGGTGGCAGGAGCAACCAATCCAAATATCGTCAGCCGGGAGACGAAAAAGTTGGCTGCCCGATCCACTTCGTCCGGCCTGGAGTTGCGGCCCTCCATGGTGTCCAGTCCGGTAATAACCGAGTTGTAGAAGTCCTCACTGAACTGGTTGGTGATCGCAGTCCGGAGGGTAGAGGCATTGAGGTGTCTGCGGAGCTTGAACATGGGAACCATCATGCCCGAGATCCTGGAGACGGAGTCTATCTGGGACAGGTTCTCTTCTATGAGGTCAGGTATCCAGAGATTCTTGTACTTGGACCCCGTCCTTGAGATAAGGGAACCCGTCTTGAACAGGTACTGGACCATGTCCTCCAACACCGGAGGCCCGCCAGGAAGCATGACGTTGATGGCGGTGTATTTATCTTTTTTGTCCGCCTTCCGGAAGGAGGAGATTAAGCCCGATTCCTGGCTCTCGATGCCGAAGGATCTAGCAACCTCATTCCGCTCGTCGGAGGACAGCTTTCTTTCCACGCCCTCTTCTACGACTGCGTTGAGATCGACTTGCCGGGCGTACGCCCCCGACAGGTCAACCTTGTTCCCCTCCTTGTCAATCCCCGTGACCTTGAACCCCAATTCCGCCAAGTAATCTATCAATTCTTCGGATGCTTTCTCCTGAAGATCGCCCATGATCTCCTGGGTTTGATTGTGGGCATTCATGTAGGCCATTAGGGTAGGATCTGATTCCACGTCCTTCACGATGGACGCCAAAGAGGCCTCGTCTATCGTCCCGTCTACCCGGTCATGGTCTTTGCTGCCCAGGGCTGATCCTTTGTACATGTTCAAGCTCTCCGCAGTCATCAGCGTTTCTTGTGCCCCCGAGTCCTTCGTCATCGCGTAGAGCTTGAGCACAACCCCCAGTCGGAGAGGGACATCCTTCCTCTTTCCATGCTCTCCTGTCGGGAACGAGACCATCCTCACCTCTGGCTTCTTCATCCCCCTCCACAGACGCTCCCCAAACTTCGTGAGGTGCGAACCCATGCCTTTGGTCATGGTCTCGTGCAAGATTCTATTCACATGAAGTTTCTGTTTTTCTCCATTTATGTCTAAATCGTTAGTCAGTTGTTGAAGCTTTGAGTTCTCGTCATTGGAGGTGATGAACTGGATCTGGGTCAGGAAGTTCGACGGCCATGTAATCGCAACCTTGCCAATAAGGTCCTTGGTTAAGGACGCTGCCCGGCCAAGGATGAACCCCTCGTGGTTTATCCGACTGAGCAGTTTGATCTTTCCCCTTTTTTTGTTCGCTACCCGAGTAACATCGTTGATGACCTCGCTGGATAGGTCTGCTGCCTTGGTCCCCGACCCATACATGTCGCGTACCAGTTGGGATCGGCCCTTCCCTCCTGGATTGTAGTTAGGGTTTACCGATCGGGCGAGCATCCGCAGTTTGTACAGCGGCATTTTCGAGGAGGCTGCTCGGGAGGGGAGGGTAACGGCCTTCGCGCCTTGATCCGAATCGGGATTCGGCTTAACCACGAGAGATCCTTTGCGAATGGATTCCAAGACCTCTTGTCCTGTGACTGGGAGTATCCCGAGGAGTTGGAAGAAGTTCCTGATGGAGGCGAAGGCCCGCCCCCAAGCAGTGATCGGATTAGGCGCTTCAATTTTTTCCATTGCCTTCGCAACTTGCTCAAACTGAGCTTCCCCTTCCTGTGCGGGGAAGGCGTCGAGAAGGGCTTTTCGCTGGGCTTTGTCGAGCACTGTATTGGCGATCCATTCCATGACCTCATGCCGTACAGTAGATATATCTGAGGATACTCCCGATAGAGCAATGACGTCCGTGTCAGAAACAACTGTCTTTCCATTTTCTTGTATCTCCTGTCCGGCCAACCAGAACATGCCGCCGATGATTTTCTGTTCCTTGAATCCTAATGACTGGGAGGGGTTGAATCGGATCTCTACCTCGCGAGCAACCTCTCCATCCTTGTCCAGTACCCGAAGCTTCATGCCCCCGTTTTCGTAGGAGCCGATGTCCAACTGAGGGAAGACTGCCTGGATAGCACTGCGGATAGTGCCTAGATCCGTTAGCGGGGCATCGGGGAGGGTCTCGCGAAGCTGGTGTCCCTTGATCTTGGCGTTGGTCTTCAACAACTTGTCTACCGTGGATGGGCTTTCTGTTTCTTGAATATTGTGTATGGTCACTCCTATGGCTTCGTGGGTGACTGGGTCTAGAATCTTTTTAAGCTCTTCTCCTGGTCGGAGACTCAAGGAGTTATCGTCTGCTTCGAGGATGGCATCCGTTAGTCTTTGCGGGATCACATCCTCTTGCATCAGCCTCGACCTCAGTTCATTTATCGGGTTTTCGGAGATGGCTTCCTGCTCACTGATGGCGTTTGCAACTATCGTTGGCGTTTCGGGGGGCAGGGTGTCAGCAAGGGTAGGCTGTGCGTCTGGAGTTGACTCAAGCTGATCTTCCTCAACAATCTGAGCTTCCCCTCCCTGATCAAAATAAGATCCAGCAGCCATCCGGTCAAGCTTTGCTCGTAGTTCTGCAACTTTGGCTCCCTGCGGGCCACCCCTCTTCAACCTGGCTTCCATGTTGGCTTCTGCGGAGACCTTGGCCAAGAGGGTGAAAAGGCCTGACAGACGTGCTGCAGCGATGACGTTTTCACGACCGGGGATCTCTATGGTTCCGGGTCTTGGATATAGAGTTCCTTCTAGACCAGAGCCAACCTCTGCGGTCCTTTCGAGTCTGGTCGTTCGGAAGCCAAGAAGGTCGCTCGTTAGAAGGATATCTTCCAAGATATCCGCGATTTTTTCCAGAGCTTTTTTGCTGACCTCTTTGGAAACGCCATCCTCTTCCAAGTAAGCGAGTGCATTCTCCGCAATATCAAGCTGGTTTTTCAGTTCAATGATCTTCTTCCCCTGCTCTCCAATCTCTCCGGTCCCCTTGGGCATCGTGGGAAGGGGGGCTTGGATTTCCTCTTGGAAGTTCTGGATATCTATGTCTGCCTGGCGCAAGGATTTTTCGTAGCTCTTCAAAGCCCTGACCGTCTTGTAGGGGGACTCTCCGCGACTGGTTTCTTCGAACTCCGCTCCTACTAATCCATTCCATACCCGAATGGCTGCGGTGACATCGGCTTCTGTGTAAATGTCCTGACCAAGCTTCTTGGCCTTTGCGTTGATAAAAGCCCTGGGGTGCATGTGGGGCTCCGATAATCGGTAAAACTGCTTGTAAGCCTGATTCAGCGCCTTCAACCCCGATCTATTGCGTACTGTAAGATCCATGAACGCAGGATCATACCGTGTCCCGTCCCCTCCGGACAACACGACGTCGGAGTAGATGATGGAGAGGACCTGCTGGGACTTATGAGATAATCCGTATTTACGCACCGCATTTTCTTCATCAAGCTGGTACGCAATAACGAGAATCCTCTCATCCCCCCGAAGGCCAGAGAGGGCAACCGAGTGAGGATCAATGTCTGGGTCTATCCCGAAATCTATTACTACAGGATGTTGCTTCCCTTCTAAAGCACCTGAAACCTCCTGGATGGCGGCTTTTCTTTCGTCTCCCTCAATTTCGACAGTACCCGGATCTCGTTCTCTAGTAAATTGATCCAGGCCCCCTTCTGCCTCCTCCGATACTTTTCCCTTCTCCGCTTGGTCTTGGCGGAAGACTCTCACTCCGGGCTTTTCCGATTCAGCCTCTGCCACCCCTGCCGACTTCTCTGCGACCGAGCCTTTCATCTCTTCTTCGTCGGACAAGGAAAAGATCCTCCCCCTGGACTCACTCCCCTTTAATCCTGCAATGCTGAAGGTTTTCTTAACCATCGAAGGAACGTTGGGGTCGGTAGCGACGTCGTTGGTTGCTTGTACGATCACTGAGCGGATTAGGTCGTTCATGGACTTCTCTATCCGGCTATCATGCAACTGCTGAATACGCAACTCGAAGAACACATGCCCCAATCGGTCGGTCTTAGGGAGTGCTTCTTTCAACTCTATGGTCTTTTCCATGACGTTCTTGGACGTGCCAATATCTTTCTTGTACTTCGTAAGCCAATCGGACATCTTGGACTTGATCAGGGCTTTAGAGACCTTCTCTCTACCCACCGACCTGATACCCTGGCCCGCCGCCTTCTCCTCCGCAGCAGTGACCCACGGATTTGTGTCCCTGGCCTTCAATGCCTTTTCTGGAGTCGAAGGGAAAGAAGTGCGAAGACCCAGAACTTTGGTGAGGTCCAGGACGAATGATGGAGCCGGAAGGTTCCTTTTCTCGATATACTTCTGGAAGATAGACCCGAGCTTCTGGATGACCCCAGACCTCCCCCCGTACTGGGCTTCAAGCCGGGACTTCTGAATGGGGCTCTTCTTTTTGGAGCCCAAGGCCGAGTCGTAGAACTGATGCCCTTCGTCGAGATTTTCTATGATCCAGTTCAAGCCTGTGGGAGCTCCGGCTTCTTCAGAGGAGAGCCCGCTGTCTATTCGTCGAAGCTTCTCCCCTATGTCGAACCGTCCTTGTGAATGGTTCTCAATCTCGTTCTCTATGATTCGGTTGACCCTCCCAGAGAGGGAGTTCGCAAAGTGTTGAAACTTCTCAGGGACTCTCACGAACCCGATGGAAGCCATCTCTTCCAGGTAGGCCAGTTTTTCAGACAGTTCCTTCGGGGGATTTTGGTCGTTCGCCTTCCACATGTCCCCGACCAGTCTCCCGGCCTCCTGTTTGGAGAGTTTTTTGTTTCGGAATTTTTCCAGGAGATCTTTGGATTTAACTCCTGCGGAGAGGACTGCGTTGATTGAGTGATCAATGGACTCAAGAACCGCATCCGTCAGATTCTCTTGCGTGATAGCAATCTTTGTGCCCCGAGGGCGTGGCCCCGAACCGACAACATTAACACCATTAGGCAATCGACTCTTAACCAGTTCCATGACTGTCGTTTTCTGACCACCCAAATCAACCAGGTACTGAGGGTTGTACAAGGTCGGGAGAATGGCAGCTATCTTGTGGGCCTCCATCAACTCCTGGGTATGCTTTAGGAGAATCCTGCGCCTTTGCCCCTTCTGGGGTTTACTCCTGCCTAGCTTGGCATTCTTGATTTTACCTAACAGAGGATTCAATTTCTTGTGAGTGAAGTCGGCCATGGACAGGATCGCATGGACGTTGCCGAACAAGGCTGCAGAAGAGAACCCCTCCTCTTCGGCTAACAAATCAACATCAGTCCTCCCCTCCTTTTTCTTTCCTCTTTTTGTGGTCCCGGCGAATACAGACACGAATTGTGCCTCGTCTGCCCTTTCTAGCGACACACTCTTCAGTACATCTCTGATGTGTTTAGCCGCATTCCTGGCACTGTCTGTGGGGATGCTTTTGAGCCCGTCCATCAATTTCTTCATCCGCGCCTTCTGCGCTTTGCCCCCGCGCTCCAACACCTTCAGCTCGGAGTTCAAGGAGGAGATATTCTGCTTGATAGTCTCTGCCTTAAAGGCATCCGCCCGGTCCAGACCCTTCTGAAGTTTTTTAATCTTTTGCTTTATGCTGGCGGCTCTATTGGACGCAGCCTTCTCCGGCTCTGCAGTCATTTCTCTGACCCTGCCGACCGCAGTAGCTATGTTGGTGAGCACTGCGTTCTCGATTCCCTCGGAGATAGCGATGCACCGTTCCTTGAGCCCGGCGTTGGTCTTCAAGGTCTTGGCTATGGCCACGATACCAAAAGATGGCTCCACTTGCCCCTGCAAGGCCTCCAGCTCAGTCTTGGCCCTGGATTTCTCCGAGGTCTCTACGACGTCCTCCTGCCCGAATATGACCCCCTCTAGGCTCTTCAATGCCCTTTCCCTGGCAGCCTCGAAGGCAACGTCGTCCTGGGAGATCGTGTCCCCCAGAGTTTCGGCCCGAGTGAAGACTGCTTCGATATACTGCTTGTACATCGCTTCACTGGGATTTATGGCATCCACTAGGTCTAGGAACGTAGTCCCCTCTTCCCCGATGATGGATGACCCAGAGTCCCTCCGCAGGGAAAATGGGACGAAGGGCTGGGCAGAGAAGTCTACAGCCGCACGAAGACGAGTAAGCTCTTCGTTGTACTCCCGGGAGGCGGAGAGGATCTCTGCCCCTCCTCCCTTGGGGTCCAGGTGCAGGAAGTTTTTTAGCAACCCCCTCTCCGTGCCCTTCACCTTCCAGCCTGCAGCGTCCAAGATGGAGATTAGTTTGGCGGCAAAGATGTTAGATTCAGTCTCGCTATCACTCCCCTTACTCAACCCCCGCTTCGCTGACATGCGGAGGACTCTTACTATCGCTATTGCTCCCTCCATGGACACAGGATCTTTTGACAGAGCAAGACCCAAGGCCTCGGAGATCGCCATCGCTCTGCGATGACCCGGCCCAAGGTTCATGTTTTTAGCCTCGTCATTGGTGATAAGGTTTAGGGCCTTGAGGTCCCGTATAGTCAGGTTGTTTGCCTCCCCTGGGGTGTCCAACTTCTCCGCAGCAATGCGGAAAGACTTGATATCGGCTGGACTGCTTTTCCCAATGAATGCAAAGATAGACTCCCTGGAAGAGATGAATCTCTGCAGAGTCTCTCGGATCCTTGGCCAGTAATAACTAACCGGTCGAGGACCGGGGAGGGCCAGGAGGGTATTCAAGCCCGCGGCGACGAGAGCAAACCTCTCCCCGACTGTCTTGACGATGGTATCCTGCTGATTCTTCAGTTCTTGAAGGCGGGTCTGCCTTTCGGTGGGGGTCATCAGTTGGGTCTGCCGGACCCTGATGTCCATCAGCTCGGAGTTCAAGGAGGAGAGTTTCTCCTCGGCAGCCTCTGATGCAGCCTTGTTGGCATCGGTGTCCACCAGCTCGGGAAGACTTGCGGTAGACTGCAGTTTAGTGATATCCCTCTTAAGTTTTTTAATCCTTTGCTCTATTCTGGTGGCTCTATTGGCCTCAGCCTTGGCCTGATATGCACGCTTCTTTCTCCGGGCCATCCCTTCATTAATCAAGGCGTTGTCCGATCCCCCAGAAGCTTCTTCTTCACCGGACAAGGAAGCTATCAACGCTTCGTGGTATTTCTGGTCAATAACGCCCCCTGGTTCCTGAATTTTATTCAGGCTCTCGTTGAGCACATCTTCATCCCCGCCCAATTCATTAAGCAACTCTCGCTCGATCTGCTCCCTCTCTTCCAGCACATCCTTTTTGCTCTTAGCGGAGACCTCCTCCCCTGTGGCCCTGTCGACAACGCCCTCTTCTACGTAGTTGGCGATCAGGTCGCCCGCAAGGCTTTGGATCCTTTGCTGTTTGGTGGCGGACTCTCGAACAAGACGGTCGTAGTCTGCCTTGGCCTGCTTGTCGGACTCTTTAGTCACTTCCTTGAGTGCATCCTTCTTCTTGGGAAGAGGGAATTTGTCCAGGACTTCTTTTTGAATATCCGCAAGCATACCTTCGGTGGTCTCCCCAGCCCCCACCTTTTCCGTGAATCTCTCCAACTCTGAGGGACTGAGAGTCTTGATAAGATTGTCCACCGCTACCCTCTGGGTAGCGATGTCCTTTTTGTCGTTTTCTTTAAAGAATTCTTCTAGAGCCTCTGTCCCAGTCTCGGTGGTCTCCCCCGTCGTCTGCGAAAGAACCTCCTCAACCTCGTCAACCTCAAGGTGCTTCTTCAGGTCCGACCCAGACGAGAAGAAATCATTATTATCGTCCAAGGCCCCAAGATCCGTTAACTCATCCAGCAAGTCCTTATCCTCGCGGATCAAAGCGTTGATTGTCTTCGCAGTCTCGTTTAGCGCGTCCTGTCCTAGCCCCTCTATGCCATCGTTTCCAAAATAACTTTCAATCAGCAAGCCCACCTTGCTGATAGCTTCAGTGCTACTATCTTCCTGGGCCTTTAACTTCTCTCTCTTGGTCAACGGGATGCCCCTCTCTACCCGTTCGGCTGCCTCCTCCTTGGCAATACCAAGGCCGGAGGCGATTCGTTCGTTTCGTATATCTTGATCCTCCGCCTGCTGTAGCAGCCGCTTTTCATTTGCAGCCTGCTTAGACTCAGAGGCGGAGGTCATAATATTTCCTGGAGCCCCGATGATTCCTAATATGGCAGAAGGACCAAGGGCATGCTTGGCCGCATCTATAGACTCCATGATGGCCTGCCCTACAGGCGTTGCCATGATCTCGGGTTCGTTTCGGATGTTATCAATCACGGCCTGGGACAGGGCCTTGTCAAATTCCATGAAGAGTCTGGCCTTCTCGCCCTGCTGAACAGCTATCCCCCGCTCCTCTCCAATCCTGCCCCCTGCCCATATTGCAAAATGTTGCGCCCCTTCTTCTGCAGCCTCCTTGAGGGTCGAGATTCCGTGACGGGCAGCGAAGGCGGCAACGGTATCTATAACTCCCGCCCGTACACGTTCTCGGACGAAGTCGCCCACCCACTTCCCGGCTTTATCGTCCAAGGATCCGGCAAATGGACCAATTCCCCGCAAGGGGTTGAAGGTTTCAAAGGACTCAACCAGTCCATATATCCACCCTACCGTAGGAGCGATGTCCCGAATCAAGTCAATATCATGGCCACGGGATGCAAAGTCGGCAACAAACTCCCCTGTCCCCTCCTTGGAGAACTGCTGGGCCACAGCCAAGCTCCCTACGGCTCTGCCTATAGAGGACGAGACGGATGCACCCCGAATTGCACCAGCGGATATACCTGCAGCACTTGCAAACTTCGCAGAAGTAGCAGCCCTGGAAGCCCTCCCTCCTGCGGTTAAAACAGTCCCTGCCCTACGTACAGCAGCAGCCCCCCGTAGTGCCCCCACAAAGGCCGCGACAGCCCCAATGGGTGCATCTGTGAGGTCCAGGCCTCCGATCACTGTAGTACTTACTGCGAGTGTCCCTGCGGCGGTTATTCCGGCCTGTACCAGCATCTGTGTAGCCAAGGCCTTCATCGTGGCCGGAACGGACTGGGCAGCCTGTAGTGTCCAGTCAGCCAGGAAGAACGAAGCTTCCGTTGGGTCTTTATTCTGCAATGAGGAAAAACGATTGTTGAAGGCAATCAGTTCCTCGGTTTCTGCCTTGTTCCCATCCCTCAAGGAGTCCGCTATGGCAGATCTTATCTGCCCCCCGATCTTGCCTCTCTGATACTGCGTTCTGAGCTGGGACAGAAACCCCTCTGCAGCTAGGGTCCTCCTCCTAGACGCCTGCTCTTGGGCGGATACGTCCTCAAGGAGCTCGTCGGTGATGTGCCGGGTAGTAGGCGCAGAATGTGGCCCAGCCCCCCGAGGAGGAGAGGGAGGGGACTGGGCCGGGGCAGGTTGCAACCCCTGCCGCATAAGCTCTAAGGCTTCATCAAACTCAGATCGTAAAGAGTCCAACTGGCTGGGTTCTGATGCAATGTCTCCGAGATTGGCCATTCATAATTACTCAGGGTCAAGGCTGTTGCCTTGCCATCAGTTACCCGGGGTTGAAAGTTTGTCAGACAGTTCAGTAAAGACATCAACTTGTTGCTTTAGAGTTAACTCTCCGTTCGGGTTTGCCATTTGGATAATAGCCGAAACAACCTCGCCTTGTTCATGCTCTATTTCCGCAAGAATTCTTTTCTTCTCTTCGCCTTTGGTTCCTTTAAGCGCAGCTAACAACTTCTTGTTCGTGGCCTGCCAATCGAAAAGGCCTTGCTTAAAAGCAGCATTCCTTTCCTGATTCCCGCCAGCAATAACCATGGCATGTCCAAGTTTCATAAATTCCAGCACATTGGCAGCTCTGTCTTTCTGTAAGCCGAATTCTCCAACTAACGTTGCCATCTCTATATCGCCTTTTCTTTTTGCCTCTGCAGCGTCTGCGTCAGAAATACCCTTGTTCAGTTGAATTGTGATCGCTGCAATAGCACTAGCCTCTGCAGCCGCCAACCCTTCTTCTCTCGTCCCGGTATTCTTTAATTTCTGCATCTCTAATTCGTGCTTCCGATTGAGACGGTCTCTTTCTGTTTCAGCTTTTTTGTCACTTTTTCTTCCCTCTATTCTATCCTCTCGGGCTTGGGCTCTCAGGAAGGCTCGGACCGCAGGGGTCTCCTTGCCTTTTCTGAAGTCTGCTTCTGCCATCTGTCGAAGATTCTCCTCGTGCCGGGATCGGTAGTTCTCAACCGGATGGCGGACGCTTGTCATGTTGGTATTTCGGGTAACGTCCATGGGCTCAAGCCTTTCAAATGGTCCTTGATACCCAGCCCTGAAGGCCGCCAATTCGCCTGATCTTTTTAGCCTGTTGACGTTCGTGTTGTGAAGGGCTTGGGCTGTCCGTGGGGTGCTGGAGTCGAACACCGGGCCAGGGGGGGTTGATGTTTCTACTCCTCTTAAGATTTCAGGGAAAAGGAAATCAGGTTGGGGGGCTGCCGGTCTAATGGGTGCGTTGGCGGACACGTCTATGGGTGGCCCTCCGGGGAAGTCTATGGGTGGCCCTCCGGGGAAGTCCATGGGTGGCCCTCCGGGGGTGGGTGCGGCGTTGTTGCGGAAGAGTTCCAAGTGTTCCGGAGTAATGGGCATTGTTTGTGCTATTGTTTGTGCTGCGGGATCACCTTGGGCAGCCGCGGCCTTTCTTGCCTCCGCGTTCTCCCTCAACTGTTTACTCATTCTCGCATCTAGTCCGGTTGGGGGAGTCCAAAGATCCTGCCCCGGAGATTTTCCCATGTTTTCTTTTACCCAGGCCCGTCTGACTGTATCCGAGGGGAGGCTAGGTCCTCCTTGGCTGGTGCTGCGGCTCTTGTTCGAGCTGGGCGAAGATGGTCTTCCGGTCCAATTTGCGCCAACTACAGCCGCCCCCCCCCGCTTGGCTCGCAAGAGTCTGAGTCTATCTTCCTCAGTAAAGCCTTGTTCTTCCCAGGTTTTGGTAGCGGCAGGGAGTGCGGCAGGGACTGCGGCAGGGACTGCGGCAGGGGCTGGTGCGGGGACTGGTTGGGGGGCTGGTGCGGCGTTGCGGAAGTCTTCCAAGGCAAAGCCTAGTTGAGGCCAAGATCCTTGGGCAGGGGCTTCCGTGGAAGCTGGTTGGGTGCTGCTACGGGACCGAAGAAGTTCGGGGACTGCTACGGGACCAGGAAGTCCAGCGTCACCGCCTTGGCCTGGATGGGTAAGGTCAAACATCGGAACCCGCACCCCACCACCTGGGGTTCCTATGGGTTCTGGTGTGGGTGCTGGTGGTAGCTGTGGATGCCCAGGAATACGCCACGGTGCTGCTACGGGACCGAAGAATGTCGATGGTGCTGCTGTGGGGAGTGGTTGGGGAACTGCTGCGGGACCAGGAAGTCCAGCGGGGCCGCCTTGGCCTGGATGGGTAAGGTCAGACATCGGGACCCGCACCCCGCCACCTGGGGTTCCTACTCTCGTTTGTGCATCCATACCCCGGAAGCCCGATGGTGCTCCTGCCTGCCCTACGTACCCTGGTGCTACTGTGGGTGCTGGTGTGGCTGCGGGGACTGCGCCTACTCCGGGGGCTAACGGCATTCCAGCGGAAGCTCTGAATGCATCCATTTGGGCGAGCCAGCTCGAAGAGTACATCTGCAAGCGCCTTAATTCTTCCCGTTCTCTTTTTGTCATGTAGGGATCTTTATCAGTTTCCTAATTATGTTCAATGTCTCTATGTTATATACGAGAATAGGGGGGGGGGTGTGTCAAGGCCTGCTGGTCAATCTGTTCAGCCAGCCACGCCTCTTCCGGCACCCTCCACATTCTTTGATCCGCATCCATTTCGCTATCTTTGCCATCACTTCTCCAAGCCCTCGGGGCTGACCATGGCCCCACTTTGCGCCCCACGGGCATTCAAAGTCCCGTATTCCTCCGGGGACTTCATATCCGTCATCAATCCTTTGTTGTCTAAACTCAATTCCCCTTGGGCCATTGTCCCGGCATGACGCGCAGTGAACAAATCCAGTACAGTGAGGGCTTAAAATCCATTTCTTTTTACTCATCCATGCCTATGGGGCTTCACACGGGTAGGCCGTCGCCGTCCCATCCTTCGCCGGAAAAGTGTCCCCGTCTCCGTGATCGCAAGCGTAAGCCGTTCGTAAATTCTCAAAAACCTTGCTCTGGTCGCACCTGTCGGCAGCAACGCTCGTTACAGAGGAGGAGAAAAATGTTGCAGTGCCGGAAGCCCCGAATCCGCTGACAGTCAGCAAGTAGGACGTAGCAGCCCGAGTCAGGGTGATGGTTACCGTCTCGCTTACGGTGTCAAGATTGCTGCAATCATCATGGGTGCTGTCATGGTCAACGCCTCCGGTCCCAAGAGTTTTTGCCCATACGCATGACGTTGTCTGCTCCAGAAAGTGCTGACCGTTCACTCCCGGATCAACAACCTCCTGCATACTGGCTGGGAAATCGCCTGTCGAGCAAACAAAGCAACCGCTCGGGAGCAAGACGACGCCAGCGATCAAGATGTCCCACTGTATCGGAGTGCAGCAGGAAGCCGGGGAGTGATCGCATCCCGGGAGGTCCGAGCCGCACGAAGTGCAGTGTCCGCATTCCAGGCAGTCAGCCCTGTAGTCAAGGTGGTCGTCGGTCCCGTCGCAATTTACCAGCTTGGCTAGATGCCATTCATCCGGGGGTTGAGCGCCCACATTCTTTTTTATTAGATGTTTAGCCATATCAGCATACTAATGGGTCATCAATCACGTGCTCGTGCTCCCTCCCGACCCGGAGGAGTCGCCCCCCGGTATCAAAGTGGAAGTCCCTTACTGCGGATGTCAGGGTTGGGGATGCAGCTTCCTCGTTCCACCATACACGGCAAACAACAGAGATCGTAATCCCGAAATTTGAAGACTGCGAAGCGATGTCCCAGAGGGGGTCGGGTGTGGCCTGAATCGTCCCCACCTCCTCCACATGATAAACCTTTTGCAGTCGGGTATGATCCCCCGCTTCCCCGTCATGGGGTACATGGAAGATAAATTCGATCACAGATGGGTCCGCGTTATTCATCAGCGGCCTCATCAGAACCCGGAGGTCCACGGGGAGGCTACCATACCCGGCGTGGTGAAAGGCATTCCCTGATCCTTCGCGGCCGCCTGCGAGGACGGCCCAATCCACCAGCGCGTTCCCGGTATCGTCCCATCTCTGCTCCTTCCAGGAGAACGGGCTGCTGCTGCTGCTCAGGCGAGCCCAGAAAGCCCCGGCCATTGATCTGCCGTCCCGGCTCCCGTCATCCCCGTCGACCGGGTCACCCGGCCACTCCCCCGAGCTGTTGGAGAAGAGGGCGTATAGGTCCCCATCTGCGTCCCATTGGATGTGTACGAGGTGATAAGAGTCCTCAGTGACGTCCTCGATCAGATTGACCTCCAGGGCAAGCCCAAGGTCATCGTGTTTCATATTGTTGGCGAAGGTCTCCCACCCGTTATCGGCGGAGTTCCTGCGGACCTCATCCCACGGGTACTTTCCCGAGCCGGAGTGTGCCCCCACCTTGGCCCAGATCGTGACCTTCGGGTGACCTTGGTCAAGGACCTCTGTCGGGTCCAGGTCTGTTGAAGTGCCATGAGCTTCTGGATTGAACTCATCAATCCTGGATTCCAGGTCGGCAATACGTTCGTTCATTGCCTGGATTAGATTCTCTGTTTCTCTATCGGGCATCATGAGTTGCCTTCTTTACCCCGGACCAACCTCGTCCCAATCCTCCCACGGAGATTTTAACCCATGGTTATTCTGACTGTCTACCGAACTATACGCTCCGTCTCCGTAGCCGTCATAATAGGGGTGGACGTATGTGGCCCTGTACCTCGTCCCTCCGGCGAGGATATCTATTTTTGATCCTGCCCCGGCCCAGTCCTTGCTTGCTGGGTGGGCTCCTCCAGGGTCAGCTTCTGTTGAGGGGCCGTCATTTATGAACGTATCCGCCCTGGCCCGGCTTTTGGTCTGTTTGACCTTATAGAAAATAGGGGCCCGGATGGCTCTCTTGGTATTGGCCTTTGTATGGGTTAAAATCTTTGATGTGCGGATCCAGTCGGGACTTTCGTAATTATCCCAGTGATCGACGCTCCCCCCATCCACCGAAAAGATGACTTCTCTGATTGCTCCCGAATAGGTCTGGGTGGCCTGATCGTAAGTGGCGCTGATGCTTCCTAAAGGGGTGGTGAGGGTGGGGATATTCTCGTAGTTGTGGAACAGGTACCCCGTAACATGGGAGTTTTTGTTGATGGAGGAGTCAAAAACGGGAGAGGTCCACGCTTCTACCGCGATCTGGTCCTCACGGGTAGTGATTGTCCCGTCTCTGTCTCGTTGAATATTTAGGGTCTTTTTAGTTCCTTGCTTGGCATTGATTACGGGAATAGTAGAATCAGTCAGGCCGAAGCTGAAGAAGGAGCTTCCTATATAATTCCCCCCCACGTCTACCGCCGCGTTGAACGCAGATTCCTTGGCCTCGGAGTTGGAGACGACGGCAGAAAACTCCCCCTCATTGTCCCTGGAAATCCGGATGGACTTGCGTTGTATGCTGGTGTCATTCCCGACGCTCCCGAGGACTGCTGTAAGCTCTGGAAGACTCAGCCCCCAATGAAAAGTATCAGTCTCCAACTCCCCGGCATTTCCGAATACAGCAGACACTGAAGCCCCGAGATCTTCGGAGTGGCGAGATACAACTTGATACGTCCCGTCTCCCCCTCGGGATATCTGTACGGAGTATCTGATCCCATCATTATTCAAGGCGTCAATGAGGGTCACCATCTGGTCGCGGGACTGGCCAAAGTACCAGTCAACTCCGTGCTGGACCTCTCCGATGGTCCAAGAAAAGTTCTGGTGGAAAGGCTTGGATCTGCGGAGCCTGCTCACTACCGTATAGGTGTCGTTTGAGTTTCGGGTTAAAGAGAATGCCTTGTTGCCGGTTTCGTCTGTGTCCCCCAGGGCCCCGAGGATTGCGTCCTTCTCGGCCTCTGTGACATTAAAGGAGTAGTCGAAGGACTCTTCTTCGTGGGAGGTGGAGAAGGCGTCCGCTGCGGAAGAGGAGTCTATTCTCGTCTCCGTCCCCTTAGCGTCGTAGAGCTTGTTGTCCTTCCGGGTTAGGGCGAAGGTCTTCATTACCCTTGGGTCCTTTGATTCGTACTGCAACTGAAAGGCCAGCATGCTTTCCAAGCTTAGATTCCATCGGTACTCTTCGGACCTGTCCGCCAATTCAGATATCCCCATGAGGATAGAGACGGACTTTTCTGAGTTGACTTCGGAGGAGATGATCCCGACTACATGGAACGTACACTCCTCAGTTCGAGTGACCCGGACACTCTTCTCCAGACCCTCTTCCGGCTCGCTGTACGATGCCACGAAAACGGCAGCCGAATCCCCGTCCAAGTGCCATCGGTAGTCGTAGGTATCTGTAGTGTCTTCATCTCTGCCAACATCGAAAGAAAGGGTAGCGTCTTCCAGTGTCCTCTGGGCTATAGATACAATGACGTTGTACTTCCCGGAGGTTTCGTTGAAAGAAACGCTAATGGTTTTTCTCTCCCCGGCAGATCCGGAGGGAAAGGAGTTGGCGTAAACAAAGGCCGACGCCTTGTCTGGGAACCCCCACCGATGGTACGTGGTGGTGGTGAGGTCGCATAAGGAGGCTACGGCTACGTCAAAATCAACCACAGGCTGCGTGCTGTTTTCCCTGACTACTAGGTCAACCGTGCCAGGTATGTCCGACGCCCCGGAGTACGACACCGAGACACTCGTTCCTTCATCCTTGTATCCGTCGATCATCGCTTGCGCGGAATCCTTCGGCACGTTGAACAGGTAGGTTACATCCTGGTGGCTGGGAAGAATATAATTTTGGAATGACGTAAGGACGAAGTTTGGGTCACCAATGTGAATCACCAGTATCCCGGATCCGTCATCTGCCCATGAAGGTTGGGCCGAGAGGACCTTCCAGTCACCCGCGAAGGCGTCCGAACCCCCGATCGTGGGATCGGTATAGGTAACTCCGCGTACAGATGATATCAGGGAGGGGAGCTTGTCCTGGTCAAGGTTCCTGAACTCTACCGAGAGGAACCGATCGTTTGTGTTCCAATCCTCTCCTTGCAAGATCCGCCCCTGAGCGAGGTCAATCGTAGTGTCGTACCGCTTGGCATACCTACAGACTATGGATGCTTCCTTCTTGGCTGTTTTAGGGGTGGTTACATCTATAAGACGCCATGTCCCGCTCTGCGCCTCCTTGTCTACCTTCGGGTTGGTTATTGTAATACGAGAATTGGTCGAGTCTAGTATCCATGCCTGGAGATCTGCGGTCTTGTGGGCCGCCACGTCCGTCCAGATAATCTCCATGGACCCGTCAGGCAGAAGCCCGGAAAGAGAAGAACCACTACCCAAGTGAGCGCGTTCAAAGGAAAGGACCTCTTCGTAGTTTATTCCAGCCATTAGACAGGATTGACAACACCGCTATGTCCAGTCGGGGCGTTATCCTTGAAGTAGATTGCGTTTGCGCGGCTAAGGAGGAGCTGGTAGGCGTTGAATAAATCAACAGGGTCGTCTATCCGCCACAACCCCTCCGCATCCAGGTAGTAGTCAATTCCGGCAGTGAGCACGGGGACGTACCGATGATCCAGGTCCGTGTCGTCAGACTGCGAGCCAACCAGATCGGGGTCGGCGTGAGCTCTATTCTCCAGGTCTACGAGAACCCGGTTGGCGGCGGACAGGAAAGAAGCAGTAAAGGAGTCGTTGTCTGGGTCTGCCCCATGCCTGCGGCGTTTCTGGTTGTATATCTCTGTAAGTGTTAAGGCCATGGCAGTTTATTACCAGAATACAAAAGATGTTCAATGGTCCGAAAACTTGCAGATGGCGTCTGCCCATCGGTCTATGTTTTCAGGCTTGAAATAGTGGGAGTGGGATCTGGGGTATGCCTGAGTCTCGTCCCACCATTGAGTAACCGTAGGAATCCTGTGTCCATTCTTGTGTCCCAACCGCCCTAAAGCTCCCCAGGGGTGCTCCAGGGGCATTAAACGAGCCCACCAGACAGCCCTGTCGCGTCGGTTTGATATAACAACTATCCTGCTGGCTCCATACTCGGGCCAAATCCAGTCCCGGTCCATGGCTGCAGCAAATAAATAGGCGTCCTCGAAAGGAAAAGATCCTGCCAGTTCCATGATCCTGGAAGCAAGCAGGCATCCGTGAGAGTGGGCCACGATGTGGGGAACCTTGCCATGATGCCGCTTTACAGAAGCGACCTGTTCTAGCAGGAAGGATGCATCCAACATCTGCTTCCTTCTGTCCCTGGAATTCCAGGCCCGAGTTACGTCATAGGTCAGGGTGTGGACTTCGTGGCCTCGCTTAATCAACGACGTAGCCATGCGATCAGTCGTGTCGATGGCAGACCTGTTGATCCCGTTGAGAGTACAGAAAATCATTCCCAAATCATCTTGGCCTCAATGAGGTGAGGAGACGCGATGGATTGGCCGGTATTTAATACCAGTTTCTTTAGCCAAACAAATAAGTGAATCATGGCTTCAGGGTGTCGAAATCGACCGTGATCTTGCCGCCTCCTGTCGCCAAGAGATGGTCAAAAGCCGAAGCATCTTTAAGGTAGATCTCTGACCCTTCCCCCTCGGCCTGGACGGTATTGTGCTTGGCGGCCGAGGCGGCGATGGGGACCGGGGCGAGAGTATCATCCGACCGTGAATCGAGAGTCCCAAATCCATCCAGATCCCCGTCTTCAATAAAGTCAACAGCCGGGGGGACGATGAATGAGAGATACCTGAAGATGTTCCGGGCAAGATGCTCCCGGATTGGTCGCCCCCTGGCGGGGACGTGCCGCTGCAGCCAACCGGGTTCGTCCTCCCCAACCTCCTTGTTGGCTAGTTCCTCCTCTGCCGCAGACTCCTCGTCCCCAATGGTCCAGGCCAGAGCGAGGGCGGGGCCAGAGATCCCGAAGTCGTAATAGAACACGGGGTCCACACGGATCTCGGCCCCTTGTACGCTCGTAAGTAGCAGTCGGGTTCCCACATAAACCATGAGCCCCATTGCAACAAGAAGCAAGAAGCGCCCCAGCCTCCGACGCCGATCCTCAACCTTCCAGTTTTTCTCAATCATATTCCCCTCCAGTTATTTTCTCTGCGTTTCGCGACGACTCCCTTCGTTATGGAACTTTCCCGCATCCCACTGGTCCGCCTTAAAGACGCCCCACAGGATCAGGGCAAGGGCTACCAGTGCTCCTATTGATACTAATAAGCTAACCATCATTCCTCTCTTCCGACAAGATCCGAAATTAGTGCGTCCCCGAACTCCTGCTCGCTCCGATCCCGCCGAAACATATTCGCTATCCCAGATCGTATTCCGGCTGCGGGGACTATCTGGGCGTGAATCAGGAGTCCGCCGCCCATGTCGATGGTCCGGCTCTGTACTCCTAGGGGTTCGTCCTGATTTGACTCCAACGCAACGCTGGCCCGATAGAACGGCCAATCAGGAACGACTCCACGAAAAGCGTCGGGGTGGCCGGGGGCTTCAGGAGGCACGGATTGAATATGGAAATGACTGTTGTTCACCGCATGGCCGATCTCATGCTTGGCGGTATTCCGACTATAAAATCCACTATAGGCCAAGGTTACGGCACTCGGCCCGGTGTGAACATACCCGACCGTAATTCCTCCAACCCTGCCCTCCGGGTATTGCCAGTATGGCCAGACCCCGTTGAGTACGCCGTCAGCCTTCTTTAACAAAAGTGAATCGTTGTCCGGCGTTGCAAGGACCGGGTACCCTTTTTGGGCCATTGCAACGATGATCCCGGGCTTTTGCTCGTTGTACTGGGCCTGTAAGTTCGGGTCAGTTTGGGTCGGGGCGCTCCCCCCTCCTCCCCCACAACCGACGAGGATAAGAAGACCCGCAATCACGAGCGGGGTAAGCCATGGGATTCCAGCGGTCTCGCTATTGCGATGGTTTCGGATTCCATTTGTCACTGCGGGCCTCCTTTCCATTAGTTATGGCGCTGCGGTAAGTTCTGCGATCTCGGACACCTGCTGAATGCTTAGTGCCGGATAATCCGGGTCTACCGCTTTACGGACTTGATCCGAGGCCACGACTGCGTCTTGATTCCAACGCTTATACGTCGCCGCGTCTATTCTCCCGACCATGTTGTAATATGCGCCAAAGCCGGAACTGAGCAGAATCCCGACCGAAGCAACGCAAGCAATCAGGGTCGAACTCCGAACATTCGTCTGTTCCAAGAATACCTTTTTCTTTCCGTTTTTATCAGTGACCGCAACGCTGTTGCCTGTGGGTTCTTCTGTATGAAGTTCGGTCATGTCATTACCCGAAATGTTGCGCCGCAACCAGAACCGTTACGATTCCGATCAGTACGATAAAGCTCAGGATGTAGTCGAAGTCTGTCACGGCTCTTCCGTTATGATATCCGACGCAGCAGTTATTGCATCCCGAGTAATAGTCAGGGCATTTTCAGTCTTCCACCTCTTCACACCACGGCGCACACCGCGAATGCCAACAGCTCGAATAGCCTTGCGTAGACGCCTCGCATACTGGCCCCCCTCTCCATCTTCCGGGGCGTTCTTTTTGTCGAACTCCAGGTCCAGCCAGTCTTTGAGGTTTTGCTGGGTGATCCCTGGTTCTGCGTTGTCTGGGATCGTAATAGATCCGAGACGGATCACAAGTTCTGCCGAATGTACCACCTGCGCCATTCCAAAAACTAGGGCTGAGATGAGCAATGCATTTTTCATTTCATTCTTTTCCTTTCGGGTTACGGCTTTGTGGTGCTGGCGCTTATCGCCCCAGCATCATTCACCTCGATATAAAATTTAGTTCCGTCCGGAGATCGCAACGCGATGAATGTTATATCTGTGTCGGTGGTCCCTCGTCCGATTTCTACATCGACTCCAGTTCCCTCCCACTCCACCTCAAACTTCTCGTCTGGCGTTGTCGTCCCGACCCCCAAATAGCCCGTGTCTCCCTCGATCCGCATCGCCTCACCGACCTCGTTAGACGTGAAAATAAAGTCGTCCGCATCTACCGACAAAGTCCAGTCAGCCTCGTCCGCCGTGTAATCCTGCCATGTCATGGCCGGAGCGGTGCCTGCGCTGTATATATTGCCATACGTTGCTTGCATCCCGTAGGAATTAACATAAACAGAACTGAGAAAAGTGATGCCTCGCTTCATGATAAATTCTCCGTCCTCATCGATGGAGAACAGCACGCCATT
>Ga0310345_10000562_pt1 | contig 51083 bp, 51 predicted proteins | sample HC15DNA20500_MG_FD_204667 | JGI IMG/M metagenome (GOLD analysis project Ga0310345, IMG submission 204667) | Marine microbial communities from station ALOHA, North Pacific Subtropical Gyre - HC15-DNA-20-500_MG | ecosystem: Environmental > Aquatic > Marine > Oceanic | place: Pacific Ocean: North...
AACCGCCTCCATCTGTTGTGCGGGTATTGTAATTATTAGACTTAATACGAGATCTACGAAATCGATGCGCCGTGTTTGACTCGGTTTGTCTTGTGGGTCACCTGGATCTATTACAATTAAAGGAGTTACGCGAAAGGCTCGGGCGTCTACTGGGAAGGGGGAGGGGGCACTAAATCTCTGGAAGGAAAGTTCCTGAGGACCAAAGAGGCCAGTCTCTCTTGTTGGCCGGGAAATGAGGGATTATAAAAATGGCAGGGAGACCAAGAAAGCCAATGGCCTTACATGTCCTACAAGGGAACCCTAGTAAACTCCCTAAGGATAAGCTGGACCCAGACCGAGAGCCGAAATACAGCACCCCACAGAAAGGAGCGTATCGCGCCCCAGCCTGTCTGTCCCCAGCAGCTAAACTTGAATGGACGAGGGTGGTTAAAGAACTAGCCGCGTTGGAGTTATATCGGACGGTAGATAAGGCAGCACTTTGTGGATATTCTGAGAGCTGGGCGACGTTCGTGGCCTGCAATAAGGTGATCAAAGCGAAGGGGTTGACCTACGAGGTTGTGAATCGCTCAGGGACCTTCTATAACGAACGTCCCGAGGTCAGGATCAGGTTCCGGGCTCTACAACAGATCCGCTATTTCGCTGCGGAGTTCGGATTCACGCCGTCTAGCCGCGGGAAGATCGAAATTCCAAAATTGCCAGGGAAGGATCTCTTAGCGGAAGCCCTTTCTAAGCCTAGAACCATTCGGAGACCAGCAGATAAACATTGAGGACTTGGGTTCATGCGCCTCAGCTTTCGTAGTCCTGAAGTCATCGCCGATAGAGATGACGATACAGGCTGTTGGGATGGAGGTACTGGTTTTCAGTGAATTGTCTATTCCACTCCTTTAGGATCTCCCACCGATTTTCACCTTCACTCCTCTCCAGAAACGATTTCGCTACGGCTGAAATAGGACCAGGTCGCGCTCTCTTCCGAAAGTTGACACCCCAGTTCTCGGTTAGGATTTGCTTGGCTTTTCGATCGATATGAGCTACTAGCGAGGATGGAATCCAGTCAAAGTTCTTCCTGATGGAGAGACCCTTCTGGGGATGCAATAGATCGACACTCCAACAGAAAGGTGCAATCAGCGGAAGGCCACCAGTTAGGATGTGGCTCGTTGCATGTGCCTTCTGCATCGCGTCCGGTCTCACCGTTTCGTAGATTTCCCTGGCCACAGTTTCCGATGCAACTCTCAACTGGTCGAGCGTCCCACCTTCAGCGACAGGGAGTGTCGCCGCCCAACCGTCTTCCGTGAAGTTCAAGCCCCTGAATCTACCGCCTTGGCGTCTTTCGCCAGTTGGAGATGCCGCGAAATATGAGTAGACCGTACCAGCTCCTTGTACCTCGAAGGTCTCGCGAATCCAACGACACATCTCTGCTGCAGATGAGAACGGGGCATCGCCAGAAGAAAACAGCTTTTTGCGCAAACTGGCCACCAAATCCCTACAATGGTGAGTCCGCTTCTCACTCTCCGCCAATGCTTGGTGGCTGACCTTCCTAAAAGCTTTTTCCTCCCTTGAGAGATTGCGCGCCTCAGTTTCGCTGTTTGGTTCTAGGGAGCGGTAATTCTCCGGGGGATCTTCAACCGCGCTGGTGATAGGGCCACCGCAGAACTGGCAGTGGTCTCGTCTCTGCGCCACCTTCACTTCACAACTCTCGCAGTATTTCATCCGACACCTCGATGGGGGACATTTAAGCACGCTAAAGCGCGTTGCTAATCTGATATTAGCAACAAGAAACGACATGAAAGGAGATCAGATCGACGGCAGGTCAATAGCTGCACTGAGGGTCCTGAAAGGCATGACTCAGCGCCAGTTGGCGGTGAGTCTCAATCGGTCGCAGACATGGATGAGTTTCGTGGAATCGGGAAAGCTGTCACCCCAGGTAAGAGAACAGGAGAAGATCAGGGACGTCCTGAGTCCGGAAGTGGCTTGGTTTCCTAGCTTCTGATGGCTTGCTCTGCCTTAGTGGTGGTGGCTGGATGAACACCAAGAAAACTGCCCTCCACTGCCCTCGACTATCTACACCCAGGTCTGATCTAGCCGCGACGGAATAGACATGGCAACCGACCGCCCAGCCAAGATTGTTGGCGATGGATGCAACCTTACCCTTGTTCACGACACAGACCAGTCCGACGAGGTACTGGCCCAGTTGGGAGACGGTCCCCCGCTTCTCCAATGCGCCGAAGTGGAAGCGGTCTGCATGAGAATCTCAAAGGTCGAATACCGCCCCTTTCAACAGGTCAAGTGGGTCTTCGATTTCCGCGTCTTTGAACCCGATGAGCACGCAGGTCTGAGACTGCAGATGTTCGCCCGGGTTGACCCGAGGTGGAAGAGGCTGCCCGTCGCGTCGAAGCTGTGGAAAGTGGTCCAAGTCGCCTCCGGTGGTGACCGTAGCGTGCGAAGAGCGACCAAGAGCCTCTTCGTGGGTAAGGCATTTCGATGCCGGGTAAAGAGGTGCGGCGAGGGTGACGCTGCCTACTCGACCGTTGAGATGATCGTGGAGAAGTTGACCGGATGATGGCCCCTAAAACTCTCACTCCTGCTCCTACTAAAACCCGTACTGCTACTCTTACCCGCACTAGCACTAACTTTGCGTATGTCAAGTCCCTGAAACAAAAGGAGTTGGAAGAACTCCCCGGTGCAACGACTCCGGGGGAAACGCAGCAACTGGGGCGGGCGGGGCTACGGCCCTTCCGCCCCTCTGCGTGTGGTGCACATTGATGAATCCCAGAGAGAGAGAAACTAGAGCGGGAGCGTCGGGAGGTCGGTTTGATCGAAAGAAAGCTTAGAGAGTTTGTGAACTCTCTCTTGAGACATCGCTCGGTTGTCTTCTGCGTGAGGTGTGGCTCGACCTCTATCGACGGAAGTTCCCTCGCTCGATTGAAGTGCCGTGCCTGCGGCAACAGCATTTCCTGGGACGGGCTGAGTTTCGGCCTGGCAACGGTTCGCTCTTCAAAGCGAGCCAATGACGTAGTCGTCTCTGATGCGGAAGCGGCCTTCGCCCTTAGAGAGAAGACGCCTCCGTGGCTTGAAGCCGGACAGGAGCTGATAGCGAGAGAGAAGCGTTCGACGGTCCAAGAGTAATTGACATGGGTTCTCAGTCGGACATACTGACCTCCGAGGAGGTTGCCCGGTTTCTCCGGAAAAGCCCTAGCTGGGTTTACAAAAACTGGAAGGAATTGGGTGCTGTGAAGCTCGGGGGTTCTCTACTTTTTCCCAGTAAGGAGGACCTCTATGAGCGTTTATTCAATCAAGAGCAAGGGCTGGAGGTACGACTTCGTCCTAGCCGGGCAGCGGTACACGGAAGCCTGGTTCACAACCAAACGCAAGGCACAAGCAGCCGAAGCCGCAAAGAGAAAGGAGATAAACGAACCACCACCACAGGAGAGTCTGGAGACTCAGAACCCAACCGACATGGAATTCTTGGAGCTGGCGAACAGGCGACTTGATCACGTGAAAGCTCGCAACTCACACCAGCACTACCAAGACTATCGCTCAATGGTGCGAAGATGGGTTCAGAGATGGAAGGGTCTCTATTGCAACCAGATCACTCCAGAGATGATCGAGGAATTCGTCTTGGATAGGGCCAAAGTGTCTCATTACACCGCCAACAAGGAAATCCGGTCTCTTCGCGCCACTTTCAACTTTGGCAAGAAGAAGAAACTGTTCACCTTCAATCCTGTTGAGAGTATCGATTTCCTCCCAGAGGACGGAAAGACCCGTTACGTTCCCCCTCCTGAGGATATTGACAAGGTGATGGCTGAGGCAGATCAGGATACGCAGGATTATCTCTGGACCATAAGAGACACCATGGCGCGAGTGAACGAAATCAACCAACTGACCTGGGATGATGTAAACCTCAAGTCGGAACATGTAGTCCTGTACACTCGCAAGAAGAAGGGTAGCCATCTGACTCCCCGCAGTGTCCCGATGACGGATCGCCTCTACAAGGTTCTCTCCCGACGATACTCGGAGAGGGATCCAAACAAACCATGGGTCTTCTGGCACACTTACTGGAGCAGCAAGACTGGGAAGAAGTGCGAAGGTCCCTACGGAAGACGGAAAAGGCTTATGGACGGCTTATGCAAGAAGGCCGGTGTGAGGTGCTTTCAGTTCCATGCGCTCAGACATTCTGCGGCTTCACTAATGGAGAGCAGAAACATTCCCATAGGGAGCATCCAGAGAATCCTCGGACACTCTAGCAGGATGACTACCGAGATCTACTTGCATCAGATTGCTCAGGCTGACAGGCACGCGATCAAGGTCCTGGAGCAATCCGATTCCGGAGATTTTCTCACACACGAGTCTCACACAGACGGCAAGAGTTCGTTGACACAATCACCGTAACCTATTGAAAACAAAAGATGGGCCGTGCCGGAATCGAACCGGCGACCCTCTGCTTAAAAGGCAGATGCTCTACCTATTGAGCTAACGGCCCATAGTCTTATTTTTCAACAGCTTCTGGAAATTGTCCAATAGCTGAATTCTTGCGTGTAGTGATTCCCGTAGTGAAATTATTTTGACGACGACCGATTAGCTCTACCGCCTCAAGCCTGTGAGTATCACTCAGATGCGAATACCGAACCACCATCGATAAACTCTTCCAGCCTCCCAAATCCTGCACGGTCCGCAGTGGCGCTCCATTCATCACCAGACGCGAAGCGAAGGTGTGTCTGAGCACGTGCGGCGTGACGTCGATCAGTTTAGCATGTCGGCACGCTGTCTCGAAAGCTGTCCGGATGGACCGGTATGGGCTTCGACCGTCCTGCTTTACAAAAACGAAGTCTCCCCTGCTCCGCTCGATTTGGGCCGTCAGTGGCTTCAGGAGCTGGCTTGCGATAGGCACTTCTTTTGTCTCACCCGTCTTACTGTGAGCCGCTCGGACAGTCAGGTGCCGACGCCCCGGATGTCTACGTCCACCTTCCTGAGCGTCAGGGCTTCAGAATGGATTCTCAGACCCGCATAAATTCCGACGAGGATGATGGTTCTAAGCGGCTCTGAAGCAGCCGCAAGTAGTCGGTCTTCCTCTTCGTATTCCAGAAAACGGATGCGCCCCAGTGACTCGGAAACCATCTCAAGCTGCTTCTTCTTGAAGCGAATCGGCTCGCCTTCGTAAGCTTTCCACTGGATGCACTTGTTGACAAGCAAGCGAAGGCAGGAGAGCTCCCGGCTGGATCAGTTGGAGATTAGCAGAAGGAAAAGATTGTCAATCGAGGAGATTTGATGGAGCCTCGGTCTCGGGACGAATGAGCCTGGGCGATTTGACTCCAGAAACGCGAAGGAAGGGTGAAGCCTGGTAGATCTGGCCTCAGTCATAGGCACTACGATCTCATCTCATTTAGGACGGGTCCGTTCAGTGGTTATTCCAAAGTCAAGACAACACTGTTTAGGGGCAGGTGGCAAAAGCAGAGGTATCAGTAATGGGTAATGATGCTTGCCCAAGCGGATTGGAATATGTCTTCTCTGTTCCAGTTCGAGTGTCAGTCACGGTGAGGCTGTAGCGTTGATTGGTGTTAGCTGCTGCGAAGACCCAAAAATTCTCATAAGAGGTCGTGCAGGCATTCATGACATGAACCAACATCTGGTCATTGGCAAAGTGAAGAATTCCAAATTCCTGGCCAAATACCTTTGCTCCAGGCCACGCTGATCCTTTCGTTGAGGAATCTCCAATGAACCAATCGATTTGGACCTTAAAGCGTCCTTCGTTCAAGCAAAGGGTGGTTTCATCCTCGATGCAGGTGCTTCCCCGAACCGTATGAGCCGAAGTAGCAAGTTGAAATGAGGAGCTATCTACTCCAAGGAAGAGCATATCGACTAATTGGCGAAATTGAGGAGGATCGACTGCTGTCGCCTGCTTTGGACAAACTTGCCAACGTCCTGAGAGATTGGCCTGATCCGGATGCCATTCTTCAAGTACTCGGGCTAGGTGTTGTCCATTGTAGGAGACGCTCTGGGTTGGACCCACTTGCACTCCAGCTTCATCGAAAAGTGTGAGATCAAGGATTAGATCGTGTGTATAGTCAGGCGGGTTTCCCACGACAGCCAGAGCAGGAATTGTGGAAACCGAAAGGGGAGAGACAGCGCAAGATCCTAGAGGGATAGATAGAGGTAAGGGATAGCTGAAGATCTCAGAAGTTTCACCAGCTGTTTGGACTTGATAAGCGGCCTGGAACTGGATTGTTCCACATCCGTTTTGTGGAAAAAATGTTGCAGCAAAAACAGAAATCCCGCCCGTTCCTGCAGGAGCTGTAAGAGTGTATCGTTGTTTCTCACCAGCGGAGATGGTATCTGTAATCCCAAAGCCTTGATCCATTCCGTTGGTTAAAATCGGAATATCTGGCTGGAGGGTAGCACCCCGATGTAGCCGCAGAGCCAGCAAGCAATCTCGGGCTAGGGGATTAGTGACATCAAGCGTGGTTGTATAAGTAAGATCTTCTGAACTACCCACAACAACCTGGGGGGCAGTAACGCCTGAGGTCGACTGTGCGTTGATGTTCGCAAGATGGATCCAAAACAGCATTAAGAAAAGGTTCAATGCTCGTAGATAGACTCGCATAGAAAAGGTCTCCGTACCGGTATAGGTTTGGGCAAGCAGCAGCTAATGGTTTCACACTTCCTACTCGGCTGGCTTTGAGTAGTCATCACCCTGATTAGATCATTTTACGTCCGAGAGAGTTCAATAGGAAAGAAAAGGACGGCTGGCAGGTGCGATGCGTATTGTGAGCGTCATTCTCCTTTCATCCCCGTGCACAAGCAGACTGTAGTGAATAGCGTAGTGAAATAGACGGGAAAACCAGGGGATTCCTGGGGAATTTCGGGGAACTCAGAGACTAGTGTAAGTTATTGAATTCTAAGGGTATATACTTATTTTCAATGGGTTAGGAAGATGGATCACAACTGGTTAAAAGGCAGATGCTCTACCTATTGAGCTAACGGCCCATAGACTTATCTTTCAATCACTTGGAGGAATCGTGCTGGTCTCTCCTTTTCTCGAGGAGTAAAAATCCCGCCGTCGGCCTTCCGGCCAATCAGCTCGACAGACTGGCGCTTATGTTCTTCGCTCAGATGCGCATACCGGACCACCATAGCCAAAGTCTTCCAGCCTCCAAGCTCCTGAACAGCCCGCAGCGGCGCCCCATTCATCACCAGACGCGAAGCGAAGGTGTGTCTGAGCACGTGCGGCGTGACGTCGGTCAGTTTAGCATGTCGGCACGCTGTCTCGAAAGCCGTCTGGATGGACCAATATGGGCCGCCACCTGGCTTCTCAAAGACAAACTCGCCTCTTCGGTGACTCCTTTCGTGTATGAGGCGGGCCACCATCTCCTTTCCTGTTCCACTCTCACCATGGATGAAGACGGGCGTATCCGATCGGCTACCGCACCAACCAGCCTAAAGATTTCCAGGACGGGAAGGCTCATTCCTATGAATGACGTGGATCCCATCTCGGATCCTGTTTCCAGCTGGGATACCAGTTCCTGTGATCCCTCAACCTGACGAATCTCGATCTGGGCGGCTTCCAGGATGGCCCTCAGCATGGTGTAATCCAGGGGCTTGGTCAAAAAATCCTGGGCTCCTTCTTTGATGGCGCCCACTGCAATGTCCACGCTCGCGTGAGCAGTGATGAGGATGACGGGCCGATGAGCATTCTCGGCTTTAAGTTGTGCCAGGAGCTCAAGTCCCGAGACCTCTGGCATGATCACATCCGAGATCACGATGTCAGGAAGGCACCTGGGTATAAGCTTCCGAGCGACCATCGCAGAATCAGCCGTCTCGACTCGAAATCCCCAATCCTCTAGTCGCATCTGGAGAACCTCCAACATGGAAGCCTCATCATCTACTACCAAAATCCTTGTGGGTCGGGAGTTCCCGGGTCTTGCGTTTTTCACCATTCAGCCCAGGGTGTTGTCCAAACGACCTCACTCAGGCAGCAAAGTTCGCAGGACAGACAAAAACACACCGCAGCTCCATTCCGCCCGATGGATCGCCTCTTCGAGGTCGAGCGATGTTTTGGAGAGAAGCTCCGGCGGTAGGACCTGCAGTCGATTCGATCCGGTCCTTTCCCAGTCGAGAATGCCTTGGGTACCCCCGCGTCTATCCAGGAGGCGGAAACCAGCTCCTTGGTCATGGCTCAGCAGCCTCGCTCAGTCGCCCAGTTTGCCTCCCCGAAACTGAGGTCAGAGGTCCAGATCCTGAGTCCCTAGGGTGAATCTGCGGACCCCCAACTTGCAAGGCCGAGGTCCAGGAAGACACTTCGGAGTTCGCATGTTCGGTGCTCTGCGGTTTCTGATTTGGACTCTTGCCTCGCCTCACGAAAAAAACCGGCGGAACTGACGAGGGTCGAGGCACATATATTGACGCGCTCGCTTACTACTCCCAACGATCTGAGTCCCCTGTAGATTGGCCAGCAGATAAGGATAGGTTACCCTATACCGACTTGGGCTAGCGCAAAAGTTCTTGGAGTGCCCGCTTGGCAACGTTGATTATTCCGGAGGTGGCGTCGGTTTTCTTTATTCGGGGAGAACGAGACAGGACTTGAGACCTGATCGGTGGCGCGAATGTTCCCTTCTTGAGATTACCTCAACACCGTGATCTTATGACTGGTTTGCTGGCTTTACTAAGGAAGCTGAAGAAGCTGATCTGGGCCCCCTTCGAAATTGCGTACCGGGCCGCTCGGTTTCCCACACGCACAGCGAGCGCCGTACTCGCCATTGATCGCACATTGCTAACCAGACACAATCATCTGACGGCGCAATATGGGTCCAAGCTGCTGCCGCTGATCGCTCTCTCAGATCTGGTGGGGTATGGCCCCTTTGGTCTGTCGCACTATTCGTTTGCTCCCTGGAGCGCACATCCACTGGAGCACGTCCTGCTTCAGGGACTAGGCTCACGATTCCAGGGGTGCCATTTCCTGGAAATCGGCTCTTTGCGGGGCGAAGTGCTGGCGAGTGTCAGTCCATTTGCGTCATCGGTGACATCGATAACACTCTCAAAGAAGCAGATGAAGGAGCTCGGGTTTCAACAGGGCCTGGTCGACACCCATCTGATGTTCGAGAAGGACATCTCGAATCTCGAAGTAATCCATGCGGATTCTCTCGAGCTCGATTTTAGCCAGCTGGAGCGGAGATTCAACCTGATCTTCATCGATGGCGACCACACGTACGGTGCAATCCTGAGCGATACGCGTAACGCTCTTTCAGTGTGTGCGCAGCAATCTGCCCTTGTCTGGCACGATTACGCGCCAGGCGGGGAGACCATCAACGAGACGGTGCTTGCTGGAATACTTGAAGGAGTACCACAGGCTATGTGGAATCGCCTCTTCCATGTCAGCGGCACGTCGTGCGCCGTACTGCTGCCGCCGGCCTGGACGACCCGCAGTCACAGCGACGTATTCCATCCGGAGCAGGTATACGAGATCAGCCTACGAAGCAGGAACAGTCCAACAGCAGGGGATACGGGCTGAATGCCTGTCGTCCTGCACACCACTCAGTCAAGTCGAAGAACCAGTTCGCGTGGGGTGCATGGTCGGTACACCCTCCCTGCCAAGTCTGAGCGTATAAGCAGCAAAGAGCCAGTAGACTACCATGATTTTTGGATACTCGAGCCAGTTGTCATAGGCGAAGAGGAGGCAAAACCCTCCAGTCGCAATCGCTGTTGTGAGCGCAACTGACGCGCCTAACCGGTGCACTCTGATGAGACGCACGGCCCTCCTGAAGACCGAGAGAAAAATGGCCGAGAAGCAGACGAAACCGACCACTCCGAATTCAGCCAGGATCGCGTTCCAGGTTGAAAAAGGCGTGTAGAAGGTCCCTGTGTTTCCGACGACATTGATGAGATGATCTAGATACTCCGGTGAGTAGAGGTCAGCGACGTAATGTTTGAGCACCGGAGGAGTCCCTACCAGGGCCGCCGGCACCCGATTCCCTGCCTCCTTCGCCAGGTCCTGTGAGTCTGAACGTGCGACCGAAGCACGGCTACCGAAGTTCCCCGCTCCGAACCCGAACAGAATCCGCTGTGGGTTTTCTTGGAATGCCTGGAATGTCCTGAGGTAACCTGCAACCTTGGGAGCGTCGGGGTTTAGCATCTTTGCCGCCAGTTGGATTACCGGATAGCAGAGCAGGACGCACACGGTCAGTATGAGCAGACGGTTCCGCCTCATCAAGAAGAGGGCCAACAGCCCGAGAGCGAGTGGAAATGCCAGCATTGCCTGTTTGGTCGCGGTGAGGGTCAGAGCACCCAGATAAAGCAGAACGAGTGCCATTCCACGCCGATTCTTTCGAGAGACAGTAGTCGCAAGAAGGTATAGGAGCGCGATCGCGATGATAATCCCTGAGACGTGAGCATTCCCGAGTAGAACATGCGCCCAGTCGCCTGGCTGAGGGAAGCCTTCGAAGAACCACAGAATATAGATGAGCACGGCTTCGATCCCCGCGAATGCAACGACGCTTCCAATGAGCCCTTCAAAATCCTCTTTGCTGAATAGCCTGTATGAAAGGATCAGGGACAGAGAGGAGAAAGCGGTGACGGAATAGAAGACCACACCCAGACTGGCTGAATAGTCGAGTCTGAGCAAACCTCCCAGTACCAGTACCCCAAAGAAGATCACCAGCAGGTCGAGAACCGAACATCGCCTGGTCAGCTGCAAAACGGTCCCGACCAGGACGAAAGAGGAAAGTGCGACCGCAACCACGAACGCATACTTTTCGGGAACCATGAAGAGCAGGATCAACGTCAGGGACAGCAAGGTTGGCCTAAGTGCCAGGCCTCGCCCAAGACGGGACACCCTTGGCTCCAGAAATGGGGGAGACAGCGTCAGTTTCTCAGACATCGAAAGCCTTCAAAGAAGCTTTGGGGCCAGGCCAAGCCACGCATCTGAGACTAGACGCCGGTCTCCCCGGTTGGCTTCATCTTACTGTATAACCGGCGACACAGAACCTCTCTGACCGCGCTCTTCCGGTCGCTGAGCTCTCCCTCCTGGGCCGGGACCGCAGAGAGAGCCGCCAGAATCCCCATCAGGAAAAAAGGCAACGGTGCCGGCTTTGTCAGCCACAGAGGTGCATCCAGGATACCGTGGACGACCATGACGACCAAACCACACGAGTAACCCACAGCCAGAGCACATCCCAGATCGTTTCGAGCAACCTTGAACTTGCGCCATGCGTTTCGTCCGAGAACAAGGGTGCAGGCCAGCAGGGAGAGAAATGCCATCAAGCCTGGAATTCCGAAATCTACCGCTGCCTGAAGGAAGAGGCTGTGCGCGTGTTGAACCTGCAGGCTGGGTGGGTGGACCAGAAACGGGTAAAGCAGGGGGCCGACTTCGGAGAAAGTTCCTGCTCCGATGCCAGTCCAAGGAAAGTCCCAGATCATTGAGATTGCCCTTTCCCAGACTTCCCGTCGGCCTTCCAAGGTGCTGACGGAACCGGTAGCTGAATCGAGGAATGAGCCGTATGGGATCAGGAAGAAGACGACGAAAGTGCCCAGTCCCACGATCATCAGGACCGCTTTCGCTCTTTCGTAGTAGAAACCAAACACCAGACTGATTGCTATCAAAACGGCCAGGTAACCAGCCCTGGATTCGGTAAGCAACAATCCCAAGCCGAGGAGCCCGAGCAGCATCCAGCAGCCTAACTGTACTCCTCTCCTAAACAGAAGTTTGCGGCCCCATAGACCGAAGGCCAGAACGATGGGAAGCACCATGCCGATTACATTGGCTAGCAGATTGGCATCGAGAATCTCGGGCAGTCGAAAGGGAAGGATGCGCGCCCAGGCCGTCGGCAGGAACTTCCCTTTGGCAGCGTATTCAGTAGTAAAGGGCCCCAGCACGGCTAGCAGCACGGTTGCGCCCGTTAGAAGCAAGGTCAAGAGCATCAGGTCGTGGAGGTCTCGGCGAACTGAAACGATCCCAATGTAAACGGATATGGCCAGGGCATGGATCATCAGCTTTTCCGTTGTGATCTCGGGGAAGTCTGTTGCGTAGAGGCTGGGAAGCGAGCACAGGACCAGCAGCAGAACTGGTCCCCGGCCGGGCCATGACCGTCTCAAGAAGAGTCCACGCATTAGGGCAGGTACCAGCAGCAGGGTGGCGGCGGCGTACCGGATTCCGAGAGGGAATCTGTATGAAAAGATCAGAAATGGAGCCAAAAAGATGCACCAGGGAAAGAGATACTCGGTGGACTCCGAGATGACCGACCAGAAGCGAGTCGAAGGAGCTTGCCTCGTCACCGGTGTAGCGTTGGAAGTTTTACTGGTCTCCAATTCCGTTTGGCTTTGATCCTGTATCGGCAATTCTACTATGCCTCGGGTCTGGGCCTGAGTAGTGGCTAGCGAGCGATCTTAAGCGCGATTCTGCTCTCGCCAGACGGCGTACATCAAGAGGTTCCAGATCGTTGCGCTGTGATCCTGTTTGCCCTGATTGTGATCTTTCAAAAGGTCCTGAATAGCCTGCTGATCCAGTACGTTATCTTGAGCGACTCCGGCTAAGAGATAGTCTCCGACCAGGTCGCGCAACTCGGACTTGAACCATTCCCGCAGAGGAACGCTGAACCCTTTCTTCGGCTTCTTCAGGATCCCCTGGGGCAGCGAGGGGCCGACCGTCCGCCGTAGCAGGTATTTTCCCTGCCAACGCCGGAACTTGAGATTCGCCGCCAGGAGAGTGCTGAATTCCACCAGTTTGTGGTCAAGGAATGGAGACCGCACCTCCAATGAGTTGGCCATGCTCATGCGATCCACCTTGACCAGCATATCGTTCAGTAGACGGAAGCGCATGTCGGCGTAGCCGACTCTGTTCACCAGCGGCGCCTCGGATCGAAGAACCGATAGGATATCGGAAGGATACTGTTTCGCAATACTGGGACGGAAGGCGGCGAAAAAATCCTGGGATAGGATTCTCTGGAGAGAGCTCTCTTCCACCGCGGCCATCTTTTCAAAGTACAAGTCCTCCAGACACAAAGTGCTCTGGCGTAGGACCTGGGCCAATCTGAGGGCAGAGTAGTGATGTTTTCCAGGTAGGAAACTCGCGCCAAACTGCAACGCTGAGGGTCCAAGGTGCGCTCCCAAAAAGAGCGGAATGAAGCGATAGGCTTCAGCGAACTGAAATCCCTTATAGGAATCGTAGCCGGCGAATAGTTCATCGCCGCCGTCCCCACTCAGAATCACAGTGACGTGTTGCCGGGCCAGACGGGAGAGGAAGTAGGTCGGCAGGGCGGAGGAATCTCCAAAGGGCTCGTCAAAGTGACGAGCCAGGGTCGTCAGCAAATCAGGTAGTTGACGAAGCATATCCGCCTCGGAGAGGTTCAAGAGATGGTGCTGGGTCCCAAAATGGTCGGCCACCTGCTGGGCCTCCTCCGACTCGTCCCATTCCTGTCGGTCGAAACCTATGGAAAAAGTCTTCAAGGGCTCCAGTCCTGCTCTGTGGGCATAGTTGACAACGCTGCTTGAGTCCAGGCCGCCGCTCAGAAAAACTCCAAGAGGCACGTCACTGAGGAGGCGAAGTCTCACTGAATCGAGCATGAGCTCGTCCAACCGTTCGGTCCAGGTTTGGAGGGAGTCAGTCGACTCTTCACCGATCGACCAGGGGAGCTTCCAGTACTGTGGAAGCTCGACATGGCCCGAAGTGTAGGTAAGAAGATGGCCGGCTGGGAGTTTTCGAATCTGTCTGTAAATCGTCAGGGGCTCGCAGACGAAACCAAACTTGAAGTAGAAGATAAGCGCCTCTTCGTCAACCTCCGCCAGGCTGGGATCTGCGGCCAGGATGGCCTTGATCTCGGACGCGAAAAGTAAACGGTCATCCCGAAAAGAATAGAACAAGGGCTTCTTTCCCAGGCGGTCGCGTCCTAAGACCAGCCGAGACCGCGGGCCGTCCCAGATCGCAGTACCAAACATCCCGCGCAGGTCTTGAAAACACGCTTCTCCCTTCTCTTCGTAGAGGTGAACAATTGCCTCAGTATCCGAAAGGGTTCGGAAGACATGACCCCGTTTGCGCAGAGACGAGGCGAGTTCGCGGTAGTTGTATATTTCACCATTGGAAACCACCCACAGTGCCTCATTCTCACTAGCGATCGGCTGCTGGCCACATGCGAGGTCAATGATGCTGAGTCGGCGTATACCCAGTCCGACTCCTGTGTCGGTGAAGAATCCCTCCTCGTCCGGGCCCCGATGAACCAAACTGGCTGTCATTGTTTCCAAGAAGCCACGGATCTCGTCTCGAGTCATATCAGGGGCAATGATTCCAGCGATTCCACACATCGTATCTAGCCTTCTTCGCAGATCGACTGCAACACGCAGAGATACTGTTCGGCGACTACCGCCGGATCGAATCGCCTTACCGCCTCCTGGTTCGATTCCTTCATCCGACTGCGCAGTTCCTTATCGGACAAAATCTTCTCGAGTGCCACTGATAGATCCAAAGGACTCTTCGGCTCTACCAGAAGTGCGTTGATGCCGCTCTCGAGATGGTCGGCCATTCCGCGAATGTTGGTGGTTACAATGGGGAGTCCCGCGTACATCGCCTCTGCAATAGTGTAGGGGAAGCCTTCAGTCCAGCTAGGAAGAGTGAACACCGACGCGGAAGCATAGCAGTTCCAAAGATCTTCACCCTCCAGGTAACCCGGAAAACTTACCCGTTCTTGAAGACCACGCTTTCGAACTTCGGCCTTCAGAGAATCCTGCGCTGGTCCGTCACCTACCAGGACCAGCTTGAATTTGATGCGCTCTGAAATGATCTCAACCGCCTCAATGAGCTCAAATAATCCCTTCTTCCGGACCAATCGACCGACATACAGGAGACTAGGAATATCGTCTTTGTTCGTGCGGCTCAAAACCGGGGGGCTGAATTCCGGAATTGCAAAGGGGTTGGACACGAGGTGGAAACGCCCTTTGGGGTAAAAGACTTTCCACTGCTGTCGCTCCTGGGATGACAAGACCAGATTTCCGTCGCTCAGGCTGAGGAGCACCCTGTTGAAGAGCTTGAAGACATTTTTTCCCGAGTCCAGAAGTTGATCTACATCACATCCGTGAAACTGCAGAACAAGGTGGGGACAGAGGCGGCGGACCGCACAAAGAAGAGGAATATCACGACTAAGCGTGGCCCAATCGTGGGCCGTCCGAATGATGACGACGTCAAATTCCTGGAGTTTTAGGAGCCTTCTGGCCTGGAAGATGACTCGAAGCCGTCCCGAGACTTTCGTCCAAAAAGACTCACGGACTTGGAGCTTGCCCCAAGGCAGGAGGGTCCAAGTACAACCAAGCAACTGTAAAGCGTCCAGTAGCGCGGGGGTGTGTCGCGGAATTGGCCCCCGTGTACCCGGTGGAGGGGCCAGCATCAGAATTCTCATGTGTTGGTTAGACCCGAGCTGAATCGGGCTCCCTGATTTCTTGGGTTTGCCCGAATCAAAAAGAAAGGACTCCAATCAAGGCCAAGCCGCTGCTGCGCGAGCGTCGCCTTCGAGCCTCACGGCAGCGGAAGAGTAGCGAGCTCTGCCCGGGCCAAGTCGGCCCAGCCACCAGATTCGACTTCAATAACCCTTTCATAGGCTCTCCTGGCCGCATCGTACTGAAGTCTCACTTCGTAGACCTCCTGAGCGAGCCTATACCAGGACGTAGCCTCGTAGGACGAATTGGGAGCGACTTGGATGGCTTGTCGCAAGAAGTGTTCTGCCTCCTCGTACTTCTCTTGTCGCGCCAGTGCAACACCCAGCAAGGAATAGGCAGCTGGGGTATGCCATGTTGTGTAGACGCCGTACTGATCCAGTCTGATTGCTTCCCGGCAATGCCTCTCAGCCCTTCCGAGTTTCCGATCACTGACCAGGGCGTGCTCACAGAGACGCATATGGGCAATGGACTTGAAGGCATTATCACGAGGACTGGAAGCGGATGCCTCCACCGCGCCTCTGAAGATCTCAACGTAGGGGATACCTAGCTGGCTTCCAATCTCCGGCGAATTGAAGCAGAACTCTCCCACCCGCACATAGGGCTCCGGCCAGGGCAGCCGTAACTCCTGAAATAATTGGAGGGCGCGGGAGGCAAGTCCGTGTTCGCCTCGACGGGCCCAGCGCTCGATAAAGCGTTCCAACGACAGAGCCATTTGCTGCTGCTCGGAAGGGCTACCGGTCTCAAGAATCCGCTTAAGTAATCCCTGACTCTGCACTCGTATGGCAGGCTCTTTGGAGGCCAGGCCAGCCAATGCCACAAAGCGGGAATTTGTCGTTTCGGAAGACCAGGCAAGAAACCTTTCCAGTTCTGGCTCTTCACCACAGATCAGTAGTTTCTTGATCTCAACGTGCCGTAGGTTGGCTACTAGAGGGTACTCAAAGCCAGACATCGCCGCCCAGATTAGAGCACTCGCCAGAATCGCGGCCGGGATTAGCCTTCGGCAATTTGTGTTCGCCGAGCTTCGATTCCTGAGCCGAGAAAGTGCGGACTTAATGAATTCCATCCTTTGGTTTCCGGGGTTTCCGGAACGAGATCGCTAAACGCCTTTTCGAATAGAGCCGGCGTCCTCTTTCGGCTTCGCTTTCCCGCGAAGAATAAGGTTCTACAATCCTCCGCCGCTTAGTATATATCAAGACGTTTTCAACTTGCCTGGAAGCCTGACCCAATCATGAGGAATCTGGGTCAGAGCTCACGTGTGTTTGGGGCCGCCGCCAAGATATTGCGGAACTCCGTTGAACTCAGCCGCGAGTACTTATGGTCTGCTCTCGCCTTGTTGGGCAGAAACGACCTTCGTGGAGGTTCTGTTAGACCGGCCGCATGTGAACCCACAAGTGCCAGCCAAGGATGCGTTCAAGCGGCAACCAGCGAACGGGAAGTGGCGGTGCGTGCATAAAACGTTTGTAGGCACGAACAACCTTGAAATCCGGGAAGTCCTTTTTGACTATTCGCAAATCACAAACTTTCGAATAGGGGTTCAGCGGCCCATCCGTGTTCTTATGAATAAAACTATCCATGCGTAGATAATGCCGTACCCCCATAGCACGGGCATTGGCAAGATGCTGGTCAAAAATGCCACCAGGATGGCGATTCGCGAGGTGAAGCGCGAGCAAGCCAAGTCTCCGTAAAGTGCCAATTGCGATCAGATAATTCAACGACCACCGCGCATAGAGCATCACGATCAACTCTCCGTTTGGCTTCAAGACACGGTGAATTTGCCGTTGAGCCGCCAGAATATCGGGCACGTGGTGCAAGACACCATGGCTAAATACGGTGTCGAAACTGCCCTCTTCATAGGGAATCTGAAGGACGCTTCCTTGTTTGATCGCTCGATGAGGTAGCTGGCGCAAGGAGAGACGTGTCCGCACCCTGGCAACCGATTCGGGGGTAAGGTCAAGCCCTGACCAGATAGCACCACGCCTGATAATCTGCTCTGAATCAGCCCCCTGTCCCAATCCGATTTCAAGCACCTTCTTTCCCCTGAAGTCGATATCATCTAGACATCGCAGGATATGTCCTTCTGTGCTATATCGGAAGCTGTCGTAGGCTCTGAAGAATGCCTCGTAGTCCCCTCTGCGCTGTTGGAGGCCCCCAACCTGAAAATCCCCACACGGATACCGCTCCCAAAAATCCTTAATTTCTGATTCGTTCATAACCAGGCTGCGGATGTGTTGGCGCTCAACGGCGAAGCATCAGATGCGCGTCTCTCTTCCCGGCTCTGAACGCAACCTCCATTGTGCGAACTCAGTCGCTGAGGAGCGGAGGAGTGCCAAGTGTATCCGAAGAGGCTGCATTCTGTCTGTCGTTCAATTCGATGATATCGAGGGGCGTTCGAATGGAAGAATGACTATGATTTGCTGTCCTCGATTTCGCGGAAAACCCGACAGATGTTCTCCCGCGTGTCCTGCTCCCAAACCCAGCGCTGCCCTTCGAGACAAAAGGCAGGATTTTCGGCCGTGCTCAGACCCATCAGTTCAAGTTTCGAACTCAAGGCAGGATTCTTCGCATCGCAAAAAATCACATAGCGAGCCTTCGGACTGTGTACTGCTAGAAAGATCGGCCCCGTGGCGACTCCCATGTTGAGCCAGGCGCGCTCGTACAGGGCGGATCGCAGATGCACATTCCAAGCCGCTGGTTCAAATACGAAATGTCGATCAAGATCGGCTGGAAGCCCAGAGAAACTGGATTCCGTATCGGGGATGATGATAGGCAGATAAACTGCAGGATCCAGTCCATCGATAAACCTGATCCAGTTTGCGACATTGCTGTTGTGATCGGGCGCGAAGTCGTACTGGCGCAAGGTAATGGTCACTGTGCGCCTCCCTCCAGCCCGACGAGCGAGTAGATCGCGCACATAGTCGAGAGCCCCTTCCGGAGTCTTGACGATATGGAAGTACTCTGAGGACTGAATCTCCTGGGGGTATGAAGGATGCTCTAGAAGAGTTGGGCTTTGAACCGAGTAATCTGGTGGGAACACTAATCGTGAAGGGACCTTCCAAAGAGACTCGGCATCGGCGCGACTCTGGCAAACCGTTATCTTCTGTACGCCAGGCATCAGGAGCAGGCATGGAATGATGACATTGTGGAGACGCCACTTCCGTTTGTTGCTGTCGATAATCCGATCGTAGGCGCGATATTGGCTAGTATATTCGATACCTTTTTCCCATTCAGGAACGATGAGAACGTGAAGGGAAGCCAGATTGCGGCTTCGCCGGACCACTTCAGCGTGGCATAGGTTCCAGACAATATCAAAGGTAAGGGGACAGACCGCAAGATCCCAGAAATAGCGCAGCTCGGCATCGGGTACGGGAACATCCGAACTCATCTTGAGGTGCCTGTTTTTCGAAAGCTCTTGGCGGGTGCGGCGCAGCCCTCTGATCCAGCGTCCCAGGGACGTACCCGGAGAGCGCCACTCCCGCAGCAGTCGGCTCCTTAGCCAGCGCCAGACCTGGCTTGGATGTCTCGCCGAGGTTCTCAACACCAGTAGTGCTCGGGTAAGGCTTGTGTCTTCAAATGGAAATATAGCTGATGCTCTACCTGGACGATCTGTCATATTGACCGATCCGATGAAGGAATTTTTCATCCGGCGACATCTCGTCGTCTCGATCATCAAGCAACTCTGCAAAGAACTTCTCGATCGTTCCTATGCCGACCCGTCGTTCGGTTTCACGGCACTGATTACCGGCAAGAATCTTTCGTGAGATCTGGTTTCGCTTGGAGGCGAACCGAGGAGGCCAGAATCGGATCCAACCTTGCTGGATGCCCACAATCCTTCTGACGGCGGCGAGGACCTCGGCCTTGCCTCCTGGCCACCAGAATCGGCTGGGCAAGCGAGCCGCAGGCCTTGAGAAGGCATTCTCTTCCGGTACAAAGACGGTAATGTGGTCGTCGTTATGCACCAGGCGGAAACCTGCACGATAGAATTGCTTTGTAATCAGCGATCTCTGAACCCACTGCTCACATCCCCAGCCTTCGAAGACGAAGGCCTTGAGCCCTTCGCCACGAAGCATCTCGCGAGCGGCTCTCAGGGTGAATACAAGACTGTCCGGGTGCATTTCTGCAAGCGCGTGGTTGCAGGTGACTACATCCACTTTCGGCACGACTCTGTCCAGCAGTCGGTAGAACTCCCACCAGGGAATGTGGACCGCTCCCCCGGGGAGAAGGGAGCCATCCCAGTCGTTGTTCTCAGCCAGTTCCTTGACCTTGCCCTCGGAGAGTCCGTGCCAGAGATGGTTCTGGAGTAAGTAGAAAGCCTGTGTCACATCCGTTGCGCCATAGGCCCACTGGTTGTCCAGGAGCAGACAACCAAGGTAGCCCGATCCGGGTCCAATCTCAAAGATACGTGCGGGGTGATCGCCAAACAGGTCTGTGAGGTGGCGATAGACGTTAAGGGCGCGCAGAAGACTGCTCCTTGTGGTAAGCGGGCGCTGGAAGTTCTCCTCGCTGAACCGTAGGACAAAGCTTGCCACCCGTTTGAACAACTCGAATTCGCGATCGGTCAAGCCACCCAGAAGATGCTCCAAGTCATGCTCAAAGCGGGACTCATGCATGACGTCGAGGTACTTCCAGAGTTCACTTTCACTGCGCACCCGCGTCGGATATCCGAGAGTCCCGAACGCCACCGACTGTACCATCATCAGCACCCTGTTCGGCAGCTCTGCGACGCTCTTCTGCTCCAGCTCATCGTAGACACTCGGACTAAGCATGGGAAGCATTCTCCTCTACGGTTGCGTCCGAGTGTGCTGCGAGGCACTTGACCACATCGCGCAACGTCCAGGGTATGCACAGAAGCAGCCACACCAGATTGAAGGCCACGAGAAGCCAGTAAAGGCCGAAGTTTGGCAAAACCAAAAAAATAGCAAGCGCGAACAGAGGTCCCCTTACCAGCACAAGCGAGGTCTGAACGTTTCTGTGTGCTAGCAGAAACTGACTGGCGCCGTTCAGAGCGGACATGATGAAGCTATAGAATAACAGCAAGATCGAGAGTGGTAGATTCAGGAATCGGTCAGCGTAGAGATCAAAGTGCTGCAAGATAATGACTGCGCTCAAGAAAAGTAAAGCCCCCAGCAAGAAGAAAGCACTGCTTATCATACCGTACCTGATGGCCAACTTGAGGGACTCCCGATGTTGCCCGTTGGCTACCAACATATTCAAGTTAGGGGTCTTGGCCATCAACACGGCATGAGCCAGGCTCATTAGTCCGACTACTACAGCCTGCGTCAAGCCCAGCTGCCCAGCTACCACGGGGCCCTCGACCTGAAAGACAACTGGTACCAGAAGGTATATTGAAAAGTAGTTGCTGACGATCGTGAGCGCCATTTTGCCCTGATAACCCAGAAGTTGTCGCATCCAATCCACCCTGGTCTTCAGGTGATAGCGGAGCATCTGCAGCCAGAAGCGCGAGTTCAACTTCAGTACCAGGCAGATCAGGATCGTCGTCCCCAACGCAGTCCCTATGGGCAGGGCCCAGACCCCAGCCTCTAGGACCAAAGCTAGCCAGGTGAAAAGCGACGTTGCTAAATTTCCGAGGAGCAGGGTCCGCTGGGTACCAGCTACCTGGTCTAGTCCGCGGTAGATGGCCAGGAGAAGATTGGCAAGCAGGTAAAGCCCGGTCGCGATCGAATAGAAGATCCATGCCAGGAGGACGACCGGAGTTTGGCCCTCGAAGTAGAAGAATCCAACAGCTGCGAGCAATAGAGCAGCCAGCGTGGTGACGAGAACATAGAATCTGACCGCATAGCGCACCAGGCTCACCAGCCGACCAAGATGATGAGGATCTCCGGTGAGCTGGCCTTCGCTCAGGGTGAGACCAGTGTACTCATAGCTGACGTGCTGTGAAATGATCTGGGTAAGCCCCAATTCGGCGAAAAGAGACAGGGCCGCCAGATGAGTGAAGGCGTACCAGAGACCCTGCTCCTCGGGGCTGAGGAAGTAGAGGATAAAGGAGATCTGAAGAAGACCCCTCAAAAGTGACCAGGAGCTGGTGGTACCCGTCCACAGGACCGCCGAATCGATGCCGAACCGCCTCCGCAGCGATACCTTGCCCGTACGGCTGGAACCGTCGGAAACCGACTGGGCCGGCGAGGCTGGTCGGCTTTTCACCGGAATCGAGGGGGTCGAATGCCGATCTCTTCGTGACATCGAGAGGAAGCGAACCCAGGTAGGGCTAGGTGATGTTTATTCCGAGCAACTCGGAATAATAGTCGGCTTGACTCCATTCGACAACATGACATGTTTTCGACAGCTGGTAGAACAGGTTGGCATTGTCCAGGTCGGATCCAGACAACTGTGTACTACCTCCGAGGTAGTTTGTGAGGGTCTGCCCATAGACATAGATTGTCGAGAATCGCAGCTTCTCCAGGTACTCATCCTGGATCGATCGTGGGGTCTCGGTCAAGGCCATGGTTGAGACCAGAAAAGTGGGAGACGATACCACCGAGAGCAGCTCGATCGCGTGGGGTGGCAGCAGACAAATCGGTGAATCTTCACTGCCATGCAGATAGTTGGTTCCGTCCCAGAGAGCGACCTCATCGCCACCAAAGAATTCGGTCAGATAGAACATCTGAGCAACCAACGAAACCGGAACGTCGACAATGTAGTACCGTTCAGCCAGCCGGTACTGCCGGGCAAGTCGCGCTAGATTCCCGAACCCACCTCCGATTTCTACGAAGTTCACCGCCCTACCGTAGTAATCCCTTGAGAAACCATGGAGAACGGCCAGATGGTAAAGGTGCCGCATGGCAGTTCTGGTGATGTAGCACCCCTGGACGCAGGTTATATCCTGCGGCTCGCCGCACAGCGTCTCACGATAGGTCGAAAGGAAAAAGGAGAGTCTTTCCTGCCCGTATCGTTCGGCGATGCGCTGCAGGTAGATTTCGCCTCCACCATGGCAGATGTGATCGGCGACTCTGCTATCTTCTTGAAATCGAGGAAGACTCCCATCGCGCACTGCCGCTGCCATACGCTCGTGCGGCATGTCCCACACGCTATTTCTGTCGCTCTGGCTGCCCTGTCCCTCCCGATTACCGCCCTCCAAGGCGGCCAGCAAACGGACACTCACTTCGGAACGGGCTCCTCGAGAAGCCGCACGAGGGTCCCTTATCACATTCACAGGCAGCATCAATTCACCCTGCTCCCGCCAACAACTTCGAGAACATCTGCCATCCTCCATACCCCGGCAAAGCTGGATTCTTCCCCGCCGGGCTGAATGATGAGCAGCCACGGCACCATGGGAACAGAAAATCGGGATGCTGTTCTTGGATTGTCGTCAACATTGACCTTATAGACCTTGATCTTCTCACCGAGTGTTTCCGCCAGCTTCGATAAAGAGGCGATGTTGTGTCGGCAAGTCTCGCAGCGAAAGCTCCAGAATTCGATGATCACGGCGGACGACTGGCTGTCGAGAAGGAGTTCGAGCTCCCGGTCGCTTAGATTGATAGGCTTCACGCTTAGTCCTCTTGTAGGATCCTCTAAAGACTCCGGTTCACGAATGAGTATCAACGGAAGACAACGCTTTGCCAAATCGTTGCCCCCCTGCGTTACGCAGCAACTCCACGGTCTCCTTCACTGCGTCACACAAGCTGCCGGAGAATCGAAATCCCAACCCCTGGATGCGCTCGCATCGCACTTCATAAGACAGTTGGTTCATGATCTGCGCGTCTACCAGACTCACCTTGACGTCCGGAACTTCCTCGCGCAGAAGCTGAATGATGTCGTTTACCGTCGCGTTCTGTGTCACGACATTATACAGTCGACCGTCGAAAAGGCCCTTCTCCAGGACGAACCGAAATGCCCGGACGGCGTCCCCCAGCTCCAGATAAGGACGCTTTTGGTGGAGTGCTGTCTTCCAGACACTGAGTGGCTGGCCCAGGCAAGCTTGCCAGCAGAATTTATTCACAGCGGTGTGAAAGCGCATGCCGGCGGAAGTGCCGCAAATGGTCCCCAAGCGCAGGACAACCGATCGAAGCCCTTCTCTGGAGGTCAACTCAGCGAGAAACTGCTCCGCCCTCAACTTGCTCTCGGCGTAGGGACTCTGAGGCTGTAAATCTGCCAGGGAGCAGTCCTCGTCAACGACTTGGTCCTGGGAGCCATACACACTGGTGGTGGACAGAAAGAGCAGGCTGCATCCCTCTTCCAGACAAGCCTGGGCCACACGCTGTGTCGCCTGGAAATTGACCTCTTCGACCTGCTCGGGGATGTCGAAGCTACCGGCTGCGTCTGTGATTGCCGCCAGGTGAATCACGACGTCGATTCCTTGGAACAAGCTTTTGAGGTCGGCCCTGCGCACATCCGCTTCAACGAAGTGAAAAGGCGTGCCCGCTGGAAGATTAAACAGTGTGCAGTAGCGTTGGGTGGACAGGTCGTCCAGCAACACGACCTTTTCAAATTCGCCAGGCTGCAGTGAGTGGATCAGGCGTGAGCCGATATGCCCCAGCGCTCCAGTGATCAGTAGTCGCACTTCCCCACCTCGCGTGTTCGAGTTCTTAGGGCCCGCGCAAAAATAATTTGGCATTTTAGCATCTCATCTTCACACCCATCTTCGGCCGCTCCTCAATCGCGAGATCCTCAGCGTAGGCCTAGCTACGCCTGCGGTCTCGCTCAATCGTTCGCGACCAAATCTGATGCAAATCTGAGCGCCAATTCTGCCAAGTTATTCTCGCACGAACCCTTAGGAGCGTGTCAGCAGTCCACTCGATCGGAGACAGACTTCTGAGGAAAGAACGAATCATAGGCCCATCAGGCGCGAAGCCAGCGGCACACCCTCTTCTACCGATACCCGAGGCTCCCAGTCCAAATCGCGCAGGGCCTTGCTGATGTCTCCGAACGTTACCTGCATTTCACCGGCTCGGCGGGGAATATACTCTATGGGACTGTCCAAGAGCTCAGCCATGCGGTTGACCGAGACCGTAGTGCCGCTCCCGATATTGTACACTTCGCCGGATTTGTCGCTCTTCAGTGCTGCGACAATGGCGTCGACGATGTCGGAAATGTAGGTGAAATCACGGGTCTGGCTGCCATCGCCAGTCACCGTCAGCGGCTTTCCAGCCCGTTTCTGACGCATAAACATCCCGAAGAGGGCACTGGCACCCGGTCCGTAGAGATTGAAGAAGCGCAAGGACAGGGCTGGCAGTCCGTATACTTCCGACCAGTGCAGCACCATTTCCTCACCCAAATGCTTCATCAGTGCATACGGATACTGAGGCCGCATCGCTGCGTCTTCAGGGGTTGGATACTGGTCGGCGACACCATAACACGCGGCTGAACTGGGATAGACGAAACGTTTGATTCCAGCTGCCCGGCTGGCCTCTAAAACATTGAACGTCCCCCCCAGGATGGCTTGAGAGTACGTACGCGGATCCTCGATAGATTCAATGATGTTGGTCGGTGCCGCCAAATGCACCACCCAACCGGCCCCCTCAAATTCAGACTGCCAGTCTCCATCGAGCCCGATGTCTGCTTCGACCAGGCGCAATTGCTCGGAGTCGGCAACTGGGGCGAGATTGGCCCGGGAGCCTGAGCTCAGATTATCGATAACGACTACCTGGTGTTGGTCTTGAATCAGTCTGGGTACGCAGTGGGAACCAATGAACCCGCATCCACCCGTCACGACTACCTTCATCTTATTTCCGCCCCAATCAATCGGTTTTAGCACTGCCTATGTGATAACAGACAAGCTGGCGGTCCCAGATCGTCACTTCCTTCCAGTAGAGCATGCCGCACTTCTCCATGACGCGAAGGGAGGCAGCGTTCTCAGGCCAGGTGATGGCCGCGATCTGAGCCAACCCCAGGTCTTGAAAGCCGTAGCGCAGCGATGCCTGCACTACCTCTGTTGCATACCCCCTACCCCAGTGGCTTCGGCCGATCAGGTAGGCCACCTCGACCTGCTCCAGCGGCTCCAACCAGGCCAGTCCACCATGGCCAAGCACGATGGAATCCTCCTTACGCGTCACACACCAAAGACCGTAGCCACGTTCCTGCCAGTGATCCATTTTCCCCTGCAGTGATCGTCGGGTTTGTTCCCGGTCCTTGACACCATTCATATAGCGCATCGTTTGCGCGTCGCCGTACAGGTCGCAGAACGCATCGAGATCGCTGGATCTGAATTGGCGCAAGATCAGACGTTCAGTCTCGAGCAGGGTCCGAGCTGCAGATTCCTTGGAGCGATCAGGTAAAAGGGGAGAGCCTACCATTCGCAGATTTTTCTCTGGTCAAGGGTCTCGTTGGTGCAACTAGTACATCGACTTCGCTTCTGCACCAAGAGAAACCCAGTTACGGCTAACCGACTGTCAGGTACTTACAGGCCACTTTTCGAAACGTCGCAACGTAAGCTGCGATGACTTGGTCTATCTCCGATTCGGTGATGATATTCGGGGGGTTGATGTTGGTCCGATGGAACTTCGCGTTGAGCAGCATGTTGTGTTCATCGAGCATGGTCGCTTCGAGCTCGGCGTTGAACTGGTCGCGGTGGGTGCAGTCGCAGTTCGCTGGTCGAGGTTGGGGGCAGACCGCACAGTTATATTCAATAGAAGTGAGCAAGCCACGTCCCCGAACATTGCGGAAAAACGGATGGGGCCCCAATTCCTCCAGGAGTCGGCCGCGCATGTATTCGCCGAGTTGGTTGATGTGCTCCAACATCTGGGGTCGATGCATAATCCGCTGGACCGCCAGCGCCGCGGCCAGGCTTAATGGGTGGCTCTCGTAGGTAGTCCCCAGCATCACCCGTCCCATTTCCTGCGCAATTGTCTCCTCGAACTCATGCCGCGTCACGACCACGCTGATGGGGGCATAGCCGGCCGCCAGTTGCTTGCCAAAGCAGACGAAGTCGGGCGTGATTTCGTCCCACCCGATACAGAAGCCCTTACCACTGCGGCCGTTGCCCACATACACTTCGTCGAGAATCAGATGCACACCGTAACGATCGCAGATTTCGCGCACATACTTGAAATAGTTGGCGGCTGGGGGGACGTTGCCCACCAGTTGGCCCAGCATGGGCTCCGCTACAAAGCCGCACACCTGGTCGGGCCCAAGCTCCACGATCTTCGCCTCTAGATATCCGGCACTGCGAGATGCGTACTCGTCGAGAGATTCTCCTTCGAGACGCAACGTATAGGGATTGTGCTGGGGAATGCTGGCGACGTAAGGCAGTCTGATTGGATCGGAGAAATCGTAGATGGGGATGGTGGTGACGGAGTTGGCTCCGGTCGTGATGCCGTGGAAGGAATTCTCGCGGCAGATGAACCACTTGCGCGTCTTGCTCCCGAGGGCGTAATGCGTCTGAAAGCTCAGATGCAGCGCACTCTCGATCGCTTCACTCCCTGAGCAGCCGGAAAACCACACCCGGTCGAGGCCAGCTGGAGCGTCGGACAGCAGCAGCTCAGCTAGCTCTTCCGCCATCCGATTGCTCCAGCCTTGCGAACTGGCATAGTTGACACCACCAAGCTGCGCTCGCATGGCGTCAAGGACTTCGGGATGCGAATACCCCAGCTGGACGCAAGCCGAGTAACCGGCCGTCAAATCCATCAACCGCCGCCCGTCCTCCGCTGTCACATAGATTCCTTCTCCGCCGGCAATGTAGGGCGGAGGAGGCGCACCAGGATAGCGACGAATGATCTGATTCACTGGACTACTTGAGTTTCTCTGCCACATCCATGGCCTGAGCAATACAGTCGTCTATATCTATGTAGCGGTAGCTGCCCGCCCTCCCAATCGAGAAAACACCTTCGGGCATTTCGTCGATGTAGCGCTGAGCCCGACTCTGCTCTGCCTCGATGGGCATCGTGTAGTGTTTCCCACTCATCGAGGGGAACTCGATACCAATGAGGGTTGTCGGGGCCTGGTGCTGGGTGAATTTCTTGTACTCTACCAGGCGTTTGAATTTCTCTTTGCCGCTGTAGTAGAGAAAGAACACGTCCTCCGGGAAGCACTGCTCCATCGGAAGCACGATCGGGAAGAAGTCCAGTCCAACGAACCGTAACTCTCCATAACAGTGTTCGAAGAGAATATCGGGGGCGATAGTGCTGGTGATGACATCGAAGGTCTGATCCTGGCCATTGATTCTGACCGTTTTGTTGGGGATGTCGAACTGCTCGATTTTGGTTCCAAGCAATACGCGGGTTTCTGCTGTGGCAATTGCAAAGTACTCATCGTATCCGTTCGGCGAGTACGGGTAGGCCGAGATCGAGTCGTGGAAGTTTTTTTGTTCGCCCCGATAAAGGAGCGAGCCCTTGGATGTCCAGTCCGGAATGTTGGCGTCGATTTCTCGATTGTCGTCGACCAACCACATCTTCTGGTTGTAGTGCTTGGCGAACTTCTCATAAAGAGTTTTGCCGACGGACTGAATCCAGAAATCTTCGAGGTTGGTTGCACGAGCTTCTTCCGGAAGACCATCCAGTTCACTGAGGACCTGTTCGCGATCGGGCATTCGGCCGATGTCGTCATAGTGAATCGGAAAGTTATAAAACTGCTGATCCTGCTCCACGTAGGTCAAGAAGAGGTGGTCCAGGCGCCGCAGCGGGACGTACTTGTTCAGGAAATCGAAGAGGCGTTCGTCACGCGTTAGAAAATGGCGTGGTCCGAAGGTGTAGGGATGTCCGCCGTACCAGCGTGTTCGAACACCTGCCCCCAGAAAGGGCGCCAACTCAACCAGTGTGACGTCCCAGCCGCCAAGTAGGGCTAACTGGTGGGCTGTCGCACAGCCCGCAAAACCACCACCAATGATCAGTGCCTTCTTCATAAATCTTCACCGTTGTCGAGGCGTGTGTACTTCGGAATCAGGAAGGGAAATGTTCGGCCTTGTAGTAGCAGGTCTGGCAAACCTTGGGGATTGCTCCATCCAGATGTGCTTGCCGAAAGCTCACATACTCATCGGACTGCCAGAGATCCGTGAAACGCACGCCTTTTCCCAACTCGTAGGCATCGGGATCGCCAATCGTGCAGCAGGGCACCGTCCGCAGATCAGAAGTAACGACGGCGCGCTCGAAGGGCCAGGGACAGAGCTTTTCAGTAGCACGAGTGCTGTACTTTTCATTGATGACCCAGAACGAGACCTTGACGCCCAGAGCGGCGCCTCGATCTACCAGAGCCAACAATCGATCGAGCTCCATACTGTCCCCGACGCTCTCGGCGGCATTGCGTTCGGCCCAGTCGTCGGTTCCCCACCCGGTCATGTCCAGAGAGAAGACCTGATTCGTGAAACCCAGCTGGTGTGCGAGGTCTACCAGATCTTCCAGTTGGTGCTGGTTGGCACGCTGCACGACGGTCCACATCTTCGTCCGGACGACACCACGCTCGCGGCTGTGTGCGTTGATCTTCTGACAATTATCCGTGACCCTTTCGAAACGCCCACCTCGGCGGATGCCTTCGAAAGTCTCCTTGTCGGCGCCATCGATCGAAATCTGAATCTCGTTGGCATCGGAGTCGATGTATTTCTTGAAGTTATCCTTGAGGTGCAGGAAGGAGGCATTGGTGGTCGTGCGCACCCATATGTGCTGACTTCGAGCGTATTGGATCATGTCGAAAAAGACGTCGCCCTGCATCGAGGGCTCCCCGATGCCCTGCAGTTTGATTTCCACGAGTCCGTACTGCTCATCAATCAGCCGCTTGAACTCTCCGAACGGCATGTCCTCTGCACGCTTGCCCTTGTTCCAGTCGCTTACGACGCACATAGTGCAGCGGTAATTGCAGCGACTGACGTTCTCAACATCCAGCTTGATGGGCAGATAGTCCAATCGAGCGCTGCGGCGAGCCGAGTTCTGGTAGCGCTCGTAGTTCTCACGGCGCTTGGCAGAAAAAGAAAGTGCCGATTCGCGCTCGGACTCATAGGCCTCCAGCCCCGCGGCCGGCTCGGGACTGGGTAATGAGGCGAAACTCGGATGGTCATTGGTGGGTCGTTCGATCATCGGTGGGTTTCCCCCGGCAAAGAGTCACAGGTCGAGAAGACAGCCTTTGCTTCAGAGCCGGTTGCTGAAGCTGATGTATTGCTGCCCCCGTCCGAACCAGGAGCTGACGTACCTGCTGTTGGCGATTGCCGCTCCATCGATAGTATCCTGTAACATGAAAGACCTGGCTTCTTCAAGAGCGCCGGTAAGTTCTGCGGTGAAATCCCGAGGAGCAGCGCGCACGTGTTCCACCAGCTTACTCAACAGATTCCGTGCCTCGTCTATCCTCGAAGGATCACGCTGCTGCTCGTACAGACGGGTCGTGTCTCTGATGCCTTTGCACAGATGGTATAGCGTCCTGTTGGCCTCCCTGGATCGTCCGGGAGCGGTGATTCGGTAGTCGATGAAGTTATGCGCGAGGCTCCAGTACTGTTCGGTTGTCCTGGCGTTGTAATCCTTCTTCTCTTCGCTGAAAACCGACTTATACCAACGCCAGTCGGTCACGATGTGAGGAGAGGAAGCAAAAAAGTCAAACTCGTCAGACAGCACCGAAATCGTGTCCGGCAGCGACAGCAGTCTCCCAATCGAGGCCGGGTTGATCAAATTGTCGATGATCCAGTCTTCGTGATTACGACTCATGCCGCTCAGTGTCGCCAGATGTGAAGAAAAGACAGGAAGAAGACAGTTGACCTGGTCGTCAAGAGGAGCCGTGGCATCGGACACCAGATCGGCGAACAATCGGCGCAGGGTCTCCGCTAGCTTCGAAATATAATCCTCGCTGGTAACGACAAGAACACCACCTTTGGCGACCAATCCTGCCAAGCGCCCAAGCACCTTCTCGGGCTCGGGTGTGCCGGCGAGGAGTCCTTCACAGAAGACGAAATCGAAACCTCCTTCGCTTTGGAAATCGAACAGGTCCAACTCCAGGGTTTCGACTCGGTCTTCAAGCTCGGGATAGTCGCCGATCAATCTTCGTATATCCGCAGCTCCGGTTGGGTTGGGTTCCACCAGCAAAAGGGACTCCGGCTCAAGGCTGGCGGTGTATAGGGCGTTGAAACCTGAGCCAGGACCGACCTCCAGGACTCTCTTGCCCGAGATGAATCCCGGAAGAATCCCCAGTTGTCGGTAAAGCGTTTCTCGACGGGTGAAGTGTGCCCGCAGGTTCGAGATATCTTGGCGAACCGGCGATATCCCATGGGCTCGATAAAAGCTCAAGTGATCCGATTCGTTCGATTTATTAGCTTCCTGATTCACGACAAATATTTGAACTGCACACTATCGGGATCGTACTGATGAAATTCTATCATGTTGCCGTCGGGATCGTTGATCCAGAACTGGAGAACTCTGTCAGTTCGTCCTCGTTTGATTTCGCCTGAAAATCCTTGCTCGTGGAGCTGTCGCAGCCATTCGTGGATGTCCTCTACTTCAAAGCAAAGATGGCGAAAACGTGACGTTCCCTCTTCAAATGGCGGAGTCTTGAAGAACTCGAGAAAAGTATTGTTATTGACCAGCAAAAAGACCCCGTAAACCTCTCCGTTGTCATTCTTGTATTCGTGGACAACACTGCATCTCAATACATTGCAGTAGAAATCCATGGTGCTCTGTAGATCGAAGCTGCTCAAACAGACATGTGACAGCCTGGTTGGTTGCATCAGGAACCCTAAAGCACCTCGAGAGAGGGCAGAAACCGAATGAAATGGCCACCTTGATCCAGATAGGGTTGGTTCTTGGCGATGATCGGATCGGCATACCTCCACGACAAAATCAGGACATAGCCCGGCCTGCTCTCAAGCAGCCTACTCGAATCGTGCACCGGTAAATGATAACCGGGACTATAGAGTCTCTGTTTGACAGGATTGTCATCTACCAGAAAGTCCAGATTATCGCCGATATCAAAGTAGTACAAGAGGGTGGTTACTCCAACCGAGGCCCCGAATCCGACGATCGTTTCCCCCTGGGACTTGAGCTCCGCGATCACCTCGGACACCGAAGACTTGACGCGGTTGACTCGCTCTGCAAATGGCGTCAGAGAGGCACTCCGGAGCATCCCTTTCCGCTCTTCCAGCTCGAGCATGTGGTCCACTGAGGCGGATACCGGACGGGTCCCGGTGTCGAGTTGAACGATACCGCGTATCGAGCCGCCCTTGGTGGTAAGGTTGCTAACCTCGATCAGCTGCATTCCGTGTCGCTCAAACAATCGCTCAAGGGACCGGACCGAGAAGTAGCAGAGATGTTCATGATAGATGGTGTCGAACAACAAGTTGTCGACGATGTCAGACCAATAGCCGGTCTCGAAAACGAAAAGTCCATCGTCTCTCAGAAGAGACCGGACCGAACCTACGAAGCCCTGGAGGTCATCGACATTTGCCAGCGTATTGTTGGAGGTGACGAGTGTTGCAGGACCGTGAGTTCTCCTGATCTGATCTGCTATCTCGGGTGTAAAGAGAGCAGGTAGCGTCTCAATGCCCCTCGAAGTTGCATCTTGTGCAATCGCACTGGCCGGCTCGACTCCCAGAACCTCCATCCCCTGCTTCTGAAAGAACTTCAGCAAGGTGCCATCATTGCTACCGATGTCGACGGCCAGGTTTCCACTGGTCTTTCCCAGGAGTCGTATCATGTCGGTGGCATATTGACGGAAGTGCTCTACCAGTCCCAATGAAACCGAAGTCGTATAGAGGAAGTTTCCGTAAAGGATTTCTGGACTCACAACTTGAGTCAATTGCGGGAGCGAGCAGTTCTGACAAAGGGATAAGTCGAGTGAGTAGATTTCCTGCGCGGTTTCCAGCTGTTCTTCGGAAACGTAGGCATCCCCTACCGGGCTCGGCGCCAGCGCCAGCACGACTTCGAGGCTACCGCTGTCGCAAGCACGGCAGGTCGTGCGTTGAGAGGAGGAGAGCGGGCTTGAGCTCGTGTTCATGTTACGGTCCTGTCAAAAGCGTTGATCGTGCTTTTGGAGTCCGATCAGGAGCGTGTGACTTTCAGGTGATCGAGATCAGCAATACGTCGCGCCAGCGACTCATGCCACTGCAGGGACACGCCACCATCAACCGTAATGTTCTGGCCTGTTATGTACGAAGCTTTGGGGCTACACAGGAAACCGATCACCTGTGAGATCTCATCGGCCGTCCCCATACGGCCGAGGGGAGTGATATCCCGGTAAAGCTGGCTCAACTCTTGATTGTCCTCGTAGAACTGCCGAGACTCCTCTTTGAGGACGGTACCGAGCGAAACCGCATTGGCGCGGATCCCCTTCGGACCCAGGGTGCATGCGTAGTAACGCACCAACTGTACCAAAGCAGCTTTTGCGACGTGGTAGCTGAGGGGTTGTTCACTGGCAATCAGAAAGCTAGCTACCGAACTTACCACCAGAATGGACTTATCGCCTTCCGGGCTGAACGATCCGGCCATTGCCTCGATGATATTCCTGGTTGCGGTTACAGAGACCTCGAACTCACCCACCCAGGTATCGCCTGTATCCCGATATCTCTGCAAGAACACAAGATAACTTGGCTTTCCCCTTTCGCGGATGAGGTCGGAGAGAGCGAGGTGAAGCTCCTCTTCCTTCGAAACGTCCGCCCCGATATAGTTCACACTCGGGATCTTCTGATCCGGTTCCGTGGGAGGACGTCTACCGATCGCCGATACGGCGTGACCCTCCCCCACCAGTGATTTGACGAAAGCACGCCCTATACCGCGCGTGCCTCCAATGATCAGCGTATGCGGATGTTCCATCGGCTATCTCGTCCCCCACCAATACACCAAACCGCCGCGGCCTTCGCTTGACCGGGATGGGTCCAAGGGCAACAGATCGTCCGTCATTCCATGTGAACCAAGCATCTTCCGCTCTGGCCGCCGCGTACGGTCTCGATGGCCTGGTTGATGTCCTGCAGAGCGAACTCATGGGTGATCAACGATTCCAGCTCCAGCTTTCCAGCTTGCACCAATCGGATGTACCGCGGAATATCCAGATGGGGTTCACTACTCCCGCCATGAGATCCGGTGAGGATCTTCTTGAAGTGGAGAGGTAGGGAATAGATGGAGATGTTGTCTCCTTTTTTTGGCACCCCGACCAGTATGGTCCTGCCGTCTGGATGAGTGAGCTCATAGGCAAGGCCGATTACATTGGTATTGCCAGTGGTGTCGATGACGACGTTGGCACCCTTTTCGCCGACGATCTTCCGGATTTCCGCATCCAGGTCGCTGACTTCGTTGGAGTTGAAACCGTGGGTGGCACCAAACCTCTTGGCCATAACCACCTTCCCATCGAACAGGTCCACCGCGATGATCGGGTTGGCGGAAACCAGGTCCGCCGACTGGACGATATTCAGGCCAACTCCGCCGACGCCGAAAACGACAACCGATTCTCCGATCTTGACCCGGGCGTCATTGTTGATCACGCCCATCGCCGTGGTCACCGCACAACCCAACAGGGGTGCCAGGCGCAGGTCGAAGTCCTGGGGGATCGCCGTGAGTCGGTTCTCGGAGACTACCGCATAGTCATTGAATGTCGTCACCCAACCCGCGTTGATCTTCCGTCCTTGGCAGAGGTACGTGGGAGGCGCACACTGCAGCCCATCGCTCTCTCTCCAGTGCATGACGACATGGTCTCCCTGTTTGACCGTCGTCACTCCCGGCCCTGCGTCCAGAACCGTGCCCGACCCCTCATGTCCCAGCAAATGAGGGAGAAAGCGATCCGGTCCCTTGGCGCCATCGATCTCATTGATTTGAGCCCCGCAAATGCCACTGTAGTGGACCTTCACCAGAACCTGCCCGAAGGCCAGATCCTGGGGTAATTCGAGCTCATCCACGACCAGGGGCTGGTGCTGTTCGACCAGGATCGCAGCCCTCATCTTCCCGTTCTCAGGTTGCATGTTCGATTCTTGCCTAGCCGGTCCTTCCGGCGCCGGTCTCGTCCTACTCGAAATAGATAAACTCGTAATCGCCGGTGTATCCGAACTGGTCCAGAAGCCAGATCCATTCCGCCGTATCGAAGAAGGCTTCGGCAGTCAGCGCCCAGCACTCGAGATTGAAGAGCTCCTGTTCGCTTCGATAGCTCTCCACCATGAGGTACTTATTCCTACCGACCCGTTCGATCTCGCTGACGGCCGTGTTCAACTCGAAGACGCGCAGGTTGTGGAGACACGTCAGGGAAATCACCAGGTCGAAGTAGTCATCTCCCCAGGGATAAGGATCCTGAGCCCGATAGAGGCGTAGCGAGCTTCGAACGGACTCGGGTGCATCGCCTATCCCATGGCGGGAGATATCGAATCCACAGACCTCCGAATCCGGAAGCAACTGCTGTAACTCATAGAGTAGATAAGCTTTTCCACAACCGACATCCAGGATCCGGGCATCGGGTTGGAGATCGTAAAGACGCACCAACTCTTCGGCCACGACCTTCCAACGACCATCGTAGCTATAGCCTCCGTATCCATAGCGCCGATCCCCATCCCAGTAGTCGAATTCATACTCCTTGGCCTTCAGCATGCAATGGACTTTGTCATCCTGCATCCGTGCCAGGTAGTCTCTCTTGGTCTTCTTATGCAGAGGCGTAACGATATTCAGCAGTTTTCCCACACAAAACTCCTTGGGTTGAATTGCATTCTGACTTCAGGCGACAGCGGTTGATTCTTTCAGCAGTCCTTCAACAACCGAAACAATCCCGTCGGACGTGATCTGAGAACGCTCCATGAGACTGTCTTGAGAGCCGTATTCGGAGGGGAATTCATCGGGTATCCCGATCCGCCTGAACCGCTTCACCGACTGGAAGCTGGATTCGGCGAGAGTTTCAGCTACCGCACTCCCCAGTCCGCCAATAACCGTATGTTCTTCGACGCTCACGACCACCGAGGCCGGGGAGGCGTGTTCAAGAATGGAAGCGGTGTCCAGCGGTTTGATGGTATGAACGTGCAGCACCGCTGCCTCGATGCCTTTTTCCTTGAGTTGCGCGGCTCCCTCCAGTGCTCTCTCCAGGCAGATCCCCGTCGTGACGATCAACACCTCATCCCCCGCCTTCGATAGAATCGCTTTCCCAATCTGGAACGGTGTATCGTCGTTCGTTACGATCGGATCGTATCCCTTGCCCAATCTGATATAGATGGGACCTGGGTAGTCCACGGTTTGCGGCATCAATCGGCGCATCTCATCCGCGTCCGCCGGCGCTACAACGGTCATATTGGGCACCGCCCTCAGAATCGCAATATCCTCGATCGCCAGGTGGGTTGGTCCGAGCGGTGCATAGACCAACCCTCCACCATTGCCGATCAAGCGTACCTTCACGTTGTGCAGGCAAAGGTCCAATACGATTTGTTCGAAGCAGCGGCGGGTGAGAAACGTGGCAATTGTATTCACATAGAGAATCTTGCCTTCCATCGCCAGGCCAGCGGCCATGCCAACGAGGTTGGCCTCCCCGACCCCTTCCATGAAGAAGCGATCGGGCATCTCTTCCTTAAAGTGATTCAGCGTCCCAAAACCCAGATCCGAACCGATGAAGAAAATCCGCTCGTCGGTCTTGGCGAGCTCGTAAACCATTTCCAGGCACGTCTTCCGCATCAGACAGCCTCGAGAGTGGAGAAAAGAGCCTGGATTTCGTCGTCTGTTATCTTGCTCTTATGGTGCCACTCCAGATTATTCTCGACGAAGTCGACGCCCTTGCCTTTCACGGTATGAGCGACGATGGCACTGGGCTTGTTGGGGGCAAAAGGAAGCTCCGAAAAGGCGGAGCGAAGCTCACCAACGTCGTGGCCATCCACTTCTCGGACTCCGAACCCGAAGCTTGTCCACTTATCGCCAAAGGGCTCCATGTCCTGAATTTCGAAGGTGCTGCCACACGACTGATGCTTGTTGTAGTCGACAATCACGGTTAGTTTGTCGAGTCGATGCTTCCCCGCGCACAGCGCGGCTTCCCAAACGGATCCCTCATTCGACTCGCCATCGCCAACGATCACGAATGTCTTGTAATCCGCTTTTTCGTATCGTCCATTCAGCGCAAAGCCGATTCCTATTGAAAGCCCGTGCCCCAGACTCCCTGTGGAGGCCTCTACTCCTGGTACCTTGCTGTGTTCGGGATGGCCGCCCAGGATGCCGTCGCTGAGGCAAAACTTCGGGAGCTCTGCGACCGGGAAGAAACCCTTGTCGGAAAGAATCGAGTAAAGAGCGAGGCATCCGTGTCCTTTGCTGAGAATGCATCGATCTCGCTCGGCCCAGTCAGGATTCCTGGGATCGTAACGAAGCACGTCGTCATAAAGAACCCGCAAGATTTCAACCAGCGAGAAGGCCGAGCCGATATGGCCCCTTCGGCTCCCTTCCACCGTCCGCACGATGGTCTTACGGAGCTCCATCGATCGGCGATCCAGAACCGTGGAATTCGTCTTCATGATCTTGACTCGGGTCTACAAACGCGTCTCGAAGGCGTCAGCACCAATCCTCTTACCGTCGTCGGGACTCCCAGCGACTCAACTCCCGCCCGCATGGGGGAAGCGCCGATAGCTATTCCGGACTCCGAGGAGCATCCGCCTTGCCTTGCCTAGCTGTTCTTCCTGTAAAACGCCCTTGTCCAGGTCATCTTCCCTCGAGAACAGGCGCCTCTTCAGTCCTTCCGGCACGAATTCATTCAGGAGAATCATACACCACTTCAACCCGAACAGAGGATACGCAATCTCCAGGCGGGCCGCCAGATCTTCCCGATCTCCGAAGGAGTCTAGGATCCTATTCACGAACTGTCGCTTCAGTGAATCCGACAAAGCCATCGCGGGATGGGGGTGAAGCAAGAAATCGGACACCATCTTGGCAGGGTCGTCCCACCCGAAATGTTCGAAGTCCAGGAAGACGATCTGGCCATCGCTGCGCTTCAAGGCGTTGTGGAATCCGAAATCGGATGGGCTGAGTGTTCGCTTCTGGGGCTCTAGTTTCGATTCCAGGGATCGGTCAGAAGCGATGAGCCTCGCTTCGCACCAAGACCGAAGCTCCCCAAGAAAGGGCAGAAACTCAACCTGCAGGAAGGTGCGAAGAGCTCGCTCCTGGGTGCTTTCAGCTTTGAGGGCCGACAGTCCAAGCAGACGCTGATCGATGGTATGGAAGATCTCTCGAGCCGAGAAACAAGCCTCGGAGGCGGTGCCAAGACGGTCGCTATTGGCACTCTGCCCGAGTTCATGGAGGCCGCTCAGAAACTGAGCCGCCTGGTCTATGTCAGAGGAATCGACTTCAGATGACGAAACGGGTCGTCCTTCAATGTATTCATAGATACCGTGTCCCAGATCCCTGTCATGGGCGACCGGCCGAGGAATGCAGCGAACTCCGTTTTCCCACAGAAACTGCAGGCTGGAGAACTCGGCGAACAGGCGATCTCTCTTGCCCGAGCGGTCGGGAAAGTAGAGCTTCAGGGCGTATCGGCTGGATCCTTCACAGTCGATCCTATAGACCCGACTGTTTCCTCCGGCTCCTATTCTTGTTGCTGAAATCAATCTGTCCCCAAGTAACTTGTGGACAGACTGGCCAAACTCCTGGCTCGTCTCAGACTGGTTCATCGAAGCAGTGCCGGCTCGCCTCGCTCCAGGAGGTTGCCACTTTCACTCCTGGACAAGAGGTAGTCTGGAATTGAGGCGCGTACAGGATCCTGACAACCCGGCTGGGAAAAGAGTCTTCAGAAAACACCTCTTCCAGGTCGTCGATGAAGTGGGTACACCCCAGCTGGCGAATCCGTTCAATCTTTTCGGCTCTTGTTGACTCAAAGAACACTTCACTCTCCGAGAGTCCGAACCCGCTGGATTCGAAGAACTCATGAGCCTTCATCCAGGAGAGGGCCGCCTGCCGGAGATTGGTCCCGGTGCGATCAAAGTTGGCGAACTCCGTTTTGTGGCTGACGATTACCGCGCGGATCTGGAGTTGCCGGCAACGCTGGAAGAATTCCAGCACGCCATCGATCAACTTCGCCTCCTTCATTGCGGGCCCGTATATGGCTGCTTGGACTCGCTGCCACTCATTTTCGCCGTCGGGAAGTCGACGGATCCGGTCTCGGATATCCTTCTTACTCGGTTGTGCCCCCTGAGGAATCAGATTCCGTCGGACCGCCACCCGGAGAATGAGGTCGTCGTAGCTAACGATGGTATTGTCGAAATCGACGCCGATGACTCTTTTCACTTCTAAAACGCTTTGAGCGCCTTGGCTGGCCGTCTACTCGAGACGAAGTTCCTGCATCATCTTGATGTTGTAGTAGCGGATCGCGGTCATGGGATCGGAGATCTTGCCAGCATCAAAAGCAGACACCAGATCGCTCACGGCGTCCTGGATCGTATGATTGGGGACAAAACCAAGCTCGTGCCTGATTTTCTCCGAGGAGATGTGGTAGGAGCGGTCGTCTTCGGTGGGGGTCGTTGTGATCTCTACACTGGTCCCCACGACATCGCGCACGATCTCCGCAATGTCCATGACTCGATGGTTGTGGTAACCCGCATTGAAGATTTTTCCGTCTAGCAGTTCGGAAGGCCACTCCAATGATCTTATGTAAAGATCAGTCATATCTTGAATATGGATGTTCGGCCGTCTTTGCTGACCTCCATAAACCGTAATCTTCTTATTGTTCACGGCGTGATTGGTCAGGATGTTCACGGTGAGGTCCAGCCGCAGCCGCGGTGAATAGCCACAGACGGTGGCAGGCCGCAGAATCAGTGTCGTGAACCCTGGCGTCCGTTCCTTAAGCAGCACTTCCTCGCAGAGTGCCTTGTACCTGGAGTAATCTGTTCTTGGCTCCAAGGGTAGATCTTCAGTGACATTGTCTTCTTGTCTTATACCGTAGACGCTCGAGGATGACGCGTAGATGAAACGCTTGACGCCCGACTCCTTGGAGACGCCAACCAGATCGAAGAATGCCTCGTAGTTGATAGAGCGACCCAGCGCCGGATTCAGGTCGAAGCTGGGATCGTTGGAGATGCAGGCCAGATGAATCACTGCGTTGCAACCGGGAATCGCGCTTTCGAGTAACGCCCGATTACGGATATCCCCTTCAATCTGTTCCAGGTTGGGGTCATCCTCGACGTCAGCGAATACATCCTTGCCATAGATGTAGAGATCAAGCACCTTCACTCGGTAACCCTTGGCGAGCAGCTTGGGCACCAGCACACTACCAACGTAACCGGCTCCGCCGGTGATGAGGACCGTATAGGGATTACTCACGAACACCTTCTCCAATTACTTCATTAGCGAGGCAGCTGAACGAGTGATGGAGTCGCGGGTCACGGTCTTGCGAACTCCGAGCTGAGAAACCATCTGGGCGCCAGCCAGACCACCCACAAAGCCGATAATATCCCAAGGCGCATTCTGGACGACCAGCAAGGAGGTCACAGCCAGGAGAGCATCCCCAGCTCCGACCCGGTCGGTGACATGGGTTGCCAGCGCCGGGGCCTGGCTAAAACCATCCTCCGGAGTATAGTGCAGGCTTCCATCCTTGCCGGTGGTGATGGTGAAGCGCGGACAGTCCACTCGCTGAATCACTTCGCGCACCAAGTCGCGCCAATCCGCATGCCGCATACGCGTTTCGAGGGCAATCTCGTGCATGGTGACACAGACATAGTCGGCGCGTGGATACCTGGAAACCGTGTTGAAGCCCCGGTTGCCGGCGTTGGCCTGGGTATTTACAGCGAGAAAACGGGCGGAACCGCATAGTCTTTCGATGGTAGCAGGCGTAAGCATTCCGTGCCCGTAGTCGGCCACCACGACGAGGTCGTATTGGTCAACAATGCTCTCCAGCTTCTCGACCAGGACCGCCTCGTTCTCCCGAACGAGGGGAGTATCATTCATCGTGTAGAGCTCGAACATGCGAGCGTTGGTATGGTTATCCACGTATCTGCGCTTGTGAATCGTTGGCGCACCTTGTTGAGTAACGAAGTGGGGATGCACATTGGGCCGCAAGCCATCTCGCACGAATTCCTCTCGTCGGTCCGATTCCCCGAGCAGCGTCAGTAAATCCACCTGATCACAGAATCCCGCTAGGTTGTTTGCCACCGCCAGGCTGCCTCCAGCATAGGCTTCGATCGAGTGGTAGAGTGATGCCAAGACGGGATCCTTGGTGGACTTTCCCAGGGGATCACAGAAGACGTACTCATCGATAATCGACTCACCCACCACCAGGGTTTTCAAGCTCGAAGACCCTTCGATATAGGCTCTCACTTCCTCTATCGAACGCCGTCCACGGAAGTCCTTCAACCACGCCTCCGTTGCGGGAGAGAAGACGTTGAGATGTTTGTTGATGAGATTGGAAGAGCTCAGGAGGTTGTCACCGGTGAACTCCACTTCAGTCCCGACGTGGTTGGCGGCCTCTATTTCTGCTTTGAGACCAGCGCCCAACTCTCCCTGTCGGAATTCGCCTCCCTTGCAGTAGAACGCGGGGCGAAGCATGCGAATAGCGTCGGCCGCCGAGGGTGCGGGGTTGATGGCGACATAGTCCACTATTGCCAGGGCTGCCAGCGCCTCGGCACGTAGCAGTTCCGGCAGGATGGGGCGATGGTTGCCTTTGTCGACGAAATCGTCGGCCGTCACCGTCACGACCAACAGATCTCCGAACTTCCGTGCCTGATCGAAGTAGCGGATGTGTCCCAGATGAAGCAAATCGAAAACGCCGTGGCAAAGAACGACCCGCTTACGATCAGACGCCACTTCAGCAAGGGTGGTCTTGAGAACATCGAGAGAGAGTATTTTGCTTTGATAATCCAACCGGATCGACTCCTAAGGCGTCTTCATGAATGACGAAGAACCGTTTGGATCTGAGACGGAGGCACTCCCCCGGCGATCCTGGCAGCGATACGTGGCACGGCAGAAGCCAGATCGTCTACTACATAGTCCGGCTGGATCGAGCCATCCTTGGCCGCCTGGCCCCCGTATCCCGTGAGCACCAGACAAGTGGTTGCGCCAACCCGCTGACCGAGCTCGATGTCACAGGCTCGATCGCCGATGACAAAGCTCTCTTGCGGGTCGAACCCCAGTTCGCGAGCCGCCTCCTCGATCATTCCAGGTGCTGGTTTTCGGCAGTTACAGGCCTCGTCGGGACGGTGGGGACAGAAATAGATCCCGTCCAGCCAGGCCCCTCGATGGTGCAGCAACTGCTTCATTCTCTGGTGAACCCGCGCCAATGCGGCAAAATCGAAGAGACCGCGCCCAATACCCGACTGGTTGGTGACCAACACCAGACCCAGTCCCATGCCGCGCAATTGGCAAAGACTCTCGGCGGCGCCTGGAGACAGCTCGACTTGATCCGGGTCAGCCAGATAGTGGCGTTCTCTGATGAGCGTCCCATCGCGATCCAAAATAACGAAACAGCGCGGCATTTGGTCCCTCGAGCAAGTCCTCCATTCTAGAGCTTGCCACCCAGGCTGTAAAGGTTAGAACCGGTGACTGTCCACGCAACATTGCCTTCCAGAAGCGGATCCCCTCGCCTCGACATCTTCCCTGACAGCGGCATGAAAGCCAGTCCACATTTGGGGGTGCCTGGCACCCTAAGGCCACTCTGATAGACGGAATCCGCCTTAGATAGAAATGGGGTAGCATGAGTCAGCCAACGCCAGGGATTTGATTCTCAGGGATCAGGACCATGGTCGGGCCGATCAGCCGAATCGAGTTTAAATCGGGTGCTCTGCGACACAGAAGAGAAGCCGGGCCAGGACTCTTGGACACAACCCCTTGGCCATACCAGGTTGTGAGCGATCTCCTGTGCCGCCCGTCGTCGCCGCTAAACTCCCATTGGATCCTGCTCTCTTCGCTGCCTCATCTCGCAAGCCCCATCGAAGACGCCTTGCGATTTGGAATCGAAGCACTGGCAATGATTTTCTGGCTAACGCCGACGTGGTATCCTTCTTTGTGATCAGGGGTACGATGCTTCACCGGCCGCTCTTCGCTCCTGTTGTCACAACGTCATGAAAATGAAGGCCCTTGGGCAGCGTCCACAATACTTTTCTCCCTCCGGAGAGCCCACTCTATTATGCTTCCTATGGGAGGTTGCTTGATGCCGAATTCAGACGATAAGCAAGACCCGGTACGAACGCGAGACAGCGAATTGACTCCAGGAAACTCCTGGGCTGAAGAGGACACAATCTCGGTCGCCGATGCTATCAGAAAGCTGTACTCCTATCGGCTCATCCTAGCGGGCGTGACGATCGGGGTGACGGTTCTCTTCCTACTGCTCAGCCTCATCCTGTTCTTTTTCACGCCCGTGCAGGTCGTTGTCACCGTGGGTTTCCATCTCGACTTCGACGGGGTCGATCGCGGTGAGTATCCAAATCAGATGAAGTTCAGTGTCCAGGACATCGTATCGGTTCCAGTGCTCACCGAAGTTTACGAAGTCCACGGCTTGGAGCAGTTCCTTTCCCTACAGGAGTTCTTTGACTCAGTTTTCGTCCTGGAGGAGAGTGCCTCGGCCCAACTGCTAGACAAAGAATACCATTCCAAACTCTCCGATCTGAAGATGAGTGCTGTGGACCGCTTGCGACTTGAGGATGACTACCGAGCGAAAAGGCAAACGTTGAAGGCTGCAGACTACACGTTGAACTTCGTACGGGAACAGGGAGTGATCAAGATCCCAACAACTCTGGTCAGCAAGATCTTGACCGAGATTCTAGCCAACTGGGCGGACTACGCAGACAAAACAAAAGGTGCGCTCAAATACAGAATACCGACCTACTCCAAGAACTTTATTCGAAAGGAAACCCTGAAGTCCGAGGACTACGTCGTGGCAATAGACTTGCTACGCTCAAGGTTTTATAAGGTGCTGGAGAACGTGAATAGCACTGCGGGAATACCTGGAGCACAGCTAGTCCGCGTCGGTCCAGACAGGTTTTCGTTGGCCGAAGTGAGGGCTATCTTACTCGACACTCTACAGCTTAAAGTGGAACCGCTCCTCATGACGCTGCAGTCGACTGGTGTGTCGAAAAATCCGCAAGCTGCGTTTAACTACTATGAGTCCCGACTCTACAATCTAGAGCTAAACCGAGAAGACGCTAATCGGAGAATACAGACGCTCAGAGAAGCGCTAGATCACTATCTCGAGGGGACTATCCAAGAGGAACAGGGTGGTCCGAGGAAGGGCTTCGATCCGTCAACTCCGGCACTCATTCCGCAGTTTAGCGCATCCTTTCTGGATCGTCTTCTCGATATGAGTACAGAGAGCAATGACCAGGGCTTTCGCCAGGACCTGACGGAGCGGATCGTCCGGATCGGCATGGAAAAAGTCTCCTACGAGAAAGAGGCCGCGTACTACACAAACATGGTGAAGATAGGCCTTCGCACTCGGAAAAAAGTCGAGGGAGGAATCGAAGGCATCGAAACCACAGTCGATAACATTGTCGCTGAACTGGTGACGGCCTTGGAGTTGCTGGAGCTTATCCACGAAGAGCTGTCTGCCAATAACCTGAATCCACGGACCGCTCTTTACGCCATCAAAGATTCCCCCAGGATCTCTTCAGAAAGGTCGATTTCCTTGAAATCTCTGGTAGTATACGGAGTGCTTGGTGTATTGGCGGCCTTGTTTCTGACCATATTGACCTGCGCGGTCCATGGGGTTTTGCGCGGGCGATAACCCTTTTGCACGAACGGCCTCCAGCCTTGCGGGCAGATCGGCCCAAGCTCCCAGCCGCGGTATTCGCGTCAGCCAGCTCGACCGCTTTCTTCAACCTAAAAAGACCCCTTTGAAGAAGAAGAAGAAAAAGGCTGCCAGACCGGCACCGATGGGTAGCGTGACCACCCAGGAGGTCACAATTCCCAGAACCACCCTCAGATCGATGGCCGCAATCCCCCTGGCCAGACCGACGCCGAGGACCGCACCCACGATAATATGAGTAGTGGAGACTGGCAGTCCCAGTCTGGAAGCCACGACGACCGTCGTAGCCGCAGCCAGCTCGGCACAGAAACCTCTGCTGGGTGTCAACTCGGTGATCCGGGTTCCGATCGTTTTCATCACGCGGTAACCCAAAGTGGCTAGACCTATTACGATGCCCCCACCACCCAGAACTAGAATCCAAAGGGGCAGAGCCGATTCCTGACCGACCTGACCGGTCTGAACGATGCTTACAACAGCCGCCAGAGGGCCGATGCCGTTGGCCACGTCGTTCGATCCGTGGGCAAAGGCCATGGAGCAGGCAGTGAAGACGCACAGAGGGGAGAAGACCCTCTCCACGGTGGCAAATTGAAAGTCCCGGTCGGCTTCTGGATCCACTCGGACTCTCGAAATCAGGACCCGGCCGACGACGGCGATGAGGCCCCCGACGATCAAAGCAACCAGGAGACTCTGCCAACCTGTCAGTTCAAGCTTGAGATGCTTGAGCCCCTTGAAAAGGGTGATCAGTGCGATCAGCACGCCCATGACAAAGATGTAATAGGGCCCATAGCGGCGGGCATTGACAAGGGGTTGCTCCGTGTTGAGTATGAATCGACGCAGGCTCAACGTCAGCAGAAAGGCGATCACCGCCCCCACCATAGGAGAGATGATCCAGCTGGCCACAATGCCTGCTACCTTGGCCCAGGCCACGGCCTGCATACCGATACCGACCATGCCGAAGCCGACAAGCGCGCCCACAATGGTGTGAGTCGTCGATACGGGCCAGCCGAAATAGCTGGCAATCAGCAGCCAGGTTCCAGCCGCCAGCAGAGCCGAGAGCATGCCGAAGATCAGAACCTCAGGTGATGGTACGGACTCGACATTGATGATCCCCTTCCGTATGGTGCTGGTAACATGCCCGCCCGCCAGCACGGCTCCGGCGAACTCGAAGATGCCGGCGATCAGAATCGCCTTCTTGATGGTAATGGCCCCCGAGCCGACAGAGGTTCCCATGGCATTGGCCACATCGTTGGCACCTACTCCCCAAGTCATGAACAGAGCGAAGCCGATCGCAAGAAGGAGAAACGTAAAACCTAACTCCATCCAACCTCCTAGCGAGCCATCAGAAGTCGGAGACGGTCTCCCACATCCTGCGAGTAATCGGCTACATCACCCAGTCTCCAGACCAATTCCCACCAGATGAGGAGGTCTCCTGCCTTCAGGCCTTCATCGCAGACCAGTGCTCTGTTCAGCTCGATCTCCTGCCCATCCGTTTCCGATTCGATACAGGAAAGCTCCACCAAGATCTCTTCGACGCGATCCACTTGCCTCCCCTTGAAGCCCAGTTCTAGGAGCTCGTCAAGCTGGTCGATGGCACGCTTGCACTGATGTGCCGCATCCACATTCCGTGCCGCATAGGCGGGCATCAGCTCCTTCATGTAGTCCGGTATCTCGAGCTCCTTTAGAATCAGCAGTCCGGCAACGTCCTGGACCGAGTCTGCAATGGAATCCTGGGCGTTGAGGAGATCCAGCAGATCACGTCGGTCGACGGGCATGAACAAGCTCTTGGGAAGGTGAGCTCGGATTTCATTCTTCACCTTGTCCGCTTCGTGTTCGAGATCGAAGATCCTCTCCTTGGTCTCTAGGAGCCGGCGTTTGTCTCCTGCTGCCAGAGCCTCAAACAGTGACGGAGCCTCGCCGGCGCAGGCGTCAACCAGTCTCATGTGCTCCTGAATAGGTTTGAATGGCGAGCGGCCAAAAATACCCTGGACCGGACTGCGAGCCCACATGTGATCGTCCTCCGTCTATGTCTTCAAGGCAACGATATTTGGTCCCGGATTCTACACCCGAGAGGGACGGTAGTACATGGCTAGCCCGCATTTCTCATCGCTGGTCTACTGCGTCGAAGCAATCATCCGTCCTGGCTGCGTTGCGCTCCGTCGGCCTCCTCGGCGTACTGCACAAGTACGGCTGCGGGGCCTCGGTCGCAAGCCTTGCCAGGACGGCCCTTGCGGCGCCTCGCTTCGACAAGCGATGAGAAATGCGGGCTAGGGGGCAGGGTGACAGATCTCAGCTTCGATTGCCGCCGGAGAGCTTCGGGGATGAGAACCGGCGCAGTCGTATTCGTGCAGACCGTCAAGGAGACCGACCGAGTGTAGCGCAGCCAGGGCGGATAATGGCGCCGCCGCAGTAGAAATTCATGAATAATGCGGGCGAGATTGCAACGGGAACTTCTTCGGCCTGTTCTCGTTTTGGTACGGGATCAATCCTGAGCGGCGGTCAGCGAGAACCCCCAGGACCTGCAGTGCGAAGGGAGGACGTCGCCCTGGGAATGAGTACCGAGGCTATCCCCTGTTGCCTCCGTAAGTCGACTTCAGCATGGCGTCTTCATCGAACCTGGAGGCCCGTAAGTCTGTGATGTCCATCGTCTGAGTCTCGCCCTCCGCGATGAACTCTGCAAGCGTTAGGCCGATCGCTGGGCCGAGCTTGAAGGAGTGACCGCTGCCACCTACTGCGAGGTACATGCCCTCGATGCCAGGGGCCTTGTCTACAATTATACTCCAGTCGGGAGTGATGGAATAGAGACCAGCCCAGCTGGCAACGACCCTCGCGTCGGCCATCTCCGGAAACCTCTGAGCCAGACGCTGGCCGACGTCTTCGATAAAGTCAGGCGTCGCGGTCCGGCTGTAGTCGTCGGGGTCGGCCAGTTCGTTCTCCTTGGGGTGGCCGACGCCCATGAGTATCTTCCCGCCCTTCGCGGGCTGGATGTAAAACCGATCGACCATATTCGATACGGACCTCTGAAGCGGGTGAGCACCGTCAGGAGGTTCAATCAGTACCTCTTGCAGTACCTCTTTTGTTCGCGGGAAGTCTCGATGGGGAGGTCCAAGCCGACTCACTCGCCCACTCTGGGCGCCCAGGGACCGGCGGCGTTGACGACAACCGGGGTCGATATCTCACCGTCTGCCGTCTCGACGGCATGACCTTATCTCCGTCGAGCCTGATGTCCGTAGCTGGCCTGTTCTCGTACGCCTCGGCCCCGTTGGCCCTGGCCTTTTCGATCAGGGAGTTGGTTGCTGCGTGGGGATCCGCGTAGCCCGATTCTGGCTCAAATGCGACACGTCCAAGCCCGTCCGTGTTCAATCCAGGCAGGTGCTCCCTGGCTTCCTCCACGGGAATCTGCCAGGTGTTCACCCCGGAGTCTTTAAGCTGAGTGAGGTTCTCGTCGAACATTGATGCGGCGTCATTTGGCGAACATACGATCGAGACGTCGGGCAATTCGGATACCGTGATGACGCTGTCGGGACCGGACAATCCGTCGAATCAATTGGCGGAGAACGACGACGGCGGCGGCGGGTTGAGCAGCCGGATCTCAATGAATCTTTCGGCGGGCAAGTACACCGCGCGAGTACGACTGTACAACGAATCGATGACAGGAAACTATTCGATTGGGATGACTGCGGCTCCTGCCAGTCCCGTAATCCCGAGGTTGATCGTGAACGGTCCGGTAGTGGATGCTTCCATCTCGGCGGACAGTGAAAGTGATCTGTATCGCTTCCAGGCACAGAGTCAGGGGCCCTATGTGATCGAGACGAGCGGGCCAACGGACACGTTCTTGAGCCTATTCGGACCGGGGTCGCAGACGAACCTGATTGCGCAGAACGACGATGGCGGGTTCAGATTGAATTCGTTGATTTCTCGGTCGCTGGCTGGCGGCGAGTATTTCGTGAGAGTAAGGCACTTTTCGCCGCAGGGCACGGGGCCGTACCAGGTGAGCGTGCGCAGGATTTGAGCGTGAACTGGGGCGAGGGCTTTCTCAGGGTTGCAGGCTGAGTGCGGCCCGAAAGAGACTGGAGCATTTTCGCGCGGAACCTATCCTCCGGCTCTCCTCTTTCGGGATGGCGTGGGTCATGCCTGACAAGACATTCCAGATCAGCCCACGTCGGCTACTTCATTGGAAACTCAGGGAATACAGGTCTGCGTCCTTCATGACGAAGCGCAGACGAACGGTCTGACCTGCAATCCGGCTAAGATCACTGCCTCCCTGCCAGGAAACCACCCTTTCGATCTCATCCCCTATGATCTCTGGACAATCCGAAACCGCAAAGCCAGGGACCACACCACCTTCACCGTCCTGAATCTCTACCTGTACGCTTCCGGCAGCTGAGGTGGAATAGTTGATCGTCAATTTCCTGCCTGAGAAGCGGAAGGGCCTGGTCACCATTTCACCGCCCTCGTAGGGCGCATTGAGCGAGGAGAAGCCGTCCAGCCGCAGGGTCTGTCGCTCGATGTGCCAGGACTTCTGGGCGTAGTTCCGGTTCACATAGAAAGACATCTCGGCCGGACCGGTCTGGAAGACTCCCTGCAGGGAATAGTTGGTGCGGGAGACCCAGTTTTCCGTCCCCATACCGGGTGTCACAAAACCCTCCATGAAGGTGCGGTTGTAGCGGGTCGTTCCTGGCCGGGTCGTCATGAAGACTGTTTCGGAGCAGTCGTTGTAGTAGATATGTCCTTCGTAGCCAACCACCGCCATGCGAGAAAGCTGCTCATCGGTCACGACTCTCCGCTGGTACATGAAACGAGCCGGCAGCGCCACGTAGATATGAGGGGCTCGGAAATAGGGAATCGTCCGGTTGACGTAGAGGTGTTCCCGAGTAGTGTCTCCGTAGCTCATGACCTTCAGGGGTGTCCAAAAAATCAAGTCCTTGGAAGTGCTGCGGAGGACACTGCGCCACGGGTCCATGAAGCGAAAGTAGGCCACATAGGAATCCTCCACTTCCGACCAGAAGGTGGCAAAATCGCCGTCGAAGCAGTTGTCCATCGTACAGGTCAACTCGGGCTGTCGCGGCATGCGGGTAAAACGGACTCCATCAGCGGAGGTGTATCCGATGACATGAGGCGTGTGTCCCGGTCCCCGACGGTCATCCTGCACGATTCCCTTGAACCTCTCGTTCTCCGGTATCCCAGGCCGGGTGTCGAGAAAAACGTTAGGGGAGATAGGCTGCCCCTTCTCATCGACAATCACGTTGTTGTGTCGGGAGCCCTGGAACTCGAAGTGTTCCAGGTTGGGCTTCTCCCAGGAAATGCCGTCCTTGCTGGTGGCGTAGCAGAGGAATGACTTCGCCACCTCCGTGTCCAAGCCCCGGTAATAAAGACGGTAGAGACCTTCATGGAGGATCACATTGTTCCCGAAGTTGAAAGCCCCCTCCCAGGGACGGTCCGCCTTCAATATGACTTCTGCTGGCAAAGGACGACCCAGACGTAGTGCCGCGCCCTTGATTGAGTCGATAAGATAGTCGTCCACGAACAGCTCCCGCCTCGAGCCAATGTCCAGGGCTTTGGCGGAGAGGGGCTGTGCTGTTAGCGGGGTCGCCACGAGCGAGGAAAACACTAGCGTAGCCACCGTCAGTTCCAATATTTTCGTCGTCATTGTCGCTCCTCTTAGCCCGCATTTCTCATCACTTGTCGTAGCGAGGCGCCGCAAGGGCCGTCCTGGCAAGGCTTGCGACCGAGACCACTCGTGGCGAGCCCCCGCAGTCGTACTCGTGCAGTACGTCGAGGAGGCCGACAGAGCATAACAAAGCCAGGACGGATGTTTGCGGCGACGCAGTAGACCAGCGATGAGAAATGCGGGTTAGGTACTTGGAGGCCGTCGCCCATTAAATTTTCAGGCCAAGCTTGAGGAACTCGCCATACCCACGCTGATCAGTCAACGCTTGAAGCGCTCCTTTTTGAGCTTGCGGAAAGGTTTGTGACAGCCACCACAGGTTTTGCTCATTGCTTTCACTTGTGCCCCCAGGGCCGCCTCATCGCCCGCGTTCGCCACGGCGGAGAACTTGCCACTTTCCTCAGTCAGTCTCTTTGCCGCCGCGACAAACTTGTCCCAGTCCTTCCAAACATCCGGTTTGGAGTCCGTCTTGCCTTCCGTGATTTCTTTCTTGAAGGCGCCTTCGATCAGCTTACTGGCGTTGTAAATGGCCTCAGCATGGACACCAATATTCGCCTTAGAAGGTAAATTGGCTTTCAGGGAGACTCCGATCGCCCCCATATCTGCCCCAATCGAGGCCATCAACTTTTGTCGATAGGTCAGATAGTGCTGGTCCTTCGGCTGCGCAAGTGCGCCTGTCACCGAAACAACCAACCCCATCGTCACAAGAACCGACATCCTTAGCTCGAATCTTTTCATCGTCATCTCCTAGCCTGACTGCTCATGGTGTTTCTGAGAGGCGATGCAAACGGACTTCGCGCTCCACCCAACCCTGTGGCCTCAAGTACTTGTTGCGCTGTTATTCTTATCACAATACAGGGACCAATGTCGTCGTCTTGGATCTCCCATCGTGTCGAGTAGCGACGCCGATTGGGGCCGCACGAGCACACGAAGATGCTGACTCGTCCCTGCTCACCTCTCTCACACATTGCTTGACTTTGGAGGAAGCCTCCTCCATCGAAATCGTAGTGGCTCCGGAGGTACAAGTCGCAGACGCCACCAACGTGACATTAGCCCGCATTTCTCATACCCGGTCGTAGCGAGAGGCCGAAAGCGCCGTCCTGACAAGGCTTGCGACCGAGGCCACCGCAGTCGTACTCGTGCAATACGTCGAGGAGGCCGACAAAGCGTAACGCAGCCAGGACGGATGATTGCGGCGACGCAGCAAACCAGCGATGAAAAATGCGGGCTAGGCGTCTCAAGGCAGAATGAGCCGGATTCGGTGTAGATCTTACAACTCCACTCTCCACCTGTACTGGTATTAACGAAGTGACGCGGAAAGCGGTTTCTGATGCTCCCTGAACTGGAAGGCATAGAGCTTGCACGATCTCATGGTGCCGTGCAGGCGAATGGTACAGCCCTGTAGTTCGGCTATGGTCTTGCCTGAGTTCCAGCGTGCCGGAGCGACCAGGCGGTTGCAGTCGATGGGAAGCGACTCATTAAACGTGTAGCCGGGGAT
>Ga0310345_10000563_pt1 | contig 51079 bp, 52 predicted proteins | sample HC15DNA20500_MG_FD_204667 | JGI IMG/M metagenome (GOLD analysis project Ga0310345, IMG submission 204667) | Marine microbial communities from station ALOHA, North Pacific Subtropical Gyre - HC15-DNA-20-500_MG | ecosystem: Environmental > Aquatic > Marine > Oceanic | place: Pacific Ocean: North...
TACTAAGATATTGTCTTTCTGATATATTGGCCCTGGATGAGAAGGAGAACCGTATTTTCCAATTCCTTGATACATTGGCCATGAATAATTATTTCCTTCTACATTACTACAAATCTTGTCTATTTCAAATATAGGATTTCCTGATTTGTAATTTAATGCTTCTACGGAACAATTTAATGTACTTGTAAAGAGCATTTCATCTACAAATTGCAGACCATGTATGTGCGGTGCTCCTCCTGCAACTTCTGGCAATTCTGTTTTTGCTTTGTCCCAATCATGCTCATAGATTCTTATCCAATTCATATTGCCTGATTTTGCGTCAAACGAATATACATTTTTCATATTTGAAGAGACAAATACATCTCCATCTATAATTAATGGTGGAGTAATTACTCCTTCAAAAGCAATTCCTCCTTGTTGATATCTTAGAAACTCTGACGCCGGTGGAAATGGATAAGTCCATTTTAACTCCAATAAATGTACATTATCACTGTTAATGTAATTCTGAGGGGAATAATTAGTTCCCCATTGATCATGATTAACGAATTCCCAATTTCTTTCTAATCTATTTGCATTATTGAGATTGGAATTGTTTGTCGCTTCTGTTTCCAGATTATTAGCTTGAAATATACTTGATACTGAAAACATTAATATTAAAAAAATTGTTATTGATTTTTTCATAGTCTGTGTTTACATCCCTTCATATTGTAAATTTTGACATATATGGACCTTCTAATTTATAATTTAATTTTTTATAGTATTCTCTAGTTCCTATAGCACTAATTACTACTATTTTTTTCATTGATAATTCTTCTTTTGCAATTTTTTCTGCTTCAGACATTAATTCTGCTCCTATGCCTTTATGTTGCCAACTTTTATTATCTCTTTTTCCGATGGGAACTACTTGACCGTATACATGTAATTCTCTAATTATTGCTGTTCTGTCGTCTATTTCTTTCCTATGAGCATCTTTTGAAGGAATTCTCATTCTCACAAAGCCAATTATTGATTTTGAATATTTGTCTTCTGCACTGATAAAATATTCTATACCATCTGACGATTTGTATTTTATGCTCTTGATCTCAATATCCAACTTCTGAAGATCTACTTCTTTCTTTATTTGTTTTAGTCCTATCTCTCTACATCTTATACATTTACATTTACTTCCTTCTTCTTCCATTCTCTTTGCTATTAATTCTCGAATATTCCCCTTATTTGTTCCAGCTTCTATATCATTATCTGAAATTTCTCTTTGTATTCTCATAATTCTTATCCATGGAGGAACTATTTTTTTCATATTGGCAAGAAGTTTGACTACTTCTTCAGTGTTATATGGTTTGAATTTATTTTCTTGATACATCTTGTATAATCCGGTTCCCTGAACAACTAACGTAGGATAAATTTTCAACATATCTGGTTTATATTCTGGTTTTTCAAATAATGACTTGAAATCCTCATAATCCTTTTTTATATTTGAACCAGGAAGTCCTGGCATCATGTGTGCAATTATCTTATATCCTGCGTCTTTTGCTATTTTAAATGATTCAATTACATCTTCTAATGTATGGCCTCTGTTTGTCTTTTTGTATATTTCATCTGATAGTGTTTGTATTCCTATCTCAATTCTGGTTACTCCAAACTCTAAAGCAAGATCAATATGATTTTGTTTACACCAATCTGGTTTTGTTTCTACACTGAGACCAACATTTCTTATCCTTGATTTTTCCGCTAACATTTTTGCATGATTGATATTTTTTGAAATTTTTCCATTTAATGTATCGTAACATGATTTTATAAATTCTTGTTGATATTCAAACGGTAAATTCATAAATGTTCCTCCGATAATTAATAATTCTACTTTGTCCACATAATGACCTATTTTGTCCAATTGAGTTAACCTACTTTCAATTTGTTTTTGTGGGTCATATTCTGCTTCCAAAGCTCTCATTGTAGCTGGTTCGGTTGGCATATAGCTTTGTGGAGTTCCTATTTGTTCTCCACCTGGACAAAAAATGCACACACCATGAGGACAATTATACGGTTTTGTCATTACTGATATTACAGTAATTCCTGAAGCACTTTTAGTGGGCTTGATTTTCAATAATTGTAAATGCTGTTTTCGTTTATTTGTAGAAAGTATGTCCAATAATTCAGAATTACTTGGTATTCTGTCTAGACATTTTATTTTTCCAATTTCTTTTTTAACATCATGAAGATTTGAGATATTTTGAAATTCTTTAACTCCTAAATCCTTTGCTAGTATTCTCCACTTTTCCTTTTCATCTTGCGTCGAATTAATTTGAGCCAACTAATTCATGTTAGTATAAACATCTATATGAATTATTGTAAAGATTATAATGTTTAATGTGATATTATGAAATGTGAATAGAACTTATAATATTCTTTATTTTATTGTTTTGTTCTTGGCTGTTGTTTTACTGTATTTTTCTTATACATCAATTAATGACCTTGAATCAACCGTTTCCGATTTACAAATGATAAATGAGAATAATGAAAATTCTATTGAACAATTAAGTCAAAAAAATCACTTACTTTCCGAAGAATTAACACTTTTAAAACAAAATAATACTGATCTTTCTCAAGCGGTTAATGAATTAACTTTATTACTTGATAACTCGATGATTACAGAAGCTAATCTTACTACCACTAAAACTTTTTCCCATAATAAAATAATTGTAGATGGAAAAACACTTTCTCTTGTAAATGGAACAATAACTAATTTTGGATTACAAGATGCAAAAGGTGTTACTGTTGAGATTACTTGGTGGGTGTTGAGTGGATGTGGTTGTGACGCAATACCTGGAAGAACCGAATTAATTAAACTTGATGATATACGCTCTAGTTCGGTTTATGAATTTGAAAAAACATTTCCATTTGAATTTCCAACTTTTCAATTTCTTTCTGTTGAAATTATATGGGATTAATTTTTTCCGTTATAATGTTATTAATTTTTTTTTATATATTATTATAAAAACTTAATATTTTGAAGATTTCTTTATTGTTTTCTGGTTCTATTGAAATTTCTTACAGAAAATCGAGGGATTTATATGTTTTTTGTACACACAAAGCCGGCATGACTCGACGTACTTACGTAAGTATTTTAGTTGCTGCTATATTGATAGCAGGAACTTTTCTTGCATTAGCTCCAACAGTTAATGCACAAAACGTCACCCCTGCACTTGGTTCAGACCGTGCAGCACGGAACTGGGAATTTATTAATGCAAATTCTTGGGGCCACAACTTCAGTCCACAAACAGAATTAACTACTGAGAACGTACATCAAGCAGAATTGAAATGGGTATTTCCAATACCTGATGCAGATTCTATAGGTTGTACTCAGATGACATTCTGTGGTACAGGTAGTATTGCACCGGCACTAGTAATTGACGGTACTGCTTTCCTTACCACCAATTATCAAACTATCTTTTCAATTGATATGATTGACGGTAGTATGAATTGGTATAGTGAACGAGAAGCTGATGGCGACGACCCTGATATAATTGGTCCAAAGTTACATCAACACCGAGGACTTAACCCTCCAGGTTTGCCTGTATTTTCATTGTCAGCGCATACTCATTCAATGAACTATTGGGAATTGAATGGTAAAGGTATTCTCTGGCTCAATTCATTTGGTTGTACTATCAAAGGAATTGACGCAGATAATGGTGACGAAGTATTTACTTTGAAACAACATTGTCGAAATGTAGAAACAAACTCTGGTGTTTATAATGGACAAGGATCACACGCACCTGTTGTCGACAAATCTAACAATCAAATTATTGTAGCTGTTGGCGGACACATGGAAGGAAGCTATGGTGGTCGTGCATATGTAGCTGCATATGACTTGGGAGCTTGTACAAGTTTCCCTTGTGAAATTGATGCAACTAATGACGATGCACTCAACTGGAGATTCTTCTATCAACCACCTAACGGTGAATTATTCCCTGCAGAATACGCAGCATGGGGTCAATGGTTAATTGATACATGTGCTCAAGGTTACATTGAAGGTATCCAAGCATGTTTAGTCCCTGAAGATATTCTCAGATGGGATTGGGCTGGTAATCCAGGTACATACAATGAAAAGACTGGTATGCCATTCAATGCTGGTGTTAGTAACATCTGGGGACAGATAGTTGTTGACGAAGAAAATGGAAAATTATTCTTCGGAACAGCACAACCTGGTCCTGATTTTAACCACACATATACTCGTGGACCTCGTCTCTTTGGCTCAGCAGTAGTCGGATTGAACACAGCTGACGGTTCGTTGGCTTGGTACTTCCAAAGCTCTACAAAAGACCTTTGGGACATGGACTGTTCATGGAATACACAATTAATGGATATCGATGGACGAAGAACTGTTATCAAACAATGTAAACAAGGACATGTTCATGCATTTGATGCAAATAGTGGAGAAGTACTCTGGATCACAGAAGTTCCTGGTGTACGATACTCAAAGTACTATTGTAATGCAGCCTGTGATAATGGTGCAGGACCAGATAATGGCCTACGTGGTAGAGGTGTATTACACTCTCAAGCATTAGGTATTGATGGTCTTGACGACAATAACAATTGGCTGTTCTTAGATGCAAGAGAAGTAGATGACATGAATAAACCATGGCAGAACTATCCATCTATGGACTATCTATGGCAGACACCAAATGGTTCAGGATGTGCAGAAAATGACATGGCATTTGACGGAAACAATATCTACGTAACATGTAAGAATGAACCTCTCTTCCTGGAAATTCTTCCTCAAGAAGCACGATTTAGTGGCTTCTACGGTGGTTTCATCAACAACAAGAATGATGAAGCTCCATTCGTACAAGAATTCAACCATACAGTTACTGCAATTGATGCAAGAACTGGTGAAGTCAAATGGGACTACTTCGTTGATACTGTTGCGCACCGTGGTGGTGTAATTGCTTCTGGCGGAGTAATTTACTGGAACGGCTTCGATGGTATTCTTCGAGCAGTTGCTGGAGATAACGGTGAACTTCTACATGAATTCAAACTAGGCACTGCATTAGATACACAACCTTCTCTTGGTAAAGATGCAAATGGTAAAACATTGCTCATACAAGGATATGGAGGTAGAGGTCTAAGTAGTCAAATTCCATCATTACGAGGATCCGTTCCTGGTGCTATAATGGCATTTGGTCTACCTGATGACTTACCAGAAGGTGTCAGTAGAGAAGTCGAAGTAAGAGAAGTTATCGTAGAGAAAGAAGTCGTAGTAGAAACAATTAGTCCAATTTCATATGTTGCAATTGGTCTAGGTGTTATTCTAGTCGTCGTCTCTGGAATTCTCTTCAGTAGATCTCGAGCAAGCACTTAATAATTTAGTTGTCCCGAAAGGGACAACGACTCTTTTTTTTAATAACTTAATTCAGTTACACTTATTATTGTAAAAATCAACTAATTCTCAATGAAAATTGTTGCGTTAGGATCTCGGGCTTTTGTATCTGGTTTTATGTTATCCGGTGTCAATGGAATTCAAGTTTCTAGTTCTCCAGAAGCTCTTCAACAAATCCAATCTCTTGTAAATGATAAAGAAATTGGTTTAGTTTTAATCAGCAATGACATATCTAGTGATATATCTGATCAGATTACAGATATTCGTTCGGAACATCCAATTCCACTTATTTATGAAATTCCTGCGCCTGGTACAAAAGCAGAATCTGTTGATTATAGAGAATTAATTAAAAAAGTTTTGAAAATGTAAATAGAAGTTAAAAAAATGTAATTACGTTGGTGTTAATTTAAATTTTTTCTTTTGCTCTTCTGATTCGTTCCATGCAGATGAGAGGCTCCCTCCTGCACTGTCCACTATTGCCTTGACCGCTATTTTATCTTTCTGATCAATTATCGTTTTCTTAATTATATTTACACATTTGGTAATTCTATCGTTCTTATATTCTTCTATTTTTCCATTATCACATAGTCCTGGTATTTCTGGATCAAATGGCAATGTCGCAATTAATTCTGTTTTTAATCTACTTGCAAATTCCTCACTTTTTGACTCTCCTAAAATATAATTATGTTCTCCACAGTTTTTACAACTGACATAAGACATGTTCTCAACTAATCCGATTAGTGGTATTTTTAACATTTCCGCCATATTTGCAGATTTACTTACTATCATTTTTGCTAAATCTTGAGGTGTAGTGACGATTACAATTCCTGATAACGGTAATGATTGAAAAACTGTAAGTGGTGCGTCTCCTGTTCCTGGTGGAAGGTCAACTAACAAATAATCAATATTTCCCCAATTAACATCCGTATATAATTGTCTGATTAAATTATTAATTATTGGTCCTCGCCAAACTGTTGGCATCTCTGGATTATCTAACATTAAATTTACTGAAATTAATTTTAATCCTGAATCTGTTTCTGCAGGAATAATTCCAGTTTCTCCTTTCATTATTCGTTTGTTTACACCAAAAATTTTTGCAATACTTGGTCCAGTAACATCTGCATCCAAAATTCCTACGTTATATCCTTGTCGATTTAATTCTACAGCAAGTAGTGCAGTCATAAGTGATTTACCAACTCCTCCTTTTCCTGAGACAATTGCTATAAGATCTTCATTATTTTTCTTGTCTAATCTTGAAATAAGATCATCGTTTCCTTGTTTTTCTCCGGAATTTTTTCTTACTTTTACTTTTAACTCGTCTAATTCCTCTTTTGACATTACTGTTGTTGTCACATTGACATTGTTTATCCCTTCTAATTTCATTATCTCATTTTTTACATCTTTTTTAATTGTCTCTGCTAATGGGCATCCTGCAACAGTCAATGCCACGATTACTTCTACATTATTATCATTAATAGTGACTTTCTTGACCATGTTGAGTTCTATTATATTCATATGTATCTCTGGATCCATTACATTTACTAATACATCTCTGATTTCTTTCTCTGATCGCAAGTCTTTCAAAATTAATCTGTAATTGACCTTTATTATTGTTATTATGATTTTCAATCTAAAAATTATAATTAATTAAATTTTTATATATGTAAATATTGAATTTTATATTGATATTACTGGTGTATGAAAGTTGGTAAAAAATACGTATAACAAGACAGTTTTGGACGATGTTTCAAATAGTATTGTGAATGAAATTGAAGTTGTTTTGAACGAAGGTCTAGACGCTGCAAATAAGATGATTGAAGAATCTGAATCAAAGACTAATAATGAGCAATTGGTTATCGAGTCTCAACAAGTAAAAGAATCAGATATTAAATCCCGTCAGATTTTAGGCGCTGCTGAAATTCAAAGTCGGAACTCAACTTTAAAACTTCTTGAAAAGAATATAAATAATGTTTTTACAACTTCCTTGAAAGAACTTTCAAAAGATAAAGGAAAAAATTATCAAGCTGCTCTTGCCGCATTTATTGAAGAAGGCTTGAGTTCAATTGACGCTGACGATGTTTTAATTTCATGTAATAAACAAGATAATTCTGTTGTTAAAACTTTAGTTTCTAAATTATCTGCTAAACATAAAAGAAATATTAGCGTATCTGACGAACCTCTCAAGACATCTGGAGGTGTTATTGTTAGCAATCTCGATGATACTATTAGTGTAAATAATACTATTGAAGCAAGGTTGGAACGAATGAAGGCTGAATTACGTACTGATATTGTTAATAAATTTAAATAAATATTTCTTGTACTTTGTTTTCAAATAAATTTTCCCAAACATCAAAAACATCAATTATATTATATGTAATTGTATTTTTTACTGCTACTGGATTATCTAATATTGTTCCAGCATTGCCTCTTTATGCAAAAGAATTGGGCGCGAATAATTTTATGATTGGAGGTTTGATATCTGGATTTGGATTAGCTCGTGCTTTAACAAATATTCCATCAGGAATTCTTGCTGATAGAATTAATCAAAAATATTTAATGCAAGCTGGACTTTTTGTTGTAATTATATCATCTATTGCGGCTGCTTTTGTAAATTCATATTATTTATTGTTATTTTGCAGAATCATTGAAGGTGTGGGATCTTCATTTTTTATGGTTTCTGCTTCTACAGTTTTGAATTCAATTGCTCCTACTCACAAACGTGGACAAATAATGAGCTATTTTACGGCATCAATATTAATTGGTGTTATATTTGGACCATCTCTTGGAGGTCTTGTTATACCATTATTTGGTAAAAGTTCACCATTTTTACTATATGCTTTGATGGCATTTATTGGATTAATTATTACAACTCTTTTTATTAATATTAAACACAATTCTACAAATGAAGAAAGAACTTTTGGATTAGACGTATTTAATAATCGTTCTATAATATTAATTTCATTAGCCACTTTTGCTTTTGCTTTTAGTTGGACCGGATTGGAACTTACAGTTATTCCAATTTTTGCTTATGAATTTCTAAATTTAACTCCATTCGATCTTGGTCTTGCAATTAGTATTGCTGCTGCATCAAATCTTTCTTGTACTATTCTTGCAGGTCGATTAACTGATTCCTTAGGGCGAAAAAAGCCTATAGTTGTTAGTTTATTTTTTACTGGTCTTGTTTCATTATTGTTCTCATTATCTAGTTCAGTATCCTCTTTTACGCTGTTGATGGTCTTCTTTGGGTTTGCTAGTGGATTTTGGGGTCAAACACAAGCTTGGGTTGCTGATTTAGCTCCAAAAAAGCACTTGGGTAGTGTTTTAGGATATAACCGTACTATGGGTGATCTTGGTTTTGTTGTAGGTCCCTTAGTTCTTGGATATCTATCTTCATCAAACGATCAAATAATCATTAGTTCGATTCCATTTTATTTTAATGCAGTTGTTTTAGTGATTGTTTCTTTGTTATTAATTTTTGCTAAAGACAGTATTAGAAAGAACTAGTTTAGATCTTTGTTAATATCCATGCTTTTATGTCGGTCGATTTTGTTATTGTTTTTGTAATAGAAAACGCTATTGGAATGGAATAGATTATAGTTGTTGCATTAAATATTACTATTAATCCTAATGTTGTTGGCATAGCTTCCATTGGTATTGAGAACCCAATTGGTGGAGGTCTTGGCAGAGCTATGTAATTTACTATAGTCATTATTAACGTCCTTAAAATCATTGATGAGGTTGTAACCATTATAATATTTTTGAACGAAATTTTGTAATCAAATTTATGATTCTTAATTAGGAGATGATCAAATTTATGATTCTTAATTATTGTTCTTTTTACTAGAATTATTCCTAAATATGAACTATAAATTGCAATTAAATTGTAAATTGGTCCTGAAATTAATTGCCCAGGGAAAAAAATCAATAATGATATAAAATTAATTATTCCTGATATAACAGCTGCCGTAGGACCAAATAATAATAAACATATGAACAACGGTATTTCCCATATTTGATAAATCAGGAATGGTGCATATGGAGCAGGTATTCCTAATGGAAGAAAAGGCGGATGTAATACTAATGCAATTGAAGAAAATAGAATTGAAGCTGTTAATGACTTCCGATTTAATTTTATCATATATGATTGTTATTTTAATTTATTATTAAGTAATAAATATTTTGTTGTTACAGAAATATTTGTAGCTTAGTCTACAACTATTATTTTACCGATCATAAACGGATGTGGTTCACAATAAAATTCAAATTCGCCAGTTTCGTTGAATGTAAATGAAAATGCTCCATTGAAAGTAAGTTCTGGGGATTTGAATACATGATCTCCTCTTTTACCTGGAGGTCCTTCCATAACATTATGCCAATCAACACCGCCTCCGCCACCATCTATTGTCAAGTCCTTTTGTCTCCAGATTACTTTAGTTCCTTTTTTAATAGTAATTTCAGATGGTTTAAATTTTAAATTTTCCATTGTAATTTCAACCTTACCTGATAATACTTCACCATCTTCTGGTTTTACTTCTTGAGCTTCTACTGGTTCTGGTACAGGTTCTGGTACAGGTTCTGGTACAGGTTCTGGTACAGGATCTATATCTGGGTCAAAATTACCTTGTTCTTCATTTATGTTAGTTTCTGTATTTCCCGGTAACAAAATTATAATTGATAATGCCCCAAGTCCTATTACTAAAACTAATGCAATTATTTTTGCATCCATTGTTTATTGAATTAATCTGTAATGAATTTAAGATTTACTATCTGACTTGTTAATATTTCTTTTGATGTATATGTTGGAAAAAATAGAATTGTTTTTAAACATTAAACTATGACGAAAATATAGTTGATTATAATTGCAAGCAAAAGGTAAAATAATTTGGATTAGCGGCCCTGCCGTTAAGGCAGATGGTATGTCAACTGCACAAATGTACGAAACTGTTGAAGTGGGCAAAGATAAAATTGTTGGAGAAATTATTCGACTTACTGGGGATACTGCATTTATTCAAGTTTACGAATCTACTAGTGGTTTGACACCTGGAGAACCAGTAGTTGGTACCGGAAGTCCATTATCTGTAACACTTGGACCTGGTATGATGGGTACTATTTATGATGGTCTACAAAGACCTCTTGATAAGATTGCTGCAAAAGCTGGTGCGTTTATTACTAGAGGTATTCATGTAGCTCCTATTCCAAAGAAAAAATGGACTTATACTCCTGAAGTTAAAGTTGGTGATACAGTTCATGCTGGTAGTATTCTTGGAACTGTAAAAGAAACAAGTTTAATTGATCATAAAATACTTGTTCCGCCTACACATTTTTCTGGAAAAATTACCGAGGTTGTTAAAGAAGGAAATTATGATAAAGATCAGATTGTTGCAATTGTTGAAAGTAAGGGTAAAAAATCTGAACTAAATATGTATCATCAATGGCCTGTAAGAAAACCTAGGCCATATACTCAAAGATATGATCCTGAACTGCCTCTTGTAACAGGACAACGTGTTCTTGATACATTTTTCCCTATTGTAAAAGGAGGTACTGGTGCAATACCTGGAGGTTTTGGCACTGGTAAAACTGTAACTCTTCATCAAGTAGCTTCTTGGTCTGACGCAAGCGTTGTTTTTCACGTTGGCTGTGGTGAAAGAGGTAATGAAATGACAGAGGTTTTGATTAAATTCCCTGAATTAAAAGATCCAAAAACTGGAAAATCATTAATGGAAAGAACAGTTCTTGTTGCTAATACAAGTAATATGCCTGTTGCTGCACGAGAAGCGAGTATTTACACTGGAATCACAATGGCTGAATATTATAGGGATATGGGTTATGACACTGTTTTAGTTGCTGATTCCACTAGTCGATGGGCAGAAGCTCTTCGTGAACTAAGTGGAAGATTAGAGGAAATGCCTGCAGAGGAGGGATATCCTTCTTATCTTGCGTCAAGATTGGCTGAATTTTATGAACGAGCTGGACGAGTAAAATGCTTAGGTTCTCCAGATAGGGATGGTTCTGTCACTGTAATTGGTGCTGTATCTCCTCCAGGTGGTGATTTTACGGAACCTGTTTCTACACACACTATGAGATGCATCAAAACTTTTTGGGCTCTTGATACAAAACTTGCTTATTCTAGACACTATCCGTCTATAAATTGGATGACTAGCTATTCTGGTTATTCTGAATCTGTTGATAGTTGGTGGGTTGAAAATATTGATAAAGACCGACCTAAATTGAGATTAGATACATATACTATATTACAACGTGAGGATGTTCTCAAAGAAATAGTTAGGTTATTGGGTCCTGAAGCATTACCTGACGAAGAGAAATTAATTCTTGATGTAGCACGTATGATAAAAGAAGGATTCTTACAACAAATGGCATTTGACAAAGTTGATAGATATTGTAGTCCTGTTAAACAAGTTAAAATGATGAGGTTGTATAATGAATTTTATACCGAATCTCAAAAAGCACTCAAGAACGGCATAAAGTTAGAATCTATTCGTTCATTACCTATAGTTTCTACGATAATTAGATCTAAATACGAAATTTCAGATAACGAACTGAATAAAATGGACGAATTAATTTCAAAGGTAAAAACTACATTTAATGAATTATCTAATAAGGAGGTATCGGCAGTTGTCAACACAAAATAGATCTGCAGGTCTAGAATATAGTAAGATTTCAGAAATCAAAGGTCCTTTGTTGATTATTGATGGTGTAACTAATTCTGCTTTCGACGAATTGGTTGAGATTCAAACACCTTCAAATGAAAAAAGACTTGGACGTGTTCTTGAGATAGGAGGAGGTACTGCTGTTGTACAAGTCTTTGAAGGTACTACAGGTTTATCTGTTTCACAAACAAAAACTCGATTCTTAGGAAAGACAATGGAAATTCCAGTTTCTGATCAATTATTGGGAAGAGTATTCGATGGTTTAGGAAGACCTATTGATGGACTTCCTGATCCTGTTGGAGAAAAATTCCTTGATATTAATGGGGAATCAATTAATCCTGAAAGACGTGACTTTCCAGAAGATTTTATTCAAACTGGTGTTTCTTCAATTGACGGTTTAAATACTCTTGTCCGAGGACAGAAATTGCCTATATTTTCTGGAGCCGGACTTCCACATAATTTACTTGCAGCACAAATTGCACGTCAAGCAACTGTTCCAGGTAAAGGAGAAGAATTTGCTGTAGTCTTTGCTGCAATTGGTGTTCAAAATAGCGAAGCAACTTTCTTTAGGAGGTCATTGGAAGAAAGTGGAGCAATTAAAAGAAGTATTCTATATATTAATTTAGCAGACGATCCAGCTATAGAAAGAATCATTACTCCTCGTGTGGCTCTTACTGCTGCTGAATATTTAGCATTTGAGAAAGATACACATGTGCTAGTCATAATTAGTGATATGACTAATTATGCAGAAGCACTTCGTGAAATTAGTGCTGCAAGAGAAGAAGTTCCTGGACGTAAAGGATATCCTGGTTATTTGTATACTGATCTTGCAACTATATACGAACGAGCAGGTAAAATAAAGGGAACATCTGGAAGCTTGACTCAAATCCCTATACTTTCTATGCCTTCTGATGATATTACACATCCTATTCCTGATCTTACTGGTTATATTACTGAAGGACAAATAGTATTGGGAAGAGACCTTCATAGAAAGGAAATTTATCCACCTGTAAGTATACTTTCTTGTTTGAGTCGTTTAATGAAAGAAGGAGTCGGCGAAGGAAAAACTCGTAACGATCATCAAAATGTTAGCAGTCAATTATATAGCGCTTATTCTCGTGCATTAGAGCTAAGAGCTCTTGCAGAAATCGTAGGAAAAGCAGGTCTTGCACCAAATGATATTAAATACTTAGAATTTGGAGATTTGTTTGAAGAAAAATTCCTAAAACAAGGATTTGATGAAAATCGTACTCTGGAAGATACACTTGGTATTGCTTGGGATCTTTTCAGTACATTGCCAACAGATGAATTAACAAAAGTCAAACAAGATGAAATTGATTCGTATCTAAAGGTAAAGGAATAATGTCAAGTTCTAACAAGAGACCTCCTCCAACTAAACTTGAATTAATTAAGATTAAACGCAGTCTTACTGTTGCTAAATCTGTTTATAAAATTCTTGAAGATAAAAGAGACGTTCTCTTGAAAAGTATTGATGAAATGATCGACGAGGCCAGTAAAGCACGAAATGAGATGACCGAACCACTTTCTAATGCATATAGATCATTGTTTAAGGCTTACATGTCACTTGGTTCATCAAAATTAGAATCAATCGCATTGACATCTCCTCCACATATTGATGTAGACGTTGATGTTAAAGTCGTCGTTGATGTGAGAACTCCAACAATTTCTATCAATGAAAAGAAAATTGGATTAAATTATGGTTTTGCGGACTCTAATTCAAAACTTGACGAAGCAACACAGATGATGAGATTGGCGCTTCCTAGAATTCTTCGTGCTGCCGAATACGAAAATTCCATTCTGGAACTTGCACGATCTCTCGAAAAAACACAAAGGTTACTTAATGCATTAGATTATGTTATTATGCCCGGATACGAAGATTCTATAAAGTATATTTCTTCAATCTTGGAAGAAAGAGAACGTGAGGACTTCGCAAGACTTAAACATGTCAAAAAAGTTCTCGAAAGTAGGAGATGATCAAGTTTGGATAATAAAAAATATAAAGATTTAAACAAAAAAATTCAAGATAAATATCAATCTGATTTAAACGAACTAAAAAAAGAAATTATTACAGCAAAAGAAAATGCTTATAAGGAATTGGAAAAATAATTCCAATAATCAAAATGAACTACAAAACATCATTGATATTTATCACAATTGTATCAGCAATATTCCTACAATTTGTACCTATTGCACATGCACAAGAGGGCTCTTCTGAATCTGGAGATATGAAATACTTGGGCGCAGGTATTGCCTTTGCTGGCGCTGCTATTGGTGCAGGTATGGCCGTTGGTCGTGCAGGTTCAGCTGGTTTAGCTGCAGCCGCAGAAAATGAAAGTATGAAAACGCAAGGTCTTATCATTACTGCATTAGGCGAAGCTATTGCCATCTATGGAATAGTTGTTGCTTTACTAATGTTATCTTAGTCATCTAGAATAATTATTTTATAATTTTTCTAGCAAACTTAGATATTAGTATAATTGAAATTACTAGTCCTAATGTTGATAATACAAACGGCAAAATTATTGCTAGTGGACTATTAATAATTTCCCACAAATATATTCCAATTAATGTTCCACTAATTACTAGTGATACAATTAATAAAACCGGAAAAACTCTGAATATTTTATTTTTTATTTGTTTATCCAATAAACTAGATTTCAGTTACTTGCTTAATAATATCTCTTCTGGAAGTGAAATCCTTGTACAATACTTACACTGGAGTTTTGGAGGGTGCTTGCTGATAATAATTAGTTCAGAATTAATTGGTTCATTTGTATTTGATATACACGTTGGATTTGTACATTTAAAAACATCTACGAACTTTTCTGGTAATTCTATATTTCTTTTTTCAGTTATATTATAGTCCTTAATTATGTTAATAGTTGAATTTGGAGAAATTAACGCTAAACGGTTTGTTTCTTCCACGGCTAGTACTCTATTTTCTATTTTTATTATGTCTTTCTTTTCAAATTGCTTACTTGTGACGTTTATTGCAACTGACACTTGATTGCCGTCTGTCCCATTAATATCTAAAGCTGTTAATACGTTAAATGCACTTCCTGATTTGATATGGTCTATTACTGTTCCATGTTGAATTCTATTGATTCTTAATTCCTTTTCTATCATTATGTATTATTTTCAATGATTATATTTATATAAATGGATTTTATACATTAATCAAAAGATTGAATAATCCATTTTATAATCGTGATGTAGTTTCAATTAAGGATTTTCAACGTTCCGATCTAGAATATCTCTTTGATGTTGCAAATAAGCTTGAAACGGGAAAGCCATTGAATTCTCTTACTGGTAAGTTACTTGGTCTGATGTTTCTTGAACCAAGTACTCGAACAAGATTAAGTTTTGAATCTGCTATGAATTCATTAGGTGGAAAGTCGATTAGCTTTGGAGACCCTTCATCAACATCAACTGAAAAAGGTGAGAATCTTGCTGATAGTTTATCTACTGTGGATCGATATGTTGATGCAATAGTTTTACGCCACTCTCGAGAAGGTGTTTCACGTTTTGCTTCTGAGATATGTCAAAAACCTGTCATTAATGCTGGGAGTGGAAGTGAGGAACATCCTACTCAAGCTATGTTAGATGTTTTTACTATCATGAAAGAATGTGGTAAAGTTGACGATCTTAATATTGCTATTTTTGGAGATTTAAAATATGGAAGAACTGTTTATTCTTTATTATATGCTTTGTCTAATTACAAACCTAATATTTTTCTTGTATCTCCTGCACTTCTACAACTCCGTAAAGATCCTTTAATTGATCTTCAAGAAAATTTGAATATCTCACAACATGATAATATTTCTGATATAATTTCAAAACTTGATGTTATCTATACAACACGTATACAAAAAGAACGCTTTCCTGATCTTCAAGAATATGAAAGAGTGAAGGGTTCTTATAAAATTGACGAAGAGTTACTTGATCAAGCAAAAGAAAGTTTGATTCTTCTTCACCCAATGCCTAGATCTGAAGAAATTCCACCTAGTATAGATAAGACTAAATTTGCAAAGTATTTCCAACAAATGAGTTATGGGAAATTAATAAGATCTGCCTTATTACATCTTGTTTTTAATGAAAATCCTAGTTTCTAGCCACAGCTCGAGTATGAGCATGATAAACATTTACTACACCCTTCTGCATATATTAAACTCATTTCTCCACAAGCCCCACATTTACTTTTATTGTGATTGATATCTTTTTCTGCTATATTGACCTCAATTTCTTCTTCTTTTTTTACATCTTGGATTTCTATAGCTTTTTGTCCATTTTCTGTATGTATGGAATCTGCAAGTGCATGTGCTATTGCATCTGGTACAGATCTAATTGCTATACTGTTTCCTTTAGTTTGATGCCATGATACATTCCTTGTTTGTATTCCTCTCATTGTTTTAATTATTGAAGTTACATTAACATTTGATTGTAGTGCTATTGAAATCAATCTCCCCATTCCTTCATATGCTGCCTTTTCTTCATCTCCTGATTTTCCTCTTTCAATGAATACTTCTCTTGGTATTCCATTTTCATCTTTGTTGATTGTTATAAATAATCCGCTGTTTGTATAGGTGAATCTATATGTTCTACCTTCTAGGTATTCTGGCCTTTTATATCCTCCAGATAAAACATGTAAACTTTCATTCTCGGATTTTGAACTACGTAGATTTTTTGTTTTATCTGTTTCTAAAACTTGTTCATCTAAACATCCATCTCTATATACTGTTATTCCTTTACAATGTGTTTTGTATGCTAATTTGTACGCATTGTTTACATCTTCTATTTTTGCTTCATTTGGTAAATTGATTGTTTTACTTACTCCATTATCTACAAATTCCTGAAATGCTGATTGCATTTTTACATGTTGTTCTCCGGATAAATCTGCGGCAATTGGAAACATTTCTTTTATTTCATTTGGAATCCATGACAAGTTTTGAATACTTCCTCCGTTCTTTGATATTTCATTTATTTTTTCTTTATCTAATGCAATGTTTTTTTCTTCTAATGCTAAAGAAAATGATTCGTTTAAATAATGAAGTTCTTCAAATTCTTCACTTCTTTCTTTGATCCTCGAATGTCTAACAAATACTAAAGCAAAATGTGGTTCTATTCCAGGTGAGCAATTGGCTATTGTACCAATTGAACCTGTTGGCGCAATAATTGTACAATTAACATTTCTGACTTTTTTATCAACTTTTGCAAAGTCACTTTTATCCCAATTTACAAATGTTCCCCTTGTTTCAGCTAATTCTTCTGACATTTTCCAAGATACTTCTGAAATAAATTTCATTAATTTTCTTGCTAATATATATGATTGTTCAGTTCCATATTTTATTTTTAATTTACTTAATAAATCCGCAAAACCCATTACACCTAATCCTAATCTTCTCATATCTTGTGATAATTCTTGAATTTCTTTTGTCGGATATTTATTTGCAGTAACAACATTATCCAAGAAATGTATTGCATCTCGTGTACATTTTTTTAATTTATCCCAATCAATATCATCTTCTTTTTCATTTACGAATTTAGAAATATTTATTGAACCTAAATTACAACTTTCATTAGGAAGTAATGGAACTTCACCACAAGGGTTGGTTGATTCAATTTTATAATGTTCTCTTAATGGATTTGAATTACTGTTATTTATTTTATCAATAAATATTAAACCTGGATCTGCACATTCCCATGCACATTTTATAATTTTTTCCCATAGTTCTTTTGCTTTAATTCTTTTTGCTTCTCCTCCACACAGTTTGCATTTTGGTATTGAGCTTATATCTACTTCTGGAAAAATATTTTTTGAACATTTATTACATTTTAAAACTTCGTTCCCTGTTCTTGGATTTATAAATACATGATCATCATTGTTTTCTACTTCTTTCATAAATTCATCTGTTATTGCTACTGAAACATTAAATTCTTTCATTATTTTTGCTTCGTTTTGTAGATTCATATTATTTTTTTTCATTTCAATAAATTCTAATACATCTGGATGTTCGATATTTAATATTCCCATGTTTGCTCCTCGTCTTTTTCCTCCTTGTTTGATAACTTGTGTACATTTATCAAATAATTGCATAAATGATACTGGTCCTGATGCTACTGAACCTGTTGAACCTACTTGGTCGCCCTCTGGTCTTAAGTTCGAAAATGAAAAACCTGTACCTCCTCCTGTTTTTTGAACTATTGCTTGTGTCTTTACAGCATCTAATATGGAACTTGTGTTATCATTTACTGGTAGTACAAAACATGCTGATAATTGACCTAAAGACGCACCTGCATTCATTAATGTTGGAGAATTTGGCAAAAATTCAAAATTTTTCATCATTTTATAAAATATTTCTTCTGTTTTTTCATGTTTAAAATCATTATATTCTTTGTCTGAATTTGCTATAGCTTTTGCAACTCTTCTAAACAAATCATCCGGATTTTCCTGCCTGCCATCTTCAAATTTTAGCAAATATCTTGCCTTTAATACTTTCATTACATTTTCAGGTAAAGTTTCACTTATCTCCAAATTTTATTTCTCCTTCTGGACAATGTAATAACACATCCTAGTATATCTATATTTAGTTGTGGAAATTTCCTTTGATGTGTATTTACCGGCAAATACTTAAGATATGTGGTGTTAAAAATAAAATACAAATTTAACATATACTATGATATGTGAATTTTGTATTTTATACTTTGTTGTTAAATAAGTTGACAAGAATTTTTTTTTTATTTTATCCGGTATATAATTCAACACGTAAACGATTAGAAATTCAAAAAATGTGCTTATTTTGACCTTTTTCTTTCTAGTGTTTATAATTTAAGTGTCAATTGTTTATGACTTTCGAGTTATAAAGTAATTATCTTATTGGATATTCTTCTAATGAAGTTGAATTACAATTTTTACATTTATCTGTGTTATGAGTGTTTTTCACTGTACATGAAATACAAACTTTCATTCTATTATAAAATTTGAAATATGAAATTTTATTGGATGTTTTTTTCGTAATTCCTATGAATTTCTTTGATGAAATATTAGATGTGTCCAAATAAATAGAATATCCTCCTTCAAATTTATTTATATAAGTACTTATTTGATCTACTTTTTCAAGCTCATTAGGATTGATCGTAATAGATTGTGAATAGTACTCCCTTTCTGATTTCACTCTACTTTTCCCAAATTTTTCAATATCTATGCTTACGAACCTCTCACTTGAGTCGTCTCGTATTGAGGATAATCCAAATTCTTCTCCTGTTTTTTTACTAAATTTTGCAATTTCTTCATTTGCTGTATCCAAAATTTTACCTGCTAACTTTGTTTTCTCTTTATCTGTTGATTCCGAGCCTAAAAGATTATTTATTGCTTCATTTATTCCTGTTAAATTTATTATTAAAGGGATTTTCTGACTTGAAATAATGCCAATATTTGTATTTAAAAATGGTAATAATCCTTTTCCTGTTATATCGTCAATAATTGATCTTCTTTTTGAAAGAGTAGAAATTGCGATTTTTAACATTAAAGCTACTTTTGCGCGAAAATATGCTTCATCTTTATTTGATTCATATGAAAGTTTTGGGAGATTGATTGCTACTTCGTGTAATGAAATGTTTCCTCCTACTATTTTCTTATTTAGTGATTTACTAATTCCTGAAAATGCAAATATATTTTTTGAATTATTATTTATTCCAATAAATCCACCATTTTTTACTGTCGATAAAATTTTTATAATTACTTCTTCTTCATTTTTTTGGAATTTACACGGAATTATTAATGCTATTTTGGGCATTGCAATAGAATCTAAATATGTGTTATAACTTTCTAAAATAATTTTTTTAATCTTGATTAATTTTTTTTCATCAATTTTTGAATCTTTTGTTATGGATAGATCTAGTGTAATGAAAGGACTGTCTTTTTCAGATACTATTTGAGATATCATTTTGAACATTTGTACTATGCTATCCTTTGCATCTGTTATTGTTTTATTATCAATTAGATCTGAAATATATCCTAAAAAATTATTATAGACTATTTCTTTATTGATTTCATTATTTAATTCAGATGTTATTAATATTATATTTGTTAAACTATCAGTAAATTTTTTTGGTGTTGTTATATGTATTGAATTAAGTAATTTTCCTTGAATTTTTATTCCTTGTGCAGGTAATGAATATAAATCAATAAATATAGTATCTGGTTTTAATCCCCACGATCCTACATTTGCAATATTTATATCTCCAGAAAAATGCGCGTCAGTTACATCTCTTGATAATTGATTTAATAGCAAGTATTCTGAAAATACTCTTTTTGATGTTTGTTTAATTAAAGAATTGATTGCATCTGTACTTCTGGAATATTGATTAAACATTTGAGTTATGTCATGAATTGGTAATCCTATTCTTGTTAGTTTATGCCTGTATTCTTCATGTCCATGTTCAATTAATAAAGCGTTCACTATTTCTCTAATCAATGGTGCGGTTAGGTAACTTGTTTGAAATTTATGTACTCTAGCTTCTGCTTCACCTGTCATTTTCTCTGCCAATTCCATTGGCATACCTGCTTCTTTTACTAATACTTGTAATATTTTATCTGGTTTGAATTCTTCCATTGTTTCCCTTGATGTTCTAACATAAGTTTTTCCACTTTCTATTACACTCTGTTCTTCTATCTGTCTTGTTAGGTTAAGTATTAACCTTCCCAAATTTGTTACTACATAACGTCTTTCTGCACGGTTTAAACTAACGAGTTGCATTCTAACTAATTTTCTTAAATGATATGCAAATTTTCCTGATTCTTTTTTTGATTTAAATCCTGCTAGTGTTTTTAATTCAGAATAACTTAATGGCCCTTTAGAGTTTAATATTTTTAAAATATCGAGTCTATTATCTGAAGCAATTACTGAATATATCGCCCTTACTCTTTTTGTTGTTCTGTAAGGTCCACTTGACATAATATAATTCGTACTTCAAAAACACATTTAAAGGTTAAGTAAAGTTGACTAAATTAGGCCTTTTGTGTTTTGCATGAAAAATCTTTAACGTAACTGGAAAATATTCATATTTTCTTCTGATCTAATTATATTTTTGGATATTCTTTTTATTTTTCTCTTTTCTATTAGTGTTACAATAATGGGGTGGTAGTCTAGTTTGGTCTAAGATGTTAGCTTTGGGAGCTAGTGATCGGGAGTTCAAATCTCTCTCACCCCATCTTTATATAATCTTATTATTCTTGAATTATTCTAATTGGAATTGATTGAGTTATTGATTCACTTTTTACACTTATCATGATGGTGTAAATTCCTGGATCTAAATTCTGTGATTCGATAATTACTCTATTCTGATATTTGTTTTCTATGAATTTCTCTACAGGTTCAAATGACACAGAAATATTTTCTAATTTGCCATTGTTTGAAAATGTACCTGAAGATTTAATATCTATTTCAATTCTTTTTATTGGATCAATAGTAATAAAAAATTCAATCGGCGTATCTGATTTTAGACTAATTTCTCTTGTTGAAGTAGTTACTGAAAAATCAAGTGGTTTATTTGCATCTAAAAATCCAATTTTATTTTCTGTCCATTCTGTAAACCATATATTTCCTTGTTTATCTATATCAAATTGTAGATGATTGGATATACCTCCCCAATCTCCATTTTTCGTTGGTATTTCGTATTCTATTAATATTTGTTTATTTAAATCAAATTTTCCTATTGTATTTGCTTGATGTATATTTAACCATAAATTGCCATGTGTATCGAATTTATTCCAATATGGTAAAGTAGTTGAATAATATGTATCGCTTGATGACGTAACAAATTTCGTAAATGATTTGTTAATTAAATTCATTACCACAAACTGACTCGATCCATGATCATTGATCCATATATTGTTATTATTTATAGCAATTCCTACTGGTGATGAAATACCTTCTGGTAATTCATAGAAATTAAATTGATTATCTTTGTAACTTCCAAGATATCCCTCAATTGGCCAAGTAAGCATTGTAAACCAAATTGTATTGTTTGAGTCGACAGCTATGCCTCCAAGAACTTCTAATTCTATTTGAGGTTGGATTTCTATTATTCCTTTACTTGAATTTACTTTTGTTTGATTTGGATCGACGATTGCTATTTTTTTACCAAAAATTTCTGAAACAATTAAATGATTATTTGTATTTTTTATGATTTGTACAGGATAACTGTTTTGTGTTTCAAGTCTATAATTAACAAATGAATTATTTTGTTTGTAAAATCTCCATATGAAATTATTTCTATGATCTGTAAACCAAATTTCATTATCTAGGGATAATATACTCCAAGATTCTATGTTTTGATAATAGTTTGATATTGTATAATCTGTGAATGTATTTTTGCTTGGGTTAAAAGAAACTAGTTTACTATTGTTATTTTGTATAAACCATACGATTCCATTGTTGTCTGTAGTTATTGCTATTGGTGCTGAGCAACTATCCGGGATTAAATATTCTGATATGTATCTATTATTATTTACTTTTCTTTCATTACATGTGTTTTCTAATGTATTTGATTTTGAACCGTTGAAATCATTTGTTAAGATTGTTCCAACTAATAATCCAGTAATTACAGGTATTAATATAATTAATATCATCTTTTTCTTCTTTATATTCAAAAATTACTCACTCATTACTCACATTTTATTAATATTATAGAATCCTTTTAATTTATTGTAATGTACTCAATTCCATAATAATTGAAGCCGGGGTTGCCGAGCCAGGTCAAAGGCGCTGGACTTAAGATCACTCTCAATTGAGAGTCATGCAATATGACATCCCGTCACTTAGGTGTTCGTGGGTTCAAATCCCACCTCCGGCACCATTTTTGTAGAAAGACTAATACATGTGATGTAATGAATATATTTTATGTCACTTATTACTGAAAGAAAATTTGATTCAGATCTTATGTTTCGATTCATTGGTTTGATTATGATTATTATTGGATTACTTACTGCACTTTATGCTTCTGATACTAGTCTTTCACAACAGATAGTTCCAGTTTATTATTTTATCTCATTTGTATTAGTTTTTGTAGGTATTTACGGATTAGTTTCTATTATTCGTGATTAAAGTATAAATCCAATTGTTTACAGCTCATAAATAATATGATTAGAACTGTATTATTGGGCGTTGGTAATTCTACTAGTGCATTAGTGCAAGGGTTGGAATATTATAAAACTAATAATTCTAAACCAGGATTATGGCACAACCTTGTTGGTAAATATGGAGTCTCTGATATTGAATTAGTTGGCGCATATGATATAAATAAAAATAAAATTAATAGTGATGTCTCTGAAGCAATTTTTACATCACCAAATCAATTGGAAGAATATGTTAAACTAAAAAATTGTGGAATTGTTGTGGAAAAAGGAATATTAGAAGATGATGTTAATACAAACCTTAAATCTTCTATCGATATATCAACAAATTCTACAGAAGCATTTAAAAAATCATTATTAGAAAAAAAACCTGATGTAATACTAAATTTAATTTCTTCTGGTTTGGATGCAACATCTAAAAAATATGCAGAAATTGCTTTTGAAGTAAATTCAAATTTCTTAAATGCTACACCTACTAATATCGCGAATGATGAAAAAATTATTAATGATTTTAAAAATAAAAATCTTATACTTGTAGGAGATGATTTAATGAGTCAATTTGGAGGTACTGCTTTTCATAAAGGCATAATGAATTTAATAAACGAACGCGGTATTCGTGTAAATAAAAGTTACCAACTTGATGTAGGAGGTGGTCTGGAAACGAATAATACCCTTGATGAAAATCTTAGAGCTATAAAACGTAAAGTTAAATCATCTACAATTGAATCCGAGTTGCCATATGATGTTCAAACTGTTTCAGGAACTACTGATTATGTTGATTTTATGGGTAATTCAAGAACTAATTATTTTTGGATTGAAGGAGATTCATTTCTTGGTTCAAAAATAACTTTTGATATTTATCTCCGAAGTAAAGATGGTCCTAATGCTGGCGGATTGTTATTGGATCTGATACGAGGAATTCAATATTCTAGAGATCTTAATGAATCCGGTAATATTAAGGAATTATCTAATTTTGGATTTAAATCAACTTTGTTTGATAATAAATTAAGAAATTCCTATAAAGAATTTTTTAACAAATACATAGTAAATTAATTTAATTAAATGTTTGAGCGCCGCCGACAGGATTTTCATTATAATCTTGAACCTGTGGCCAGCTGATTAACAGTCAGCTGCTCTACCACACTGAGCTCTCACCATTTTTTGTTACGGCGGCTAACGGCACTCAAATTACGAAAGATTCAATTATTTATATCAATTTCTTTATGTTTCCTGTTTATTTTCATTATGCTGCTTTAACCTTCTTGTCATTTTTGTCAAAGCTTTATTACATGACTTTGTAAATTCATTTTTTCATTACTAATTGCTATGTCTTGGAAATTGGTTCACAAAAAAATGAAAAGAAAGGCTAAATCAAAATCTTTTGAGTGGAAAAAATAAATTCCTTTCATTTATTCTTTATTTCTCAATTTTTCATGTTTATGCATTTTTAATTAATAATGGGCCCGGTGGGCTTCGATCCCACGGCAAACCGATATCTCCAGTGATATGAGTCGGTCACTTTTAGCGAAATTATTCTACCAAGCTGAGTTACGGGCCCTATGAATTTCATCACTAGTCTCATTTTTAGGTTTATTCTTTAAACTTATTTTTATATGTATTAATTTCCATAGCATTTAACTCAAAGTACTTACTAATTTAACATGGTAAAAAATTGCTTCAAGGATGTTATACTGCTCTAATAACTCCATTTACTAATGATTGTCAGGTGGATTATGAAGGCCTTTCAAGTATTATAGATTTTCAAATCTCTGAAGGAGTTTCTGGTATTTTGGTTGCTGGAACTACTGGGGAAAGTCCTACATTATCTTGGTCTGAACATGAAAAAGTGATTAAAACAGTATATGATGTAGCCGGTGATCGCACTGTAGTTATTGCTGGTACTGGAAGTAATAATACTGAAGAAAGTCTTAAAGTCACAAAATTCGCTCATAATTTGGGCATAGAAAATATATTACTTATTGATCCATATTACAATGGTCCTAGTTCTCTTGAAATACGTAAAGAATATTTAGAAGTTATTGCAAAAGAATTTCCTTCCTTGACAATTATTCCTTATATTATACCTGGTCGTACGGGTACTAAATTACTTCCACAAGATCTTGCTCTTTCATATAAAAATTATCCAAATATTAATACTGTGAAAGAAGCTACTGGTGATTTTGAAAATGCAAAATTAACTAGAAAACTATGTGGGGACTCTTTTTCTATTTTATCTGGTGACGATGATAAAACTGTTTCCTTAATTCAAGATTCTGACATTAAAGCTAATGGTGTTATTTCAGTCGCTTCGAATTTAGTTCCCGCTGCAATAACTGATCTTGTTTCTTTTACATTAGCTAATGATGGGAATTTGACTACTCTTCAGGATTCCGTATCTCCATTATTCAAAATCATTGGTGTACAAACTAATGAATCAACAGAATTTGGATCAGTTATTACTAAATCTCGTAATCCTGTCCCTACAAAAACTCTTATGAGATTGTTTGGCATGCCTTCAGGTCCGTCTCGAAAACCACTTGGTCTTGTTACCTATCAAGCATTACAGTTTATTTTAGAACAAGCACGGATAGTTTACGAAAATAGTAGTTTATTTAAGCCTATTGAGGACTTTTTTGATTTAAATATACAGGAAAGATTATACTCTGATAAGTACTTGAAGGGATTATACTATGAATCGTATTAAACTTTGTATTGTTGGAGCTTGTGGAAGACTTGGCAGGTCTATAATCCAAGAAAGTGTAGATGATTTTGAAATAGTTGGTGCTGTAGAAGCTCCAAATAGTCAAAATCTTGGTAAATCCTTAACTAATCTTGGTCTAATTGATTCTGACGTTCAGATTTCCAGTTCTGACGATTTGTCATCTGCTATATTAAATGCCGATGTTACTATCTCTGCTACTATTCCTGATTCTGAGCTTGTTAATGCGCCTATTTACGTACAGAACAATCAAAAAATTATTATTGGTACCACTGGTTTTTCTGAAACTCAATATTCTAAACTTGTTTCTATTCTTGATCAAAAAGTTCCATCTATTATAACTTCAAATTTCTCTATTGGAATGAATTTCCTATATCGCATATCTGAATTAGTTGGCCTATTGCCAGAAGAATTTGAAATTAGTATTAGTGAAAAACATCATTCTCAAAAAATTGATTCGCCCAGTGGAACTGCTCTTTCAATCGCTAAAATTATTTCAGAATCTAAAGGATATGAAGATCTTATTTTTGATCGTAGTAAACATGGCAAGAGAAAGAAATCTGAACTTGATGTAACATCTGAGAGAATAGGTGGTACTCCTGGAATACATGAAGTTAGTATTGCTGGTCAGTATGAAATACTTAGATTTGAGCATATAGCATTTTCCAGATTGGCATTTGCACGTGGCGCGCTGTCTGCTGCTCGTTGGCTTCATAATATGTTTGAACCACGAATTTATAGCATGCAAGATGTAATATCTCGTCAGTGACCTCAATATGTGGAAAATCGAAACTCCTTTAAAGAATTTAAACGGTAAACTCTTCTTTGCAAATGTTAGTACTAGTAAGCTTGCAAGTAAATTTGGCACTCCAGTATTTGTTACTGATTCTGAACGAATTATATATAATTATAACAGACTTTATTCAGCTTTCTCTTCACATTATGATAAATTTAAAATTAATTATGCCGTGAAAGCTAATAATAATCTATCAATTCTTAAATTATTCAACTATTTAGGCAGTGGTGTTGACTGTTCTTGCCCTGAAGAGATATTTCTTGCTAAAAAAATGGGTTTTTCAAGTAAAGATATTTTATATACTGGAAATTATAATTCTAACGATCAACTTTCTTATGCACTAAAACAAAAAATCATTATTAATATTGATAGTTCATCGATTCTTCCAAGACTTCTTAAACTTGGAACTCCAAATTTCATTTCCCTTCGAATTAATCCTGGAATTGGCGGTGGTTCACATAGTGGATTGGTCTTTGGTGGAAAACATACAAAGTTTGGTATGAGTAGAAAAGACGCTATTCATGCTTACAATCTCGCAAAAAAATCTGGTGTAAAACAATTCGGTATACACATGATGACTGGTTCATCAATTCTTGATTCTTCATATTTTAAGAAAGCCACTAACAAATTAATTGATATTGCAGTAGAAATTGTAGAAGAATGTAAGATATCAATTGATTTTATTAATATTGGTGGTGGTTTTGGTATACCATATAAACCTCCAGAAAAGTCACTTGATATAAAGAAAGTTGGTTCAGATATCGGTAAAATTTTTAATGGAAAGAAATCTTCTAAAATTCTTAACAATCCTTGGTTGTTTGTTGAACCTGGTCGATATCTAGTGGCAGATTCTACTATTCTATTAACTAATGTTCATTCAATAAAATCTGGTCCTGAGAAATATGTTGGTATTGATGCAGGAATGAATACATTACTTCGACCAGCATTGTATGGTGCTTATCATCATATTGTTAATGCTAGTCGACTTAATTCTCGTAACAAAGAAGTTGTAAATATCTGTGGACAAATTTGCGAAAATACTGATATTCTTGCTAAAAATAGAAAACTTGGTAATATAAAAGAAGGTGATTTATTGGCAATTCTCAATGTTGGTGCATATGGTTTTTCAATGAGTTCACAATATAATACCCGTCCACGAGCTGCAGAAGTAATGATTAGTAAAAAAAACTGTAAAATAATCAGACAAAGAGAAACTATAAATGATTTAATAAATGGACAAAAAGTTGTTGCGTGGTTTAAATGAAAACTTCTTCTCGATTAAATGCTCTTCCTCCTTATCCTTTTGCAAAGCTTGAAAATCTAATCTCTCAAAAACGCCAAGAAGGAATTGATCTGATAAGTTTTGGTATCGGAGATCCTGATTTAACTACTCCTGATTTTGTAAATCAAGCTTTAATTGACGGTCTTTCCATTCCTGGTAATCATAATTATTCATCTAGTGCAGGTGAAAAGTCATTCCGAGATAGTATATCTGTGTGGTTTGAAAAACGATTCAATGTATCTCTTAATCCTGATAAAGAAATATGTGCATTGATTGGCTCTAAAGAAGGACTTGCTCATATTTTTCGTGCATTTTTAAATTCTGACGAAACAATTGCTGTGCCTAATCCCGGTTATCCACTTTATGAACATGGAGGTACTATGTTAAACGGCTTTAAACCATTAATTCTTGATTTATCTGAAGAATATAATTACATTCCACAAACTAATCAATTACAAGAATATGATTTTTCTGGTATTTATTTAAACTATCCTAACAATCCTACTGGAGCTGTCATTCAACAGTCCGAACTTAATAATATAGTTAATATTTGCAATGAAAAAGATTCTATAATAGTTTATGATAATGCATATTCGGAAATCACTTATGGAGATTATAAAGCTCCTTCTATTATGCAATGTACAAATGCCAATCAAAATAGTATAGAATTTCATTCTCTCTCCAAGACTTTCAACATGACTGGTTATAGAATTGGTTTTGCTGTTGGTAATGAGCTTCTCATTGACGGTCTTAAAAAAATAAAAAATCAAATTGATTCTGGTTCACCAAAATTCATACAATATGCAGCTACAACTGCACTTGATAGTTATTCTAATGGAGTTCCTCCTAAAGAAATTCTTGATAATATAAAAATCTATGAAACCCGAATGTCTCTTCTTTATAATGGCTTGTCCAAGCTTGGATATGATGTAAAAATGCCTTCTGGTACATTTTATTTATGGATGAAAATTAATGAAGATTGTGAAAGTTTCGCAATGAAATTATTGGATAAAGGAATAGTTGTTACTCCTGGTTCAGGATTCGGAAACGCTGGATCTAATTATGTCAGATTCTCGCTCACAGTTTCAGAATCTGATATTTCTCGCGCATTGGAAAAATTTCCTGAGAATTCGAAATAAATAATATGCATTGGCTATAATTGATGTTATTATATACAAGTTCGTAAATATGTATAATATTTCTGTTTTGTACCTTCTTCAGGTAATATATCTTATATATTAACCATAACCCTTTTTTACTTTTGATTGTGTGAAATGTACTATGCCTATTGATCAAGAATTTGAAAAGAAATTAAAACCTGTAGCAAGATCTGAACATGGTTACTTAATTTGGGGTCCCGGTAAAGATGGCGCTGCTGCCGAAAGCGATGAAGTAAAATCTGCATACGAAGCAGCTGGAGAAAAATTTGAACCATTAGGTGTTCATGGTACTTATGTAGCAGTTGATTTTGACGATTGTGTTGCAGATGGCGCATGTCTGCCTGCTTGTCCAGTTAGTGTTTTTGAATGGACTAAAAATCCTGGTTTTAGTGGTACTGAAGAAAAACTTGATCTTACTGATAAAGCAGCACCAGTTCGTGAATCTGATTGTATTTGGTGTATGGCTTGTGTTACTGTATGTCCTACAGAAGCAGTCAGAGTTGACGAATCATTAGTTTCTGTAGCAGAAAATGCCGAAAGCAGTCTTGATGAATAATCAGGTCATTTAAATGTCACAAACCTTCTCTGAAGAAGATATTTTAGAAGCCGTATCTGAGGTAGTAGATCCAGAAATTAATGTACCTATTTTAGAAATGGGCGAACCAAATGGACTTGTAGACGAGGTTGTTATTGGCACTGATAATTCTATCGAACTAAAATATCATGCTACAACTCCTTATTGCCCTCCAGTTTTTGCTTTACAAATATCTATGGATATAAAACGAAGTATTGAAAAAATGGAAAATATTGGACCTGTTACAGTAATTGTTTCAGGACATTCTATGTCTAAACAAATTAATGATAAAATAAATGAAAAATAAATATTAAGGCATGTATACTTTTTCGTATATTCCTGCATTAAATGACAAACATTCTTGATGTATCCAACCTGATTTGATTACTTTTCCCTTGCTAATTCCTTCATTCCAGTAAGTTCTTCTACCGCCTTCTACTTGTTGTCTAGTGATTATTTTATCACACATTACACAAATTACTAAATTTTTAATATCTTCTTTCTCATGCTCATCTGTTTGATTTATTTTTGAAGGAACTTTTATTACCCCGTCTAATTCATCCAACCATTTTCTTGATTCGGGTTCCCAACGTCTGACTGGTAATTTCAATATACTCTAAATATTTATTCGACTATATATTGATTATTCTTATTATCCAAGAAATATTATTTTATTAGTCAATCTTTTTACATAGTGAATAATCCTATGAAATATGGAAGAAAAAAATTCAAAGATTGATTTTCTTATATTTCCATTTTTGTGGCTCTTTAAAACACAACAAGGTAACCGTTTGATGGATAGACTTGCACAGTATAGGATTATATCTTTTCTTAGTTATTTTTCTTTAATATTGATGCCAATCTTTTCTATTATTGCTATTCTGGTATTATTACTTACTGTATCATTATACTTGTCCTTCTCTGAAGTTCGTGAAATCGCACGTGATGTTGGACCTCAAGGGGCTTTATTAATACCTGGATTAAATCCTTATTTACCTATTGTTTATGGTTGGATTGCTATTTTTATTGGAATTGTCATTCATGAACTTTCACATGGAGTTGTTGCTAGGAATATTGGCATTCCTGTTAAATCTGCAGGTTTGATGTTTTTTGTATTACTGCCAATTGGAGCATTTGTTGAAGTTGACGACGAAAAAATGGATTCTATTTCATTTAAAAAAAGTGGACGTATTATAGCTGCTGGTTCTGGAAGTAATATTTTGGTTGCATTCTTGTCATTACTTTTGTTAGTTGGCGTAGTTAACACAATGCAACCTGTAGCTCAAGGCATAGCTGTTGGACAAATATTTGCTGATTCTCCTGCACATGAAGCAGGTATACTTCCTGGGGATATCATAACTCATTTAAACCAAGTTCCTACTCCTGATTCTGCTGTTTTTAGTTCAAATTTTGATAATTTTGGCCCTGGTGAAGAAATTGTTCTTACTGTTCAACGCCAACATCAGCAATATGACTTTGAATTAATACTATCTACTCATCCTGATAATCAAGATCTTCCCTTTATTGGAGTTGTTCGTCCTCCTGTTGATATTAATAATTCTCTTGAAATGTATCAATCTGGATTGGGATTGTCTACAAATTTTCTCTTGTACTTGTCTTTTCCTACAAGTTCGAGTTTTTTAATTCCTTTTTCTGATTCAATGCAAAAATTTTATACATCTAGTCTTGGTGACCAATACGTTGTATTATCTAATTTATTTTTCTGGATATGGTTCATTAATTTTAATTTAGGTATCTTTAATGCATTACCTTTGGGACCTTTAGATGGAGGTCAGGCATTTAAACGTGGATTAAAATCTTTTACTAAAAATAAACTTTCAGAATATCAAATTAATCTTATTGCTAGATTTGTTACCTTGTCTATTGTTTCATTATTACTTATGATGTTTTTACTTCCTTATCTTTTATAATTATATAACATATGATTCGCCATAGTCTTTTTGTTCTTGTGTTTGTGTATCTATATTTATTTTCATTCCATCTAATGCATATTTTGCTACTTTATCATCAATTTCTTTTGGCATATTGATTAATCCTTTTAGTTTATTGTGGTCTTGTTTAATTTTTACTGCTCCTAAAAGTTGATTTGAGAATGACATTGACATTACTTCAGGTGGATGTCCTTCTGCAGCAACTAAATTAGCTATTCTTCCTTTTGCTATTAGTACTAATTTATTACCATTTTCTAATTCATATTCTTCTAAATTCTCTCTAATTACTCGAACATTTTTTGTTATATCTTGTAAAAATGCTACATCTATTTCTAAATCAAAATGTCCTGCATTAGCTAATATTGCCCCATCTTTCATATTTTTTATACTATTTTTGTCTATTACATGCTTCTGCCCTGTAGCAGTAATAAAAATATCAGATTCTTTCGCTAATTCGATAATTGGTTTTACATCAAATCCATCCATAACTGCTTCTATTGCTCTAATTGGATTAATTTCTGATACTGAAACTATTCCACCTAATCCTTTTGCTCGAGCTGCTATTCCTCTTCCTACCCAACCATAGCCACAAACTGTTATTTTTTTACCTGCCATTAGTAATGCTGTTGATCTCAATATCCCATCAAATGTACTTTGACCTGTTCCATACCTATTATCAAATAGATGTTTTGTGTATGCATTATTTACTGCAATGATTGGATATTTTAATTTCCCACTCTTTTCTAGAGCTTCTAATCTCACGACTCCTGTTGTTGTTTCTTCTGTTCCTCCAATAATTTTTAATTCATTAAATTCATTTTTCTCATGACATGTAATATGTGCGTCCGAACCATCATCCATAATAATTTCTGGTTGGGCCTTTAATATATCATCTATACACTCTTGATATTCTTTATCATTTTGACCTCTCCAAGCAAAAACATTTATGCCTTCTGAATCTAAGTATGCCGCTATATCGTCTTGTGTTGATAATGGATTCGCTCCTGCTAGATAAACATCTGCTCCTAGTTCCTTTAGCCCCATTGCTAATACTGAAGTTTCTTTTGTTACATGTAGACACACAGCAATTTTGGTCCCATTAAAAGAAAAATTTTTTGCAGTATTGTTTATTGTTGTTACTAATGCTGGCATATTATTACGTGCCCATTCGTACGATTTTTTACCTTGTTCCGCTAATTCTTTGTGTGTAATTTTGCTCATGATTATATTCATTTTAGTCGATATTAAAAAATATTTTCTATTTAATTAAATTGCCTCATCTAAAGCATGAGAGCATAGACAATCTCTTTCTGACTTAATATTGGGTATTATATTCTTGATTATGTTGCTTGTTTTTTCAACATTTTTCTCTAGTGTTTTTAACACTTCGTGATGTGATACTGCTTTTTCTGCCCATACGTCATAATCAGTAATTGTGGCAATTGCAATATAACATATTTGAGCTTCTCTTGCCAAAACACATTCTGGAAATAAAGTCATATTTATTGTATCAGCTCCCCAATTTCTAAACATATTAGATTCTGCTCTCGTTGAAAATCTTGGCCCTTCTATACACACTTGTGTTGCTTTTTCATGTATTTTGTAATTCAAATTATTTCCTTCTGAAATAGCTATGTTTCTAAGTTCTGGACAAAATGGATCTGCTGTTGAAATATGAGCTACTGTATCTTTCTCATAAAATGTACTTGCCCTGTCTTTTGTTCTATCTATAAATTGATCTGGTATTGCTATATCGCCTGGTTCCATTTCTTCTCTTAAACTTCCTACTGCACAAGGAGCAATTATTCTAGTAACACCTAGTTCTTTTAATGCCCATATGTTTGCAAGAAAATTAATTTTATGTGGTGCTACACTGTGTTTTTGCCCATGTCTTGGAAGAAATGCTATTTTTTTATCCATAAAAACACCAGTTGTTATTTGATCTGAAGTTTCACCATATGGTGTTTGAATATTAATCTTTTCTTCATTGGTTATTATATCTGTATTATAAATTCCTGTTCCTCCAATAATTGCTATTTCTGCATTCATCTTAATCGTAACTCACTATCGAAAATATGTTATAATTTGTAAGTGTATCTCTAGCTTTAAGAAATTTTAATTCTATTAAGAAACCCAAACTAATAATTGTTCCATCCAAACTCTCAATTAATTTTATTGCAGCTTCTACCGTTCCACCTGTTGCTAGTAGATCATCTATGATCAGAATTTTCTTATTTTTCAAAGATTTATTTGTTATTTCTATTTCTGCACTTCCATATTCTAGTTTATAATCTCTTGAAATTGTTTCGCCTGGTAATTTGCCTTTTTTTCGTATTGGCATGAAACTTATTTTCATTTTATTTGCTAATGCTGCACCAAATACAAATCCTCTTGATTCTATTCCTATAATTGTATCTATTTTCTCATTGAATTCTTTTTCAAAAGTTGTTAAGATAAAATTAAATGCTTTAGGATCTTCTAATACTGGCCACATATCCTTGAATATAATGCCTTTTTTTGGATAATCTGGATAGTCTTTAATTATATTTTTTATATCCATGTTTCTTATGAAATTTACTTTACATATAATATTTTTCTATTAAATGTGGAAACTATTATATTCTCTAATTCTTATTCTCATTACTTGATGGCTGATAAAACTTATAATGAATTATTAGATCGTATTTCAGATAAATTATCTAAGGTCGAAGTTAAATCAGATGTTAGACTCGAAATTCCTAAAGCAGATACTTTTTGGATAGGCCAAAAAACATTCTTTAGAAATTTTAATACATATCCTAAATTATTACGTCGAAACGTAGAACATTTTCTTATGTTTCTTTCAAAGGAATTTGCAACTTCTGCTTCTGTTGACGGAGATAGAGCTATTTTTATTGGTAGAAAAACCCCTGATTCTTTTGATTTTATAATTAATAGGTATATAAGATCGTTTGTATTGTGTTCAGTTTGCGGTAGCTATGATACTACTCTTGACAAGGTAAAACGATTATATTTTGTTATCTGTGAAGCTTGCGGTGCTAAATCAACAGCCGGTTCTAGATAATATGACAAATAATTTGTTTAACTATAAATCTATTTCTAATAATGAAGTTAAAGTAGTGAATCTTTGTGATTCAGAATGTATTGGAAAAACTCTTTCTGATGAAACCTTTGAAATTGATATTTCTGATTCTTATTTTGGTGGACAATCTATTGGTAAAACTGAAGCAATTGACTTATTGAATAATTCTAATATGTTGAATCTTGTGGGAAATCGGATTGTTAAACTTGCTCTCGAACTTAAGCTTGCATCGATTGAATCAGTTAAAGAAATTGACGGTATTTCTTTTTTATTAATTTATAAATTTACACAATGACTTAAGTAATGATTTTTGCAAATATAAGTGATATAATGGGTAAGCGTAAAGTTCTTAATGAAAAGGCATTAAAAGAAGTTGTTTTACCGCAAGAAGGTGAAATGTTTGGTCGAGTTGTAAAACATCTTGGTAGTGAATTAATACAAATAAAATGCAGTGATGGTAAGATTCGTATTGGTCGTATACGTGGAAAATTAAAACGTCGGGTTTGGATACGTGATAATGACGTGGTCCTTATTGCACCTTGGGATTTTAAAGTAGATGAAAGAGGTGATATTCTTTGGCGATATACTATTGGTCAAGTTGAATGGTTACAATCTCAAGGACATCTTCCTAAGGATTTGTAGTTATGAATTCAACAGATTATCTTGATAATCGTGCAATTAAAAAAGCATTAAATAAAGTTGAGAAATCTGAAAAAGCAACAAGATTTCTAAATAAACGTTCAGAGGATTTTCAGGTGTTTCAAGATGTTTTTAACAAACCTACACTTATCACTTTATATAATTTATTTAACGCTGGTACATTGTCTTATCTGAATGGTATTGTGAATTCTGGAAAAGAATCAAATATTTTTTGGGGTGTTACTCCTGATGGTAATGACGTTGCCGTCAAAATATATATGACTGTTGCTTCAGAGTTTAGAAAAAGACTTCAGTATGTTGAAGGAGATAATAGGTTTAGGAATATTAATCGTCATGGCCACAAGTTAATTGAACTATGGGCTCGAAAAGAATATAAAAACCTATTAAAGGCTTATTCCCTAAAAATCCCTGTTCCAAAACCTGTTACAGTAAAGCGAAATGTTTTGGTAATAGAATTTAAAGGAATAAAAGGCAAATCATTTCCAACATTTGCTGAAACAGAAGTTACTGAACTCGATCTAGAAAAAACTATATCTATTGTAGATCGTTTATATAATGAATCAAAACTTGTTCATTCTGATCTTTCTGAATTCAATATTTTTAAAAATTTAACTGAAGTGATATTTTTTGATTTTGGTTCTGCCGTAGATATATCTCATCCTATGTCAAAAGATTTCTTATTGAGAGATCTGAATAATATTAATAGATTCTTTTTAAAACGTGGTATAGATGGATTTGATCCCAACAAAAAATTTGGAGAAATAGTTCGAAATGATGTTTCGTAAAACCCTTAGAATATCTGTTGATCGTGTTGGTGCATTAATTGGTCAATTTGGAAAAACAAAAACCTGGATTGAGCAAACATGCCGAGTTAATCTTATGATTGATAGTAATACTGGTGAAGTAATTGTGTCTAGTGAAGATTTACAGTCTAATTCTTTATGTGCTCTTGACATAGTTCAAGCAATTGCACACGGATTTTCACATGTTCGAGCTTCTAGTTTATTAGACGAAACTAAATATCTTGAGACCATTGATCTTAAGCACTATTGTGGAAAATCATCTAATTCATTGTCAAGAATTAAGTCTCGTCTTATTGGTGAAAAAGGTAAAGCTCGAAGAGTTATGGAAGAAACTACTAATACATCTATTTCTATTTATGGACATTTTGTTTCTGTTATTGGTACGCCTGAAAAAATTAAATTAGTTGAAGCTGCAGTTGATGTTCTTGCATCTGGTGGTCAACATAAAACAGCTTATGATTTATTACAACGTAGTCGGACTCGAGCTAAATTAGACCGTTTACAGTTATGGGAGGACTCCCCAGTTGTCGAAAACTAAAACAACCTTTTCTGGCATTTCACCTAGTGAATTCTTTTATAGAAATAGAGATCTTGCTGGTTTTAGTAACCCTGCCAAGGCTTTGTATACTGCCACACGAGAATTAGTTGAAAATTCTCTTGATGCCTGCGAATCGTCACAAATTTTACCTAATATTTATGTTAGAATGACTCCCATTGTAGAACATCTTCATGAATCTGAACCTAGAACTTATTTGTTGAAAGTCAGTGATAATGGTCCTGGAATAGATCCTAGTCAAGCTCCTAATGCTTTTGGACGTGTATTTTATGGAAGTAAATACAAATTACGACAAGCACGAGGGATGTTTGGAATGGGAGGAACTATGGCTGTTTTGTACGGGCAGATCACGACAAGTAAACCTGTTATAATACATACCTCTATTGATGGAAAGAAATTCTATAAATTTACCTTAAGGATAGATATTCAAAACAATGAACCAGTTGTTATAAACAAAGAGATAATTGACGGAAACGGTTCTACTGGTACGACTGTTGAATTACTATTAACTGGTGATTCATTCCGTGCATCCGCAAAAGTACATGACTATTTCTTGGAATCTGCATTAGTTACCCCTTATGCAGATATTACTTTTCTTGATGCTCAAGGAAAAATATTTTATTATCCTCGTAGCACAAAAACTTTACCAAAACGTTCTGAAGAAACTCAACCTCATCCTCATGGTTTTGATTTTGAAGGAATGAGAAGATTAATTCATGAAACTGATGATAAAACTTTGCGTAAATTACTTGTTAATAATTTTCATCGTGTTGGCCCAACAACCGCTGTTAATTTTTTTAAATTTGCCAATCTTGAATATAATAGCAATCCTTCTGATTTATCCTATGAAGATATTGTTACTATGGTTGACGCAATGCACAAATATGATTCCTTTCTTCCTCCAGATTCTCATTGTTTATCACCTCTTGGCCGAGAAATATTAAATGCAGGGATAATGAATGAATTATCTCCTGAATTTTCTACAATAGCTATACGTCCTCCTTCTGCATATTCTGGATTTCCATTTATTGTTGAAGTTGGATTAGCTTATGGAGGTAAAGTCGCTCATGGTGGAGTTAAATTATATAGGTATGCAAACCGTATTCCTTTACTTTATGATGAAGGAAGCGATATTGCTTGGCAAGTTGTAAAAGATCTTGTCATTGATAAGAAAAAGGCTTATAAAATTCCCGATAATGCGCCATTGGCACTCATTACTCATGTTTGCTCTACTAAAATTCCTTTTAAAACTGCAGGTAAAGAATTTCTTGCTGACCGACCAGAAATCGAACGAGAATTAAAAAATGCAGTCCGAGAAGCTCTTAGAAAGCTTCGTTTACACTTGTCTCGTAAATCCTCACAGGAAGCTGTTAAAAGAAGACGTGATATATATTCAAAATATCTTCCATTGATTGCCGAATTTTCTAAAGACTTGTCAGGAAAAAAAACTTTACCGAATTTTCAACCAATGTTAAAAACATATCTTGATGAATTAGAGGGTGACAATTAATGGCAAAATTAAAAAAACAAATAAAATCTAACAAACATAAGAATGATCTAAAAGAAAATAAAATTCAAATTAAATTGAAATTAAAAGAACTTGGTGAAAAAATCTATTCTGATTTAAATTCGCAAAAATTTCCTACAATTCATTTTCCTAGTAGATCTGTAAGAAATATTGTTTATGATAAACAAACTAAGCAATATATTCTTGGTTCTAATACAGTATCCAGGACTGCATCGAATATTAAACACATTCGTCCATTTACTCAATTAACTTGGCTTGCATTTTTCGCTAATGAATTAATGTCTAATAAAAAGTCATCTACTCTTCGAGATGTTTATTATTCATCTCAAGCTTTTGCTGTTGATTATGACGATCAATCTCAATCTGACTCCATAATTACTGATCTTGAATCTGTTATATCTACTGCCAGAGAACGTTTGAATATCTATCCAGAGGAACGTTCAGCTATATTCGGTGATCTTGATATTGAATACACCGTTCCTGGTTATGAAGGCAATAGATTAAATCTTTCTTCACATCCTGATGGATATCTTATTGGACCTAGTCTTAGTACTGCAGATTTTGTAGATACTTCTGCAGAAATGATTATTGCTATAGAAAAAGGCGGACTGTTTAATCGATTTGTCGAAGAAAAAGTTCATTCAAAATATAAAGCTATAATTATTGATACTGCAGGACAGGCGCCTCGGGCCACTCGATATATGCTAAAACGTCTTAACAAAGAACTTAATCTTCCAGTCTATATTATGACTGATGGGGATGTCTATGGAGAACATATTGCTATGGTGATTGTTTCTGGTTCTGCTGGAGCTGCACACCTACGTGATTTGACCGTACCTTCTGCAAAATGGTTGGGTATTTGGGCCTCTGATATTGCAAAATATAAACTTCCCACTATTCCTATGACTGAAATGGACTTAAAAAGAGTCTCAGAATTAAAACGAGATCCAAGATATCAAAAAGGAGTTTGGAATAAAGAACTTGACGTATTTATGAAAATCAAAGCAAAGTGTGAATTAGAAGCTTTTAGTAAATATGGATTAACAACTATTGTAGATAAATATCTGCCTGAAAAATTAGAGCAAGCAAAAAGTATGTAATATTTTTTTACTTATATTCGTAATTCTGCAGATCCGCCTGCACAATCTACTTCTCCCATGACTCTTCTTATGAATGATTTACAGGAAAAACATTCTACAAAATTTCTTTCTTTGTTTAAAACTGGACAATGTATTGCTTGTTTTTTTAATTTACCAATCTTTTTTGTACTGACTACTCCTTTTAATGATTTTGTAACTTCTTTTGAAACTCTCTTTGGTTTTTCTCCCTCTGGGTAATCATACACTTTTACTTTGAATTTTGTTTCTGGTGCATCGCTCATATTATTTACTTAATAAATTACTTTATAATATTATGTTTTATTTTTAAATTATATTCTGACTGATTATTTCAAATAAATATGGTATTAGTATTAATGTACCAATAATTATTGAAAATATCCAAAATTTAATTTTTTGTGCAATTTTTATGAAACTACTTATTGAAATTAATCCTGATATGCATGAAAACATTATTGCAATAATTAATTCTGTATACTGTAAATCCTGAATGCCTTCAAATAATAATACATATAAATTTGCTAAGAGTACTGCAGGAATACTCATAATAAAAGACAGTCTTAAAGCAGTACTTGGGTTAAACTTTCGAACAAGTAAATATGAAGTTGTTATTCCTGATCTTGAAATTCCTGGTATTACTGCAAATCCTTGTAGAATTCCAGTTATTATGGATATGTCGTGACTTAGATTTTTTGTATTTCTTAAATCGGATTTGATTGTTTTCTGTAATATTCCTGTTATAATTAATCCTGCACCTATAATTGCAGTAAAAAATACATTTTCTGCTATTTCTAGAAGACTGGAGAATAAAATCAATCCTATTATGCTTGATGATATGGTTGATAAAATAACAAATGTCGTTAAAGAATTAATTTCATTATTATATCCAATTTTATAATTCTTTAAATTTGTTGTTATCTGAATTATTTCTTTTCTAAAATATATACTGGCTGACATTACAGTTCCTAGATGTAAAATTATTGATAGTTTTAATGCGTTTTCTATATTATAATCGAATACTTCTGACATTAAAATTATAATATTTCCTTGACTTGAAATTGGTAGCCATTCAATCATTCCTTGTATTATGCTAATAATTATTGTTTGCAACAAATCCATTATGTTGTTTACACGTTATACAAGAATAAATAATTAATCTAATATGATTTTGCAAAATAAACTGCGTTTGTTGCATTTTTTCTACAAACAATACACGTCGAATCTATCATTTCGTCTTCAATTAGTCTTATATCTGCTCCTGTTTTATCTTTTATTTTATCTTCACACTCTCTATTTCCACACCAGAATGATTTGACAAATCCTCCTTCACTATTTAATTTACTGCATAATTCATTATAGTCCTCGATTCTGTGTATCATTTCATTATGTTTCTTTTTTGCACTTTCAAATAATTCATCCTGAATAGTATTCAATTCTTTCAGTATATGGTCTGATAAATTATCATTTATAGTAATATTTTTCTTGTCTCGTGAGGTTCTTTTTACTACAACTAATGAATTATTTTCTAAATCTTTTGGTCCTATTTCTATTCTTATAGGGACTCCTTTCATCTCCCACTGATTGAATTTCCATCCTGGGGTGTGATTTTCACTAGAGTCTGCATAACTTCTTATTCCTTTTCCATCTAATTGTTTTGTAATGTCTTCAATTACGCTCAAAATCTCCTTTTTCTTTACTTCATCATAGTAAATTGGAATAATAACAACTTGTATTGGAGCAATTTTTGGTGGTAAAATTAGACCCTTGTCGTCACCATGTATCATTATCAAAGCTCCTATTAATCTCCAAGATACTCCCCAAGATGTTTGCCATGTGAAGTGCTGTTTTTCATCTTTTCCTAAGAAATTTATATCAAAGGGTTTTGAGAAATTTTGTCCTAGATGATGGGATGTTCCCATTTGTAATGCTTTTCCGTCTGGCATAATTCCTTCTAACGTCAATGTATAATCCGCTCCTACGAATTTTTCTTTGTCACTTTTTCTTCCAGTTAATATTGGCAGAGCTAAATATTCATTTACAAAATTTTTATATAATTTTAACATAAAGTCAACTTGTTTCGTTGCATCTTCTTTAGTTTCATGTACTGTATGTCCTTCTTGCCATAAGAATTCTGAAGTTCTAATGAATGGTTTTGTATCTTTTATTTCTGCTCTTAGTACTGAGTTCCAAAAATTTAATTTTAATGGTAGATCTCTCCAACTCTTTATCCACTTTGCATATGATTCATAAGCTATTGTTTCTGACGTTGGTCTTATTGCTAATTTATTTTCTATATCATTGTCTCCAGTTCTTGTTACCCAAAATACTTCTGGAGTAAAACCTTTGAAATGATCTGATTCTCTATTTAATAATGATTCAGGAATTAATAATGGGAAATATGCATTCTTTGTATTATCTTTTTTAAATTCCTTATCTAGAATTGATTGTATGTTCTCCCATATTGAAAAACCATATTCTCTTAAAATAATGAATCCTTTTACTGAAGAATAGTCAACTAATTCTGCTCTTGTTACAACTTGTGTATACCATTCTGAGAAGTTATCATTTTTCTTTTCTGTTATTCCAATTTTTGTCAATTTAATTTCAACTTATTTTTCTGCGTAACATTAGATTTTCTTATTATTAGTAATTTTATTACTTGATCTTAATTACCATTATATAAAAATATCACAAAATTTATATATAACATCTACACAACAACCGGAATATCAAGTATAAGAATACTTAAATATGAATATAAAATTGGTTGATGTTTGATTGAAAAAAGATGAATTAGGTTCCGTAATTAAAGACGATAGAGCTATTGGCAATAAAGTTCAAAGTTGTCCGAGATGTGGTAAGGGTCCTATAGTTGTTGATTCTTCTGGTGGAGAAATGACTTGTAGTAATTGTGGTTATGTTACAGTTGATAAAATCGAAGAAGAAGGTCCTGAATGGCGTGCATTTTCTAAAGAAGAAAAAGATGATAGATCTAGGACTGGTGTTCCGTCTTCATTAGCTATGCATGATATGGGTTTAGCTACTGTTATTGGTGCAGAAGATCGTGATGCTGCTGGACGTGCATTACCTTCAACTATGAAAGCTGCTATTGAAAGATTACGTACCTGGGATGGAAGAAGTCAAGTTCATGAACCTGTTGATAGAAATCTTCGACAAGCTTTTAGCGAATTAGATCGATTGGCTGATAAATTAAATCTTAGTGATGCAGTTATTGAGAAAGCTGCATATGTGTATAGAAAGGCACTTGAAAAAGGGTTGGTTCGAGGACGTTCTATTTCTGCATTAATTGCAGCATCATTATATGCTGCTTGTCGTGACACTGAAACTCCTAGAACTTTAAAAGATGTTGCTGCTGCTTGTAATATTAAGAAAAAAGATATTGCTCGTTGTTATAGATTACTTTTACGAGAAATGGAGCTTCGGATGCCTGTTGTTGATCCTACTAAATGTGTTTCTCGAATTGCCAGTAAAGCTGGTTTATCTGAAAAAACAAAACGTAGTGCGTTAGTAATTTTAAAGAAAGCCGAGGCTACTAGAACCTCTGCCGGTAAAGATCCGATGGGTCTTGCTGCTGCTGCTTTATACGTTGCTTGCGTAATGGAGGGCGAAAATAAAACTCAGAAAGACGTTGCGGAGGCTGCTGGCGTAACTGAAGTTACTATTCGTAACCGTTATAAAGGCTTGAAATCAGCATTACAGCTCTAGAAGTATTATTTTACCTTTCAAAATTTAGGCCGTGAGTTTATCTACCCTTACTCATGTCAATTAGTTCTATTCCAGTTTCTTGAGCAAATGTAAATATTTTATTATCTCGATAAAACTCTCCAAAATAGATCTTCTTGATTCCACTATTTGCTAGTATTTTAAAACATGGCCAACAAGGACTTGCTGTAAGATATATACTTGAATTATTAATATTTGTTCCATTCATTGATGATTGTGCTACTGCATTAACTTCTGCATGAACTGTTCTTACACAATGTCCGTTTTCAATTAAATGACCTATCTCATCACAATGTTTTACGCCTCTAATACTTCCGTTATATCCTGTTGACAGTATTACCTTATCTCTGACAATTACTGCTCCGACATGTTTTCTATCACAAGTAGATCTTTTCGATACTTGTAATGCAATTTCCATAAAGTAATTGTCCCAAGTTGGTCTAGTCATATCTTGATAAATAATTTCTGTAGGTATTAAAATTTAGTATAATCAGTAATATCATTATTAGTCCTGACATATTAAACACGATAGAAATAATTTGATACAAATTATTAAAAATCCATATTTGACTATCATAATATACATAGACATAAAGAAGGTAATTGAAACTCCAATGCAATAGTATTGCCATTCCAAATCCATAATGTATGTATACTAAGCCAATGATTATACCTAAGAACGAAGCAATTATTGCCTTTCCTACTAACCAATTTGAACTATAAATTATATGTGCAATGCCGAAATATATTCCAATAATTATTGCTATTGCATAAAGCAATTTAATATAATATTCTGCTTTACTCTTCTCCAGTTTATTTATTTTTGAAATTGGATGAATTGCTCCTATTAATGCTTCTTTAGCTCCTAATTTTGTTTTTAATATTAAGAATGTAAACAGTCCAAGGGTTGATAATCTAAATCCTATTTCTTCCGTGATTGGAGCTAAAGAAATTTGAAATAAATTTACTATGTATGAGTTTTCTTGAATATTTCCTGTTTGTATTCCCATATTAGTCTGAATGAATTCCATTACATTTACAATAAAAAAACACATCACAAATAAAACTGCGAAAATACACGCCTTATTGTTGATTGAATTCTTTGTAAATTTCTTATTTATATTTATGGATTTAATTAATGTAAATAATATGGTTCTTACAAAGATTGCCAGATAAATAATACTTAATATAGAAAAACCAAGTGCAATGTTGTTGATTTCGTTTGTTGTAATCTGATAACCAAATAGAAATATTGGTATGCTTACCGTTATATTTTCTAATCCTGGATTTATTTCATTAATTAATGCAAAAAATGCTAATGGGAATGAAATTAACATTAATAAAATAACTAATGTCGAAATTCCACCTACAAATAAATAAATATTATTTCTGTCTGACAAATTTAACGTCTATTTTTTATTATCTTGTTTTTCAAAATAAATACTTCCTTTATAACCACATTTCTTACAATGAAATTCTTCTGGTAATAACCAATTGGTAAAATGATCATTTACCCAATCTAATTCCGAAGTGCATTTTGGACATACTTTAGTTTTTGAATTTGGCGCTGTATATTTAATTTTGAGATTTTTTATTTTGTCAAACATGTGTATTATTGTACCTCTATTGAAGATTCATTAAATCCTAGATCTACTAGGTGAGATTTTAATACATCTCTATGATCTCCTTGAAGTATTACTAATTTTCCTTTTCCAGATCCGCCACACGCTAATATATTTTTTAATTTTTTGGTTATTTCTATTATATCTGTACTCTTTGATTCTAAACCCTCTATAATCGTTGTTGGCTTTTTGAATCTTCTCATTTCTAATCTTACAATAATTCTCGAATCATCTTTTTCAAGTTCTTGACAGACACATAAATCCGTCGGTAAACCACATTTATTACATACTTCCATGATTTGACACAACTTGATAATAATTACTCTTTATTTTAGATAATTGACATTTTAACAGTGTTAATTCTCTTCTCCGATTCCTCAGGTTACAAGAAGTCTTTACGTCATAGATAAGTATTGTTATTCAATATAAACGGCATAAAATTATATATATTGGTATATCTCCTTATTTTGAACACTTGAATATTAATCAAATCTCATATTTTGGCTATTTGCTAGTTATTTTTGGAATTATTCTCATTTTCTTACCTATGATTATCAGATATTTGCCTTTTATTGATTCTGAACAAATTCCTTGGTTTATACTTTATGTATATAAAAAGGGTAATTTTGTATTTGCTACTTCTCCATTTCTTATTATTATTGGTTTAGTTCTGTCTTATTTTTTTATATCTAAATAATTTTTTTAATTTACTATTTTTTTAACCTTATAAATTGACTTTACATGATACTTATTATGCTTGGATCTTACTTTCTATTTTCAGAATATAAGTTAATTGAAGGTTTGTTGTATCTTATCGGTTCTTTTATTGGATATCGAGTTTTTCGAATAGCGCGAGAAGGTTATAGGGATACACGTAGCCCTACTATGCTTAGACTTACTATCTCTTTTATTGCACTTACAATTGGATTCTTTCTGACTGCCTTTACCTACATCTTTCCTATATTTACACAACTCACTTTCAACTCCAATTTTCTATTTAATTTTCGTTTTGAATTATTAGGAATATCAATTGCATTAACTTCTTTGTTTTTTATAATTGCAGCATCATTTGAACTCTTGGGTTATTTTATTCTGGCATTGGGGCATGGTATTAAATCATATCAAAGATCTGCATTAGTTCCTGCTGCATTTGGCTTTTTAACTACCGTATCTGTTTTATCTATTTTGAAATCAATTTCTTTCGTTTTTCTTCTTTACGGGGCATTTGAAACCTTTTTATCATATTTAGAAGCAAAAAAACGTCCTATTTTGTATATGTTTCTTGGTTTTGCTATGTTGTCTATAGGTGAATTTATAAGGTGGTTAGCGTTATTTTACTCAGGTTTAACTCCGTTAATGATATCTTCTATTTTAGTCAAATTAATTGGATTCATAATGCTTTATACCCCAGTAAGTAAATATAACTCGTTAAAAGGAATTAATTAAAATGTCAACATATAGAACTCAAGTCAAAATAGTTGCAGATGTACTTTCATGCATTAGTGATGGTAATGCTGGAGAACAAGGACTTGGTATTACTCGTATTTTACAGAAAGCAAATCTGTCTTATTCTAGAGCTACAAATATTTTGAATCGTCTAATTAAGTTTGGTTTAGTAGAACAAATTAATATAGACAATAGTCAAAGATATGTTATTAGTCATAAAGGCATAGAATTTTTACAATCACATTCAGACTTTGCTGACTTTGCTGAAAGTTTCGGTATGAAGCTCTAGTTTTCTTTACATGAAACTAGGAGTACATGTATCAATTGCAGGTTCGATAGATCTTTCTATTGATAGAGCTAAATCTTTAGGTATAGATACTTTTCAAATATTTACAAGGAACCCAAGAGGTTGGAAGTTTACCGATCTTAAATCTAATGATGTTGATAATTTTCAAAATAAAATTCTAACTGAGAAAATCCAATCTGTTGTATGTCACATGCCTTATTTACCAAATTTATCTTCTCCGAAAGATTATGTTCATAAGCTATCAATTGAAACGTTAACTACTGAATTAAATCGATGTAATCAGTTAGGCATTAAATATGTTGTTACTCATATAGGAAGTCATTTAGGTTCAGGCGTGGAAGAAGGACTTAAACGAGTAATTGTTGCTTGTAATCAATCTCTTGCTAATTCCAAAGGGGATTCAATGATTATTCTAGAAAATACTGCAGGAACAAAAAATAGTGTAGGTTCGAAATTTGAAGAATTGAAACACATTTTTGACAACGTTGATGATAATACGCGTTTGGGTTTTTGTTTTGATACTTGTCATGCATTTGCCGCAGGATATGATCTGTCTACAAAAAATGCCGTTCACAATACTATTAGTGAATTAGATCATATTCTTGGTTTGAATAATCTAAAAGTAGTTCATCTTAATGATTCCAAAGGTGGTCTTGGCGAGCATTTGGACCGACATCATCATATTGGTCAAGGCTATATAGGAGAAAAAGGATTCCGGGAGATTTTAAAAAATCAATCAATTACCAATCTGCCTATGATCTTGGAAACTCCAATAGATGAAAATACTGGAGATTTAGATAATATTAAAAAAATACAAATTTTACATTCTCATTCATAAATTTTTTGATAAAAACAGCTTCGGCATTATGGTTATATATGGACTAAATCATTTTTTTAAATGGGGTAAAGTGGCCGCAACTTCGGAGTTCAAAATTGACGTTTTGATTTCGAACAAACCGGATATTAAAGATCCGGAAGGAGAAACAATTTTACAAGATTTGTTTTTACGAAATAATTTTGATGATATAACTTCTGTTAAGACTGCTAAAGTAATTCAATTAATTATTAAAGCAAAGAATATTGATGATGCTAAAAGTAGAGCATTGTCTATTTGTGATGAGTTAAGAATATATAATCCATTAGTAAGTGTTTGTAAAGTTCGGAGTTCGGAATGATTTGAAAGTTGCTATTATACAATTTCCAGGAACTAATTGTGATATAGATACCTATCGTGTTTTTACTAATGAACTTGTTATTGATACTTCTTTAATTTGGCATGAAAAAGATGTGGATCTACAAGAATATGATGCTGTTATACTTCCAGGTGGTTTTTCTTATGGAGATCATCTTCGCGCAGGTATTATTGCAGCACATAGCCCTATTGCAAAACAATTGAAAAAACTTTCTCTTAGAGGAAAACCAATTATTGGAATATGTAACGGTTTTCAAATTTTGGTAGAATTGGGTTTACTTCCTGGTGCTTTGTTACGTAATTCTAATTTAAGATTTGTTTGTAAATGGACTGTGCTAAAAGTTGAAAATACTAATTTGTTTACAAATTGTTTTGAATCTAATTCATTAATTCGTATGCCTGTTGCACATAATGAAGGTAGATATTATGTTACTGATGAGACATTACAAGATTTAGAAAGAAATAAACAAATTATTTTACGTTATGTTGATTCTTCAGGAGAAGTGTCAATTAATAGTAATCCAAATGGTTCAGTTTCCAACATTGCAGCAGTTTCAAATACTGAAGGTAATGTTCTTGGAATGATGCCTCATCCAGAACGGGCGTCAGAAAATATTCTTAGTCCATATTCTACGAACGACGGTTTAGGTATTTTTAGATCAATGGCTCTTTCTTTGGAGGTAATGCTTCAAAAATGAGTAAACTTGAATCCATTAATCTTTCTCTTACCTCTTCTGAACTAGAATATATTGAAAAATCCCTTCAACGTAAAGCAAATCTTGTTGAATTGACAATGATTGATGCACAATGGTCGGAACATTGTAGTTATAAATCCTCTAAATCATTACTTAAACTTCTTCCAACTAAAGGAAAGAGAGTGTTACTTGGACCTGGTTATGAGGCTGGAGTCTTAGACGTTGATAATGGACAAATTCTTACTATGCATATAGAAAGCCATAATCATCCTTCTGCAATTGATCCCTATGGAGGTGCAGCAACTGGTGTTGGTGGGGTACTTCGTGATATTCTATCAATTGGAACTAGACCTTTGGCCATTCTTGATTCTTTACGCTTTGGTAATCTTGACAGTACTAATAGTAAATGGCTACTTCGAAATGTAGTTCGCGGTATTGCTGATTATGGAAATTGTGTTGGAATTCCTACTATCGGTGGTGAATTGTCATTTGATTCTTGTTTTGAAACTAATTGTTTAGTTGACGTTGTTTGTATTGGCGTTGGAAAAAGAAAACAATTGATATATTCAGAAGCAAAAAATGTAGGCGATATTCTAATATTGTTAGGTGGAAGAACTGGTAGGGATGGAATTCATGGTTCATCATTTGCCTCAAAAGATTTAGAAGACGAACCTGAAGATCGTTCTGCAGTTCAAATTCCTGATCCACTCATGAAAAAATTAATTATCGAAGCAACACTTGACGCACTGTCCACTGGATATGTTTCTGGCCTTAAAGATCTTGGAGGTGGAGGTCTTGCGTGTTGTTTATCAGAAGTTAGTGATATGGGGAATACTGGTGTTGAAGTTGATCTTGGTAAAATCCACTTACGTGAATCTAATATGGAACCTTATGAGATCCTTATATCTGAATCACAAGAAAGAATGCTCTTTGTTGTAAATCCAAATAATTCTACAGAAATTTTAAAAGCTTTTGATAAATATAATCTTCCTTATTCAGTTATTGGTAAAGTAACTGATAGTAAGAATGTAGTTATTAAACAAAATAACAAAATCATTGTTGATTTACCCACATCTCTTATTGCAAATGCTCCTCTGATAAATTGGCCTAAAACTAAACCTGATCATTTAAATAATATTTCTCATTCGAAACCTGAATTACCATCAAATATTCAAGAAACTATATTGAAAGTTTTATCGTCTCCAAATCTTGCTAATAAATCTTGGATTTTTAGTCAATATGATCATGAAGTTGGCACAAATACCGTAATAAAACCCGGTGAATCTGGAGCTTCGGTAATGCGTATTTCTAACGAAAAATTTATTGCAATATCTGTTGATGGGAATCCTTCTCATTGTTATCTTGATCCTTATAATGGTGCCGCAGGTGTTGTAGCTGAAGCAATGAGGAATGTAATTTCTGTTGGGGCAGAACCAATTGCAATGCTTGATCATTTACAATTTGGCAATCCTGGTAATTCTGATGTGTTTTGGACATTCAATGAAACCATTAATGCTCTTTCAGATTTTTGTTATTATATTGATTTGCCTTGTGTTGGTGGGAAAGTAAGCTTCTATAATGAAGATGCAAAAACTCATGAAGCAATTAAACCAAGTCCTGTGATTTCTGTCGCTGGTTTGATTAAAGGTTCGCATAATATTAGAACACGAAAAATTTCTACATCACATCCTGTCATTGTTTTGGTTGGAACTACATTTGATGAATTAGGAGGTTCTGAATATTATTCAGTTATGAACAATAAGAACTCTGGTATTGTTCCTAAACTAAATTTTGAACTAGAAAAGAAAGCACAAAAACTAGTACGTGATGGAATTAAAGTTGGATTGTTTGGAGCAGTGACTGATTGTTCTAAAGGCGGTTTAGTTCATTCTTTGTTACAAATGTGTATGAGTGGTGATATTGGTGCTAGTGTTGATCTTTCTAAAATTCCAACGAATTGTAAACGCTGGGATGATATCTTGTTTTCCGAATCTCATTCTCGTTTTCTTGTAACTATTAAAGAAAAAAATCTTGTTAATTTATTGAATATTTCTAGAAATCATAATATTCCTGTCTCAATTATTGGTTATGTCGGAGGTAAAGATCTGGAACTTAAAAATAACGACGATGTACTTTTTTCAAGTGAAATTACTTACATTTCAGATTCTGTATATTCAAGTTTATCTAAATTAATGGATGATGCTGTTTGAGAGAAAAGTGTGGTCTTTTTGCGGCATTTTCTACATCAAAAACTGATGTTATTCCTCTTGTAACCATTGGTCTAAGAGGTCTGCAACATAGAGGTCAGGAAGCTTGGGGTATAGCTACTCCAACCATGAATCCTTTCAAACAAAACGGACTCGTTAGTGAAAATTTGGATCAATCGGCCCAAGTTCTTCAACAAATGAAAACTAATATTGCAATTGGACATGTACGGTATTCAACTGCAGGTGGTACATCTCTTTCTAATGCGCAGCCACTTTCTATCAATAAAAAATTCTGTCTAGCACATAACGGTACTGTTTGTGATCTTAATTCAGTAAATATTAAGCTCACCAACCAAAAACCTAGACGAATTAATGACACATCAATTGTTGGTAAAAGATTGTTATCTATACTTAAGGCAAATAAATTCGATTGGTTCTA
>Ga0310345_10000564_pt1 | contig 51020 bp, 43 predicted proteins | sample HC15DNA20500_MG_FD_204667 | JGI IMG/M metagenome (GOLD analysis project Ga0310345, IMG submission 204667) | Marine microbial communities from station ALOHA, North Pacific Subtropical Gyre - HC15-DNA-20-500_MG | ecosystem: Environmental > Aquatic > Marine > Oceanic | place: Pacific Ocean: North...
GCTTGTCCTTGACCCCTTCGGCCGAGTCGCTCAGGCATCAACAGCGACGGACGGCTGCGGAGAACAGGCGCGGCTTGTTCTCTGGTGAGTTCAGAAGCGGCCTTCCGCGGGCGAAGCCCGCGCGCGCGGCACGCGCGCTTCGCCAAGCCCGCCCGCAGGGCGCCTGCGTCCTCCCTTCACCCCCCCATCAGGTCCAGCGCCCCGCGCAGGGCCGAGGCCGCCGCCATTGCGGCCAGCACGCCCAGCGCCACGCGGCGGTAGCCTGCGTCGGAGGTTCGGGCGAAGAGGCGGGCCCCGGCCGAGGTCGAGAGGATCAGCACCGGCAGGGCGCAGAGGCCGAGGATCAGGACCTCCAGGTCCAGCACCCCGTTCCAGACCAGCATCGGGGCGGCGATGACGGAGGTGGCGAAGAAGAACACCATCAGGCTCGCCCGCATCACCGCCGGCGGCCGGCCGCCGCGCATGAACCACACGATCGCCGGGGGGCCCGCCATGGCGGCGAGGCCGCCGAAGAGGCCGGAGAGGACGCCGGTCGGCAGCGCGCCGCGGGCGGAGGGGGCCTCGCCCCCGGGGGCAGGGACGGGCGCGGGCACGGGCGCGCGGCCGGGGCGGAGCAGCATCGCGAGGCCCATTCCGACGAGGGCGGCGATGGCGAGGCGCATGGCGGCGGGGTTCAGCCAGGCCAGCAGGGCGACGCCGACGGGGGTTCCGACGACGGCGCCGGCGGAGAGGCGGGCGACGGCCGGCCACTCGACCAGCCGGCCCACCTGGACCACGTCGCGGACGCCGACCAGCGCCTGCATGCAGATCACCAGCGCCACCGCCTGCGCGGGGACCAGGAACATCGACAAGAGCGGCACCGCCGCCAGCGCGAAGCCGAAGCCGGTGAGACCGCGCAGCACCCCCGCGACGGCCACCGAGAGGCAGGCGAGGACCAGGGTCCCCGCCTGCGGCGCCTGGGCGAGGAGCGGGGAGAGGGCCTCCACCCCCTTACATGCCCGCCAGGACGATGGTCTTGTTGCGGGTGAAATGCGCGAGCATCGCCTCCAGCGAGGCCTCCTTGCCGAGGCCCGAGCGCCCGAACCCGCCGTAGGAGAGGTTGGGCTGGATGGTGAGGTTCTGGTTCACCTGCACATAGCCCGCGTTCACCCGGCGCGAGGCGTCGAGCGCCGTGCCGAGGTCCCGGGTCCAGATGGTGGCGGCGAGGCCGTAGCGGGTGGCGTTGGCGGCCTCGATCACCGCCTCGTAATCGTCCCAGGCCTGGATCACGCAGACCGGGCCGAAGATCTCCTCCTGCACGCAAGGGCTGTCCTCGGGCAGGCCCAGGAGCAGGGTGGGCTGCATGAAGAGGTCGGGGGCGACGCCCGCCTCGGGCAGCTTGCCGATCTTCAGGACCGTGGCGCCGGGGGTGGCCTCGGCGATGCCGACGTAGCGGTCGACGGTGGCTTTCTGCGTGGCGGAGACGATGGTTCCGACGTCGGTCGCCTCGTCGAGGGGATCGCCGATCACCAGCCCCTCCAGCTTCGCCGAGAGCGCGGCGAGGAAGGCGTCGTAGAGCGAGCGGTGCACGTAGATGCGCGAGGCGGCGGTGCAGCTCTGGCCCTGGCGGGTGAAGCGCATGCCGGCGACGGCGCCGGCGACGGTCTTCTCCAGGTCCGCGTCGGCGCAGACGATCATCGGGGACTTGCCGCCGAGCTCCAGCGACACCGGGATGATGCGGTCGGCGCCGGCGCCGTAGACGGTTTCGCCGACTTCCTCGGAGCCGGTGAAGGTGATTTTTGCAACTTTGGGGTGGTTGGTCAGGGGGGCGCCGCACTCGAGGCCGTCGCCGACGACGACGTTGACCACGCCGTTCGGCAGAACCTGGTCGAGGATCGCGGCGGCGGCCAGCGTGGCGAAGGGGGCTTCTTCGGCCGCCTTCACCACCACCGTGTTGCCGGCCACGAGGGCGGGGGCGATCTTCAGCATCATCAGGACGAGGGGCACGTTCCAGGGCAGGATCGCGGCGACGACGCCCAGCGGCTCCAGCGTGGTGACGGAGAGGGTCTTCGGGTCGAAGGGGATCGTCTCGCCCTTCAGCTCGGAGCCGAGGCCGCCGTAGAACTCCAGCAGGTCGGCGGCCACCGCCAGCTCGCCCCGGCATTCGGTGCGCAGGGCCTTGCCGGTCTCGCGGGCCAGCAGGCGGGCGATGGGCTCGGCCTGGACGGCGAGGCGGCGGCCGGCCTCGGCCACCAGCTTGCCGCGGGCGCGGGCGGGCATGGCGGCCCAGGCGGGCTGGGCGGCGGCGGCGGCCTCCACCGCGGCGTCGACCTCCTGCGGGCCGGAGGCGGCGGCGAGGCCCAGCGGCGTCATGTGGGCGGGCTCGGTCACCTCCATCCCCGCGGGGGCCTCGACGAGGGCGCCTGCGATCAGGTTGCACCGCTCCAGCGTCGAGAGCCAGGCGAGGGCGGCGGCGTCGGGGGCCTGGGCGAGCTCTTCGGGGGCGGCGTCGAGGGGGGAGAAGGGCTTGTTCATCGGGGGAGGTCCGTCTGGGAGCGCAGGGGGCGGGCGCGCGCGCGGAGAGAGCGCGGTCGCGAGGCGCGGCCGCGGGGCGGGATCCCGGCCCCCGTCAGGGGGCCGGGTCGGCGATGGAGGGAAAAGCCGCGCTCAGAGGGTCGCGGCGACCTCGGCGATGGCCGCGTCGATGGCGTCGGCGATCGCGTCGATGTCGGCCGCGGTGGCGATCAGCGCGGGCGAGAGGCAGAGCGTGTTGTTCAGACCCGGCAGCGAGCGGTTGGTCATCCCGATCATCACACCGCGGGCGCCGACGGCGGCGACGACCTTCGCCACGATCTTCTCGTCCAGCGGCTCCTTGGTCTCGCGGTCGGCGACGAGCTCGACGCCCTGGAAGAGGCCCATGCCGCGGACGTCGCCGACGATGGCGTGCCTGGCCTTGATCCCCTCGAGCCGGGCCATCAGCTGGGCGCCGCGCTCCTTGGTGTTCTGGAGGAGGTTCTCCTCCTCGAGGATCTTCATGTTCTCGAGCGCCGCGGCGGGGCCCGCGGTGCAGCCGCCGAAGGTGGAGATGTCGCGGAAGTAGTTCAGCGGATCCGAGGCGTCGTCCTTGAACATGTCGAAGACGCGCTCGGTGGTCACCGTGCAGGAGATCGCCGCGTAGCCGGAGGCGACGCCCTTCGCCATGGTCACGATGTCGGGCTTCACGCCGAAGTTCTGGTAGCCGAACCACTCGCCGGTGCGGCCCATGCCGCAGACGACCTCGTCGATGTGGAGCAGGATGTCGTACTTGGTGCAGATCTCCTGCACCCGCTCCCAGTAGCCCGCGGGGGGGACGATGACGCCGCCGCCGGCGGTGATCGGCTCCAGCACCAGGCCGCCGACGGTGTCGGGGCCCTCGCGCAGGATCACCTCCTCGATGGCGTCGGCGGCGCGCTGGCCGTAGTTCTCGACGTCCCACTGGGCGCGGTATTCGAGGCAGTGGGGGACCTGCACGAAGCCCTCGGGGAAGGGGCCGTACTGCATGGCGCGCTCGGGCTGGCCGCCGGAGGCGAGCGCGGCGATGGTGGTGCCGTGGTAGTCGCGCTCGCGGAACAGGATCTTGTACTTCTTGCCGCCGTACTTCTTGTGGGCGATCTGGCGGATCATCTTGTAGGCCTTCTCGTTGGCCTCGGATCCGGAGTTCGAGTAGTAGACGCGGGTCATGCCCGGCATCTTCTCGATCAGCTTCTGGGCGAAGAGCGCGCCGGGGATCGAGCCGGAGGCGCCGGCGAAGTAGTTCATCTTCACCAGCTGGTCGCGCACGGCGTCGGCGATCCGCTCGCGGCCGTAGCCGACGTTGACGGTCCACACGCCGCCGGAGACGGCGTCGATCATCTCGCGGCCGGTCGCGTCCCAGACGCGGATGCCCTTGCCCTCGACGATGATGCGGGGGTCGGCCGTCTCGAACATGGCGTGCTGCATCAGGTGATGCCAGACGTTGGCCTTGTCGGCGGCGATGACGTCGGAGAGGTCGTTGGGATTGGCGGCGACGTTCATATCGGAACTCCTTTCATCCCCGGACGGGCGGCGGATGCATTGGCGCCGGCTTAGCAGCGCCGGGGCGAGGGGGGATAGGTCCAGGCTGACGCGAGCCTAGGACCAGATGGCGTCATCCCTCCAGAGGGAAATGGCAGGCGACCTTGGCGCCGTCGAGCGGACGGAGCAGGGGTTTCTCGTCCTTGCAGCGGGGTTGCGCGCGGGGGCAGCGGGAGGCGAAGGCGCAGCCCTTGGGCAGGTTCATCGGCGAAGGCGGGTCCCCCTTCACCGCGCCCGCCCGCGAATACCCCGCCGACTTGCGCCGCGCGAGCGAGGGGGCCGCGTCCAGCAGCGCCGCCGTGTAGGGGTGGCGGGGCGTGGCGAAGAGGGTGGGGCGGTCGGCGTATTCCACGATCTCGCCGAGATACATCACCGCGATGTCGTCGCAGATGAACTGCACCACGCCGAGATCGTGGGAGATGAAGAGATACGACAGCCCGAACTGGTCCTGCAGCCGGCGCAGCAGGTTCAGCACCTGCGCCTGGATCGCCACGTCGAGCGCCGAGACCGGCTCGTCGCAGACGATCAGTTTTGGATTTGTCGCAAGCGCTCTCGCGATGGAGATCCGCTGCCGCTGGCCGCCGGAGAACTGGTGGGGGAAGAGGGCCATCTGGTCGGGGCGCAGGCCGACGAGGGAGAAGAGCTCGCGCACCCGGTCGGCGCGGTCCTTCTTCTCGCCCACGTCCATCAGGTCGAGCGGCTCGCGCACGATGGCGCCGACGCGGTCGCGGGGGTTGAGGGAGGAATAGGGGTCCTGGAAGATCACCTGCATATCGCGGCGCTGGCGGCGCAGCTCCTCGGGGCCCATCTTCAGGACGTCGCGGCCCTCGAACATCACGGCGCCGTCATGGGCCTCGGTCAGGCGGACGGCGGCCATGGCGGTGGTGGTCTTGCCCGAGCCGCTCTCGCCCACCACCCCCAGCGTGCGGCCGGCGTGGACCTTGAAGTTCACGCCGCGGACGGCGTGGAGGTAGTCGCGCTCGGCGAAGGGCGACTTCTTCGGCATCGGGAAGCGGACCGAGAGGCCGACGGCCTCCAGCAGGGGGCGCTCGGCGAGGGGCGCGGCGCCGGAGGGGCCGGCGGAGGGGTGTCCGTCGAAGCTCATGCGGCGATCTCCCGTTCGGCGGCGTGGCAGGCGACGGCGTGGCCCCCCAGGAACTCCTGGGCGGCCATGCCGTGGGGGGCGAGCGGCGGACGCTCGCGCCGGCAGCGGTCGTGGACCAAGGGGCAGCGGTCGGCGAAGGCGCAGCCGGCGCCGAGCAGGTGCAGGGGCGGGACCACCCCGGGGATCTCGGCGAGCGGCGGGAGGCGGTCGGTCGAGGCGGCCTCGCGGCCCAGCGCGGGGATGCAGCCGATCAGGCCGCTTGTGTAGGGGTGGCGCGGGTCGTCGAGGATGTCGTCGGCGCGGCCCTGCTCGATGACGCGGCCGGCGTACATGACGGCGACGCGGTCGGCCATCTCGGCGATGGCGCCCATGTCGTGGGTGATCATCACGATGGCGACGCCGAACTTCTCCTGGATGTCGCGCATCAGGTCGAAGATCTGGGCCTGCACGGTGACGTCGAGGGCGGTGGTCGGCTCGTCGGCGATCAGCACCTTCGGGCGGCAGGAGATCGCCATGGCGATCATCACCCGCTGGCGCATGCCGCCGGACATCTCGTGGGGATAGGAGGCGGCGCGGCGGCGCGGCTCGGGGATGCCGACGACGCGCAGGAGCTCGACCGCCTCCTCCCAGGCCTCCTTCTTCGAGACGTCCTGGTGGAGCATGATGGCCTCGGCGATCTGGTCCCCGGCGGTGAAGACCGGGTTCAGGGAGGTCATCGGCTCCTGGAAGATCATCGAGATGTCGCGGCCGCGGAGCTGGCGCATCCGCTTGGGGGAGGCGCGGGTGATGTCCTCGCCCTCGAAGAGGATTTGTCCGCCGGTGAGGTGGCCGGGCGGGTTGGGGATGAGGCCCATCATGGCGAGGGCCGTGATGGATTTCCCGCAGCCGGACTCGCCGACGATGCCGAGGGTTTCGCCGGGCATGACGTCCAGCGAAATGCCGGCGAGCGCGGTGACGCGGCCGTGGCGGGTGTCGAACTCGACCTTCAGGTCGCGGACGGAGAGGAGGGGGTCCATGTCGCTCACCTCGACCGGAGTTTCGGGTTGAAGGCGTCGTTCAGGCCGTCGCCGATCAGGGAGATGGCGAAGACGGTCAGGAAGATCGCGAGGCCGGGGATGGTGACGGGCCACCAGGCCTCGAGCAGATAGCCGCGGTTCTGGCCGATCATCAGGCCCCAGGACATGGTGTTGGGATCGCCGAGGCCGAGGAAGGAGAGGCCCGCCTCGAACAGGATCGCGACGCCGACGGTGAGGGTGGCCGAGACGATCAGCGGCGGCAGGGCGTTGGGCAGCACCACGCGGAAGATGATGCGGCTGTTGCGGGCGCCGATGGAGCGGGCGGCGGCGACGTATTCCAGCTCGCGGATGCGCAGGAATTCGGCCCGGGTCAGGCGGGCGGTCTGCGGCCAGCTCACCACGCCGATGGCGATGGCGATGGTGGCGAGCGAGGGGGAGAACAGCGTCACCAGCACCATGGCGAAGAGGAGCGCGGGGAGGACCTGGAAGAACTCCGTCACCCGCATCAGCAGGTCGTCGACCCAGCCGCCGAAATAGCCCGAGAGGGCGCCGACCAGGATGCCGATGCCCACCGTCAGCAGCGCCGCGGCGGCGCCGACGGCGAGCGTCGGCCAGCCCCCGGTCAGCAGGCCCGCGAGGATGTCGCGGCCGAGGTAGTCGGTCCCCAGCAGGGCGTACTCCGGCTCCTCGAAGGGCGGCGTCATCGGGGCCCAGACGATCTCGTAGGGGTCGGCGGTGACGAAGAACGTGCCGTAGAGGAGCGCCAGCAGGATCGCGGCCAGGATCGCGGTTCCGACCAGCGCCGGGCGGTTCTTGAGGAAGATGCCGAGGCTCTCGCGCCAGGGGCTGACGGCCTCGACCTTCGGGCCGGCGGCGGGCGCGGGGGCGGGGGCGGGGGCGGCGGTCTGAGGAGGGTTCGTGGCCACGTCGGTCACTTTCGGCTGCCTCCGGTGCGGATGCGGGGATCGGCCAGGCGATAGCCGAGGTCGGTCAGAAGGTTGGCGACGACGACCATCAGGGCGGCGAAGAAGAGGACGCCCAGCAGGGTCGGGTAGTCGCGGCGCAGCACGGAGTCGAAGGCCAGGCGCCCCATGCCGGGCCAGTTGAACACCGTCTCGACCAGCAGCGCGCCGGAGATCAGGTTGCCGAACTGGATGCCGGCGACGGTCATGATCGGCAGGACCGCGTTGCGCAGCGCATGCTTGAAGGTCACCTTGCGCTCGCTCAGCCCCTTGGCCCGCGCGGTGCGCACGTAGTCGGCGCCCAGCACGTCGATCATCGAGGCGCGCGAGAGCCGCGCGTACTGGGCGAGGAAGATGATCCCCAGCGTCAGCGCCGGCAGGAACAGGTGGTGGAGCACGTCGAGCGCATAGAGGATCGGGCCGCCCGAGAAGCGCGCGCTCTCCATCCCCTCGACCGGGAACAGGGGGAGCATGGAGGCGAAGAGGATGATCAGCATCAGCCCCGTCCAGAACACCGGCGCGGCGTAGCCGATGGTCGAGAAGACCGAGACGAAGGCCGACCACGCCCCCTGCGGCCGGCGGGCGGCGAGCACGCCCATGCCCACGCCCAGGATGATGGCGATCATCTGGGCGGCCACCACGAGGAGGATGGTGGGCACGATGCGGGCGCCGATCAGCTCGATCACCGGCTGGTTGAAGAAGTAGCTCTCGCCCAGGTCGCCGGTGACCACGCCGCCGAGGTAGAGGCCGAGCTGCACGATCAGCGGCTGGTCGAGCCCGTAGTCGGCGCGGATCTTGTCCATCATCTCCTGCGTGGCGCCGCCCATCTCGCCGGCGATGACCTCGGCCGGGTCGCCGGGGGCGGCGTGGATCAGCAGGAAGTTCAGGACGACCACGCCGAGCAGCAGGATCACGCCGTAGCCGAGGCGCCTGAGAATGTAGCCGGATGCGCCCATCTGGGGGGTCCTCCGCGGGGGTCTGGCGGGGCGGCGGGGGCGGGCCCGCGCCGGGTCGCTGGATCGCGTCGTCGCCCTCGGGCCGGACGCGCGGATCGGGCGCGCCGCCCCCCGGGGGGAGCGGCGCGGAGGGCGGGCCTCAGCGGGCCTCGGTCCAGTAGACCTCGTCCATCGACTGCATCGGGCCCCAGATCGAGACCGGCACGTTGCCCAGCCGCGCGTCGTAGGCGGTGTGATAGGGCAGCGTGTTGATCCAGTAGACGGGCAGATCCTCGCCCACGATCATCTGGAACTCGTCGTAGAGGGCCTTGCGCTTGGCCTCGTCGAGCTCGACGGCGGCCTGGGCCAGCAGCTCGTCCACCTTGGGGTTGGAATACCCTTGGGTGTTCGACCAGATCACCGGGCGGATGTTGTCGGTCAGGTAGGTGCGGTGCACGCCGATCACCGGGTCGCCCCAGTTGAAGACCGAGTCCATGGTCATCTCGAAGTCGCCCGCGGCCACCCGCTGCGCCCAGGTGGGGAAGTCGGCGGAGGTGCGGACCTCGATGCCGATGCCGACCTTGCCCAGCGCCGAGCGCAGGTATTCGGCGACGTTGCGCTGCTGCTCGTCGTTGCCGGGGATGTAGTCGACGGTCAGCGCGAAGCGCTGGTCGCCGTTCATCGGGAAGCCGGCCTCGTCGAGCAGGGCGTTGGCCTTGTCGAGGTCGAAGTCATAGGCGGGGATGTCCGCGTTGAAGAACGGCGAGCTCTCCACGATCGGGCTGCGCTGCGGGGCGGAGACGCCGCGCATCAGGGCCTTGGTGATGAAGTTGCGGTCGATGGCGTAGCCGATGGCCTGGCGCACCGCCTTCTCGGCCAGCGGGCCCTGGCGGGTGTTGAAGGCGAGCCAGTTGATCGGGCCGACGGCGGCGTAGCCCTGGTCGGTGACCTCGATCCCGTCGGCGTCGGTCAGGCGCGAGATGCCCTGCGAGGTGGTCAGGAACGGGAAGATGTCGGCGTCGCCCGCCTCCATCGAGAGCAGCGCCGCGGAGGTGTCGCGCACCAGGCGGATGATGATCCGGTCGAGGTAGGGGCGGCCGTCGATGAAGAAGTCCTCGTTCTTCACCAGCGTGATCTGCTCGCCCGGCGCGAAGCTCTCGAGCTTGAAGGGGCCGGAGCCGACGGGCGCGGCGTTCGCGGGATGCGAGGCGACGTCCTGGCCGTCGCCGTAGACATGCTCGGGAATGATCGGACAAAGCGCGCCCGAGAGGGCCAGGATCAGCGCCGGATGGGGCTGGGAGAGCCGGATGACCGCGGTCAGGTCGTCGGGGGTCTCGATGCTCTCGACCGGGGCGAACATGGTCTTGAAGGGGTGGTTGGCCTTGATCGTCTCGATCGAGAAGGCGACGTCGGCCGAGGTGATCGGCTCGCCGTCGTGGAAGGTGGCGCCCTCGACCAGCTTCAGGGTCAGGGAGAGGCCGTCCTCGGCCCATTCCCAGGACTGGGCGAGGTAGGGCTGGGGCTGCCAGTTCTCGTCCATGCGCAGCGGCGAGGCGAAGATCTGGGTGCCCGGCACGGCGGTGGCGATGCCCGACTGCACCGCGGGGTTCAGGTGCCGGGGCGTCTGGGTGGAGATCATCACCAGGTCGCCGCCCGGCGTCTGGGCGGCGGCGGGCTGCAGGCCCATCGCGAGGGCGAGGGACGCCGCGGTTGCGATCAGGGTCCGGCGCGTGATGCTCATGTTCTGGCCTCGTGTCGGGTTGTGCCTAATGCGCAGTCAGCCCGTCCGCCCGGCGGAACGCAAACCCCAAACCGCCTGCCCAAGCGACTGGCGCCAAGAGTTCTCGGAATCTGGTCCTAAGGTCCGGACCTGACCCCGGCGAGGGTGTAGAGAGGGGCCGCGCGCGCGCCGCCGGCCCGGCCCGCCCCGCGTCCCCCGAGGAGCCCCCGAGGACCCATGCCCGAGACCCCCACGTCCGAAACCGTCGTCTACCGCGCCCGCAAGATCGTCACCATGGACCCCAACCGTCCGGAGGCGACTCATGTCGCGGTCCGCGAGGGGCGGATCCTCGCCGTCGGCGGCCCCGACTGCGCCGCCCCCTGGGGCGGCGGCCGGCTGGACGAGCGTTTCGGCGACGCGGTGCTGCTGCCGGGCTTCGTCGAGGGGCACGGCCACATGATGACCGGCGCCATGTGGCGCTACGTCTATGCCGGCGACCAGGACCGGGTGGACCCCGACGGGAACCTGCACAAGGGCATGCCCTCGGCCGAGGCGGTCGTCGCCCGCCTGAAGAAGGCCGCGGCCGACATCCCGCAGGGCGAGCCCATCGTCGCCTGGGGCTTCGATCCGATCTTCCTGGGCGGGGAGCGGCTGAACCGCCGCCACCTCGACGAGGTCTCGACGGACCGGCCGGTGGCGGTGGTGCATTCCAACTTCCACCTGCTGACGGTGAACTCCAAGGCGCTGGAGATGGCGGGCTACTCCCGCGACACCAACGTCGAGGGCGTGGCGCGGTTCGCGAACGGCGAGCCCAACGGCGAGCTGCAGGAGATGGCCGCCATGTTCCCGATCCTGCGCCGCTGCAGGATCGACTTCCGCGAGCTGAGCCGCCGCGAGCCCGCCGTGCGGGCCTACGCGAAGTCCGCCATGCGCTGCGGGGTGACCACGGCCACGGATCTGGCGGCGATGCTGGAGGACGAGGACGTCGACGGGCTGCTGCGGATCACCGCCTCCGACGATTTCTCGCTGCGCATCGTCCCCACGCTGGTGTTCCGCGACATGGCCCCCACCGACTTCGTCGCGCGCGCGCAGGCCCTCGGGAAGCGGTCTTCCGAGATGCTGCGGCTGGGCTCGGTGAAGATCGTGACCGACGGGTCGATCCAGGGTTTCACGGCGCGGCTGAAGTGGCCGGGGCACCTGGGCGGGCAGCCCAACGGGATCTGGAACGTGCCGCCCGCGCAGCTCTTCGAGGTGATCGAGGCGCTGAACGCGGCGCGGGTGCAGATGCACATCCACACCAACGGGGACGAGGCCTCGGAGGTGACGCTGGACGCGCTGGAGGCGGCGCTGTGCAAATCGCCCTGGCCGAACCACCGCCACACCCTGCAGCACGTGCAGATGGCGGGCGAGGACCAGTTCGCCCGCATGGCGGCGATGGGGGTCTGCGCGAACCTCTTCGCCAACCACATGTGGTATTTCGGGGACGCGCATTACGAGATGTCCATCGGGCCGGATCGCGCCCGGCGGATGGACGCCTGCCGCTCGGCGCTGGACCATGGGGTGACGCTCGCGATCCACTCGGACACGCCGGTGACGCCGATGGGGCCGCTGACGGTGGCCTGGTGCGCGGTGAACCGGATCACGCCCAAGGGCCGCGTGCTGGGCGAGGCGCAGCGGATCACGGTGGCCGAGGCGCTGCACGCGATCACCCTGGGGCCTGCGAAGACGCTGAAGATGGACGCCGAGATCGGCTCCATCGAGACCGGCAAGAAGGCCGATTTCGCGGTGCTGGCCGACGATCCGCTCTCGGTCGCGCCCTATGAGCTGCGCAACATCGAGGTGCTGGGCACGGTCTCCGGCGGCCGGGTGTTCATGGCATGAGCGCAGACGCTGCAAACCGGGGGGGCGGGCCCGCCCCCCTGCCGGTTACCGTCATCTCGGGCTATCTCGGCGCGGGCAAGACCACGCTGGTCAACCGGCTGCTGACCGAGGCGCACGGGCGGCGGATCACCGTGCTGGTCAACGACTTCGGCGAGATCCCGCTGGACGAGAGCCTGATCGTCAACCGCGACGGCGACACGCTGAGCCTCGCCAACGGCTGCATGTGCTGCTCGATCGGGGGGGACCTGTTCGACGCGCTCGACCGGATCCTGGAGGCGCGGCCGCGGGCCGAGCATCTGGTGATCGAGACCTCGGGCGTCGCCGACCCCGCCAAGGTCGCCCAGATCGCGATGGCCGAGCCGGAGATGGCGCTGGCCCTGACCGCGACGCTGGTGGATGCCGCCAACTTCGAGGCGGGGCTGGCCGATCCGCTGCTCGCCGACACGCTGGTGCGCCAGGTGCGGGCGGCGGGGCTGGTGGTGATCTCCAAGGCCGATCACGCCGGGGCGGAGGCGACGGCGGCGCTGGCGGAGCGGCTCGGCGCCATGGCCCCCGCCACGCCCCGCGTCGAGGCCGCCTTCGGGGCGCTGCCCATCGAGATGCTGCTGGACCCGGCCGAGGCCCCCGCCCCGGCCGATCACGTCTGCGGGCCGGACTGCGGCCACGACCCTGCGCACGATCACGGCTCCCATTACCGCAGCTGGTCCTGGAGCGGGCCGGAGGCGCTGGACGCGGCGGCGGCCGAGGCCCTGGTGGCGGCGGAGGACCTGGGCCTCTACCGCCTGAAGGGGGTGGCGCGGACGCCGGCGGGCTGGGTGGAGTTCCACCGCGCCGGGCGGCAGTCGTCGGTCCGCCCGGCGGAGGCGCCGGCGGACGGGCTGTCGCGCGCGGTGGCCATCGGCTTCGCGGCGCGCTTCGACGCGGACGCTCTGGAAGCGCGCTGGCGGGCTCTGCTAGTCTGAGCGCCGCCCGGCCCGCGACGCGCGGACCGGCCCGGCCGGTCGCGGCGCCCGCCGCCGCCCACGACGACGCGTCACGCTTGCGCCCGGCCCGTCTGGGCGGCATCCGCCGCCCCGGGAGGCCGCATGCGCGATACGTTGATCCATGTCGAACGGGCGGAGGGCGTCTCCCTCCAGGCCCAGATCCGGGAGCGGCTGGTCTCGGCGATCCTCGCCGGCCAGTTCCGCGCAGGCGCGGCCATGCCCTCGACCCGGGCGATGGCGCAGCGGCTGGGCGTGTCGCGCAACACGGTGATGCTGGCCTACCAGGCGATGGCCGACGACGGCTGGCTGACGGCGCGGGAGCGCTCGGGCTTCTACGTCGCCGAGACCCCGCCCGAGAGCGCGCCGGAGACGCCCGCCTCCGCGCCCGAGGGGCGGCGCCCCGACTGGGCCGCGCGGTTCCGCATCGCCCCCACCGCGCAGCGCAACATCGTCAAGCCGGCGGACTGGCGGAAGTATCCCTATCCGTTCCTCTATGGGCAGCTCGACGCGGACCTGTTCCCGCTGGCCGCCTGGCGCGACTGCATGCGCCAGTCGATGGCCCGCAAGAGCTTCGACGCCTGGACCGACGACCGCTTCGCCGAGGACGACCCGATGCTGGTCGAGCAGATCCGCCAGCGGCTGCTGCCGCGGCGCGGGATCACCGCGCGGGCGGACGAGGTGCTGGTGACGCTCGGCGCGCAGAACGCGCTCTATCTCATCGCCCAGCTGCTGGTGGGGCGGGAGACGCCGGTCGCCATCGAGAACCCCGGCTATGCGGATGCGCGCAACATCCTCGGCCTCGCCTCCGACCGGGTGACGCCGGTGCCGGTGGATGCGGAAGGGCTGGTGGTGGAGCGCCTGCCCTCGGGGCCGTCGCTGGCCTTCGTCACGCCCTCGCACCAGTCGCCGACATCGGTGACCATGAGCCTCGCGCGGCGCCACGCGCTGCTGGACTGGGCCGAGGCGCAGGACGGGCTGGTGGTGGAGGACGACTACGAGTTCGAGTTCAACTACCGCGGCCAGCCGACCCCGGCGCTGAAGTCGATGGACCGGTCCGACCGGGTGATCTACGTCGGCTCGCTGTCGAAATCGCTGATGCCGGGCCTGCGCATGGGCTTCATCGTCGGCCCCGCCGCCTTCGTGGCCGAGGCGCGCGCCCTGCGACGGCTGATGCTGCGCCACCCGCCGGGCAACAACCAGCGCGCGGTGGCGCTGTTCCTGGCGCTGGGGGCCCATGACGCGCTGATCGGGCGCCTGCACCGCAACTTCGCCGGGCGGTGGGAGGCGATGCACGGGGCGCTGGACGCGCATCTCCCCGGCTGGTCGCAGGGCGCGGTCTTCGGCGGCACCTGCTTCTGGTGCCGCGGGCCGGAGGGGATGGACGCCGGCGCCCTCGCCGCCGAGGCCCGGGCCGAGGGCGTGCTGATCGAGCCAGGCGACGTGCTCTTCGCCGACCCCGGCCCCGACGGCGAGGCCCGCCCGCGCAACTTCTTCCGCATGGCCTTCTCCTCCATCGCCGAGGAGCGGATCCCCGAGGGCGTCGCCCGCCTCGCCGCCGCCGCCCGCCGCATCGGGGCGCTGTAGCGCCCTGCCCCCCTCGGCCGGTCCTGCGCCCGGCCCGCCCCCGGGCGCCCCGGGCCTGACCCGGGGCCTCCGCCCCCCGCCCCCGACTGGCCGGCGATGCGCCGCACGCCGCGCCCGGCCCCGGCCGCCCGCAGGGGGCCCCGGGCCCGGGGCGCGCCCCCTCGGCCCGGGTCGGCACGAAACCCGCATGGCGTCCGATGTCGCCAGTTAGGAGCCCCCAGATGACCGCCCTGCCCGCCATCGACCCCGACCGCCTGTGGTCCCGCCTGATGGACTTCGCCCGCATCGGGGCCACGCCCGAGGGCGGGGTCCGGCGGCTGGCCTTCGATCCGGCCGAGATCGCCGCCCACCGCCATCTCGCCGACCTGGCGCTGGCCCGCGGCTTCGCCCTGTCGCTGGACCCCGCCGGCAACCTGTTCATCCGGCGCGAGGGCGCGGATCCCGACGCGGCCCCCGTGGTCTCGGGCTCGCATCTCGACAGCCAGCCCTCGGGCGGGCGCTTCGACGGCGTCTTCGGCGTGCTCGCGGCCTTCGAGGCGCTGGAGACGGCGCAGGACGCGGCCCTGGTCCTGCGCCGGCCGCTGGAGGTCGTGGTCTGGGCCAACGAGGAGGGCTCGCGCTTCCGCCCCGGCTGCCTCGGCTCCGCCGTCCATGCGGGGGAGACGCCGCTGGAGGCGGCGCTGGCGGTGGTGGGGGACGACGGCGCGCTCTACGGCGAGGGGGTGGCGGCGCTGGCCGCGGCCCTGCCCGAGGCCGCGCCCGCCCCCCTCGGCCGCGCCTTCGCCGCCCTGCTGGAGGCGCATATCGAGCAGGGCCCGCTGCTCGAGGCGGGCGGAGAGCTGATCGGCGTGGTCGACCGGGTGCAGGGCCACCGGCGGCTGGACATCTCGGTGATCGGGCGGGAGGACCACTCCGGCGGCGCGCCGCTTTCCCTGCGCAAGGACGCCTTCGTGGACGCGATCGAGGTCTGCCGGGGGCTCGCCGAGCTCTGCCGGGACGAGACCGACGTGCTGCGCTTCACCTTCGGGCGGTTCGAGGTCAGCCCCAACGCCGTCTCGGTGGTGCCGGGGCGGGTGGACATGGTGCTGGACCTGCGCCACCCCAGCCAGGCGGAGCTGATCCGCCTGGGCGACCTGGTGCATGCGCGGGCGCAGGGGCTGGCGGCCCGCTGCGAGGTGACGGTGACCGACAGCTCCTGGCACGCGCCGGTGGCCTTCACCCCCGGGATCCGCGAGCGCTTCGCCCGCGCCGCCGAGCGTCGCGGGTTCCCGTCGCGCGAGATCTATTCCGGCGGCGGCCACGATGCGCGCTGGTTCCCCGACCGCTGCCCGACCGGCATGGTCTTCATCCCCTGCGAGAAGGGCGTCAGCCACCACCCCTCCGAGAACGTCGAGCCCGCCCATGCCGCCGCCGGCGCCCAGGTGATCGCCGACGCGATGCTGGAGCTGGCGGGGCTCTGAACCCCGCCACGGAGCGCCCCCGGGCTCGCCCCGGGGTCTCCGACGCCTGCCGCGCAGAACGGCGCCGGGGCGTCGCGGCGCCTGCGGGTTCAGCATCGGCAGCGCCAACTCCAAACTTGGAGTCGAATCCATTGACGGGGAGCCCCGCCTGCGGCGTCATGGGCCGAGGCCCGCGAGCGGCGCCCTGCAGGAGGTTTCCATGACGACTCTCGCCCCCGACCAGCACGACCGCGCGGTCCGCTTCATCGCCGCCAACCGCTTCCCCTTCCCCGACCAGCCGCACCCGAGCTGGCCGCTGCACTACCGCACCTGGGTGAACTCAGGCACGCATCCCCGCATCGCCATCGAGGTCGACGGCGCCCCCCACCACCCCGACATCGTCATCGTCGACGGCGACGGCCGCCTGCGCGAGATCGCCGAGGTGGAGACCGACCTCTCGCCTGCGATGATCCCCCGCTGGCGGGCCGCCTCCCTCGCCGCCGACGACACCACCGAGACCGGCGACCGCCACCTGCTGATCTACGTGCCCCAGGGCCGCGAGGCGGAGGCGCAGGCGATGCTGGAGGGGGCCGGCATCAGCTACCACGCCCTGCGCGGCATCCGGGTGGAGGAGGACGGCACGGTCCATGTCCTGCCGCACCTGACGCTGGGCAACACCAAGGACCACCGCCCCGACAGCCCGCCCCCCGCCTCGCAGGACCCGGTGCGCGCGACCCTCGACGAGGACGCCCGCGAGGCGGTGATCCGCTTCCTGCTGGCCGAGCGCTTCCCCTTCCCCGGCGAGGGGACCGAGAAGTGGGGCCTCGACCTCTACTGCCTGACCAACACCCGCCTGCACGCCCGCCGCGCGATCCCGGGGCCCTCGGGCGAGTTCCACCCCTCGATCGTGGTGGTCGACGCCCAGGACCGCCCCTGCAAGATCGCGATGGTGGAGACCGAGGTCTCGCCCGCCAGGCTCCCCCTCTGGCGGGCCTGCTCCGAGGCTGCGGTCTACGAGGGCCACTACACCGACCCCGACACCGGCCGCCCCGCGAAGCATTTCCTGCTCTACGTCCCCCTCGGCCAGGAGGAGACCGCCCGCGCCCTGCTGATCGACGCCGGCATCTCCTGCGCCGGCGTCCGCGGCTACGAGGTGACCGAGGCGCTGCGGGTCCGCATGCCGGCGATCCTGCCGCCGGTGGTGAGGGGGTGAACGAAGGTCAATCGCGCGGGGTTGCAGCGATAGCCTCGACCACAGAAGATGCAGGATGGCAATCCAGTCACAAACCTTGTTTGAAGAGAAACGACTAGCAGGAGCGAGACATTGATCACCGGAGTTGGGGTTTTTCTCGGCTTGGTTGCAGGTGTGCTTGTTCAAGTCCTTGCCAATGAATGGCAGTCCTTCCGCCATCGTTCAAACGCCAAGGCCGTTCTCAAGTGTGAAATCGAGATGAATCTCAACGAGATCGCAGCATTTGAACAGCGTCAAAAACGTTTGCGCGAACGCGCCATATCTGGCCAGCTGGACGACAGCGACGGCTATGACATGAGTCAATTCAACTATACAGCCCTTGGACCCCTTATTCAAAGCGGCCACTTTCACAAAATGCTCGGGTCCGAGAGCGTAAAACGCTACTTCTCGGCAGCACGCTTCTTCTCGAACGAAACGGCCGCTCGCCTCACCCACCGCTTTCATGAGGAACACGCGGCGAAAACTTCGATAGATTTTTGCGATTGGGTTGAGAGAGGTGTCGCAGAGAACAAGTCGCACTTTCTTCACGTCGCCTCGAAACTCTGAGCGCGAGGCGCATCGCGGCCCTGAACGCTTTTCTTTCTGTGAGCCGCAGAGCCGCCCGCCCTACTCTCGCCCCGCCACCGAGCGGATGAAGTTGCGGGTGCGCTCTTCCTGCGGGGCGTCCATCAGGTCGCGGGCCGGGCCGGTCTCGACGACGCGGCCCTGGTCCATGAAGACGACGCGGTCGGCGACCTCGCGGGCGAAGCCGAGCTCGTGGGTGACCACGACCATCGTCATGCCGGCGCGGGCGAGGTCCTTCATCACCGAGAGGACCTCGCCGACCAGTTCGGGGTCCAGGGCGGAGGTGGGCTCGTCGAAGAGCATCACCTTGGGGTTCATCGCAAGCGCCCGCGCGATGGCGACGCGCTGCTGCTGGCCGCCGGAGAGGTCCTTGGGGTAGCTCGACGCCTTCTCGGCGAGGCCGACGCGGGCGAGGAGGCGGCGGCCGCGGTCCTCGGCCTGGCCGCGGGGCTCGCGGAGGACCTGGACCGGGCCCTCGGTGATGTTCTGAAGGGCGGTCATGTGGGGGAACAGGTTGAAACGCTGGAAGACCATGCCGGTCTTGCGGCGCTGACGGGCGATCTCGGCCTCGGGGAGAGGGTGGAGGCGGTCGGCCTCCAGCCGCCAGCCGAGGAGCTCTCCGTCGAGCCACAGGGCGCCCTCGTCGATGCGCTCGAGCTGGTTGAGGCAGCGAAGGAAGGTGGTCTTGCCGGAGCCCGAGGGGCCGATGATGCAGACCACCTCCCCCTCGGCCACGTCGATGGACACCTCCGTCAGGGCGCGGAAGTCGCCGAAGAGTTTTCCCACTTTGCGGCCGGAGACGATGGGCAGGCCGGGGGCGAGGGTCGCGTCGGGCTCCATGGCGGTCTCCATGCGGGTCATCGGTCGCGCACTCCCGAGGCGAAGCCGCGGCCGAAGCGGCGCTCCAGGCGGGCCTGGCCGAGGCTGAGGATCGTGACCACCACCAGATACCAGGCCGCGGCGACCATCAGCAGCTCGATCACGCGGGCGTTGACGTAGTAGATGTCCTGGCTGGTGCGCAGCACGTCGGCGAAGCCGATGATCGAGGCCAGCGAGGTCATCTTCACCAGGCCGATGAACTCGTTGCCGAGCGGCGGAATCACCACGCGCATCGCCTGGGGGAGGATGATGCGCTTGAGGCTCGCCCAGTAGCCCATGCCGATGGCCTGGGCGGCCTCGTACTGGCCGCGGTCGACGGAGAGGAGGCCCGCGCGCATCACCTCGGACGTGTAGGCGCCCTGGTTGAGGCCGAGGCCCAGGAGGGTCGCCATCGCGGGCGTGATCACGTCGACGGTGCGCGCCTCGAAGAGGCCGGGGATGCCGAGGCGGGGGAAGACGAGGGCCAGGTTGAACCAGATCAGCAGCTGGAGAATGACCGGCGTGCCGCGGAAGAACCACTGGTAGCCGATTGCGACCGAGCGCAGCACCGGGTTGGGGGAGCCGCGCATGACCGCCACCAGCACCCCGATGACGATGCCGATGATCATGCAGGCGATGGACATCCAGATGGTGTTGACCACGCCCATCAGGATCGAGGGCCAGAACAGGTACTCGCCGGTGACCTCCCAGGCGATCTGACCTTCGGCGAAGGCCTTGGCGAGCCAGGCGATCAGGGCGAGCATGATCGCCACCGCCGCGATGCGGCCCCAGCGTCGGGGCCGCACGATGGTCATGGCGGAGATGTCGATCTCCGGGACGGCCTCGCGCCGCGCCGGAGCGATGGCGGAGCCGGCCCCGGCCATCAGGGCTGCGGGCCCTGGTTGACGGTGAACGCGTCGAGCGACGACAGGCCCAGCTTCCACTTGGCGATCAGCTCGTCGTAGACGCCTTCCTCCTTCAGCTCGGTCAGGGCGGCGAGGAAGGCCTCGCGCAGCTGCACGTCCTCCTTGGAGAAGGCGATGCCCATCAGGGCCGAGGAGATCGGATCGCCCAGCGCCATGAACTCGTCGGGGTAGTCCTCGAGGATGGTGGGCACGGACTCGAGCCCCTGCACGGCGGCGACGGCGCGGCCGGTGCGCAGGTTGGTCAGCTGCTGGCCGCGGTCGGTGTCGACGATGACCTCGATCGGCTCCAGGCCCTTGTCGACGCAGGTCTTCTGGGAGAAGGCCTCGACCGTCTTGGGGTAGGACGTCCCGCGCGAGGTGGTGATGGTCTTGCCGCAGAGCTCCTCGTTCGAGGTCAGGCCGGCGGAGAGGGGCGCGTAGAACTGGGCGCCGGCGCGCAGGTAGTCGATGAAGTCGAAGATCTCGCGCCGGGCGGGGGTGTCGTAGAAGCCCGACCAGATGATGTCGACGCGGCCCGACTGCAGCGCCGGGGTCATCGCCTCGAAGGCGCCGTTGAGGTATTCGACCTCGAAGCCCAGCTTGTCGCCGACGGCCTTGAGCAGGTCGACGTCGAAGCCGATGAACTCGCCGGTGGCGGGGTCCAGCATCTCCATCGGCGCGTAGCCGGCGTTGAGCGCGGACTTCAGCACGCCGCTGCTGGCGATGCGCTCGGGAAGCTCCTGCGCGCCGGCGGCCGTGGCGCCGAGCAGGACGGCGACGGCCGCGGCCGCCTGGGTGATCCGTTTCATCATGACCTCCGTGTCGGTGCGCGGGCCCTTGTTTCCGGGTCTCCGTCGCGGGGGCCGGGCGGCTCTGCGCCGCCCGGGAGGGGCTCCAGCCTCAGCGGCTGGGGTGGACGATCTGGGGGACGGCGGCGTCGTAGAAGGGCAGCGTCTCCTCGGGCGGGGTCCATTCGTTGCGGGCGATCAGGCCCGCGACGTGCTCGGCGATCTCGGCGCAGGTGGCGAACCACACGTCGCCCTTGGCCTGCATGTGCTCGATCAGGCGCACCTGCTCCTCGGCGCGCGCGAGGCGGCCGGAGACGAACGGGTGCCAGACGGCGGTCCACAGGCCCCCATGCTCCCACGCGGCGTCGAAGTCGGCCTGGAAGACGGCGCGGGCGTCGGCCGGGGCGCGGGGCTGCATGGTCCAGCCGGAGACGGGGAGGTTGACGTACTGGTTCCAGTCGTCGGCCGTCGCCTCGTGGGGCAGCTCGATCACCGAGCGGCCGTCGGGGCGCTTGATGAGATACGGCACGTCGTAGCCGCCGAGCGAGGCGTCGTAGCGGATGCCATGCTCGACCATCAGGTCGAGCGTGTGCTCGGAGAAGGCGCCGGACGGGCAGCGGTAGCCGACGGGGGGTTTGCCGGTGGCCTTCTCGATGGCGCGGATGCCCGCGACCATGACCTTTTCCTCGTCCTCGCGGGAGAGCTGGTTGACCCGCTCGTGCAGCCAGCCGTGGTGGCCGATCTCGTGGCCGCCCTCGACCAGCAGCGCGACGGCGTCGGGGTATTGCTCGAGGCACCAGCCGGGGGTGAAGACGGTCTGGCGGATGCCGAAGTGGTTCCAGATCTTCGCGATCCGCGGGATCGCCACCGTCGCGCCGTAGCGCAGGGTCTGGGCCAGGGCCACGCGGCGGCGGACGTCGTCGGTGGGGTGGTAGAGGTGCAGCAGGCTCTCGGCGTCGAAGTCGTAGGCGAAGCACACCGCGCAGCGGGCGCCGTTCGGCCAGGGGGGCGGGTTGTCGATCAGGCTCAGCATCCGCGCGGGTCCTGGGACGGGCCGCGGAGGCCTGGATCGCGGAGGCGAGGGGCGCCTGGGATCATGCCGGGAGGTCTCCGGTTATGCTGCGATGCGAAAACGCTGCGGCCGGTCGTTTATAATGTCAACTCCATTTTTGGAGTTTCATCTATGTATGCCCTTTTCCCGCGGTCTGATATGCGTGAAAGGCAAGGGGATTATCGCGGGAGGCGAATCGGTGGCGTCAGGCGGCCTGAGGCGGAAACACAAGCGGCAGCGGCTGCAGCAGGTTCTGGACGCGGCCGAGGAGCTGTTCTTCCGCGACGGCTACGAGGCGACCCGGATCGAGGCGATCGCGGACAGCGCCTCGGTGGCGCCGGCGACGGTCTACAACTACTTCGCGACCAAGCCCAACCTGTTGATGGCGCTGGCCATTCGCCACGTCCGCACCGCCCTGCCCGAGCGGCGCGCCTATCTCGCGGACCTGCCCGAGGACCCGCTCGCCGCGATCCTGGGGTTCGAGCGGCTGCTGGCCGAGCAGGCGATGCGGCACCTGTCGCGGGAGTGCTGGCGGGTGATCCTCTCGGCCCAGCAGATGGAGCCGGGGGCGCGGCCGAGCCGCACGGGCGCGCGGCTGAACAACCTGATCCGCGGGCACTACATCCGCCTGCTGACCACCTACCGCGACCGCGGCGCGCTGCGGCGCGACATCGACGTGGGGCATCTCGCGGACCTGATCGTGGGCATCACCACCTGGGACTTCAGCCGCTTCGTCGCCACCGAGACCGGCGACATCGAGGACCTGCTGCGCATGGGCGTGCCCCATGTGCGCCTGATCCTCGAGGGGCTGATGACGCCGGAGGGCGCGCGCCTCCTCGCCGCCTCCACCGCCGAGGGCGACGCGCCGCGGGCGGTGGGCGTGGCGCCCGAGAGCGTTCCCGCCTGAGGCCGTCCCCGCGGCCAGGCCTGGGCGAAACCCGATTCGGCTCCAACTTTGGAGCAAACTCCATTTTCGTCTTGCCGCACTGCGGCGGGCGCGATTAGCATGGGCGCGACGGCCCTGCCCGGCTTCGCCCGGCGCGCCCTGGGCCCCCTCCCGTCCCGCCAGCCCCGAGGAGCCGCAGCCCGTGTCCGCGATCACCGAGAACGAGTGGCGTTACAACCAGACCATCAAGCGCTTCCCCTCCGAGCCGGAGCCCGCCCACGAGGCGCCCGACCAGCTGGAGCGCTGGTGGGGCCGCGCCTGGGGCTGCACCAACGACGTGGGCAAGCTGCGGGTGGTGCTGATGCACCGGCCGGGCGACGAGATCCTGCAGGTGGACACGTCCAAGAAGCTCGACTTCAACTCCTACGGCGACGAGCAGGCGGGCTGGTACTGGCGCGGCGACGTGCCCCCCGACCTGCCGGCGATGCAGGCCCAGCATGACGCCTATGTGGAGCTGCTGCGCTCCGAAGGCGTCGAGGTCGTGTTCATCGACCGCGCGGCGAAGGACCGGATGAAGACCTGCTACACTCGCGATTCCGTGGTGGGGATCGGCGGCGGCGCCATCGTCACCCGCCTCGGGCCCCGCATCCGGCGGGGCGAGGAGCTGCCGGCGACCCGCACGCTGGCCGCCATCGGCTGCCCGATCCTGCGCACGATCAACGGGACGGGCGTGTTCGAGGGCGGCAGCTTCGCCTGGCTGAACGCGAAGACGGCGGTGGTCGGCGTCTCCTCCCGCGTCAACGAGGAGGGGGCGAAGCAGGTGGGCGAGGTGCTGGCCGCGCAAGGGGTCGAACTGCTCCGCGTGCAGCTGACCGGCTACCGGCTGCATATCGACGGGCTGTTCGTGATGCTGACGCCGGATCTGGCGCTGTGCAACTCCGCCCTCCTGCCCTGGTGGTTCCTGGAGGAGCTGAAGGCGCGCGGGATCTCCATCATCGAGGTCTGCCCGGACGACGACGGCTCGATCATCAATTCTCTGGCCATCGCGCCGGGGCGGGTGGTGATGCCCGACGGCGTCTCGGCGCGCACCGAGCGCGAGCTGCGCCGGGCGGGGGTCGAGATCCTGCACCTGCCCTACGACCAGGTGATCCTCGGCGGCGGCGGGCTGCACTGCTCGACCGCCCCTCTGATCCGCGACGAGGTGTGAGCATGACCGAGTGGAGCGACGCCCAGGCCGAGGCGCTGGACTGGCTGAAGGCCAACCATGAGGCCCTCAGCCAGGACCACATGACCATCTGGAACTTCCACGAGCCGTCGTGGCGGGAATACAAATCCTCGGCCTGGTACATGGACCGGCTGGAGGCCGAGGGCTTCACGGTCGAGCGCGGCACCGGCGGCATGCCCACCGCCTTCCGCGCCACCTGGTCGAACGGCGAGGGGCCGGTGCTGGGCGGCTACGCCGAATACGACGCCGTGCCGGGGCAGAGCCAGGCGCCCGTGCCGCGCCGGCAGCCGCGCGAGGGGACCTCGAAGCACGCGGCGGGGCACACCGACCCGCACTCGGCGCTCGGCATCGGGGCCTTCGCGGGGTTCCTGGCGGCCAAGCGGGCGATGGAGGCCCACGGCATCGGCGGCACGCTGGTGTTCTTCGGGGAGCCGGCGGAGAAGCTCTGCGGCTCGAAGCCGATCCATGCGGCGAAGGGCTATTACGACGGGCTCGACGCCGCCTTCTCCTTCCACCCGCACAGCTTCCCGGCGCTGACCAACGGCTGCTTCTGGGAGACGACCTCCGCCCCTCTGTGGAGCCGGATGTACACGTTCGAGTGCGAGCACCCCGAGACCTGGCAGCAGGGCCACTCGGCCGGGGGCGTCACGCACATGCATGCCGCGGCGCGGGCGCCGGGGGCCATCGACGCGGTGTGCATGATGTACACCACCTCCAAGATGATGAAGGAGTCGATGCTCCCCCACACCGGCTCCTGGGCGATGAACGAGTTCATCCCGGTGGCCGGGCAGGCGACCTCGGACAACATCGCCCCCGCGTTCGGGCAGGTGCAGTTCACGCTCCGCGCGCCCTCGATCGACATGTGCAACGCGGCCTATGCCGTGCTCGACCGCAACGCCGAGCAGATCGCGGGCATGACCCATTGCACCTGGCGCGCCGACTGGGTGGCGCGCACCCGCGCCGGCCTGCCCAACAAGGCGATGGCCGAGATCACCTTCCGCAATTTCGAGAAGCTGGGGCCCCCGGTCTGGTCCAAGGAGGCCAAGGACTTCGCCCGCGCCCTGCAGAAGGAGCTGGGCGCCCCCGAGACCGAGGAGCCGCTGCTGGCGGGGATGGAGAAGCTGACGCCCCCCTGGGAGGCGGAGGAGAGCTTCCGCGCGCAGCTCCCCGCCTGGCAGCTGAATTACGCGGCCGACGACTACGTGGACTACACCTGGCACTGCCCGACGGTGCGCCTCTACGTGGCGCGGCCGACGATGGAGGCGCGGCCCGACGGCGCCCGCTGGCCGGAGTGGGTGCGCCACGCCATGGGGGGCGTGCCGGCCTGCATCGACCCGATGTGGTCGAAGGCGGCCGAGGTGATCTCGACCACGATCCTCGAGCTGATGACCGATGCGGACGCGCTCGCCCGCTGCACGGCGGAGTTCGAGGAGCGCACCGGCGGCGGCGTCGGCGGCTCGACATGGGTCGCTCCCCTGCTGCCCGCCGACTTCGAGCCGCCGATCCACTACCGCTGGCCCGAATACGTCGAGACGCCGCGGGGCCCGGAATGGACGCTGCCGTGAGGTCCACGCCCGCGAGCCCGGCGGAGGCCTCGGTCTCCGCCGTCGTGGACCGGCGCCGCTCGATCCGGGCGTTCCTGGATGCGCCGGTGGAGCGGGCCGTGATCGAGGACCTGGTGCGGCGGGCGGCGCGGGCGCCCTCGGGCTCCAACGTGCAGCCCTGGGCGGCGCGGATCGTGGACGGGGCGCAGATGGAGGCCCTGCGGGCGATGATGCGCGAGCTGCGCGCGGCGGAGCCCGCCGGCGAGGCCCTGGACCCGCCCTATCAGCCCCCCGCCGGCCCGCCCGCGGACTGGACCCGGCGGCGGGTGCGCAACGGCGAGATCCTCTATGGCGCGCTCGGCATCGACCGCGCCGACGCGCCCGCCCGGGCGGCCTGGAACGAGGAGAACTTCCAGGCCTTCGGCGCGCCGGCGGCGGTGTTCCTGCTGATGCCGCGGGAGGCGGTGGCGTGGCAGTGGCTCGACCTCGGCATCTACCTCCAGACGCTGCTGCTGCTGATCGAGGAGGCGGGCCTGGGCGCCTGCCCCCAGGCCGACTGGGCGATGCATGGCGAGGCGGTGGCGCGGTTTCTCGGCGTCGACCCCGCCCTGCGTCTGCCGGTGGGCGTGGCGCTCGGCCATCCCGACCGCGCCGCCCCGGTCAACCGGATCCGGACCGAGCGGGACGATCCGCTGGCCGACGATCCCTCCGCCTCGCCTCCCCCTCCCGGAGCCTTTCCATGCTGAATTCCGCGAACCTGCCCGCGAGCCTGCCCCAGCCTCCGGGCCCCGATCATGTGCCGAGCGAGGCGGAGCTGCGCGAGGATCTCGCCGCCGCCTACCGGCTGATCGCGCTCTTCGGGATGACGGACACGGTGTTCACCCACCTCTCGGTGCGGGTCCCGGGCGAGGGGCACCAGTTCCTGGTGAACCCCTACGGGCTGCTGTTCGAGGAGATCACCGCGAGCTCGCTGGTGCTGGTCGACGCCGACGGCGAGCCGAAGCAGGAGACCTCCTGGCCGGTGAACCCGGCGGGCTTCGTGATCCACTCCGCCATCCACCTCGAGGCGCCGAACGCCGCCTGCGTGATGCACACCCACACCCAGGCGGGGATGACGGTCTGCGCCCAGGCCGGCGGGCTCCTGATGCTCAACCAGATGTCGATGGAGTTCCACGGGCGCGTCGCGATCCACGAATACGAGGGCATCGCCGCCGACGACAACCTCTCGGAGCGGGAGCGGATCGTGCAGGATCTCGGCGACTGCACCTGCCTGCTGCTGCGCAACCACGGCCTGCTGACCGTGGGACGCACCGTGGCCGAGGCCTTCTACACGATGTATTACCTCGAGCAGGCCTGCCGCCTGCAGGTCGCCGCCCAGTCGACGGGGGCCGCGCTCTCGATCCCGCCGACCCAGGTGGTCGAGCGCACGGCGGCCCAGTTCACCCCGGGGCCGAACAAGGGCTGGCTGCCCTGGCAGGCCCTGCGCCGGAAGCTCGACCGCGAGCAGCCGGACTATCGCCACTGACCGGGCGGGGCCGATTGCGCGGCCCCCAGCCCCAACGATCCGAGGAACGCCCCGAATGACTTCCGCCACCGCCCCTGCGACGGGCGAGACTTCCAACGCCCTCACCGGCGGCGAGATCGCGGTCGAGAGCCTGGCCGCGAACGGCGTCGACACGCTGTTCGCCCTGCCCGGCGTGCAGCTCGACCACCTGATGAACGCGCTGCATGGCGCGACCGACCGGATCCGGGTGGTCCATCCCCGCCATGAGCAGGGCGCGGCCTACATGGCGCTGGGCTATGCGATGGCGAGCGGGCGGGTCGGCGCCTATGCGGTGGTGCCGGGGCCGGGGTTCCTGAACACGACCGCGGCGCTCTCGACCGCCTATGCGGTGCATGCGCCGGTGCTGGCGGTGATCGGGCAGATCGTCTCGAAGGCCATCGGCCTGGGCGGGGGGGAGCTGCATGAGCTGCCCGACCAGTCCGCGATCCTCGACGGGCTGACCCGCAGCCACGGCATCGCGAAGGAGGCTTCCGAGGTCGCCGGCGTGATGCAGGAGGCCTTCGCGGCCCTCGCCTCCGGCCACGCGCCGGCGGGGGTGGAGCTGCCGGCCGACGTGCTGCGCAAGCCCGCCGGGGGCGCCTCGGTCGAGGCCGCGGCCCGCTCGGTCCCCGCGCCGGATACGGTGGCGATGGACCAGGCCGCCGCGCTGCTGGCCGGGGCGAAGCGGCCGCTGATCTGGATCGGCTCGGGCGCGCTCGCCTGCGGCGAGGGGCTGGCGGCGGTCGCCCAGCGCATCGGCGCCCCGGTGGTGAGCCACCTGACCGGCGTCGGCGTGCTGCCCACCGACCACCCCTGGGCGGTCGGCACCTGGGAGGGGCGGGAGCTGTGGCGCGAGGCGGACGTGATCCTCGCCGTCGGCACCCGCCTGCACGATCCCCGCCGCCGCTGGGGGCTGGAGGAGGGCCAGGCGGTGATCCGGGTCGATCTCGACCCCGCCCAGTTCTCCCGCGGCGCCCCGCCCACCGTGGCGCTGGAGGCGGATGCGGCCGAGGTGGTCCCTGCGCTGGCGCAGGCGCTGGCGCAGGCCGAGGTCGCGGCCGACGTCGAGGCCCGGGCCGCGCGCACCGCCGACCTGAAGGCCCGCAAGGCCGCCCTCTTCGAGGAGCGTCTGGCCCCGCAGATGGCCTATCTGCGCGCGATCCGCGGCGCCCTGCCGATGGAGGCGGCGGTGGTCTGCGACTACACCCAGATCGGCTATGCGGCGACCGCGGCCCTGCCGATGGACCGGCCGCGGCGGCTGATCACCCCGGGCTACCAGGGCACGCTCGGCTTCGCCTATGCGACCGCGCTGGGGGTGAAGACCGCCCTGCCCGAGGCGCCGGTGGTGGCGCTCTGCGGCGACGGCGGGTTCCTGTTCACCGCCAACGAGATGGCGACGGCGGTGCAGCACGGGATCAATGCGGTGGCGGTGGTGTTCTCGGACGGCGCCTACGGCAACGTGCGCCGGATGCAGGACCAGATCCACGGCGGCAAGCTGATCGCGACCGAGCTGCGCAACCCCGACTTCGTGGCCTATGCGCAGAGCTTCGGCGCCGAGGCCCGCCGCGCCGAGAGCCCCGAGGCCCTCGCCGAGGCCCTGACCTGGGCGATCTCCCGCCCCGGCCCGACGCTGATCGAATGCCCGATGCCGGTGCTCCCGGACCCGTGGGAGCTGCTCGAACCCCGCTGAGGCCGCGCCCGCCGCAGGGTTTCGCCGCCTGACGGCGGCGACCCGCGCGAGCGCGCCTCCGGCGCGCTCGCGCAGCCTGACGGCCCGCCCCCGTTCCGCAATCTCCGCCCCCCGCCCGCCCCGGGCCTCCGGCGCCAGCCGGGCGGCCGAGGGGGGCTCGATGCCCCCCGAGGACGCATCCCGCGCCGGCCGCCGGCAAGGCGGACGGCGCCCCGGAACTCCGCCCGCTTGACGGGGGCCGGCCGTCCGCCGGTCCGGCGCCCCGCCCGCGGCGGGCCCCCGGCGCAAGCCGGGCGGCCGAGGGGGGCTCGATGCCCCCCGAGGACGCATCCTGCGCCGGCCGCCGGCAAGGCGGACGGCGCCCCGGAGCTCCGCCCGCTTGACGAAGGCCGGCCGTCCGCCGGTCCGGCGACCCGCCCACGGCGGGCCCCCGGCGTCAGCCGGGCGGCCGAGGGGGGCTCGATGCCCCCTGAGGACGGCACGTGGCCCGGGGCTCAGACCAGGCCGGGTTCGGTGATCTGGTGGTCGTAGGGGTCGCCGGCGGTGTGGAAGGGGACGATGCGGATGCCCGCCTCGGTCACCTCGAAGCCGCGCACGCCGGCGTAGGAGATCCCGGCCTCCTCCAGCATCGCCTTCGCCTCCGCCTCCAGCCCCATCGGCACGTAGAGGAAGAAGTGGCGCACCTTGGTGGGCGTGCGGTCGTCGGAGGTCTCGGAGCCCAGCCGCAGCATCGGGATCTTCGAGGGGTCGATCGTCATCTCGACCTCGCCGACCTCGCGCACCTCGTCCTTGGGCGAGACGATGATGATGTCGGGATAATACATCCCCCCATCCGCGGTCTCGATCCCGCGCTTCGGGTCGCCGGCGTTGCAGATCGCGTAATAGCCCTCGGGCCAGTCCTGCTGGCCGGGGAACGGGTAGCGGGTGCGCGAGATGTAGAGCGCGACCTTGTCGTGGACGTCCTGGGTCATCGGAACCTCTCTGTCGGGGGGAAAAACCGTCGGTCGTGAACTCGACTCTTATTTTGTAGCTAACTCCAAGTTTTGCAGTGCGTCAAACGGAAACCCCGCCGGAGGGCGGCTCCGGCGGGGTCTGGCTGCGCGGCGAGGGAGGGGCGGCTCAGCGCCTGCGGCGGTCGTCGCGGGCGTCCTGCCAGGCGTGCCAGCGGGTCAGCGCCACGGCGGCCCAGGGAGCGAAGGGACGGAACGGGATCTTTGGGAACGGCAGGTCGTCGAAGGCGGTGCCGGCGTCGGGCTTCCCGAGAATCCGGCGGGCGATCCTGTCGGCGAAATAGACGCTGCGGGTGACGCCCGAGCCGCAGTAGCCCCCCGCGAACCACACCCCGTCGATGCGCCCCAGATGCGGCGCGTGATCCTGCGTGTAGGCGATGCGCCCCGTCCACAGGTGCGAGAAACGCACGTCCGAGAGCTGCGGAAACACCCGGGCGGCGGAGGCGCGCACGGCCCGCGCCCGCGCCTCGCGCGAGCCGTTCATCGGCCCGATGCGGCCGCCAAAGATGAAGCGCTTGCCGTCCGGCGTGGGGCGGAACCACATGAAGACGCGCCGGTTCTCGCCGAAATTGTTGCCGGCGGGCGTGAGGTCGCGGATCAGGTTGGGCGACAGTTCTTCCGTGGCCGCCACGCCGGTCAGCATCGGGACCACGCGCGGGCCGAGGGGGGCGGTGGCGCCGGGGGCGCCGTAGCCGTTGGTGGCCATCACCACCTCGCGCGCGCGCAGCGTGCCGGAGGGGAGGCGCAGGACGATGCGCTCGCCCTCGCGCTTCAGCCCCGAGACGGGGGTGTTCTCGAAGAGCATCGCGCCGGCGGCCTCGGCGCGGCTCGCCAGCGCCTCGACCAGCAGGCGGGGCTGGATGCCGCCGTCGCGCAGGTAGAGGACGCCGCCGCGGTAGAAGTCGGAGCCGATGTGCTCGCGCTGGCGCTCGGGCGGGATCATCTCGAAGGGGAGGCCGACGGCCTTGGACAGGCGCTCGCACTCGCGGGCCGTGGCCTCGTAGCTGGCCGCCGTGGGGGCGCCGCGGAAGCGGCCGGGCAGCGTGAGGGCGCAGTCGATGCCCTCCTCGGCCACGAAGGCCTCGAAATGGTCGAGGGCGAGCATCCCCTCGCGCATGATCGCGGCGGCCCTGGCCTCGCCATAGGCCGAGGTCAGGCCCGCCATGCCCAGCTTGTGGAAGCTCGGCCCCACCATGCCGCCGTTGCGGGAGCTCGCGCCGTGGCCGACGTCGTGGGCCTCGAGCACCGCCACCGAGCGGCCGCCGCGGGCGAGCTCCAGCGCCGCGCGCAGGCCGGTGAAGCCGGCGCCGACCACCGCCACGTCGACCTCGGCGGGGAGCGTCGCGGGCTTCGGGACGTAGGGGGGCCGGCCGTCGCGCCAGTAGTTCTCCCCGTCGCCGGGGGCGATGGGGAGGGGGGTCATTCGGTCAGGGTCCAGGCCTGGCGGCGCCGCTCGGTCGGGAAGCGGTCGGCGAGGTCGAGCGCCTTGATCCGGGCGACCGAGGCCTCGAAGAGGGCGCGGTTGACGGGCACGCCGTCGGGGGAGAGGGCGACCTTGCGGATCGCCTCGCCCCGCCCGCCCCAGGCCTCGTGCAGGGCGCGCAGCCGGTGCACCGCGTCGCCGTCGGCGATGTCGATGCGCAGGTCGCAGAGGTCGATCTCGTGGGGGCCGGAGACGCGCAGGGCCGCCGAAAGCAGGCGGTCGCCGACCTCGCCGCCCGCCTCGCGGCCGGCTTCGAGGCCCGCGAGCAGGCGCTCGGCGAGGGGGGCGTGGGGCTGGGCTGCGAAGGCCTCGGCCATGGCCACGGGCACCTCGGGGTTGTCGAGGATGTTGCCCAGCGCCAGGCAGTCGGGGACGACGGCGTGGGAGTAGATCGAATACATCGAGCGGCCGTGGTGCACCGCGATGCGGCCCTGGGCGTCGATCACGCCGACCTGGCGCCACTCGATGTCGGGGGTGGAGCCGCAGATCTCGGTCAGGACGGCGTCGGCGGAGGCCCCTTCGGCCAGCAGCCGCACGCCCAGGTCGCGCAGGCGCGGGTCGGTGCGGTGCTGGCTGAGCACGCCCCCCTTGCCATGCACCAGCCCCACGCAGCGCGAGCCCACCGCGAGGTCCGAGGTGGTGATCGCCGCGCCGTAGGCGCCGGTGCGCGCGCAGCGGCCGACAAGCGAGAAGGTCATGCGGGGTCTCCGGTCAGGGCGTCGAAGCGGGGGACGGGGACGTCATGGCCCTCGGCCTCGAATTTGGTCCACATGGAGCGCGTGGCGGACTGGGCCTCGGCCACGGCTGCGGGCTCGTCGATGGTGGTCAGGCGGCGGTCGCGCATCAGGAAGCGGCCGGCGACCATGGTGTCGGTGACCAGCCCCGGGTGTCCATAGTGCACGAGATTTGAAATGGCCGAGACGGTCGGCGCCATGGTCGCCTGGGTGAGGTCGATCAGGGCGAGGTCGGCGGCCGCGCCCTCCGCGATGCGGCCGAGGTCGGGGCGGTCCAGCGCCTTCGCCGCATTCACCGTCGCATAGTCGAAGACCCGGCCGGGGGAGGGCCGGACGGAGCGCCCCCAGGCGCCGCGATGCAGGACCAGGGCGGTCTTCATCGACTGGAACATGTCCTCGGTCATGTTGTCGGAGCCCAGCGCGATGTTGATCCCGGCCTCCTGGATCGCCTTGACAGGGGCCGGGTGGGGCCCCTTGGCGGACATCGAGGCGGGGGAGTGGATGAAGTGGACCCCGTGCTCGGCGAGGATGCCCACGTCCTTCTCGGTGCAGAAGGTCCAGTGGACGGCCAGCAGGTCGTCGCCCAGGAACCCGTTGCGCGCGAGGTATTCGGTGGAGGTGCAGCCGTGCAGCGCCTCGACCTGGGTCTTTTCCGAGATGATCTGGCTCAGGTGGATAGTGCGACGCAGGCCGTGGCGGGCGGCCAGCTCCGACACCTGCTCCAGCATCCAGGGAGAACAATTGTCGGGGCCGTGGGCGGCGGCCATCACCTGCACCCGCCCGTCTTCGGTATCGTGAAAACGCTCGATCAGCGCCTCGGTGCGGTCGAGGAAGGTCTGGCCGAAGGCGCGGTCGAAGCGGTATTTCCCCTTGCCCACCTCGGTCGTCACCGCGTCGGCGCAGCTCTCGGCCAGCCACAGGCGCAGGCCGGAGGCGGCCATGGCGGGGGCATAGTCGGCGACATGGCGCAGGGGGTCGACGAGGGTGGTGGTGCCCGACCGGATCGCCTCGGCGCAGGCCAGCCGCGCGATGGCGGCGCGCTCCTGCGGGGTCAGCAGGTAGGAGACGGGGACCATGTACTGGTAGACGAGGTTGCCCTCGACGTCCTCGATGGTTCCACGCAGCGCCAGCAGCACCGCGTGGGTGTGGGCGTTGACCAGGCCGGGGAGGATGAGGCGGCCGGAGCAGTCGATGGGCTCGAAATCGGCGAAATCCGTGCCGGCGGGCGTCCCCTCGATCACCCGGGCAATGCGGCCGTGCTCGATGGCGAGGGTGGCGGGGGCGATGCGGGGGCCGTCGGTTCCCGCGGCCCCCGGCAGGGCGCAGGCGGCGTTGGTCAGGAGCAGGCGGCTCATGTGCGGCGCAGGCCCGAGAGGATCGCCACGATCAGCGAGATCACCACGAGGATCGTGGCCACGGCGGCGATGGTGGGGTCGATGTTGTCCTGGATGCCCTCCCAGATCAGCTTGGGCAGGGTCTCGACCCGGCGCACGGTGATGAAGAGGACGCCGACGATCTCGTCGAACGACACGATGAAGGCGAAGACGGCGCCGGTGATCATGCCGGGACGGGCGGCGGGGACCACCACCTCCCACACCGTGCGCCAGATCGAGGCGCCGAGCGAGCGCGCCGCCTGCGGCAGCTTGGGGTCGAGGTTGGCGAGCGCCGCGAAGACCGAAATGGACACGTAAGGCAGCGCCAGCAGCGTGTGGGCGAGGATCACCCCGGTCCAGGTGTCGATCAGCCCCAGCGTCACCCAGAAGCGGTAGAAGCCCAGCGACTGGACCACCGGCGGCACCAGGATCGGCACGATCAGCACCCAGCGCGCGATGGTGGCCGCCCGCCCGCCGATGAACCACGCGCCGATGGAGAAGGCCGTGCCCAGCACGGTCGCGAAGAAGGCCACCGCCAGCCCCACCAGGATCGAGCCCAGCGTGCCGCCCAGCCAGCGGGCGGAGGTGAAATAGGCCTCGTAATGCTGGAGGCTCAGGCTCTCCTTCGGCAGGCCGATGTAGGAGGTGTCGGTCAGCGAGACCGGGATCACCACCAGGATCGGCAGGGCGAGGAAGGCCGCCACCAGCCAGCCGCCGGTGGACATGGCGATGCGGAACGGGGTGGTCCGGGCTTCGGGGGCGCTCATCAGCTCCGCTCCAGCAGGGCGTTCTTCAGGTTCAGGAAGCGGCCCGCGATCACCAGCACCAGGGCGGTGGCGACCAGCAGCGCGACCGAGAGGGCGGAGCCGAGACCCCAGTTCAGGAACTCCTGGATCTGGTAGGTGATGTACTCGGAGACCATCAGCACCCGTCCCCCGCCCAGCAGCGCCGGGGTGATGTAGAAGCCGAGCGACAGCACGAAGACCAGCAGCGCGGCCGAGCCGATGCCGGGCAGCGTCTGCGGCAGGTAGACCATGCGGAAGGCGGTGAACTCGGAGGCGCCCAGCCCCCGGGCGGCGTCGGTGTAGGCCGAGGAGATGCCGCGCATGTTGGCCAGCAGCGGCAGCACCGCGAAGGGCAGCATCACGTGGACCATGGCCAGCACCACGCCGAATTCGTTGTGCATCAGGCGCAGCGGCCGCTCGATGACGCCCACGTCGCGCAGCGCGTCGTTGACGATGCCCGACCGCCCCAGCAGCACGATCCAGGAGAAGGAGCGGATCAGCACCGACACCCAGAACGGCAGCAGCACCAGCGCGATCAGCAGGGGCTTGGCGCGCCGGATGGTGTTGGCGATGGCATAGGCGCAGATGTAGCCCAGCACCACGCAGAACACCGTGGTCAGCGCGGCGACGCGGAAGGTGATCACGAAGGAGGTGGTCACGGCCGTGGACTCGGCGGCCTTGACGTAGTTCGCCAGGCCCGTCTCCGGCTCGGTCACCGAGATCGCCCAGATGTTCACCAGCGGCCAGATGTAGAAGATCGCCATCACCGCCAGAGCCGGGAGGGCGAGCAGCCAGTAGCGGGCCTTGTCGGAGGTCATGGCGGGTTCCGCATCGGGGACCCCGCGGGCGGGGTCGGCAGGTCAGGGAGGGGGCCGGCGCGCGGGGCGCGCCGGCCGGGGGCGGTCCCCCGGGCGGAGATCCGCCGGGGGCTCGCCTCAGTTGATCAGGGCGTTGACGTATTTCTCTTCGGCCGCGACCTGGTTCTTGGCGTACCACTCGTCGTTGTAGAGGATCTGGGTGGCCACGTTCTCGGGCGCGGTGGGGTTCCACTTGGCCATCGACTCCGGCACCAGCGGGGCGGCGGCGGGGTTGATGGGGGCGGAGCCGATCAGCTCGAACCACTTCACCTGCAGGGCCGGATCCTGGGCGAAGGCGATGAACTTCATCGCCTCCTCGGCGCCGGCGGGGTTGTTCTTGGGAACGACCCAGGTGCCGGGAGACATCACGCCGCCGTCGAAGGAGATCTGGAAGGTCCCCTCCTCCATCTCGTCCTTCAGCAGGTGGGCGCGGGTCGACCAGATGTTGCCCATCACCACCTCTTCCTGGAGGAACAGGTTCTGGCTCTCGGAGCCCGAGCCCCAGACGATGACGTTCTCGCGGATCTTGCGGTACTGCTCGATGGCGGCGTCGATGCCGTCCTCGGTGGACAGGACCTCATAGACCTCGGAGAGCGGCACGCCCTGGGCCATGGTGGCGCATTCCAGCATGCCGCGGACGGCCTTGCGGAAGGTGCGCATGCCGGGGAAGTTCTTGGTGTCGAAGACGTCGGCCCAGTTCGCCGGCACGCCGCCCTCGGACAGGGCCGGGTTCACCGCCAGCACGTAGGAATAGACGTAGTTGCCCGCGCCGTATTCCCAGTCGGTGCCTTCCATCATCTTGGAGCGGTCGATGATGTCGTAGTTCATCGGCTCGGTCACGCCGGCCTCGCCGAGGATGATCGCCGAGCCGGGGCCGGAGTCGCACACGTCCCAGACCACCGCGCCGGATTCCACCATGGCGCGGATGCGCCCGGCGGAGGGGCCGGAGCCGTCGATGACGACGTCGATGCCGGTGGCTTCCTTGTAGGTGTCGCCCAGCACTTCCTTGATGATGTCGGCGGCCTGGCCGCCCCAGTTGACGATCACCAGCTCGGACGGCGCGGCCTTGGCCCGCCCGCCCATGCCCACCATCGGGATCACGCCCAGCGCGCCCATGGCCATCAGGAAGCCGCGCTTGGTGATGCGGCCTTCGCGCAGCTTGTGCGCGGCGATCTCGGCGAGGTCGCGCTTGAAGTCGTTGTCGTGGGACATCGGTCGCTCCTTGTCGGAAGGGTCTTCTGGCGCGGCTTCTGACGGCCGCTCGGGTCAGGGACCGGGCCGCGGAGGCGGCCCGGGATCGGTCAGCGGCCCGCGCGCCGCGGGAGGCGGGCGCTCATTGCGCCTCGAGGAACACGCAGGCGTCGCGCTCCCAGCGCAGGGTGACGGGCAGGCCGGCGTCGGGGTGGATCTCGGCCTTCCAGGTGGGGCGGGAGACGAGCAGCGGGCCCAGGCGTTCGGTCTCCACGATCAGCTGCGCGCGCTCGCCGAGGTAGGAGACCTGGGCGATGCGGCCGGGCACGCCCTCGCCGCCCGCGGGGCCGAGCGCGATGCGCTCGGGGCGCAGGGCGACGCGGGCGGCGGCGCCGACGGGGGGCGGGGCGGGAGAGGCGATCTCGATCGGGTGGCCCGAGAGGTCGCAGGCGGCGCCGCCCGGCACATGGCCCGCGACGGTCACGTCGAGGAAGTTCGACTTGCCGAGGAAGTTCGCCACGAAGTCGGTGCGCGGCGCGTCGTAGAGCGCCTCGGGCGCGCCCTGCTGCTGGATCCGGCCGCCCTCCAGGATGACGATCCGGTCGGACATCGACAGGGCCTCCTCCTGGTCGTGGGTGACGTAGATGAAGGTCACGCCGAGCTTCTCGTGCAGCGCCTTGAGCTCCCACTGCAGGTCGGCGCGCAGCTTCTTGTCCAGCGCCGAGAGGGGCTCGTCGAGGAGCAGGACGGCTGGGTTGAAGCTGAGCGCGCGGGCCAGCGCCACGCGCTGCTGCTGGCCGCCCGACAGCTGCTGGGGCATGCGGTCGGCGAAGCGGCCCATCTGCACGAGGTCGAGGCATTCGGCGACGCGGGCCGCGATCTCGGCCTTCGACCTGCCGCGGACCTTGAGGGGGAAGCCCACGTTCTGCGCCACCGTCATGGTGGGGAACAGGGCGTAGCCCTGGAAGACCATGCCGAAGCCGCGCTTCTCGGGCGGCAGCGCGGTGATGTCGGTCCCGCGCATCGCGACCGAGCCGGCGGTCAGCTGGGTGAAGCCCGCGACCGCGGTCAGCAGCGTGGTCTTGCCCGAGCCGGAGGGGCCGAGCAGGGTCAGGAACTCCCCCTCCGCCACGTCGAGGTCGACGCGGTCCAGCGCATGGGTCTCGCCATAGCGTTTCACCGCGTCGCGGATGGAGAGGATCACGTCGGTCATGGGGCTCCGGGTCCGGCTGGGCAGGCGGCGTTGTCACGCCCCCGTCATGTCCAGACCACCACGGAGCCCCATCATTGGGAAATCAAAAGATCGGCGAGATCTATAGTTTCGGATTATACCCCAGCCCTACACCCGGGGCGCCGCCCCCACGAAGTCCGCGAAGTGGCGCTGGAACAGGAGCGCGAGGTTCGGCGTGGGGAAGAGGGTGGAGGTCAGGGCGTAGATCTTGAGCGGCACGTCGGGGGTGGCGGGCCGGGCGACCACGCCGGGCGGCACGCCGCCGATCAGGGCGAAGTCGTCGACCAGCGCCACGCCCAGGCCGCCCTTCACGAGGTCGAGGGCGGTGGAGGTGTGGCGCACCTCGCAGAAATGCCGCCGCTCCAGCCCCTCGGCGGAGAACACCCCGTCGACGGCGCGGCCGAGCGGCGTGTCCACGGCGTAGGAGATGTGGGGGACGTGGTTGAGGTCGGTGATCCGCACCCGCTCCGACAGCGCCAGCTCGTGCCCCTCGGGCAGGACGCAGACCAGGCGGCCGTCGGCGAGCGGCTGGGTCGAGAGCGCGGACTGCCGCGGGCGGGTGATGGAGAGGCCGAGGTCGGCCTCCCCCGCGATCAGGCGGGCGGCGATCTCGTCCACCGTGCCGACCTCGAAGGAGATGCGGACCTTGGAGCGGCCTTTCAGGAAGGCGCTGAGCGCCTTGGGCACGATGCCGTGGCCGAGCGAGGGGGTGGCGATGATCGAGAGGCGCCCCGCGACGCCGCCCTTCAGCTCCTCGACCATGCCGGCGATGCGGCGCTGCTGGCGGAACAGGTGGCGGGCCTCGTCGGCGAGGTGCAGCGCCTCGCGCGTGGGGGTCAGGCGGCCGCGCTCGCGCAGGAACAGGGGGAAGCCGATCAGGTCCTCGGTATGGCGGATCATGTTGGAGACCGCGGGCTGGCTGACGCCGAGCGCGTCGGCGGCGCGCGCGGTGGTCCCCATCTCGATCACGGCGCAGAGGATTTCGAGGTTGCGGGCCTTGAGCATGGGCGAGGGATAATCCGGGGTTATACCGAGGGGCGCATTCGTGATTTCTGGCTAATGTCCGGCGCGGGTATCTGTAAAGCGCAGAAGCGAGAGGATTGCCGGTATGAGCCGCAAGGAAGTCTTCGCCGTCGCCCAGATGGGCCCGGTGCACCTGGCCGACAGCAAGCAGGCGACCGTCGCCCGGCTGATCGAGATGCTGCGCGAGGCCCATGCCCGCCGCGCCCGCTGGGTGACCTTCCCCGAGCTCGCCCTGACCACCTTCTTCCCGCGCTACGTCTACGACGACCCCGCCGAGTATGATCAGTTCTACGAGGAGGGCCTGCCCTCCCCCGCGATGCTCCCGCTGTTCGAGGCGGCGAAGGATCTCGGCGTCGGCTTCTACCTGGGCTATGCAGAGAAGGTGACGGAGGGGGGTGCGACGCGGCGCTTCAACACCTCGGTTCTGGTGGGGCCGGACGGGAAGATCCTGGGGAAATACCGCAAGATCCACCTTCCGGGGACCAGGGATCCCATCGGCGACCCCGAGTTCGAGCACCTTGAAAAGCGGTACTTCGAGGTGGGGAACCTCGGGTTTCCCAGCTTCGCCACGCCTTCGGGCCGGTTCGGGATGTGCATCTGCAACGACCGCCGCTGGCCGGAGACGTTCCGCACCATGGCGCTGCGGGGGGCGGAGGTGTTCCTGCTGGGCTACAACACCCCCACCCGCAACATCCACCACCCCGAGCCCGCCCATCTGCGCGAATTCCACAACCGCCTGTCGCTGGAATCGGCCGCCTATCAGAACGGCGCCTGGGTGATGGCGGCGGCGAAATGCGGCTCCGAGGACGGGTTCGCGATGATCGGCGGCAGCGCCATCGTGGCGCCGACGGGCGAGACGGCGGCGATGTGCATGTCCGAGGAGGACGAGGTCATCACGGTGAACTGCGACCTCGACCTCGGCGCCTACATCCGCCGCTCGGTCTTCGACTTCGCCCGCCATCGCCGCCCCGAGCACTACGGCCCGATCACCGAGCAGGTGGGCGTCGAGATCCCCGACTGAGCCTCCCGGCCCCGAGGCCCTGCCCGGCGCCCCTCAGGCGGCGCCGGCGCGCAGGCCGTCCTCGCTGGCGGCGGTGGGGACCAGGGCGCGGACCAGGTCCTGCATGTGCAGGACGCCGGTCTGCGCGCCGTCCTGCATCACCCGGTAGACCAGGTTGGTGTCGCCGCCCGAGAGGGCGATGACGGACTCGAGGGTCGCGTTCTCCTCGATCTCGCCGGCGGCGGTCTGCGGGGGGGCCTGCGTGCGCTCCATCACCGAGCGGACGCGCAGCACGCGGGCGCGGTTGATGTCGGAGATGAAGTCGACGATGTAGGGGTCGTTGGGGTGGAGCAGGATCTCCTGCGGCTCGCCCTGCTGGACCACCGCGCCGTCCTTCAGGATCACCAGGTGATCGGCGAGCTTCAGGGCCTCGTCGAGGTCGTGGGTGATGAAGACGATGGTCTTGTGCAGCTCGGTCTGCAGCTCCAGCAGCAGGTCCTGCATGTCGGTGCGGATCAGGGGGTCGAGGGCCGAAAACGCCTCGTCCATCAGCATGATGTCGCTGTCGGACGCGAGCGCTCGGGCGATGCCCACCCGCTGCTGCATGCCGCCCGAGAGCTGGGCGGGATAGGCGTTCTCGTAGCCCGCGAGCCCCACCCGTTCGAGCCAGCGGCGGCCCTCGCGGTCGGCCACGTCGGCCTTCTCGCCCCGGATGCGGCGGGAGGCGCCGGCGTTCTCCAGCACCGTGCGGTGGGGGAAGAGGGCGAACTTCTGGAAGACCATCGACATGCGGGTCTTGCGCATCTCCAGCAGGGCGCGGGGGCCGAGCTTCATCACGTCCTCGCCGTCCACCAGGATCTCGCCCGCCGTGGGCTCGATCAGGCGGTTGAGGTGGCGGATCAGGGTGGACTTGCCGGAGCCCGAGAGGCCCATGATCACCGTGATCCGCCCCGCCTCCATGTCGACGTTGATGTTCTGGAGGCCGAGGACGTGGCCCTGGGTCTCCAGCAGCTCGGTCTTGCCCATGCCGCGCTTGACGGCGCCGAGCGCCCGCTCGGGGTCGCCGCCGAAGATCTTGTAGAGGCCGCGGATCGAAACCTTGGGGGTCATGCGCGGGCCTCCTCAGCGCTCGGAGCGGTCGATGCGCTCGAGCGCGGCCTTGGTGGACCGGTCGAGCACGATGGCCAGCAGCACGATGCAGAGGCCGGAGACGAGGCCCACCCCCAACTCCAGGTTGCGGATGCCGCGCAGCACCAGCACGCCGAGGCCCGGCGCGGAGACCAGCGAGGCGATGACCACCATGGCGAGGCTCATCATGATCGTCTGGTTGACGCCGGCCATGATGTTGGGCAGCGCCAGCGGGATCTGCACGCCCCAGAGCTTCTGGCGGGAGGTCATGCCGAAGGCGTCGGCGGCCTCGATCACGTCGCGGTCCACCAGCCGGATGCCGAGGCTGGTCAGCCGGATCACCGGCACGATGGCGTAGAGGATGATGGCGATCCCGTAGAGCTTCGATTCCGTCACCGAGAACAGGAAGATCAGCGGGATCAGGTAGACGAAGGTCGGCAGCGTCTGGAGCATGTCCAGCACCGGCGTCAGCCCCCCCTGCAGCCGGTCGGAGCGGGCCATGGCGATGCCGATCGGCACCCCCAGCACCACGCAGAAGATCGTGCACACGAAGACGATGGAGAGGGTCTGCACGGCGTAGTCGTAGTGGTCGATGAAGGCCATGCCGAGGAAGCTCGCCGCCACCAGCGCCAGCACCTTCCACGAGCGGGTGGCGACCCAGGTCAGCAGCGCCAGCAGCGGGATCAGCACGAACCAGGGCATCCACATGAAGAGCTCGAGCGCGTTGTCGAGCAGGAAGCTCAGCGGCTGGGTGATCGGGTCGAGCACCACCTTCAGCGGGTCCTTCACGTCGAGGAACAGCTGCTCGGCGCCGGAAGTGAAGTCGCGGGTGCGCGGGATCGCGTCGCAGGCGCGGTGCAGCTCGTCCAGCGAGGGGAAGGGCGCGGGGCCGGAGACGGCGTCCATCGCCGCCTGCGCGTCGCCGCCCGCCTCGGCCGCCTTCCGGCGCGCGATGAGCTGGGCCATGCTCAGCGGCCCGTCCTGCTTGTCCGCGTCGCACCACTCGCGCAGTCCGAGACTGTCGAAGATCCCGCTGTAGAACGCCATGCCGCCCCTCGTGGTCCGTCCCGCATCCGGGTCCCGGATGCGCTTCGCGCCGGGCGGGGGTCGCCCGGCGCGGTGGTTGCGGGCCCTGCCGGTCAGGCGGGGCCCATCGGCGTGCGGATCAGAAGAAGCCGGCGAGGGTGGACTTCACGTCCTCCTCGGGGATCCAGCTCATCCACAGGTCCTTCTCGGTGGTCAGGAAGTGGACGGCGGCCTCCTCGGCGGTGGCCTCGTTCTCGTCCATCCAGGCCAGCAGGCCGTTCATCTGGTCGTTGGTGAAGGACAGGTTCGACATGAAGGCGGCGGCCTGGGGGTGCTTGTCGGCGAAGTCGGTGGTGACGACCGTCTTCACCGGGCCGACGGGGTATTCCGACAGGCCCTGGCCGCGGGTCGGACACTCGGGATCGGTGTCGCACATGTGGATCTCCTCGTTGTATTCGCCGAGAGAGATCTTGTGCATCGGGTACTTGCCCAGGATCGCGGTCGGGCCCCAGTAGTAGCCGAACCAGGGCTCCTTGTTCTCGAAGGCCGAGGCGATGGAGGCGGCCAGCGTCTCGCCCGAGCCGTGCTGGAAGATCTCGATGCCGGCCTCCTCCAGCCCCGCGGCCTCGCCCTTGGAGGCGTTGGCGCGCTGGCAGCCCCAGCCCTCGGGGCACTGGTGGAAGCGGTTGCCGACCAGCTCGGGGTTGGCGAGGATGCCCTCCAGGGTCGCGGCCTCGGGGTGCTCGTCGACCACGTACTGGGGGATCCACCAGCCCTCGACCCCGCCGTCGGAGAGGACATCGGTCAGGGTGGTGATCTTCCCCTCGGCCTGCATCCTGGCGTAGCTCGGCGCGCCGTTGATCCAGAGCTCGGTGACGATGTCGGGCTCGCCGGTCTCGGCGACGGAGGCGAGCGCGGGGACGGTGGAGGAGGCGACCATCTTCACGTCGCAGCCGTAGCCCTGCTCGAGCACGAATTCCGCGACGGCGGTGACGACCTGGGAGGACTTCCAGTTCATCTCGGTCATCACCACCTCGCCGCACTCGGCGGCGGAGGCGGCGGAGGCGAAGAAGAGCGGGGGCATGGCGAGGGCGCCGACGGCGGCGGCCATGAATCTGTTCATCGAGGTCGTCTCCCTGAGGCTTCCCGGGCGGCCTGGCATCTTCTTCGGCGCCCCCCGGATCGGTCGGACGGCTGCGCGCCTCCGATCCCGTGGGCCGGCGGCGCGCGTCGTTGACTGCTCAGTCAATTAGGATTCATTCATGCCGCGATGACAACCCCGCAGGGCGCGATTCCGACGGGCCGATGTCGCGGAAATGCCCTTGGCGCCCGCCCGATCGCACGGATCGGGCGCCGTTTCACAAGGGCTGCTTACGGTTTCGGCGCTTCGCCCTTCCACTCTTCGGACCCGCATCCCGAAATTGGTAGCGGACGCCTCAGGCGGCGGCGCGGCCCGCGGCCTTCAGGCGGTCGGCGAGCCATTCGCCGATCATCACGCAGGTCATGTGGGTGTTGGCCCGGCAGTCCATCGGCATCACCGAGGCGTCGGCGACCCGCAGCCCCGGCACGCCCTTCACCGTCAGGTCGGGGTTCACCACCCCCTGCGGATCGCGGAAGGCGCTCATCCGGCAGGTTCCGGCGGCGTGCTGGATGTCGCCGACATGGGCGAGGATCAGGGCGTCGAGCTCGGCGTGCGGCAGGTCGGCCGCGGTCTCGAGGTCGACGCCGGACTCGGCGAGTTCGAAGCCCGTCGCGATCCCGCGCAGGGCGGGGTCGCGGGCCATCTCGCGCACCCGGCGCACGCCGTCGCGCATCCGCAAGAGGTCGCGGGGGTCGGAGAGCATGTTCTCCTCCACCTGCGGGTCGGCCTGGGGGTCGGCGGAGGTCAGCGTGACCTCCCCGCGGGAGAAGGCGTCGAAGAGGCCGATGCCCACCGCGCCGCCGGCGTCCGGGGTCTCGACGCCCTCGATGTTGCGGTGGTTGAAGCCGATCAGGATCATGTCGCGCACGCCCCCCTCGCCCAGGCCGGAGGAGTAGGTGACGCAGCAGTTGGTGTGGCGGGCGTCGCGGCCGGCCATCTCGTGCTCGGGCTTCAGCAGGACGCGGATGCGCAGCATCGGGTGGTCCATGAAGTTGCGCCCCACGTCCGGCATCTCGCGCGCGACCGGGATGCCGTGGGCGCGCAGCTGCATCGAGGGGCCGAGGCCGGAGCGCATCAGGATCGCCGGGGAATGCACCGCCCCGGCGCAGAGCACGATCTCGCGCCCGCGGAGGACACGGTCCTCGCCGCCGACGCGGGCGAGGACGCCGGTCGCGCGGCCCCCCTCGATCAGGACCCGGTCGACGAGGGCGCCGCCGAGGATCGTGAGGTTCGCGCGCCCGCGGGCGGGTTCGAGATAGCCGTCGTTGGTGGTCACCCGCTGCAGGTCCCGGCTGTTGATCGGGTAGCAGGAGACGCCCTCCCCGTCGGGGGCGTTGAGGTCGGGGTTCCAGGGGTGGCCGCAGGCCAGCGCCGCGTCGCGCAGGGCGCGGTCGATGGGGCCCCAGCTCTCCTGCGGGGCGCGGTAGATCGGGAGGGGCCCGCCCTGGCCGTGGTGGTTGGCGTGCGCCATCTCGGGGTCGTGCTCCATGCGCGCGAAGAGCGGCAGGACCTCGGAGGCGGACCAGCCCTCGCAGCCGGCGGCGGCCCAGGCGTCGAAGGCGGCGCCGACGCCCCAGATGGCGATCTGGGCGTTGACCAGCGAGCTGCCGCCCAGGCCCCGGCCGCGCCAGTAGTGGCGGGGCTGCTGGACGGCGGTGCGCCGGCTCCAGACGCCCGGCCACTGCCATTCGGCCTGGTGGGCGGGCTGCATCATGAAGGGGAAAATGTTGGCCGAGCGCGCGGCCCGGGGCGCCTCGTCGGCGCGCCAGTCGGCGCCGGCCTCGAGCAGCAGGACGCGGCAGGCCGGATCCTCCGACAGCCGGCCGGCCAGCGCCGCCCCGGCGGAGCCCGCCCCGACCACGATGACGTCGTGGATCTCGCTCATCTCGTCCCGCTCCCTCTGCGACCGGCAAGGGCGCATGTTGGCGGCGTCCCGGCGCGGCGGGCCAGCGGGCAAGTGGGCGCAGGGCGGGGGAAAATCGCCCCGGCCGGGCGACGCGCAGGTCAGCCTTTCGCGCCGCGCGGGAGCGGGCGGCGCGCCCCTCGCCGGGGCGGGGAGCGGGGGGCGGCGGCCGTCTGCGACGCCGGAGGGTCGTGAACGGTTGACTTGGGGGACGGCGCCTGTCTCTCCTGAGACGTGAACGGGGCGGACCGCCGCCCGTCGCTGCACCCAAGACGCCGAAAGAGCGTCCTAATTCGACACAGGGAGGTGTCATGACCCACCGCCGCATCCTGCGGAAGGGCGCGAAAGGCGTCCTCGCCGCCGCCGTCCTCGGCCTCGTCGCGCCCTCGGCCGCGCTCGCCGCCAACGTCGACGGGCCCAGCGTGTTCTGGAAGTTCTCGGTCTGGGGCAACCCCCGGGCCTTCACCGCCGGCATCGAGCACATGGCCAAGCGGCTCGAGGAGGAGACGGGCGGCAATTTCAAGATGCGCGTCTTCTTCGGCGAGCAGATCTCGAAGGCCAAGGAGAACCTGGACGGGCTGAAGGCCGGCGCCTTCGAGGCCGCCGCCTACTGCAACTTCTACCACCCCGGCAAGAACCCGGCGAACATGGTGATGACCATGCCGTTCCTGCCGATCCCCGACTTCGACACCGCCTGGAAGGTGCGGATGGGGCTCTACGAGCATCCGATCCTGAAGGACGAAATGGCGGCCTGGAACGCCATGTACTACGTCACCACCAACCTTCCGCAGTACGAGTTCATGGGCAAGGGCGAGCCGCCCCTGAAGCCCGAGGACTTCGACGGCCTGCGGGTGCGCGCCGGCGGCGGCGTCGGCGAGGCGGTCGAGAAGCTGGGCGCCATCCGCCAGTCGATGCCCGCGACCGAGGTCTACACCGCCATCCAGCGCGGCACGATCGACGCCGAGAGCCTGCCCTACACCTACGCCCACGCCTCCTACAAGATCCACGAGGTGGCGGACTGGTTCACCTCCAACATGGCGCCGGGCACCTCGGACTGCCCGGTGGTGATCTCGAAGACCGCCTGGGAGGCGCTGCCCGACCAGTACAAGCAGCTGCTCGAGGACCTGAAGCCGGAGATCCGCGACGTCTACAAGGCCGCCTACGAGGAGGCCGACGCCGAGAACCTGCCGATGTTCCGCGAGGCGCTGACCGAGGTGACCTACACCGACGAGCAGCTCGCCGCCTTCCGCGAGGTCGCGGGCCAGCCGGTCTGGGACGACTGGGTGGCCGCCAACAAGGACCAGTTCGACGCCCAGGCGGTGCTGGACCTGGTCCTCTCGCTGGCCAAGGGCGAGGAAAGCTGACGGCCCGGGCGCCGGGGCGGCGCGGGGGCCCCTGAGGCCCCCGGGCGGGGAGGACAGGACCCCCGCCCGGGCGAAGTTGACAGCTGTCAACTCGCCCGCCCGCTCCGGCGCCCGCGCCTTTTTCCGGCATCCGGCCGCGCCGACGCCGCCCCGGTCCGCAAGGGCCCTCGCGGCGTCCCGGCCGGAGCGCGCGATCTCACCATTTCCGACGACGCCCCCCGGCCGGCCGCCTTCCGGCGCGCGGCCGGGGCGGCGTCCTCGGCGCCGATGCGAAAGGAACCCGATGGCGGGCGTGGGCACGGCCGGGGCGGACCCCGGCGGCAGCGAGGGCGGGGGCGCGCTGGGCGCGGTCTCCGGCGGACTGGCGAAGCTCGAGGACGGGCTGAACATCTTCGCGGCGGTGACGATCTTCGTGCTGATGATCGGCACCACGATCTCCATCGTCAGCCGGATCGCGGGCTATCCGATCATCGGCTACCTCGACATCTCCGAGCAGGCGATCGCGATCTTCGCCTTCCTGGGCGCGGCCTACGCGCAGCGCCTGGGCTCGCACATCCGCATGGAGCTGCTGATCGGCTCGCTGCCCGGGCGGCTGCGCTGGGCGATCGAGGCGCTGGCGACCTTCGCGGGCCTGTGCCTGGTGATCGTGCTGATCCGCTATTCCTGGGACTTCTTCCTCAACGCCTGGCAGATCGGCGATTCCACCGTGGACATCGAGTTCCCGACCTGGCCCGCCAAGCTGCTGGTGCCCATCGCCTTCACCATCTGGGCGGCGCGGCTGGCGGTGGAGACGGTCGGCTACCTGCGCCTGACGATCTGGCCCTCGCTGACGCCGGTGGCGGTGCCCCTGCAGCTGAGCCCCGCCGAGGAGGCCGAGCGCGAGATCCGCGAGGCCGGGATCGAGCGCGACGACGACGCGCTGGTCCATGAGCGCGAGACCGCCGGACGGGAGGGGCGCGGATGAACCTTCAGGCTCTGATCGACGGCCAGCCGGAGGCGATCTTCGGCATCGGCTACATGAACCCGACCGAGGTCGGCGTGCTGTGCATGGGCCTGCTGCTGGTCCTGGTGATCCTGGGCGTGCGGGTGGTCTTCGCCGCCGGCATCGTCGGCCTGGTGGGCCTGGTGGAGCTGATCGGCTGGCACGGCGCGGCCTCGGCCGTGGGGCAGATCCCCTATTCGAAGTCGGTCAGCTTCGTGCTGGGGCTGCTGCCGATGTTCATCCTGATCGGCTATCTCGCCTTCCACGCGGGCATGACCCGCCAGCTCTTCGCCGCGGCGCGGGCCTGGATCGGATGGGTGCCCGGCGGCCTGGCGGTGGCGTCCGTCTTCGCCGCCGCCGGCTTCGCGGCGGTGTCCGGCGCCTCGGTCGCCACGGCGGCGGTGTTCTCCCGCGTGGCGATTCCAGAAATGCTGGCGGCGGGCTACAACAAGCGGCTGGCGGCGGGCGTGGTGGCGGCGGCGGGGACGCTGGCCTCGCTGATCCCGCCCTCGACGATCCTGGTGATCTACGCGGTGATCGTCGAGGAATCGGTCGGCGCGCTGCTGCTGGCGGGCTTCCTGCCGGGGATCTTCTCGGCGGTGGTCTACGCCGGGATCATCGTGGTCTGGGCGATGCTGCATCCCGACGCCGGGCCGCCGATCAAGGGCATCACCTGGGGGGAGCGGTTCCGCTCCCTGCCCGGTCTGTTCCCGATCGCGGCGGTGGTCGTCATCATCGTCTCGGCCGTCTACGGCGGCTGGGCGACGCCGACCGAGGCCGGCGCGCTGGGCGCCTTCGTGGTGCTGGTGGTGGCCTGGATCAACGGCATGCGCTGGCCCTCGCTGCGCGCGGCGCTGATGGAGACCTCGAAGCTCGTCGTGATGATCTTCTCGCTGATCTGGGGCGTCTTGATCTTCGGGCGGTTCCTGGGCTTCTCGGGCCTGCCGGAGGCCTTCGCGAACTGGATCCTGGGCTTCGACGCGGACCCCTACCTGATCCTCGGCGGGATCCTGATGGGCTATGTCGTGCTGGGCATGTTCATGGACGCCATCGGCCTGCTGCTGCTGACCCTGCCGGTGGTCTACCCGGCGGTGATGGCGCTGAACGGGGGGCCGGACGTGACGGCCGCGGACAGCGCCTTCGGGCTCAGCGGGGGCCAGGCCTCGGTCTGGTTCGGGATCATCGTGGTGAAGATGGCCGAGGTCTGCCTGATCACGCCGCCCATCGGGCTGAACTGCTTCGTGGTCAACGGCGTCCGGCCGGACATCCCGCTGACCGACGTGTTCAAGGGCATCTTCCTGTTCTTCATCGCCGATGCGCTGACCATCCTGCTGCTGATCCTGTTCCCGCAGATCATCACCTGGCTGCCGGACCTGATGTTCAGCTGATGGAACGTCCGCAGATGCAGGCCGGCCCCGCGGTTCCGCGGGGCGCCGCGCCGAGGCAGGGATCGGGGCCGGCCGGGGAGACCCCGGCCGGCCCTGCCGACTCCGCGCCCGAGTTCGCGGGCCGCGAGATGGCGGGCGCCGGCCTCGCGGTGGTGGCGCTGTGCTTCGGGATGAACATGCTCGCCCGCGGGCTGGGCGAGAGCTTCGCTGTCTTCCTGCTGCCGGTGACCGAGGACCTGGGGTGGTCGCGCGGCGCGTTCTCCTCGATCTACGCGGTCTACATGATCGCCCAGGGGCTGGCGGCGCCGCTGGCGGGGGCGCTCTTCGACCGGCACGGGGCGCGGGCGGTCTGGGTTCCGGCGCTGATGCTGTTCGGGGCGGGGCTGCTGGTCGCGAGCGCGATGACCGAGTGGTGGATGGCGGTGCTGGGGCCGGGGGTGATGGTCGGCTTCGGCGTCGCCGGCACCGGCATGGCGGTGGGCGCGGGGCTGATCGCGCGCTGGTTCCGGGGCGAGCTGACCATGGCCATGGCCGGCGCCTACGCGGGCCTCTCGGTCGGCATGATCACCGTCGCCCCGCTCGCCGCGGCGATCATCGAGGCGGAGGGCTGGCGCTTCGCCTACCGGCTGATGGGCGCGATCCTGCTGGTCGCGGGGCCGGTGCTGCTGGTGGCCCTGCCCTGGCGGCGGATCGGGGCGGGGCGCTGGCCCTCGGCGCCCCGGTCGCGGTCCCTGTTCCCGCCGAAGCGGATCCTGGTGGAGAAGGAGTTCCTGGGCCTCTTCGTCGCGCTGATGATGACGGCCGTGTGCACCTGGTCGGTGCTGCTGCAGCTCGTCGCCTACCTGACCGAGCTTGGGTACTCGCCGCTCGCCGCCGCCACCGCCTACGGGGTGGTGGGGGGGCTGTCGATCGTGGGGATCCTCGCGACCGGGTGGCTGGCGGACCGCTTCGGGCGGCGGCCGGTGCTGACGGCCTCCTTCTCGATGAGCGCGCTGGGGGTGGTGGTGCTGTGGCTGCTGGAGCTTGCGCCCGGCTTCGCGCTGCTGGCGGCGTTCGTGGCGATCTTCGGCTGCAACATGGGCTCGCGCGGGCCGGTGGTGACGGCGCTGGTGGCGCGGCTCTACCCGCAGAACGTGGGCGCGGTGTTCGGGATGATCACCATCGGGCTGGGCATCGGCTCGGCCGTGGGGGGCTTCGCCTCGGGCCTGCTGCACGACCTGACGGGGGGCTATGGGGCGAGCTTCGTGCTCGCCATCGTGGCGGCGGGATTGGGATTGGCGCCGTTCTGGCTGGTGCGCTCGATCGCCACCGGGCGACGGGACGAGGACGGGGGCTGAGGGGCGCCGCCCGCCCCCCGCGGCTTACTGACCGGACGACAGGCTTGACCGGACGCGGCCGGCCGGCCTAGCTTCCTGACGCCTGTCAGCCGGTTGCACCGGCGGCGAGACGGATCGCCGGAGCGGCGACGGGCCAAGGGGAGGAGACCGACCGCCGTCCGAGCCGGAGGGCGCGAGACCCGTGCGCCCCCCGGCGCGTCCCCGACCCCGCAGTCTCGCCGCGCGCCGGGCCCCGCCCGTCGCCGCGGCCCTCCCGATGGAGCCCCGCCGATGACCGTCGCCTCGCTCACCGCCGCCGATCCCGACAAGGAGGCGCTGAGCGCCTATATCGCCGAGGCCGGGCGCAGGACCTGGGTCATCGACGGCCTGCCCGAGGGCCTGCCCCTGCGCGAGATCCGCAAGGTCGGCGTGATCGGCGCCGGCACCATGGGGGGCGGCATCTCGATGAACTTCGCCTCGGCCGGGATTCCGGTCACGATCCTGGAGACGAAGCAGGAGGCGCTGGACCGCGGCCTGGGCGTGGTCCGGACCAACTACCAGCGCAGCGCCGACCGCGGGCGCTTCCCGCAGGAGGAGGTCGACCAGCGCATGGACCGGCTGACCGGCACGCTGGAGATGTCGGCGCTGGCCGATTGCGACCTGATCATCGAGGCGGTGTTCGAGAACCTGGACCTGAAGAAGTCGATCTTCGCCGAGCTGGACAAGATCGCGAAGCCCGGCGCGATCCGGGGGACGAACACCTCGGGGCTCGATATCGACGCGATCGCGGCCCAGACCTCGCGGCCGGGCGACGTGATCGGGCTGCATTTCTTCTCGCCCGCCAACGTGATGAAGCTGCTGGAGATCGTGCGCGCGGACGAGACCGCCGACGACGTGGTGGCGACCTGCATGGAGATCTCGAAGCGGATCGGCAAGGTCGCCTCGCTGGTGGGCGTGTGCCCGGGCTTCGTGGGCAACCGCATCCTGCGGGCGCGGCAGGTGCAGGCGAACAAGCTGGTCTACCAGGGCGTGATGCCCTGGGACGTGGACGCGGCGCTGAACGCCTTCGGCTTCAAGATGGGGCCCTACCAGATGTCGGACCTGGCGGGGCTGGACATCGGCTGGTCGAAGGGCGCGAAGACCCAGAACCCGATCCGCGACGCGCTGTGCGAGATGGACCGCCGCGGCCAGAAGACCGGCGCGGGCTATTACGACTATGACGAGGCGCGGAAGGGCTCGCCCTCCGACGTCACCGCGAAAGTGATCCGCGAGGTGACGGGGGCCGAGCCCTCCTCGATGTCGCGCGACGAGATCATCGAGACCTGCATCTTCCCGATGATCAACGAGGGGGTGCGCATCCTCGAGGACTGCAAGGCGCAGCGGCCGTCCGACATCGATGTGATCTGGCTCAACGGCTACGGCTGGCCCTCGGACAAGGGCGGGCCGATGTGGTTCGGGGACATGGTGGGCCCGAAGGCCGTGCTCGCGCGGATGGAGAAGCTGGGCGCCGCCGATCCGGACTTCGCGCCCGCGCAGACGCTGAAGAAACTCGCCGCCGACGGGGGCCGGTTCACCGCGCTCGACCTCGGCGGGCTGAAAGTCGGCAAGGAGAAAGTCGCCTGATGACCTACGAATTCTGCAAGACCGAACGGCAGGGCAACATCCTGGTGGTCACCCTGAACCGCCCGGAGGTCTACAACGCCATGCATGGCCCCATGCATGACGAGCTGGCGAAGGTCTGGGACGACTTCCAGGCCGATCCGGACCTGTGGGTGGCGGTGCTGACCGGGGCGGGGGAGAAGGCGTTCTCGGCCGGCAACGACCTGAAGGCCACCGCCTCGGGCGCGCCGCTGAGCCAGAACCCGGCGGGCTTCGCCGGCCTCGCCACCCGCTACGACCGCACCAAGCCGATCGTGGCCGCGGTGAACGGTTTTGCAATGGGCGGCGGGTTCGAGACGGCGCTTGCCTGCGACGTGATCATCGCGGCCGACAGCGCCACCTTCGCCCTGCCCGAGGTCAAGGTCGGCCTCTTCGCCGGCGCCGGCGGCGTGCAGCGCCTCAGCCGCCAGATCGGCCGCAAGCT
>Ga0310345_10000565_pt1 | contig 50963 bp, 50 predicted proteins | sample HC15DNA20500_MG_FD_204667 | JGI IMG/M metagenome (GOLD analysis project Ga0310345, IMG submission 204667) | Marine microbial communities from station ALOHA, North Pacific Subtropical Gyre - HC15-DNA-20-500_MG | ecosystem: Environmental > Aquatic > Marine > Oceanic | place: Pacific Ocean: North...
ACACCACGGCCGGGCATCTGCAGGTCGACGTCGAGGCTGAAATCGGGGTAATCCAGGCGAAAGCGCGCGCGGATGGCATTGTCATTGCTGAGCTCACTCATCCGCGCCACCCCTGTCTGAAGCGGCTGCCGTAAAGCATCAGCAGCACGAGGAAAGAAAACAGTAGCATGCCGCCGGCCAGCCAGTGAGCCTGGGCGTACTCCATGGCCTCGACGTGATCGTAGATCTGCACCGAGACGACCCGAGTCTTCTCCGGAATGTTGCCGCCGATCATCAGCACCACGCCGAATTCGCCGACGGTATGGGCGAAACCGAGAATGCTGGCGGTGACAAAGCCGGGGCGGGCAAGCGGCAGAACCACACTGAAGAAGGTGTCCCATGGGCCGGCTCGCAACGTGGCGGCGGCTTCCAGCGGACGTTCGCCGATGGCCTCGAAGGCATTCTGCAAGGGCTGCACGACGAAGGGCATGGAGTAGAGCACCGAGCCGACCACCAACCCGGCGAAGGTAAACGGCAGCAAGCCGAGGCCAAGGCTTTGCGTCAGCTGGCCTATCGGGCCGTTGGGGCCCAAGGCAACCAGCAGGTAGAAGCCCAGCACGGTAGGCGGCAATACCAGCGGCAGCGCCACCACCGCGCCGATCGGGCCTCGCAGCCGGGAACGAGTGCGCGCCAGCCACCAGGCCAGCGGTGTGCCCAGCAGCAACAGCAGCAAGGTGGTGACGCTGGCCAGCTTTACCGTCAGCCAGATGGCTGCGAGATCGCTACCGTCGAGCATGTCGTAGCCTCACTCCACTGCGTAGCCGTATTCACGGATCAGCGCCTTGGCGGTCTCGCCTCTGAGGTACTCCAGCAGCGCCTGAGCGGCCGGGTTGCCCTCGCCATGGCGCAACAGCAGCGCGTCCTGACGGATCGGCGTGTGCTGGTCTGCCGGTACCACCCAGCCCGAGCCTTTGCCGATGCGGCCGTCTTCGATCACCTGCGACAGCGCGACGAAACCGAGCTCGGCGTTGCCGCTGGCAACGAACTGGTGGGTCTGCGCAATGTTCTCGCCCTGCACGAAGCGTGGCCGCATTTTTTCGCGCTGGCCCATGCGGTCCAGCGTGGCCATCGCCGCAGCGCCGTAGGGTGCGGTTTTGGGATTGGCTACGGCCAAGTGGCGGAAGTCGCGGTCGCTCAGAACCTTGCCTTGCGGGTCGACGTACCCCTCGCGAGGCGACCACAGCACCAGGGTGCCGATGGCATAGGTGAAGCGGCTGCCGGCGATTCCGATGCCGTCGTTCTCGAGCCGCTGCGGGGTACTGTCATCGGCGGACAGCAGTATGTCGAAGGGGGCGCCGTTGTGGATCTGCGCATAGAACTTGCCGGTGGCGCCGAACGCCAACACGGCGCGATGGCCGGTGTGGCGGGCGAAGGCGGCGGCGATCTTCTGCATCGGCGCGGTGAAATTGGAAGCGACCGCGACCTGTATGTCGTCGGCGACGGCAGTCAGCGGCAGGCAGAACAGCAGGGTGGCGCATAGATGACGGACCGAGCGCATGGGTATTCCTTCAATCGATGGCAATGATGACGTGGGAAGCCTTGATCAACGCGGTACACGACTGACCCACCGCCAGCCCCAGCTCTTCGGCGCTTTCATTGGTAATCACGGCGCCGAGGGTGCGTTCGCCAGGCAGTGCCAGCTTCACCTCGCAGTTCACCGCCCCTGGCAGCAGCGCGCTGATGGTGCCGGTAAGGCGATTGCGTGCGCTGATCTTCACTTCCGGGTCGGGGGAGAGCAGCACGAAGCTGGCCTTGATCAGGGCCATGGCGGTCTTGCCAGGTGCCAGTTGCAGCTCGTCGATGCTGTCGTTGGTCAGTGTGGCGGTGATGGTTTGGCCGGCACCGATATCGAGGCTCAGGCTGCCGTTGACGGCGCCCTTGCTGACGGCCGTGATGCGGCCGCGAAACTGATTGCGCGCGCTGGTCTTCATGGCGATGGCCCTCAGCAGTCGGTCAATGTCGTCGAAGCCTTCGATGCCCTCGGCCAGCTGGGCGAGAAAGCGCTCGTACTCGGTCTGCATGCGTCGCCAGACGTGGAGCATTTCCCGGCCGAAATCGGTCAGGCGCGTGCCGCCGCCCTGGGCGCCGCCGGCAGAACAGACCACCAGTGGGCGTTCGGACAGGTTGTTCATGGCATCCACCGCATCCCAGGCGGCCTTGTAGCTGAGCTTGATGGCCTTGGCCGCTCGGCTGATGGAGCCTGTCGCTTCGATTTGTTCGAGCAGTTCGATGCGCTTGCCGCCGAGATAGCCTTTCTCGCCCCGGTTGAACCAGAGTTGGCCATCCACGCGCAGTGGCTGACGGGCGTCGGGCATATACGTGCCTTCGAGTCGTGTTGATGGGCGGCATTGTGGATTGCGTTATATCGTCTTGTATATAGCGCTATCGAGGTAGGGAGCGCCGAACCTGCCGATTGCTCGCCGAGCGGCGGCGGAGTAGGTTGGAGCCTTTCCGGTTCAGGAGCACTGCTATGAAGCTTCGCTCACTCGTCACGCTGCTCACGCTCGCGATGCCCGCCGCGCCCGCCCTGGCCAACGAGTGCCCGGCATTGCTACAGCACGAGCTGCCCAAGTTGCGCTCCAAGGAAACCGTCGATCTGTGCGGCCAGTTCCAGGGCAAGGCCCTGGTGGTGGTCAATACGGCCAGCCATTGCGGCTTCACCGGACAGTTCAAGGGGCTCGAAGCGCTCTATCAGCGTTACAAGGACGACGGCCTGGAGTTGCTCGGCGTGCCCTCGGATGACTTCTTCCAGGAGGCCGATGACGAGGCCGAGACGGCCGAGGTCTGCTACGTGAATTACGGTGTGACCTTCACCATGACCCAGACGCAGCCGGTACGGGGCGGCGATGCGACGCCGTTGTTTCGCCAGCTGGCCGAGCAGGCCGGAACAGCGCCGCGTTGGAATTTCTACAAGTACGTGGTCGATCGGGAAGGGCGTGTCGTCGCGCATTTCTCCAGCAAGGTGAAGCCGGATGACCCGCAATTGATCGCGGCGGTGGAGAAGGCGCTGCAGAGATAGAAACGAAAAAGCCCCGGACGACCGGGGCTTTTTCGTTCTTTCGCTACATCAGAAGCGGTAGCTCAGAGCAGCGCCAAAGCCGTGGGCGCGATTTTCGTAGTCTGCGTTGTAAACGCCGCGGGTCGGGCTATTACGGCGAACCTTGGTGTCTTCTTCCCAAAGGTAGGAGTACGCCAGGTCGACGGTCACGTCGTCAGTAGGATTCCAGGCCAAGCCGAAGCTGACCGCAGTACGGTCACCGCTAGGAATGCGCGGCGAGCGATGTTCGTTATTGGTCGGGCTTTGATCGAACGCCAGGCCTGTACGTAGCGTCCACTCGCGGTTCAGCTTGTAAGCTGCACCGAGCGCGTAGGACCAAGTGTCATGCCAATCCTGTTCCTCGATGATTGGGTTGAGCGGACTGGCAGGAATCCCTTCGTTCTCGATCACGATAGCTTCGAAACGGCTCCAGCGGGTCAGCATCGCACCGGCATACAGCGTCCACTGGTCATTGAGTTCGTGTGTGACCGAAAGGTCGATCGACTCGGGGGTGGTCAGGTCCAGCGAGGCATCATACTTGCCCCCTAGCGGGCTCAAGTTGAACCCCTCTTTCAGCTCGGTATCGCCTTCAAGGGTGTAATCGACCTTGGAGTGGTAGGTAAGGCCCATGCGAGTGTGGGGTGTGAACTCGTACAGAATCCCCGCATTAAAACCCACTGCTGTATCGTCGCCCGTAACCTTCACCCGGCCGTCAATGCCGCCGGTGAATGTCGCGCTTTGCAGTTCTCCATCAATGCGGTTGATGGTCGGGCCAAAACCGATCGAAAGCTTGTCGTTGAAGCGATAGCTGACAGTTGGCTGCACGGTAATAACACGCACTTCACTGTAGTCGCCATGGTAGCGACCTTGGAAGCCGCTTTCGTAGTCGGTGATCAGGCCGAACGGTACATAAACACCGACACCCAGCGCCCACTTATCATCGATTGGTTTGACGTAGTAACCCATCGGAACGGCAGTGAAGGGGACCATGTCGCCGTCGTTACTGCCGCTAACTGGAGTGCCTATAGCGGTGGCGCCGGAAGTATCCTTGATATCCGTCTTCGCATGAATCGCCGCCATACCGAAGCTGACTTCCTCACGCTTCAGGCGGGACATGCCGGCAGGGTTGCCGAACAGGGTGGTGGCGTCGTCGGCGGAAGATGAGCGGCCTGCAAAGGAGGTGCCCATGCCGCTGATGCTTTGTTCGTTGAGGGCAAAACCGGCGGCCATTGCCTGGCTGGACAAGGCGCCTACGGCTACCGCGAGCGCGGTCTTCAACCATGTTGTTTTCATTGTTGTACTACTCCGGGATAAAAGCGGGTCGGAACCTAGCAACTTTCTCCGACAGGTAGCAAGACAATGAATTGCAATTTTTCGTAAAGATGGCGACTAACGGTCGTGAAAACAAATGTAACTTCGGTAAAACCGCCGAGGCGCATTGTGACCCGTCAGCCACGCTGCGCCCCTGGCACCGCGTGGCTGCTGGGATCAGGCGCGAGGCCGCTGTGCATCGGTGATCCACTCGCTCCAGGAACCGGGGTAGAGCCTCCCCTGCGGGTAGCCGGCCAGACAGAGGGCAAACAGGTTGTGGCAGGCGGTCACACCGGAGCCGCAATAGGCGACGGCGCTTTGCGGCGGCTTGTTGTCCAGCAGCGTGTCGAAGCGCGTGCGCAACTGGTCGATTGGGAGGAACCGGCCATCGCTGCGAAGGTTGTCGGTAAACGGCACGCAGATGGCATTGGGGATGTGCCCGGCGATGGGGTCGATGGGTTCGACTTCGCCGAGAAAGCGGGGCAGGGCGCGGGCGTCGAGCAGCGCCAGCTGCGGATCGTCCAGGTGCTTCTGAAGGCCAGCGGCGTCGATGATCAGGCTGCCGTCGGCGCGCCCGCTAAAGGTTCCGGTCTCGCCATCGGGGATCGCCTCGTCCATGGGTAGACCGGCTTCGCGCCACGCCTTGAGGCCGCCGTCGAGCAGATAGATGCCGTCGCGTTTGCCGAGCCAGAGCAGCAGCCACCATGCCCGTGCGGCAAAGGCACCGGGGCCGTCGTCGTACAGCACCACGTCGCTGTCGTCATCGAGGCCCCATTGGCGAAAGCGCGCTGCCAGCCGCTCCGGATCCGGCAGTGGGTGCCGGCCGGTGACACCAGGGGTGACCGGGCCAGATAGGTCCTTTTCCAGGTCGGCGAACCTGGCGCCGGGAACATGGCCTTGGCGGTAGCTGCGCTCGCCGTAGGTGGAATCTTCCAGGGCGAAGCGGCAATCGAGAATGCGCAGCGCGGGATCGTCCAGGCGCCGGGCCAGTTGCTCGGCTGTGATGAGTTGTGCAAGTGGCATCGTACGCCTCCGGGGAAACATCGCTAAACACTACCAGCGTGCGCGCCGGCCATGAATGCCCGGCCGGTCGGATGCTCGATATATACTGCGCGCCTCGTTCGGCCGCGCGCCGGTCGTCAGCCGAAAAGGAGGCCGTGTGGCCATCGAAACTCAATGGGTTCTGGATGATGAACATCTGGCCCGCCTCTGCGCCGAATGGCGCCAGCTGCCCTATGTGGCAGTGGATACCGAATTCATGAGGGTCGATACCTTCTATCCCATCGCCGGGCTGGTGCAGGTCGGTGACGGGCTGCGTGCCTATCTGATCGATCCACTGGCCGTGCGCGACTGGCGCGCGTTTGCCGCGCTGCTGGAAGATACCGCCGTGGTAAAGGTGTTGCATGCCTGCAGCGAGGATCTCGAAGTACTGCTGCGCCTGACCGGCAGCCTGCCGCAGCCGCTGTTCGACACCCAGCTGGCGGCCGGCTACCTGAATATCGGCTTCTCCATGGGCTACTCACGCCTGGTTCAGGCCGTGCTTGGCATCGAACTGCCCAAGGGCGAAACGCGCTCGGACTGGCTGCAGCGGCCGCTGAGCGAGATGCAGGTGCGCTACGCCGCCGAGGATGCGCAGCACCTGGCCGAACTCTACGAAGCGCTGCTGCCGAAGCTGTCGGACGACAAGCGAGCCTGGGTGCTGGAGGACGGTGCCGAGCTGGTCGCCAACCTGCAGCGCGAATCCGACCCGGAGCAGGCCTATCGAGAGGTCAAGCAGGCCTGGCGCCTCAAGCCTCAACAGCTGGCCGTGCTCAAGGTGCTGACCGCCTGGCGTGAGCGCCAGGCCCGAGCGCGCAACCAGCCGCGCAATCGCGTGTTGCGCGAGGCCAGTCTGTGGCCGCTGGCGCGTACCCAGCCGCGCGATCTGGTTACGCTGGCGCGCATCGATGAGATGCATCCGCGCACCGTACGCCAGGATGGTGAAGCCTTGCTGGCGATGATCCGCGAGGCTGCCGCGACGCCCGAACAGGATTGGCCGGCGGCGCTGCCGGAGCCGTTGCCGCTGGAAGTTTCCGGCCTGTTGAAGAAGCTGCGGGCGGTCGGCCAGCGCGAGGCGAAGGTGCTGGATATCGCGCCGGAACTGATGCTGCGCAAGAAAACCCTCGAAGCCCTGCTGAAAAGCGGCTACCCCGACGGCCCATATCAACTGCCCGATTCGCTGCGCGGTTGGCGCCGCGAGCGGATGGGACAGGCCCTGCTGGATGTACTGGAAAAGCGCACATGAAACTCATCTGTTCCATTTACAAGAGCCCCCGCAAGGACGGCATGTACCTCTACGTCGACAAGCGCGATGCGCTCAAGCGCGTGCCCGAGGGCTTGCTCGCCGCATTCGGCGCGCCGCAGCTGGCATTCGAGCTGGTGCTCACCCCGGAGCGCCAGCTGGCGCGCGAGGACATCAACAAGGTGCTCGCCAACATCGAGGCGCAGGGCTATCACCTGCAGATGCCGCCGGCAGAGGACGAATACATCGAGCACCTCCCCGAGGAACTGCTGCGCATGAACGATCCCATGTGACTGTGGCCGGCCAGGCATGACCGAGGGCAAGGTCATGCTGGCGGATCGGACTATTCTGAGGCTGTCCACATATGCATAGGGAGACAGCTCATGAAAATGCGTTCCTGGATTCTCGGTTCGATCCTTGCCGGTCTGGCGATGTCTGCCAGTGCTCAGCCCGCGCCGGCCTACGACAACGAAGCCTGGCAGCAGCACTGGCAGAAGATGCAGGAATATCGTCAGGCCTGGCAGGCGGCTAAGACGCCGGAGGAGCGGCAGAAGCTGCGCGACGAGCACTGGCAGAGCATGCAGTCGACCATGGGCACCATGGGAGGCTGCCCGATGGGCGGCCCGGGCGCCGGGATGGGCAAGCAGGGCGGCAAGCCGATGGCCGGCGCTATGGGTGGCGGCCGTATGATGGTGGCGCCGTCCAAGGAGATGCTCGATATGCGCATCCAGCACCTGGAGCAGATGCTCGAGCAGATGCGCAGCCACCGCGACATGCTCGACAAGCAGTGATCGGTATGTGGCTGCCTGCCGCTCCGGCCGGCGGCCACGGAGCGGGCGGCGCATCCGCCTGCCGGCTATTGGCCGGATATCCAGCAATGGCTAGACTTGCCGCTTTTTCCCGGTAGTGACAGTGATGGCCGCCAAAGTCGAACCCTTCTGGAAGCGCAAGACCCTGGCCGAGCTCGATTCGGCCGAATGGGAGTCGTTATGCGACGGCTGCGGCCTCTGCTGTCTGCAGAAGCTCGAGGACGAGGAAGATGGCGCCGTGTACTACACGCGCATCGCCTGCCGATTGCTCGATCTGAAGACCTGCCAGTGCAGCGACTACCCCAATCGGCGCGCCAGCGTACCGGACTGCATTCAGCTCAATGCCCAGGACGCCGCACAGTTCAAATGGCTTCCGCCCACCTGTGCCTACCGCCTGGTGGCCGAGCGCAAGGACCTGCCGCTCTGGCACCACCTGGTCTGCGGCGACCGCGAGGCGGTGCATGTAGAGCGCATTTCCCAGGCCGGCAGGATGCTCGCCGAAGGCAGCGTTGCCGAGGAGCACTGGGAAGACCATCTGATTTTTCGTGCTGGTTGAATCTAAGCGCCGATTGCATCGTCTCAAGATCAGCACACCCCTCGCGTTATCCGATCCGTGGAGTTCTCTTCGATGCTTGCTCGACTGCTGTCGCTGTTCGCTCTCGTTCTTTTCCTCGCTGGGCCGGTACAGGCGGCCAAGCGGGTCGATCTGGACTACCACGTGCGCTTCCTCCCGGAGGAGGACCAGGCAGTGGTGCAACTGATTCTGGAGAAGGGGGAGGCGGTCCGCAGCCTGCGCTTCAACCTGGGCGACGAGGGGTACTACAGCGACTTCGAGGCGGACGGTGAATGGCAGCAGGGGTCGCCGGCACAGGGCACCTGGCGACCCGCTGCGGGCAAGGCGAAACTAAGCTATCGCGTACGCATCAGCCATCCCCGTGACAACGGTCGCTTCGATGCGCGTATGACTCCGGACTGGGCGCTGTTCCGTGGCGATGATCTGGTGCCGCCGGCGCGGCTGGATCAGGTCGATGGCGTGAGCCTGGTGTCACGCATCACCTTCGAGCTGCCGGAAGGCTGGAAGAGCATCGAAACCGGTTGGCCGCGGGTCGGCAAGAATCGCTTTCGCGTGGACAACCGCGAGCGCCTGTTCGATCGGCCGACCGGCTGGATGCTGGCCGGCAAGCTCGGCACCCGCCGCGCCAAGCTGGGTGAAACCGAAGTCACCGTGGCTGCGCCGGTCGGCGAGGGCGTCCGGCGAATGGACATCCTGACCATGCTCACCTTCGTCTGGCCGCAGGTGCAGAACGTCTTTCCCCGCGACCCGGCGAAATTGCTCATCGTTGGCGCTGGCGATCCGATGTGGCGCGGTGGGCTGTCCGGGCCGAACTCCCTGTACATGCACGCCGATCGACCGATGGTCAGCGAGAACGGCACCAGCTCGCTGGTACATGAGCTGGTGCATGTGTTCAGTCGCATCACGGATGCCAATCGTAGCGACTGGATCAGCGAGGGGCTGGCGGAGTACTACGCCATCGAGCTGGTCCGCCGCTCTGGCGGCATGAGCGAGGATCGATACCAGGCGGTTCGCGAGCATCTGATCAAGTGGAGCCGCAAGGTCGATAGCCTGCGCACCGAACATTCCACCGGCCCGATTACCGCTCGCGCCGTGCTGCTGTTGCAGGATCTGGACAAGGAAATTCGTCAGCGCAGTAAGGGCCGCCATTCGCTCGACGATGTCGCCCGCGGCCTGATGCGCATGGACACCGTCAGCACCGATGATTTCATCGAGATGACCGAAACCCTGCTGGGCGGGGGCTCAACGGTGCTCGATACTCGTCTGCTGCGCTGAACACCATCATCCCAGCGCCGTACACGTGAGGCGGCCTGTCGAGGAGAGCGTATGACCATCATCGACCTTCGCAGCGACACCGTGACCCAGCCTTCGAGCGGGATGCTTGAGGTGATGCGATGCGCCGATACCGGGGATGACGTCTACGGCGAGGATCCAACGGTGAGCCGCCTTGAGGGCCGCCTCGCCGCGGAGCTGGGTTTCGCCGCGGGGCTCTTCGTCCCGTCCGGCACCATGAGCAATCTGCTGGCATTGATGGCTCATTGCGAACGGGGTGATGAATACATCGTCGGGCAGCAGGCCCATACCTACAAATACGAGGGCGGCGGAGCGGCGGTGCTTGGCTCGATCCAGCCGCAGCCGATCGAGATGGACGCCGACGGCACGCTCGATCTTGCCCGCGTCGAAGCGGCGATCAAGCCGGACAATTTCCACTTCGCCCGCAGCCGCCTACTGGCGCTGGAAAACACCATGCAGGGCAAGGTGTTGCCGCTGGACTACCTCGCCGCGGCCCGTGACTTCACGCACCGGTGCGGTCTGGCACTGCATCTGGACGGTGCCCGGCTGTACAACGCGGCGGTGAAGCTCGGCTGCGATGCACATGAGATCACCCAGCACTTCGATACGGTGTCGGTGTGCCTGTCCAAGGGCCTCGGTGCGCCGGTGGGGTCGGTGCTTTGCGGTGGCGAGGCGTTCATCGGCAAGGCTCGGCGCCTACGCAAGATGGTTGGTGGCGGCATGCGCCAGTCCGGCATCCTGGCGGCTGCCGGGCTCTACGCGCTGGAGCACAACGTCGCGCGGCTGACCGAGGATCATCGTCGCGCGGCGTGGCTTGGGGGTGAGTTGGCCGCGCTCGGGTTCGAGATCGAGCCGGTGCAAACCAACATGGTTTATGTCCACGTGGGAGAGAATGCAACCGCGCTGGCTGCCTTCTGCGCGCAGCGCGGCATTCGCCTGACCCCTGCGGTGCGGCTGCGGCTGGTCACCCATATGGACCTGCATGACGAGCATCTTCCGGTAGTGGTCAATGCATTCGCCGAATTTGCCGAAAACATGGGTCGTTGCTGACGTCGAATTGCTTGATTCAATCGCCTTTATCCCCTATACCCGGCGCGCAGGCCCGATATAATGCGGCCCTTTGCCGGCTATCCGTTGGGTAGTTGCGAACCGGCTTTCGGTGGTCCCGCCTCGCCGTGTCGTTTTGCAGCCGTTCGGCCGCAGTCCTCTGGAAGAAATCTATGAAAAGCGCAGAAATCCGTGAAGCCTTCCTCCGCTTCTTCGAAGGGAAGGGCCACACACGCGTGGCCTCCAGTTCGCTGATTCCGGCGAACGACCCGACCCTGCTGTTCACCAACGCCGGCATGAACCAGTTCAAGGACTGCTTCCTCGGCTTGGAGAAGCGCGCCTACACCCGCGCCACCACCAGCCAGAAGTGCGTACGCGCCGGCGGCAAGCACAATGACCTGGAGAACGTCGGCTACACCGCGCGTCACCATACCTTCTTCGAGATGCTCGGCAACTTCAGCTTCGGCGACTACTTCAAGCGCGACGCGATTCACTACGCCTGGGAGTTTCTCACCAGCGACAAGTGGCTAGACCTGCCCAAGGAGAAACTCTGGGTCACGGTCTATGCCACCGATGACGAGGCCTACGACATCTGGACCAAGGAAGTCGGCGTGCCGGCCGAGCGCATGGTGCGCATCGGTGACAACAAGGGCGCGCCCTACGCTTCGGACAACTTCTGGGCGATGGGCGATACCGGCCCTTGCGGTCCCTGCACCGAGATCTTCTTCGACCACGGCGAACACATCTGGGGCGGCCCGCCCGGTTCGCCAGAGGAAGACGGCGACCGCTACATCGAGATCTGGAACAACGTGTTCATGCAGTTCAACCGCACCGCGGACGGTGTACTGCACCCGTTGCCGGCACCGAGCGTCGACACCGGTATGGGCCTGGAGCGCATCAGCGCCGTGCTCCAGCACGTCAATTCGAACTATGAAATCGACCTGTTCCAGAGCCTGCTGAACGCGGCGGCGGACGCCATCGGCTGCGCCAACGAAGGCCAGGCTTCGCTGAAGGTCGTTGCCGACCACATCCGCTCCTGTGGCTTCCTCATCGCCGATGGCGTGACGCCGTCCAATGAAGGCCGTGGCTACGTGCTGCGCCGCATCATTCGTCGCGCCTGCCGTCATGGCAACAAGCTCGGCGCCAAGGGCAGCTTCTTCCATCGCATCGTCGCCGCGCTGGTGGCGGAAATGGGCGAGGCCTTCCCAGAGCTCAAGCAACAGCGGGCGCATATCGAGCGCGTGCTGAAGAACGAGGAAGAGCAATTCGCCAAGACCCTGGAGCAGGGGCTGAAGATCCTCGAGCAGGATTTGGCCGGGCTTGCCGGTAGCGTCATTCCCGGCGAGGTGGTGTTCAAGCTGTACGACACCTACGGCTTCCCGGTGGATCTGACCGGTGACATCGCACGCGAGCGTAATCTGACTCTGGATGAAGAGGGCTTCGAGCGCGAGATGCAGGCCCAGCGCGAGCGTGCCCGCTCGGCGAGCGCCTTCGGCATGGACTACAACAGCCTGGTCAAGGTGGAAGGCGAGACGCGCTTCATCGGTTACCAGGGCACGTCGGGCAGCGGCAAGGTTCTGGCGCTGTTCAAGCAAGGCATGCTGGTCGATAGTCTGAGCGCTGGCGAGGAGGGCGTCGTGGTGCTCGATCAGACGCCGTTCTACGCCGAGTCCGGCGGGCAGATCGGTGACTGCGGCTACCTCGAGGCACAGGGTCTGCGCTTCGATGTGCGCGACACCAGCAAGGCTGGTGGCGCATTCCTGCATCACGGAATCGTCGACAGCGGCACGCTGACCACCGGCGCGCAGGTCGAGGCGACGGTCGACGCTTCAGTGCGCCAGGCTACGGCGCTCAACCACTCGGCGACCCACCTGCTGCATGCTGCGTTGCGTGAAATTCTCGGTGAGCACGTGAGCCAGAAGGGCTCCTTGGTGGACAGTCAGCGCCTGCGCTTCGACTTCAGCCACTTCGAGGCGATCAAACCGGAGCAGCTCCGCGCACTGGAGGATCGCGTCAATGCCGAGATTCGCCGCAATTCGGCGGTGGAGATCGAGGAAACCGATATCGATACCGCCAAGGCCAAGGGCGCAATGGCCCTGTTCGGCGAGAAGTACGGCGACAGCGTTCGCGTGCTGACCATGGGTGGTGGCTTTTCCGTCGAGCTGTGCGGTGGTACCCACGTGAACCGCACCGGCGACATCGGCCTGTTCAAGATCACCAGCGAAGGCGGTGTGGCCGCCGGCGTACGCCGGATCGAAGCGGTGACCGGCGCGCAGGCGCTGGCCTACCTCAATGATGCCGAGGATCAACTGAAGGAAGCGGCAAGTCTGGTCAAGGGCAGCCGCGAGAATCTGCTGGACAAGCTCGGCGGCATACTGGAACGCAACCGTCAGCTGGAAAAAGAGCTGGAGCAGCTCAAGGCCAAGGCAGCCAGCGCAGCGGGCAACGACCTGGCTGCGAGCGCCGTTGAAGTGAATGGTGTGCGCGTGCTGGCCGCGCGTCAGGATGGGCTCGACGGCAAGGCCCTGCTGGCGCTGGTCGACCAGCTGAAGAACAAGCTGGGCAGCGCGGTGATCCTCCTCGGCGGCGTGCAGGACGACAAGGTTGTGCTGGTCGCCGGCGTGACGCAGGACCTGACCTCGCGTCTGAAGGCCGGCGATCTGATGAAGCAGGCCGCTGCGGCGGTCGGCGGCAAGGGTGGCGGTCGTCCAGACATGGCGCAAGGTGGTGGCAGCGATGCGTCCAAGCTGGACGAGGCGCTGGCGTTGACCCTGCCGTTTGCTCAGCAGGCCCTTTGATCCAGATGCCGGAAGCGGCTTCGGCATCTGCAGGTTGTTTGTTTAATGAACGCCCTTTGCGGGCTCTAGGCGGCTAACAATGGCTTTGATCGTACAGAAGTTTGGGGGCACCTCGGTCGGCACCGTCGAGCGAATCGAGCAGGTAGCCGAGAAGGTCAAGAAATTCCGCGATGGTGGCGACGATATTGTCGTGGTCGTCTCGGCAATGAGTGGCGAAACCAACCGTCTGATCGACCTGGCCAAGCAGATCAGCGACCAGCCGGTTCCGCGCGAATTGGATGTGATGGTCTCCACCGGCGAGCAGGTGACCATAGCCCTGTTGGCCATGGCGCTGATCAAGCGCGGCGTTCCGGCGGTGTCCTACACTGGCAATCAGGTCCGCATCCTCACCGACAGCGCCCATACCAAGGCGCGCATCCTGCAGATCGATGCCCAGCGTATCCAGCGCGACATCAAGGCGGGGCGGGTGGTCGTGGTCGCCGGCTTCCAGGGGGTGGACGAGAAGGGCAATATCACCACTCTGGGTCGCGGCGGCTCCGACACCACTGGCGTGGCGTTGGCTGCCGCGCTGAAGGCCGACGAATGCCAGATCTACACCGATGTGGATGGCGTCTATACCACCGACCCGCGGGTCGTCGCCAAGGCTCAGCGTCTGGACAAGATCACCTTCGAGGAGATGCTGGAAATGGCCAGCCTCGGCTCCAAGGTGCTGCAGATTCGTGCGGTGGAGTTCGCTGGCAAGTACAGTGTCCCGCTACGTGTGCTGCACAGTTTTCAGGAGGGTCCGGGTACCCTCATTACCCTTGATGAAGAGGAATCCATGGAACAGCCCATCATTTCCGGCATCGCCTTCAATCGCGACGAGGCCAAGCTGACTATCCGTGGGGTGCCGGACACGCCCGGTGTAGCGTTCAAGATTCTTGGGCCGATCAGCGCCGCGAATGTGGAAGTGGACATGATCGTGCAGAACGTCGCGCACGATAACACCACCGATTTCACCTTTACCGTGCATCGTAACGATTACAACAATGCCCTGCAGGTCCTGCAGAGCATTGCAAACGAAATGGGCGCCCGGGAGGTGATCGGCGATACCGACATCGCCAAGGTTTCCATCGTAGGCGTCGGTATGCGTTCACATGCTGGCGTCGCCAGCCGGATGTTTGAGGCTCTGGCTAAGGAGAACATCAACATCCAGATGATCTCTACATCGGAGATCAAAGTTTCGGTGGTGATCGAAGAAAAGTATCTTGAACTTGCTGTAAGAGCGTTGCATACCGCCTTCGAACTGGATGCGCCGGCGGCGGGCAATACTGCGGAATGAATCGCAGAAGGCGCGCTGGCCCGCGCCTTCTGTCGTATTGGGCCGTGCAAAAAGGAACTTTAGCCTCCCGGGCGCGGGTCAATAGCTGGTGAAAGGCTCTAGCTTCAATGTTTTGCGGACATTGTCCGTTTTTATCTTTGCAGACTGTTTACTGATTTGAATCCGTTTAAGGAGAAAGGAATGCTGATTCTGACTCGCCGGGTTGGAGAAACCCTGATGGTGGGTGACGATGTGACTGTCACTGTGTTGGGTGTGAAAGGAAACCAGGTACGTATCGGCGTGAATGCCCCCAAGGAGGTGGCGGTGCATCGAGAGGAGATCTACCAGCGGATCCAGAAAGAGAAGGATCAGGAACCAAGCCACTAATTTTTCTGTAATTTTTGGCTTTGCAAACGGGGTAAAGATGGGTATTATGCGCCCCGTGTTGCGGAGAGGTGGCCGAGTGGCCGAAGGCGCTCCCCTGCTAAGGGAGTACACCTCAAAAGGGTGTCGGGGGTTCGAATCCCCCCTTCTCCGCCATTTTGCGTTCTAGGGTTTGATGATCGCGGCAGGTCACTTTCGAAGCTGAAAGTAGAGCGCCAAATTGCTTGACCATCAGTCTTCACTCCCTATAATGCGCACGCTCAGCGCACTCATAGCTCAGCTGGATAGAGTACTCGGCTACGAACCGAGCGGTCGGAGGTTCGAATCCTCCTGAGTGCGCCATACTTCGAACGATCGGCAGTAATGCGGATCGCTCAAGCAACCAGCAGTGATCTGGTCTACCAAGCGCTTACGCACTCATAGCTCAGCTGGATAGAGTACTCGGCTACGAACCGAGCGGTCGGAGGTTCGAATCCTCCTGAGTGCGCCAATCAAGAAAGGGCCTGCAACGATGCAGGCCCTTTTTTTATTTCCGTGTCCCTATCGTCCGCCCGTTACGCAGCCGTGCTCGTCGAAGCTGACTGTGCGCAGCTGGCCGCCGCTGTCGCGGAAGCGCAGGCGTGTCTTGCCGTTGTTGCTGGTGACGCTTTCCGGACTGCCTAGCGCGCTTTCCACGTCACTACGCGTCATGCCTGCGCGGATCTGCTTGCTGATGATTGCGCTGCGCCGCTCGCTTCCTGTCACCCGGTTGCCGCAACCATCTTCCCTCTGCGCAACGATCTCTAATCCTTCCGCCTCCCTGCGAGCAACGCGCTTTCTGGGAACTGCCATGGGCACGGCCTTGCCGGAGCTCGGTGTTGGGCTCACAGCCTTTTGCCGATGCTGATGCTGGTCTTCTGGGCACCCCTGCTGACTGAAGGTCACGTGTCCGGACTGGTCGGTGCAGCGGTACACCATTGCCGAAAAAGCCGGATTTGCCAGCAAAAGCAGGCCCGTACAAATAAACAGTGCTTTCATTTCGTCCTCCTTGACTAAGCAACTGTACTGCAGGCTACTCAATAAAAAGGGCTCTTGGCATCTGTGTCTCCTTGTCTCGTGAAGACGTCGACAGAACGTCGGCTTTGTCGAGTTAGGCGAGCCCGTTCATGCGCGTCGCATGCGGGTCGCCTGGAATAGCTGTAGTTGAGCGCATCGGCTGCGCCGTCGCGATGTTATGATTGCCGCATCTGCCCCTCAGGGTTTGTGGAACAACCTTCCCGTATGGACTTACCCAGTAGTCGCTCACGTTTCCCGATTGCCAATCAGCTATTGATTGAATGATTTCCCCTGGCGCGCTCTCGGCCGGGGGTGGAGTGCGCCATGACAGAAGTAGAAGCAAAAAAGCCTCAAGAAACCCTGCAGGATCGCCTGGCGCAGGTGGTCGAGCTGCTGCAGCGTCATCGGCTTGGTGAAGACGGTGGGGTTCGTCAGGATGGTCAGCCGGCAGTTCTGAGTGAGGATTATGACCAGGGGCTGATTCTTGCCGAGCTGCAGCGCAAGCTCGATGAGCTGCACCCGGCCGACGTCGCCCATATTCTCGAAGCCTTGCCGCTCGAAGAGCGACTGACTGTCTGGCAGCTGGTCAAGGCCGAGCGTGATGGCGACATTCTGCTCGAGGTTTCCGACGCGGTCCGTGAAACGCTGATCGCAGACATGGACGACCACGAGTTGCTTGCTGCGGCCAAGGAAATGGACGCCGATGAGCTGGCGGATCTAGCGCCCGAACTGCCGCGCGATGTCGTTCATGAACTGATGGAAAGCCTCGACGCGCAGCAGCGTGAGCGAGTGCGTTCGGCCCTGTCTTACGAGGAGGATCAGGTCGGTGCGTTGATGGACTTCGAGATGGTCACCATTCGCGAAGACGTCAGTCTGGAGGTTGTGCTTCGCTACCTGCGTCGCCTGAAGGAACTCCCCGGTCATACCGACAAACTGTTCGTGGTCGACTACGACGGCGTGCTCAAGGGTGTGCTGCCGATCAAGCGCCTGCTGGTGAACGATCCAGACAAACAGGTCGCCGAAGTGATGGCAAGTGATCCGGTCACCTTTCATCCGGATGAGGACGCCTATGATGCGGCACAGGCATTCGAGCGCTATGACCTGGTCTCCACGCCGGTTGTCGATAAGGGCGGCAAGCTGATCGGCCGACTGACTATCGACGAGATGGTCGACCTCATTCGTGAGGAAAGCGAAAGCGAAGTGCTCAACATGGCCGGTCTGCGCGAGGAGGAGGATATCTTCGCCTCGGTCTGGAAATCGGTACGCAACCGGTGGGCCTGGCTGGCGGTGAACCTGGTGACGGCGTTCGTCGCCTCGCGAGTGATCGGCCTGTTTGACGGCTCCATCGAGAAGCTGGTTGCGCTGGCGGCGCTGATGCCAATTGTCGCAGGCATCGGCGGCAACTCCGGCAACCAGACGATCACCATGATCGTTCGCGCCATGGCGCTGGATCAGGTGGGTACCGGCAACACTGCGCGGCTGCTGCGCAAGGAAGTTGGCGTCGGGCTGGTCAACGGGCTTGTCTGGGGTGGCGTCATCGGTGCGGTGGCTTGGTGGCTATACGGTAGCTGGTCTCTGGGGGTCGTGATGACCGCCGCAATGACGCTGAATCTGCTGCTGGCTGCCTTGATGGGGGTGCTGATTCCGATGACTCTTGCGCGTCTCGGGCGTGATCCGGCAATGGGGGCAAGCGTGATGATCACAGCCATGACCGATAGTGGCGGGTTCTTCATTTTTCTCGGATTGGCGACGATTTTTCTGCTGTAGCGCGACTTTTCGCGCCTTGTAGGGGTTTGCCTTGTTTCTCCGTTTCGGGCTAAGGTTCGGCCGTTTCGCGTGTCGCGAAACCTGTCCGAACCAACGCAGCGAATAACAAGCAGCTCGAGCTGCTGACAAGGGAACCCCGATGACCCCCAGCCAACTTCTGCTCGAAGGCGTCGAACTCATGCTATTCGGCATCGGTTTCGTCTTTGCTTTCCTCGTTCTGTTGATCCTCTGCATTCGCCTGATGTCCTACCTCACCGGTCGCTTCGTAAGCGCCCCGGAGCCTCCGCTAGCGGCTGCGCCAGTCACCATCGCGGATGCGGATACGCTCGCGGCGATCAAGGCCGCCATTCATCAACACCGCGCGCGCCGCGGTTGACTCTGGAAAGGGAGTTCCTTCCATGACCATTGCTAAACAGCCACTCGGCATCACCGACGTGGTGCTGCGTGATGCGCACCAGTCCATTCTCGCCACGCGCGTCCGCCTGGAAGACATGCTGCCGATCGCAGCCAAGCTCGACCAGGTCGGGTTCTGGTCGGTTGAGAGCTGGGGAGGCGCTACGTTCGACGCCTGTATTCGCTACCTGGGCGAAGACCCCTGGGAGCGTATTCGTGAGCTGAAGAAGGCGATGCCCAATACGCGTCAGCAGATGCTGCTGCGCGGGCAAAACCTGTTGGGCTATCGTCACTATGCCGACGATGTAGTGGAAAAGTTCGTCGAGCGCGCAGCGGTCAACGGCGTGGACGTGTTCCGTGTATTCGATGCGATGAATGATCCGCGTAATCTGGAAACGGCTCTGCGCGCGGTGAAGCAGCAAGGCAAGCATGCTCAGGGCACAATTTCCTATACCACCAGCCCGGTGCATACGCTGGACATGTGGGTCGATCTGGCTAAGCAGATCGAGGACATGGGTGCCGACTCTGTAGCAATCAAGGACATGGCCGGCATCCTGACGCCCTATATGGCGTTCGAGCTGGTCTCGCGCCTGAAGGCCAGCCTGGCAATCCCCGTCCATATGCAGTGCCATGCCACTGCCGGCCTGTCGTCCGTCGCCATTCTCAAGGCCGTGGAGGCAGGTATCGACAATGTCGACACCGCAATCTCCTCCCTGTCGATGACCTATGGCCACTCCCCGACGGAGTCGGTGGTCGCCATGTTCCAGGGCACCGAGCGTGATACCGGGCTCGACCTGGAACTGCTGGAGGAAATTGCCGCTTACTTCCGTGAGGTGCGCAAGAAGTATGCGAAGTTCGAGGGTAACCTCAAGGGCGTCGACTCGCGCATCCTGGTCGCTCAGGTGCCGGGCGGGATGCTCACCAACATGGAAAGCCAGCTCAAGGAGCAGGGCGCTCAGGACAAGTTCGACCAAGTGCTGGCCGAGATTCCGCGTGTGCGCGAAGACCTTGGCTTCATTCCGCTGGTGACGCCAACTTCGCAGATCGTTGGCACCCAGGCGGTGATCAATGTACTGACCGGTGAGCGCTACAAGTCGATCACCAAGGAAACCGCCGGTGTGCTAAAGGGCGAGTACGGTGCGGCGCCGGCGCCATTCAACGCCGAGTTGCAGGCGCGTGTGCTTGACGGTGCCGAGGTCATAACCTGCCGTCCTGCAGATCTGCTGCAGCCGGAGATGGAGCGGCTGGCAGCCGAACTCGAGGGGCTGGCTCGCGAGAAGAACATCAAGCTGGCTGAGGATGCCATCGACGACGTCCTGACCTACGCATTATTTCCACAGATTGGCCTGAAGTTCCTCGAGAATCGCGGCAACCCCGCGGCGTTCGAGCCGGCACCCACCGGCAGCGAACCGCCGGTGCGCGAGCCGGGCAAGCCGGAGGTTTACACCGTCGAGGTCAACGGCAAGTCGTTCGTTGTGCAGGTCAACGACGGTGGTGACATCGAAGGCATCAAGCCGCTCGGTGCTGATCCTGCTACCGGCGCTGCCAGTGCCAACTCGACCGCGGCCGTTCCGGCTGGTGGAGAGCCGCAGCCGGCACCGCTGGCCGGCAACATATTCAAGGTGCTGGTGCAGCCTGGGCAGCTCGTCCAGGAGGGCGACCTGGTAGTGATTCTCGAAGCCATGAAAATGGAAACCGAGATCCGTGCGTTCAAGGCCGGCACTGTTGCTTCGGTCAACGTCAAGGTTGGCGACGCGGTTTCGGTCGGCGACAGCTTGCTGAGCATCGCTTAAGGGGAGTTGCATGGATAAGTTGCTCAAGCTGTGGCAGGGAACCGGTCTTTATCACCTGGAGCCCGGGCAGGCATTGATGATTCTCGTCTGTCTGGGGCTGATCTACCTGGCCATCCGCAAAGGCTTCGAACCGCTGCTGCTGATTCCGATCGGTTTCGGCGGCATCCTGGCGAACATTCCGGTGGCCAACATGGGGGAGGGTGCCGGCATCCTTCACCTGTTCTATGAAGTCGGCCTGCCGACCAGCGTGTTCCCGCTGCTGATCTTCATGGGTGTCGGAGCGATGACCGATTTCGGTCCGATGCTCGCCAACCCGAAGACGCTGTTGCTTGGGGCTGCGGCGCAGTTCGGCATCTTCGCTACGCTGCTCGGTGCGTTGGCGCTTACCGCCGCCGGCATTCCGGGTATGGAGTTCACCTTGCGTGAGGCCGCCTCCATCGCGATCATCGGCGGCGCAGACGGCCCCACCTCGATTTTCGTGACGTCCAAATTAGCGCCTGAGTTACTCGGCCCCATTGCCGTCGCGGCTTACTCCTATATGGCGCTGGTACCGCTGATACAGCCGCCGATCATGCGCGCCATGACGACGAAGGAAGAGCGCGCCATTGTCATGACGCAGCTACGACATGTGAGTCAGGTCGAGAAGATCGTCTTTCCGCTGGTTCTGTGTTTGCTGGTGGGCCTCTTGCTGCCTGATGCGGCGCCGTTGGTCGGCATGTTTGCATTCGGCAATCTGCTGCGTGAGTGCGGTGTCGTTGACCGTCTGGCTGACACGTCGCGCAATGCTCTGATCAACATCGTCACCATCGCGCTGGGTCTGACCGTGGGTTCCAAGCTGTCCTCGGAGGCGTTCTTGCAGCTGAAAACGCTCGGTATATTGGTGCTGGGAATGGTGGCCTTCTGCGGCGGCACTGCCGCAGGGATCTTCATGGCAAAAGTGATGAACCGTTTCAGTCTGAACAAGATCAATCCCCTGATTGGTTCGGCAGGCGTATCCGCGGTTCCGATGGCTGCACGTGTATCCAACAAGGTGGGGCTGGAAGCTAATCCACAGAACTTCCTGCTGATGCACGCCATGGGCCCGAACGTGGCTGGGGTTATCGGCTCAGCCGTGGCTGCCGGCGTTTTGCTCAACTTTGTTGGCTAGCTGACCCCTAGGTAGGTTGTTCACCCGCGGTGGCTGTGGAGGCTTGGTAGCGCGGTCTCCGCAAGTCTTCTAGGCGGCGGATGAACAACCGTAAATCCGACCGCCGCTCCTTGCAGTCGATTCTGTGCGGTGCCCAGGGGATCGAACAAGTCGCGGGGTCAACAAGCGACCGTCAGCAGAGCTCTGCCGGGAAGACCTTTCGCCGTCTTCTTCGCCGCTTGGGTTTTTCCGTCTCCGGGAGGGCCCTGTCTCTCGCGCACCAATGACTTGGCCGAACACTTCATCCTGGCGCTGCCTGCGCAGAAGGGCTTGCCTAGCTGCGCTCGGTAGTTCGGATCATCATGCTACGTACCAGCTTGGCTGTGTCCTACGATTGCCGTCGGCTATAAGTCAGTCTCGGGCGCAGTGACCTTTTGCCGAGGATCAAGCTTGAAAAATGGTGTGCTGGGCTGGCTGCTTCATGCATCAGCAGGGGGCGATGCATCGCAGTTGCTGGAGTAGTAGAGAAGAGTTCAGGGAGTGGTAGGCGTGGGGGCAGTGTGCGTCGTGTCTGGCGACGTCATGGTGCGTCAGTGAATACCTAGCATCAGGCAGGGCCTGAAGGCCCTGCCTGATGCCGTCAGGCTTCTTCCTTGGCCAGCTCGGTGTCCTGAGCGATCAACGCGATAAGGGCGTTTTGCTGGCGGTGAGCGAGCTGCCTGAAACGCTGTAGGAGCTCTCGCTCATGCAGCGATAGCTCTGGACTGTCCAGGCGCATGCTGAGGTCTTCATCGAGCGCACCTTCCTGTAGCAGGCTCTGCTCTAGCCTCGCGATTATCTCGGAATTCATGCTGCGATGATGATTGCGCGCCACTTCAGCGATGCGTTCGCGCATACCGTCGGGAAGTCGTACGACGAATTTGTCAGCCGTGCGGCTGGAATAAACTGCCTGTTTCATAGGGCGCATAATTAACCGGTTAGTCAGGTGGGCGTGCTGGCGTATTGCCGGGGTAGTCACCGGTCTGACAACCACCAGTACCTTGCTGTTCCGTCTGCCGGTAAAAATTATGGAGACGGCTTCATGGCGCCAATTGTACGACGAGCCGGGGATTAGTAAAGACCTTGTGCTGTCAAAGTGCCTTTACTGTGATGCAGTGCCTCATCGGTGCTGCGGTTAGCGTAATACCGGGTCGAATTTGACTCTGCGGCCGATGATCGCGGTGATGAGAAAGAGCACACCGAAGACGCCTAGGCCGGCTTTCAGCGTCGTGCTCGAGATAGCCGTGCTTTCTGGAAACAGGTATGCGCCGCAGGCACAGGCAATCGCTAGCACCAGGCAAGTCAGTGCGGATTTAGACATGAAAGACCCCTTCTCTTTTTTGCGGAACCTAGCTGGCTTTTACCAATCACTAGAAGACCCAGCGTTGCGGTTGCGCAGGGATGGCTGTTTCCGTGGCGCTGAGCGTCGTCGCCTGTGCGCTGGGGACGGTGCCGGAGTACTGCAGAGACAGCCGAGATGTCGGCTCGTAGGTCACCTGTGAAAGCTCGGCTGGTGGGAGTTGCAAGGCGGTCAGAGCTGCGAATGCGAATCCTGCACCAAGAAGAAAGGCCGGCTTGATCATGAGCGTTATCCTTCGCGTCACGTTGAGTGTGCCTTATCTTTTGCAGCTGTCATGCCAAAGTTCAATGATAAAAAAATCATTAAAAATCAACAAGTTAGGTGTGTTATTGCATTGGTCTGGATTGCGCTTTGCACGAGGCGCAGTTGAGGTCCATGCAAAATGCAATGCGCGGTTCTCGGAGCTGGTGCGGATGATTTGTCGAGTATGGGCACGCACTGCGTGGGGCATGACAAAAGGCCCTGGTGTCGCTAAGATGCCGCCCGCGTGATCCGGTCCCAGTAGCTCAATTGGATAGAGCATCCCCCTCCTAAGGGGAAGGTTGTGAGTTCGAACCTCGCCTGGGACGCCATAGCGCCCTGTTCGCCGGTAGGGTGTGAGGGCAGCGAGCTTCTGCCATATGAAGGGCGGCGTTAGCCGAATGGGGTAGCGGCGTTATCGCGGCGAGCGTCGCGCTGCAGTTGATAGACGAGACGTTCTATCTGGCGCTGTGTCTGCCCGCTGAGGCGATGAAAGCGAAAGCCGCACAACGATATGTCCCGCTTCTCATCGATTACGAGATGGCGAAGCTCGACATCGCTCTGGATCTGTCCGATCGGCAACTTGGCTGCCAGTTCGTATACCTGGCCAGTCTGTAGGTTGCCCTGGTGGTTGCCCTTGATGCTGAGCTTGCACCCTGTGGCTGAAATATCGAGTAGTCGCCCTTCCAGCGCCGTGCGCACCGAGGCGCCGCCAAGCTGCGCGGCCACCGCGGTTTCGTTGAGCTGTGCGCGATATGCATTGCGCCGCTGGTGGTAGGTCAGTTCTGCCGGGGTTGGGATCCAGTAGCAGCGAGCACCGTCAATTTCGCCTAGATGAACCTCTCGGTCGCTCGTCCAAGAGATTCTGGCGCCTTCGTAGAAGCCTTCGATGTTGATCGGCTCGCCCTGAAGCAGTAGGCGCTCGCCGTCATTGGGGATCAGCTCATCCAGTGCGATCCATCCGGTTTCCCGGTTCATCTGCACCAGAAAGCTCTGATAGCGCTGATTGCGCTCATGGAACCGAAGGGTCAGCGCGATGTTGTTATCGAGAAGCGGACGCAGGTTGGCATAAATCTCCAGTGGCGCGGTCAGCAGCTTGGGAGGTTGTGGACCGTCTTCGTCCAGAAATAGGCTAGACACGGTCCTGTGCTCTCCGGTGCGTTGTGCTCACCATCGTGTTGCGTCCTTACTTGTTGCTCTTGTTCATTCAGGCCTGGCTCAGTGGCCGCTGCTGCTTGTTTTTCGCTGCGCTTCCGCGATTGTCGTAGAGGCTGGGAGTGTCGTCCTTGCCTTGCAGGATCTTCAGCATTTCACCCAGCGTGCTCTGATTGGCTCGTATCAGGCGGCCGTTACGCTCGTTCGCAGAGCGACAGCGTTCGAGTTCGGTTTCGAGAAGCTTGGCCTGTTCGAGGAGGGCTTCGCCTTGCTCGATCCGACTCGCCGCGATTTCCAGGCCTGCCCTGTCGGGGCTCAGCCGCTGGTCGACAAGCCATTGGCTGCGTTGAGCACTGTGCTGGCCAAGCAAGGCGAGCAGGGGCTGCTTCTTGCTCAGTGTGGCTTCCAGTTCGACCAGATTGCGATCACCCAGCGCTGCAAACTCCTGATCAATAAGCTCAAGGAGTTGGCGGGCTATGCCGATATCGTCGGTCAGTTGCTCAAGCACTGCAGCGTCATGCATGTCGGAACTCGGGGCGGATTCGTATGAAAAATGGGCCCGGGCTTAGCGTTGCGTTTCGAACGCCAGGAGCTTGGCTGCCACGCGTGCACTGTCGACCTGGTAAGAGCCATCGGCAATCGCTTGCCTGAGTTTGGCCACACGCTCCTGATCGACCGCAGGCTGATCGTTCAATTTGTCTGTCGCTTGCTGCAGGCGCTGAGCTTCGGGGCTCAGTTGCACGGTATCACCGGCAGTGTTGGTGCCAGCGGTTTTGCTTGCCTCGCCGGTCGTCTCCTGTTGCGGAGCGGCCGCGCGCTCGTTGCTTTGCACACTGTTACGCCCGGTAGGGGCATTCAGTGGGCTGTTGGGTCGATTGAAGTCGATGACCATGATGCAAACCTCGAAGGAATCAGGACGCTTGCCATGTGTTCGGCAACAATGGACAGAACTTTAGCGTTTTTTTCTTTGGGGCACACGGAAAAGCTACCTGCTGCGGCCTCATCTACATCGCAACTTCGACCTGACCGGGTGCGACTACCCGAGCCTTTACCGTGCGGCCGGAACGGCGGTTCTTTACCGGAATCTGTTTGCCCGGAACACCGTCAGCCATGGCTTCACCGGGCATGCGCACGCTGATCGTGCCGGATCTCGCCGTGATGACGACATGATCGCCCTTGCGCACGGCCTTCGCCAGCTCAATCTGGTTGGGTGCGATCACCTGGTCGGGCTGCACCGGCCGAGTTAGCTTGGTGCCCAGCACTTCATCGAACCGGGTCAGATAGCCCTGGCTAAGGTTCGAGACGTCTCGCTCCGCGATGCTGACGTCGCTTTCGCTCAGTACCGTATCCCGCAGCAGTGATTTGCTGGCCACGATGACATGCCGATACAGTCTCACCTGTGCCGGGACGAAAACCGACCATGGGCTGCTGCCCTGGCAGCTTACCCGTACGGTGACGCGGCCGATGGGGGCGCTCGTACTGGTCAGGCTTGCTGTCAGTGGCTGATCGCACTGGTTTAGTCGCAGGCGTGGATCGAGTCGGCTTACCTTGACCTCATGGCGCGCCTGGATGTCAGTGCGGCTTAAATAGTCGACCACTGAACCCTCAAGAAACTGTTCAGTCACGTCGATAAGCTGTTTGGAATGTGACATGGTTGACGCATGGGCAAGCTGCCCGATCGCGCACAGCGCAACGAGCACCGCTGCGCTTTTTCGCAGTCTCTGGCTATCGCGCCGGAAAATGGTCATATGGACGTTCATATCCCAAACAAAGCAAGGGGCGTGCCGTCACTTTAAGGTCGCCAGCCCCCGATAATCTGCACGCAGAGAGGAAGACTGGCATGGCCGGTGTATTGGATTCGGTTAACCAGCGTACCCAGTTGGTGGGTCAGAATCGCCTTGAGTTGCTGCTGTTTCGCCTGGAGGGCGAGCAGTTGTATGGGATCAACGTGTTCAAGGTCCGAGAGGTGCTGCAGTGTCCTCGGTTGACCATCATGCCCAAGTGTGGGCGGGTGGTGCGCGGCGTGGCGAGCATCCGCGGCAGTACCTTGCCGATACTCGATCTGTCTCTCGCGACCGGCAAATCCGCGCTGATGGACGTGCAAAATTCCTTTGCCGTGATTACCGAGTACAACAACCGCACGCTCGGGTTTCTGGTGCGTTCGGTCGAGCGAATCGTCAACCTGAACTGGGAGGCCATCTTGCCTCCACCCAAGGGCGCGGGGCGAAACCATTATCTGACTGCCGTTACGCACATCGACAACAAACTGGTCGAAATCATCGACGTGGAGAAGGTATTGGCCGAGGTGGCGCCGACCTCCGAGGAAATTTCGCCTAATGTCGTGGACGAGGATACCCGGAACAAGGCGCTCTCCTGCCGCGTTATGATCGTCGATGACTCGTCGGTGGCGCGTAAGCAGATCACGCGATGCCTGGAGAACCTTGGGGTCGAAGTCATCAAGTTGAACGACGGGCGCGAGGCTCTCAACTACCTGAAGCGGATGGCGGATGAGGGCAAGAACCCAGCTGAAGAATTCCTGATGATGATTTCCGATATTGAAATGCCGGAAATGGATGGCTATACCCTGACTACCGAGGTGCGGCACGATCCGCGCATGCATGGTATGCATATACTGCTGCATACTTCGCTTTCCGGTGTGTTCAACCAGAACATGGTGAAGCGGGCGGGCGCGGATGATTTTCTCGCCAAGTTCCAGCCTGACGATCTTGCAGCCCGGGTGGCTGATCGGATCAGGCAGGCGGATGCTAACTGAGGCTCGGTCCTCTACATGATGGTGAGGCTTTATTGGTGTCAGTCGATCTGGATTTCGAGCAGTTCCGGGTATTCCTTGAAAAGACGTGCGGCATTCTGCTGGGCAGCAATAAACAGTATTTGGTGTCCAGTCGTCTGAACAAGCTGATGGAGCAGCAGGGCATCAAGACGCTTGGTGACCTGGTCAGGAAGATTCAGGCGCAGCCGCGCAGCGGGCTGCGCGAGTTGGTGGTCGATGCGATGACGACCAACGAAACGCTATGGTTTCGCGATACCTATCCGTTCGAAGTGCTCAAGTCACGGGTTTTGCCCGAAATGTTGAAAGGCGCGTCCGGCCAGCGGCTGCGAATCTGGTCCGCCGCATGCTCCTCGGGGCAGGAGCCATATTCGCTGTCCATGGCCATCGACGAGTATGAGCGCGGCAACCCGAGCCAGCCAAAAACTGGGGTGCAGATCGTTGCGACCGAACTGTCCGGTGCCATGCTTGCTGCCTGCAAGGCTGCCGAATACGACAGTCTTGCAATTGCCCGCGGCCTATCGAGCGAACGTCTGCAGCGATATTTCGATGTCAAGGCGCCGGGCCGTTGGGCGGTGAAGCCTGCGATCCGCTCGCGCGTCGAGTTTCGCGTCCAGAACCTGCTCGACAACTATGCGGCTCTGGGTAAGTTCGACATCGTTTTTTGTCGTAATGTCTTGATCTACTTCTCCGCGGATGTGAAGAAGGACATCCTCAAGCGTATTCATGCCACGTTACGCCCTGGAGGCTATCTCTTCCTCGGTGCATCCGAGGCCCTCAATGGTCTTCCGGAGCTGTACCAGATGGTGCAGTGCAGTCCGGGCATCATCTACAAGGCCAAGTGATCGTTCCAGAGAGCGGCAGAAAACTGTCGCGTCTCTGCTCCAAACGCGGCAAAAAGGCGGTAAGCCCTTGCCGCTTTTGACGCCGAAGGCTCGGCTTCCTCGCTTATATCCTTGTAAATCAAGCTCTTGATGCGTCTGGCACGACACTTGCTGCTGTGTGCGCAAGCAGACTGTACCCGACAGAGGGCAGATCAATGAGCATCAGTTTCGACAAGGCATTGGGCATTCACGAGAAGGCGTTGGGCTTTCGCTCGCAGCGTGCCGAGGTGCTGGCCAACAATATCGCGAACGCCGATACCCCCAATTACAAAGCCCGTGATCTCGACTTCGGTAGCGTGCTTGCCGAACAGGCGGCGCGTAGCCAGGGCAGCTTCGGCGTTACCCGAACCAGCGAAAAGCACATCGCCGCCGAAGGGGCGGAGATCGCCGATGCCTCGTTGCGCTTTCGTACGCCGGCACATCCCTCGCTCGACCAGAACACCGTCGATCTGCAGATCGAGCAATCCAACTATGCGAAGAATGCCGTGGATTTCCAGGCGAGCTTCACCCTGCTCAATAGCAAATTCAAAGGGCTGATGAATGCCCTGCGCGGCGAATAAAGGAGTGCCTCATGTCTCTTAGCAGCGTTTTCAACATTGCCGGTAGCGGCATGAGTGCACAGAGCACTCGCCTGAACACCATTTCCAGCAACATCGCCAACGCCGAGACCGTTTCGTCAAGCGTCGATCAGACTTACCGGGCACGCCATCCGGTATTCGCCACCGTCTTGCAGCAGGCCAACGGCCAGCCCGACCAGTCGCTGTTCGCCGGCCAGGACCAGGCCGGGGTTGGCGTTCAAGTGCTGGGCGTGGTGGAGGACCAGAGCGAGTTGCAGGCCCGTTACGAGCCCAATCATCCAGCCGCCGACGAAAGCGGGTATGTCTATTACCCGAACGTCAATGTGGTGGAAGAGATGGCTGACATGATTTCGGCCAGTCGCGCCTTCCAGACCAATGCCGAACTGATGAACACGGCCAAGACTATGTTGCAGAAAGTGCTGACGCTGGGTCAGTGATAGTTACGAGAGCGCACTATGAGCACTACGAACGGCGTCGGTGGTACCGGCTCGATACTGGATCAGTACCAGTTTGGTGAAAACCGCGAAGCCAAAGGCAACGAGCTTGGCAAGAACGAGTTCCTTGAGTTGTTGGTCGCCCAGATGAACAACCAGAACCCTCTGGAGCCTCAGGAAAACGGCGAATTCATTGGTCAGCTAGCGCAGTTCAGCACCGTGGAAGGCGTCGAGAAGCTCAACTCGAGCATGCAGACAATCCTGTCTGGCTACCAGTCGTCTCAGGCGCTGCAGGCCTCGTCGCTGGTAGGCCGAAAAGTCATCGTGCCGAGCGACAAGGCTGTGGTCGATACCAGCGAGACCTTCAAGGCCAGCCTGGTGTTGCCGACCTCCAGCAGCAACGTTTTCGTGAACATCTATGACAGCACCGGTGCTTCGGTCGGGCGCGTGAACATGGGGCAGCAGGAAGCCGGCAACGTGTCCTTCATGTGGGACGGCAAGGACTCCAGCGGCAATGTCTTGCCGCCCGGTACCTATCGCTTTGAGGCGCAGGCTACCTATCAAGGCGAAACCAAAGGGCTTTACACCTTGCTGCCGGCGAACGTCGACAGCGTGACGCTTGGGCAGAACGGCGGGGAGCTGATGCTCAACCTTGCCGGTATCGGCAGCATCGGCCTCTCCCAGGTCCAGATCATCGGACAATAACCGCCGGCACCTCGGCAAAGGAGTAATTCCATGTCCTTCAATATCGGTCTGAGCGGCCTGCGTGCCGCGAGCAAGGACCTCAACGTCACTGGTAACAACATCGCCAATGCCGGCACCGTGGGCTTCAAGCAATCGCGCGCGGAGTTTTCCGACGTCTACGCGGCGTCCGTCCTCGGCACGGGCAAGAACCCGCAGGGCAGCGGCGTGCTGATGTCCAACATCTCCCAGCAGTTCAACCAGGGCAACATCAACTACACCCAGAACGCGCTGGACCTGGCCATCAACGGCAACGGCTTTTTCCAGGTTTCCAATAACGGTGCGGTGAGCTACACCCGCGCCGGTTACTTCGGTACGGATCGCGAAGGCTTTCTGGTCGACAACTTCGGCTACAAGCTGCAGGGTTTTCCGGTGGACAACAACGGCAACCTGCAAAATGGCGTCGTTGGCAACCTGCAGGTCCAGACGACCAACCAGGCGCCGAAAGCTACCAGCCAGATCAATACGGCCTTCAACCTGAACTCGACCCAGAAGGCCCCTGCTACCTGGCAGGCATCGTATGACGGTGTAATCGACAAGGTTTATCGTGACAATTTCACTACCGAGTCGGCGTTAGTACCTCTGCTTCCACCGGGAGGAACTAATGCCGCTCGAGGGCAAGCATATATGGACGCCCTTGCCTCCTCCCCTTCATTAACCGTCTATGACCAAGCCATCATTGATCATATGGGGGATATCACTTCATCTACCGTCGAGGAGGTTGGGCAAAAGCTCGCAGGTGCTATAGCAGCTGCGGAAGTTGCGGCTGTTGAGATTGCTAAGGCGGCTTCAGGGGCTGATGACGTAAAGCTCCTCGCGCTTAGGACAGCAAATGCGACATTTAACCCGGCCGATCCAACCACCTATAACAGCTCTACGTCGTTGAATATCTACGATTCCCAAGGCAATGCGCACGTCATGACGCAGTACTTCGTCAAAACGAGCGCCAATACGTGGGATATGCGCGTGCTCGTCGACGGCCGCAACCCGGCAAACCCCAGCTCCACCGATGCCTTCGATACGACCCTGTCGTTCGACTCGGCCGGCAACTTGCAAGGTACGACCGCTGGCGACTTTGCGCTCAACGCCGATGGCACCCTGCACCTTGCCGATTGGGTACCAGCCATTTCCAATGGCGCTACCCCGGCTGTCTGGAGCGCTAACGGCGCGCAGGCTGCCCCCGGTGGCATCACCATCGACCTGACCAAATCCACGCAGTTCGCCAGCGCCTTCGCCGTGAACAGCGTCGCGCAGGACGGTTACACCACCGGCGAGCTGGCCGGCCTGGAGATCGACGACACCGGCGTGATCTTCGCGCGGTATACCAACGGGCAGTCGAAAGTGCAGGGGCAGATCATCCTGGCCAACTTCGCCAACGTCCAGGGCCTGACTCCCGTGGGCAAGACCCAGTGGGTACAGTCGTTCGAATCAGGCGAACCGGTAGTGGGTACACCTGGCTCCGGAACGCTGGGTGCGCTCCAGGCTGGAGCGCTGGAAGACTCCAACGTCGAGTTGTCGGACCAGCTGGTCAATCTGATCGTTGCGCAGCGCAACTACCAGGCCAACGCCAAGACCATCGAGACCGAAAGCGCGATCACCCAGACGATCATCAATCTGCGTTGATAGGTACGGCAGCGGAAGATTGCCGCCGACGGCAGTATTCCGCCGCTCTTGCCAGAGGAGGCCCTTCGGGGCCTTCTTGCTTTTCGAAAAACCTATCAGAATCAAGCAGTTGAATGATGCTGTCCGGAGTGGCATGCGCCTTGCATTTTTGCTCATCAACAGAATCGCTAGTGTCAAACTCGCGTCTCGGAGAAGTCGATGGACAAGATGCTCTACGTGGCCATGACCGGTGCCAGCCAGAACGCGCGGGCCCAGCAGGCTCATGCCAACAATCTGGCGAACATTTCCACTACCGGTTTTCGCCGTGACTTCGAGCAGGCTCGCTCGATGCAGGTTTTCGGCGACAGCCATCCGGCGCGCGTCTATGCGATGTCGGAGCGTCCGGGCACCGATTTTACTCCGGGGACTTTGCAGGAGACCGGTCGGGATCTGGATGTGGCCGTCGAAGGGCAGGGCTGGATCGCCGTGCAGGCTCCGGATGGGAGCGAGGCTTATGTCCGTACCGGCAGCCTGAATATTGACGTGCTGGGCATGTTGCGCACCGCCGATGGCATGCCGGTGATGGGCAATGGCGGGCCGATCGCCATTCCGCCCGAGGAAAAGGTGGATGTCGGCCATGACGGCACCATCAGCATCCGCGCCTTGGGTGAGGATCCGAACATCGTGGTTACCGTAGACCGCATCAAGCTGGTCAATCCCGATCCGCAACAGCTGGAAAAGGGAACCGATGGCCTGATCCGACTCAAGAGTGGCCAGCCGGTAGAGGCGGACGGGAACGTACGGGTCGTGTCGGGCTTTCTCGAAACGAGCAACGTGAACGCGGTTTCCGAAATGACTTCCATCCTGGCGCTGTCCCGCCAGTTCGAACTGCACGTAAAGATGATGCGCACCGCCGAAGATGATGCGGCTGCCATGGCGCGCGTACTGCAACTCAGCTAATAGCGTAGCGCCGGCGGCGCACGAGGAGAAAGCTCATGCTTCCAGCACTTTGGGTCAGCAAGACGGGTTTGTCCGCTCAGGACATGAACCTGACGACCATTTCCAACAACCTGGCCAACGTTTCCACCACCGGCTTCAAGAAGGATCGTGCCGAGTTTCAGGACCTGCTCTATCAGATTCGCCGCCAGCCCGGTGGCCAGTCCAGTCAGGACAGCGAGTTGCCGTCCGGCCTGCAGCTGGGTACCGGTGTGCGAGTGACCGGCACGCAGAAGATTTTTACCACCGGCAGCCTGCAGACCACCGAGCAACCGCTGGACATGGCCATCAATGGACGTGGTTTCTTTCAGGTATTGCTACCCGATGGCACTGTTTCCTACACCCGCGACGGTAGCTTCCATCTGAGTTCGGACGGCCAGTTGGTGACCTCCAATGGCTATGCGCTGGAGCCCGCCATCGTTGTTCCGCCGGAAACCCAGACTTTCACCGTGGGTGAAGACGGTACCGTGTCGGTGACCACCGTGGGTAATCCGCAGCCGCAGATCATCGGCAACATCCAGACCGCCGATTTCATCAACCCGGCGGGTCTGCAGGCCATGGGCAGCAACCTGTTCCTGGAGACTGCTGCGAGCGGCGCACCGCAGGTCAGCACGCCGGGGCTCAACGGCCTGGGCACCGTGCTGCAGAACACTTTGGAGAATTCCAACGTCAGCGTAGTCGAGGAGCTGGTGAACATGATCACCACGCAACGTGCCTACGAGATGAATTCCAAGGTCATTTCCACCGCTGACCAGATGCTGTCGTTCGTCACGCAGCAGCTCTGATCGCGGGTTTGCCGTTGTTTGCGGGTAGGCACCAGCGCTTCCCGCTGTAGTTTCGATGGCCTGTCATGGCTTGAGGTGTTTATGAGCCGTTTGCTGATTGTTGTCTCGCTATCCTCCGCCCTGGCGCTGGGCGGATGTGTCGCTCCTGCGCCAAAACCGAACGATCCGTACTACGCGCCGGTGTTGCCGCGTACGCCGCTGCCGGCAGCACAGAACAACGGTGCGATCTACCAGGCGGGCTTCGAGACCAATCTCTACGACGACCGCAAGGCATTTCGCGTAGGGGACATCATCACGATCACCCTCAATGAGCGTACCCAGGCGAGCAAAAATGCCAGCTCGAAGATTTCCAAAGACAGTAATGTGGAAATGGGCCTTACATCGCTCCTGGGCAATGCGGTGAGCGTGAATAACCCTGCTGCGGGGCTCCTCCGTGACGGCGGTCCGCTTTCGTTGGATACGCAGTTTGGCGGTTCCAGCTCGACCAATGGCGCCGGCCAGGCTGGACAGAGCAACAGCCTGTCCGGTTCGATCACTGTGACCGTCTCCGAAGTACTGCCCAATGGCATTCTGGCCGTACGCGGCGAGAAGTGGCTGACCCTCAACACCGGCGACGAGCTGGTACGTATCGCCGGCCTTGTGCGTTCGGATGATATCTCTACCGATAACACTGTTTCCTCGACGCGCGTGGCTGATGCACGCATCACTTACTCGGGCACCGGTGCTTTTGCTGATGCGAGCCAGCCGGGATGGCTGAGCCGTTTCTTCGTTAGCCCGCTTTGGCCGTTCTGAGGGGCATGAAGATGATTAGAAAAGCCATCGTCTTTCTCGCCTTGCTCGCCATCGGTGCGTCAGCTCATGCCGAACGGCTGAAGGATGTCGCGACCATTCATGGCGTGCGCAGCAACCAGCTGATCGGCTACGGCCTGGTCGTCGGCCTGAACGGCAGCGGTGACCAGACCACCCAGACGCCATTTACGGTGCAGACCTTCAACAACATGCTGGCGCAGTTCGGCATCAAGGTGCCGGCCGGCGGCAATATCCAGCTGAAGAACGTCGCCGCGGTGTCGATTCATGCCGAGCTGCCGCCGTTCGCCAAGCCGGGCCAGACCATCGACATCACCGTCTCGTCGATCGGCAACGCCAAGAGCCTGCGCGGCGGCAGCCTGCTGATGGCGCCACTCAAGGGGATCGATGGCAACGTCTATGCCATCGCCCAGGGCAACCTGGTGGTGGGCGGCTTCGATGCCGGTGGTGCCGACGGCTCGCGGATCACCGTCAACTCGCCGTCGGCGGGCCGTATTCCGGGGGGCGCGACGGTCGAGCGCCCAGTGCCGAGCGGCTTCAATCAGGGCAACACGCTGACGCTGAACCTCAACCGTCCGGATTTCACCACGGCCAAGAACATTGTCGACCAGATCAATGACCTGCTCGGCCCGGGCGTGGCTCAGGCGCTGGATGGCGGCTCGATCAGCGTGACTGCGCCGCTGGATCCGAGTCAGCGGGTGGATTACCTGTCGATTCTGGAGAATCTCGAGGTCGAGGTCGGCCAGGCGGTGGCCAAGGTCATCATCAACTCGCGTACAGGTACCATCGTCATCGGCCAGAACGTGCGGGTCCAGCCTGCCGCGGTTACCCACGGCAGCCTGACGGTCACCATTACCGAGGACCCGCAGGTAAGCCAGCCCGAGCCGTTCTCCGATGGGCAGACCGTGGTGGTACCCAACTCGAAGGTGAAAGCCGAAGAAGAAGCCAAACCGATGTTCAAGTTCGGTCCGGGCACCACGCTGGATGAGATCGTCCGGGCGGTGAATCAGGTGGGTGCTGCGCCCAGCGACCTGATGGCCATTCTGGAAGCCCTGAAGCAGGCAGGCGCGCTGCAAGCCGATCTGATCGTGATCTAAGGAAAGCGACATGGAAAACCGACTCGGCAGCGGGGCGCGCGCCCTCGACAGCGGCAGCTACAACGATCTCAATCGCCTCAGCCAGCTCAAGGTCGGCAAGGACCGCGATGGTGAGGAGAACGTGCGCAAGGTTGCGCAGGAATTCGAGTCGTTGTTCCTAAACGAGATGCTCAAGTCGATGCGCTCGGCTACCGAAGTGCTGGCCAAGGACAACCCGCTGAACAGCCAGGCGACCAAGCAATACCAGGACATGTACGACCAGCAGCTGTCGGTCAGTCTCTCGAAAGAGGGCGGCGGCATCGGGCTGGCGGACGTGCTGGTGCGCCAGTTGAGCAAGCAGACCGAGACGGTGACGCGCAACAACCCGTTCGCCCAGGTGGCCCGGACCGAAGGCACGGCCTGGCCGAGCAAGCCGACAGCGGCTGCCGCGATCGAAACCGGCCGGGATGATTCGCGCCTGCTCAATCAGCGTCGGCTGGCGCTGCCGGGCAAGGCGAGCGATCGTCAGCTGGCCAACGTATCGGCGACCGCTCCGACGGCGGCTGCCGAAGGCGCGCAGCCGCTGGTCAATGTCGACTGGAAGCCCGCCACGGCGTTCGTTCCGCCGAAAGACCGGCCGTTGACGGTCAATGGCGTGGAGAAGAGCGCGCCCAATTCGCCGAGCAAGACGCGCTTCAGTTCTTCCGAAGAGTTCATTACCACCATGCTGCCGATGGCCGAGAAGGCTGCCGAACGCCTGGGTATCGAGCCGCGATTCCTGGTCGCGCAAGCCGCGCTGGAAACCGGCTGGGGCAAATCCATGATCCGCCAGGCCGATGGCAGCAACAGCCACAACCTGTTCGGTATCAAGGCAACCGGCTGGAAAGGTGCCTCCGCCACCGTAACGACCACCGAATACGTCAACGGCAAGGCGACCCGCGAGAAGGCAGGCTTCCGTGCCTACGATTCGTTCGAGCAGAGCTTCGATGATTTCGTCAGCCTGCTGGAAAACAACGATCGTTATCGCACCGCCATTCAAGTGGCGAGCAATACCGGCGATTCGGAGCGCTTCGTCAATGAGCTGCAAAAGGCCGGCTACGCCACCGACCCCCAGTACGCACGCAAGATCAGTCAGATCGCGCGCAAGATGCAGACCTATCAAACCGTCGCCGATGCGAATTCGGTGCCCGCCATGCGGACCAGAGGCTAAATCATGGCTGACCTATTGAGTATTGGCCTGTCCGGCCTGGCCGCCAGCAAGACCCAGCTGTCCATCACCGGCCACAACATCACCAACGTCAACACGCCTGGCTACAGCCGTCAGGACGCGTCCCAGGCGACCCGTTCGCCGCAGTTCAGCGGTGCCGGTTACATCGGTTCGGGCACATCGCTGGTCGACGTGCGTCGCTCCTACAGCGAGTTCCTGACCAGCCAACTGCGCAGCAGCACATCGCTGAACCGCGACGTCGAGGCATACAAGAGCCAGATCGACCAGCTTGACTCGCTGCTCGCTGGCACCACCACCGGCATCACGCCCTCGCTGCAGAAGTTCTTCTCCGCCTTGCAGACGGCGGCTGAAGACCCGGCAAACATTCCGGCGCGCCAGTTGGTGCTGGCCGAGGCCGAAGGTTTGGCGCGGCGCTTCAATACGGTCTACGACCGGCTCTCCGAGCAGAACAATTTCACCAACAAGCAGATGGCCGCTGTTACCGACCAGGTCAATCGCTTGGCTGGCAGCATCGGTAGTCTCAACGAGGCCATCGCCGTCGCCGCGGCCAACGGCAAGCAGCCGAACGACCTGCTCGACGCGCGCGATGAAGCGGTCCGCCAATTGTCCGGCTATATCGGCGTGACGGTGGTGCCGCAGGACGACAGCAGCTTCAATATCTTCATTGGTAGCGGCCAGCCGCTGGTCGTGGGCAGCACGGTAGCCAAGCTGGAGGTAGTCCCAGGGCAGGGCGACCCCAACCGTCATGAGGTCCAGTTCATCAGCGGCGGATCCCGACAGGGCATCACCTCACAGATCACCGGTGGCGAGCTGGGCGGCCTGATTCGCTATCGCGAGGAAGTGCTGGATTCGACCATGAACTCGCTGGGCCGTCTGGCGCTGGCGGTTAGCGATCAGGTCAACACGCAGCTCGGGCAGGGGCTCGATCTGAAAGGGCAGGTCGGTACGGCATTGTTCGGCAACTACAACACCGAAGCGCTAGGCAAGCTGCGGGTTAACGCCTTTGCCGGTAACAGCAACGCACAGCCGGTAATGAACATCACCGATACCAGCTTGCTGACCACCAGTGACTATCTGATGGAGTACGACGGTAGCAGCTACAAGGTAAGGCGCCTGAGTGACAATCAGCTGATGTCCGTTACGGACAGCGTACCGTCTGGCACGTTGTCGATCACTGACAAGGACAACAAGAGCCAGGGCTTCCAGATCGTGCTCGGCAGTCCGGCGCCGGCGGCTGGCGACAAGTTCAGCCTCCAGCCAACCCGCCGGGGTGCGTCCGACATCCGGGCAACGCTGGATCAGGCCGATCAACTGGCGTTCGCCGCGCCTATTCGCGCCGAAAGCAAGTTGCAGAACCGAGGTACTGGAGTCATTGGTCAGCCGAGCTTGGTCGCCGGCCCGTCACCGATCAGTAAGACTGCGCTTGCTGTGGCAAACCTTTCTCTCGGCGCGAATCTAAGCGCGGATGGAAAGACCTATACGCTGGGCGCTCTTCCGGCTGGCTGGTCGTATTTAGCCAAAGGAGGTGACCCAATCGAACCTCAGCGATCTGCGAATGGTGACCTGATCGAGCCGTTAGTAGATCAGGACGGCAACCCGTTAGCGCGCGTAATGGATGATAACGGCCAACCGCTTGAAGTTAATGGGCAGCCGGTTGTAGCGCCTGCGATGGCCCTGGGCAACGGCAATACGGTGCGCTTGGCTTACGCTGCAGCCGATGGTGAAACCTACCAGTTCGAGCTTTCTATGAGCGGTCGGCCTATGGCTGGAGACGAATTCACACTTGCTTTTAACCAGAACGGTGTGTCCGACAACCGCAACGCCTTGAAGTTGGTGGATCTGCAAAGCAAGCAGACTGTCGGCGTGACAGCGGGCATTGCCGGCTCGGGGTTCAGCTTCACCGACGGTTACGGCGAACTGGTCGAGCGAGTCGGCACGCTGACGGCCCAGGCACGAATGGACAGTGAGGCGACGGGCTCGATCCTCAAGCAGGCCACTGACAACCGCGACTCGCTGTCGGCAGTGAACCTGGATGAAGAGGCGGCGAATCTGATCAAGTTCGAGCAGTACTACAACGCCTCGGCCCAGATCATTCAAGTTGCCCGTTCCTTGTTCGATACATTGATCAGCTCCTTCAGGTAATAGGCCCGCCCATGCGCATTTCCACCCTGCAAGCGTTCAATAACGGCGTCGCCGGTCTGCAGCGCAACTACGCCAACGCGACCCGCACCCAGGAGCAGATCAGCACCGGCAACCGCATTCTCACGCCGGCGGATGATCCGGTCGCGTCGGTGCGTCTGTTGCAGCTGGAGCAGCAGCAGAATGTGCTGGGTCAGTACAACGCCAACCTGACGGCGGCTAAGAACAGCCTCACCCAGGAGGAGGTCACACTCAATTCGGTAAACACCATCCTGCAGCGCGTGCGAGAACTGGCCGTGCAGGCGGGCAATGGGGCCTTGAGTACAGAAGATCGAAAATCAATCGCCGCCGAACTGACCGAACGCGAGGACGAGTTGTTGTCGCTGATGAATACGCGCAACGCCCGTGGCGAATATCTGTTCTCAGGCTTTCAGGGAAAGACGCAACCATTCGTGCGCGCAGGGGACGGCAGCTATAGCTATCAGGGTGACGAGGGACAGCGGAAGCTGCAGATTGCCAGTTCGCTCAATATCCCGATCAGCGACAACGGCAAGTCGATTTTTCAGAACATTACCAATGCTGGGCGTTTAACAACCGCTCCAGTGTTTAACGCGAGCGCGCCAGTGACGAGCACCCTAGTTGTCTCTGCGCCGCTAGTAAGTGATGAGGTGGCTTTTTCAGGAGCCGAACCGTTTCCACCAGAGGGCGTCGAGCTCGAATTCCAAGCTGACGGAAAGTACGTGATTTACCGGTTACCCAGGGCACTTAATCCTGCCGACGACGTTGTTTTAAAAGATGATTTGTCGATGGATAACGATCCCAAGAAAAGCGATAAATTGGTTTTTCGCGGCGTTACGGTACACCTTGACGGAACTCCGGCTGAAGGAGACAGGGTTGCGATAGTACCTGGCAGCATTTCAGGCCTTGATGCGGAGGGAAATGTTCTTCGCGATCCCAACGCCACGGTGCAGAACAAGCAAGGCATTCTCGATACCATCGCCAATCTTCGCTCTGCTCTGGAAGAGCCAACTACAAGCAGTGGTGGGGTCCGTGATGCAGTAGCCGTAGCCCTGACCAATCTCGACCACGGCATGATCAGCGTCGATGCGGCTCGCGGCAACATCGGTGCTCGCCTGAACGTCATCGAGACGACTCAGACCGACAACGAGGACGTCACCCTGGTGAACAAGTCCGTTCAGGCCGAGCTGCGTGAGTTGGACTATGCCGAGGCGCTTTCGCGTCTGTCGTTCCAGACAGTGATTCTCGAGGCTGCGCAGCAGAGCTACGTAAAAATCAGCGGCCTGAATCTGTTCAACGCCATGCGCTGAATAGTTTTGACGAGGTTCGCATAAACGCGGCTTGGTTTTGACATCGTCTGTGGGGTGGCTAGATTGGTTGGCGCGGAGCAGGAAGTCCCGCATAGCCACTTCAATTTCATAGGGATATGAACATGCGCAAAGCTTTTCTTGCTGCGGCTGCCTTCGCCGCCCTCTCCAGCGCCACTTTTTGCAGTTACGCCGCAACCCAATCGTCCCCCGTTGAGCAGGAGCAGGCCGTCGCCGTTCAGGCGCCGGTGAATCTGAACAGCGCCGATGCGGAGACGCTGGACCGTGAACTCAAAGGTATCGGCGCCACCAAGGCGCGGGCCATCGTCGCCTATCGCGATGAACATGGACCGTTCAGTTCGGTCGACGAGCTGCTTGAAGTGAACGGTATCGGCTCTGCAACTCTGGAAAAGATCCGCAGCCAGCTCAGTCTTCAATAAGCGAGACATCGGAGGGCCGGCTATCCAGGTTGGCCTTCCGTTTCCCTGCCGTGCGGCCGACACTCTTAAGGCCGAACGCTCTACTCAGCCGTCAGTCGAAGTGTGCATCCAGCCATTGACAACTGGTGGTTATGCACATTCGTAATAGGCTGCTCATGGTTCGCTGCCTCTTATTCCCGGCAGCCCTTCGCTTCGTCCTAAGTCATTGATTTTCAATGCTTTGGCTCGTTGGGTAAAAAAACACCGATCTGTCTGATGCCCCCGTAGATAGGGCTTTTGCGGCAGTCATCCATAAACTGTTCACAAGGTTATCCACAGGTTCGGTGGATAACATCCTGAACGTCAGGGATGACGCAGGTTGGAGGCGAAGCATATGAAAGCTCCCTGGAATCTGATGCGTTACTTCCCGCTCGCGCAACGCTTGATCAGGGCGGGCAAAATACCTGCGCTTTTACTCGCCGTGGCCCGCAAATCATCGCGGCGGGGTCTGGTGAAGGGGCTTCGTGAAGACCTGAAGCTGTTTCAGGCGCTCTGCGTGGCGTGGTGGCGCGGCGAATACCGAGCCGTCAGTCCGCAGGCGCTGGTAGCTGTGGTGGCAGGGCTGCTCTATTTCATTACACCTATTGATGCCATTCCCGACTGGCTGCCGGGCCTCGGCTTCATCGACGACCTGGCGGTACTGGGCTGGATCATGCGCAAGTGGTCAACCGAACTGGATGCGTTCCGTAGCTGGAAACAGGCGCAGACGCCCGCGCATCAGGCAGAGATGGACCGCCTGCCGAGCCTGGATGAGTCCCGAGCAGATCATGCGGTCCGCTAAGGTCGCTGTCTGCAAGCGGCCCGCTGGGCGGTCGCGACCATGCAATTGCGGCATTGATCCCGATTCACCGCCTAGAGCACCGGCAGGGTAGCTTCAACCAGCTCCGCAGGCTGTTAAGATTCCGCCTCTGATTGCACAAGCCTGGGGAAAACGGATGAATGTTCAGGTCATCATGCGCGACGGCTCGCCGGAGTATGCCGTACTGCCTTGGGACGAATATCAGGCGCTTCTGAAGGCAGTCGGTGCACGCGCGCCGGCTGATTCCGGTCAAACCTCCGGTCCCGAACAGGCGCCCTCTCTCAGCCGGCTGACCGCACTGCGAGAGGACAAGGGCATGAGCGTAGAGCTTCTGGCCCGAGCGGTCGGTATCAGCCCGGCCTATCTGGATCTGATTGAAGCTGGCGAGCGCGAGCCGGGTGGAGCGATTCGGCGAGCGTTGGCCAGGGCGTTGGAAATCGCTGGCTGGGAGGATGACGCTTGAGCCAGAATGCCACCGTATCCATCAGCCGGCAGCACTGGCAGGCATTGCTCGACGAGCTGGATGATGCACGTCAGCAGCGCCATCTGGTGACCTATCGCGCCCTGGTCGAGCGGCTCCAGTTGCCGACCCCAGCGATGCAGACACTAACCGCCGCGCTAGAGTATCTGGCTGCGCTCGATGCGCGCTCGGAGCGTCCGTTGCGCAGCGCACTGGTCATCAGCCAGGGGGCGAGCCGCCTTCCGCGAACCGGCTTTTTCGAATGTGCCGCACGGCTAGGACGCTTTAACGGACCCGCCGATGGCTCTGCCGCGGCCTCCTGGCATGCAGGCGAAGTGGCCCGGGTGTTTGAATTCGACTATCCGGAGGTTCCCTGATGCTGTTGTGGAAGCTACGCGCAAGGCTTGGCTACTTCACGGCTCGCAAACTGATGATCTCGCGCAAAGCCGTACAGCAGCCCAAACTCTGGCGCTGGATGGAAGGGCAGTTCGCCCGTATGGCGTCGCTGGGTGACGTGGGAGCGCAGAGCTTCTATGGGCATATCCTTTATTTTCGTGGACGAGGGTTCGGTGCCAAGCAGGAAGGGGTACGCTTGTTACGTCTGGCCGCCAAGGCCGGTGACGTAAAGGCCGCCTACCAGATGGGGGTCATCAGCCTGAGCGAAGACGCGTCTCATGGCCCTGATGGCAGCGAGGCTGCGCGCTGGTGGAAGCAGGCGGCCGAGGCAGGGCATCCGCTGGCTGCGGTAAGACTCGAACAGCTCTACCGGGCCGGGGGGCATGGCTTAACCGCCGACCCGATGGAAGCTGATCGCTATAAGACCAGGGCCGCACAGCTGGGGTTATGACTGCCCGCCAATACTGCCGTGTCGATGAGGTGATAGCTCGGCCCGCTGATCTTCTTTGCGTGGCGCTTGGCCTCCGATGCCAGCGCTGCAAGCCTGCCGGCATCCAGGTGGTCGGTACATTCGGGCCTTACCTTGACGACGCCGATCGACAGGGTTGGCAGGGCATAGCGCTGCTCCTGGCCATCGCGACTGGTGGCTGTAAAGAAGCCCTCTGCCACGTGCTCACGTTTGTAGTAAGCCCCGCTGCGGCACTGGAAGTCCCGCTGTAGCTGCTCGATGCGGTGCTCCCAGTCGTCGCCGCCGAGCACCAGCATGAAGTCGTCACCGCCAATGTGGCCAACGAAGTCCAGCCGGCGGTCGATCCGCTCATTCAGGCATTGAGCCAGGCAAAGAAGTACCTCGTCGCCCTTCGCATACCCGTAAAGGTCGTTGAACGGCTTGAAGTTATCGATATCCACATAGCAGACCATCGCTGGCCGACGTTGCAGCAGCAGTCGCGTCAGCGACTGCTGGATCGGAACGTTGCCGGGCAGCAGCGTCAGTGGATTGGCATGCCTTGCCTGTCGGATCTTCAGTTCGGTTATCAGCCTCAGCACGTCAATCACTCGGCCCAGGCCGTGGTAACGCCCGGCCTGAGTGATGACGAAGTCTTCCTCGATGCGCTGGCGGGCTCGGCTGGTGAGCAGCCGGCTGACTTGCTGCAAAGACTGCCCAAGTTCCACGGCAAGGAAATCGGTACTCATCAGGCGGCTGACCGGCTTGCGGGCAAGCAGCTCGGTCGCGAATGGTTTGAGCAGAGCATCCGAGATGAGATTGCGATGCACGATACCTACCGGCCGGGCTTCATCATCCAGCACGGCGATGGAATTCAGACTGGGCTGGAGGCGAAAGGCCTCGAGCAATTCGGCCACCGGCCGCTCCGCTGACATGGCAGGCTGACGCATAAGCAGGGCGGACAGGTCGCAGGTCTCGTCGCTGAAGCCCGTGTGTTGCGCGTCCGCCGAGGGCAGGACTTCTTCGATGTCCTGGGCCGGCAGCTCCTGCGGTCGGCCGAGCAGATAGCCCTGCACCAGGTCGATACCCATGCTGGCCAGCACGGTCAGCTCCTCACGAAGCTCGATACCCTCGGCGATGACCTGAGCGCGCGCGGCGCGGGCGATCTTCAGAATCGATTCGACGAACTCGCGTTTCACCGGGTCGAGGTGGATGCCGTCGATGAAATAACGATCGATCTTCACGTAGTCGGGGCGCAGCTGCGACCAAAGCCGCAAGCTGGAGTAGCCTGCGCCAAGGTCGTCCAGAGCAATGCTGAAGCCCATCGAGCGATAGTGATGAAGCGCCTTGTCCAGCAATTCGAGATCATCGGCGGGGGCCTGTTCGGTCAGCTCGATGACCACCTTGTCCGCCGGGATGCCGTAAGTCTGCAGCAGTTCGAGCGTACGTCCAGGCTTGTGACTGGCTTCGAGCAAAGTTTCTGGTGAAGCGTTGAGGAAGAGTTTGCCGCGCAGCGCTCCTTGGCTGTAGCGTCGGCAGGCCGTTTCCCGGCAGGTCATTTCCAGCTCATTCAGCCGCCCGGCATGGCGCGCGGTGGTGAGCAGGTTAATAGGCGAATGCAGCGGACCGTTGGAAGGGCCGCGGCTAAGCGCCTCATAACCAAGAATGCGCCGCTCCGAGAGCGAAACGATCGGCTGAAAGAGGGTGGTGATGTCCCCGTGAGCAAGGATATGTCCCAGCGTGCTCAACTGCTCGGTGACTGTCATGGCGTTCTCTGGATGGAAAAAAGAAGGGCCACGATGGTGGCCCTTTCATTTCACGCTTGCGCCATGTCAGTTTGATGACATCGAGGCCGTTGGTCAGTGCTTGGCCATGGCCGAACTCAGGCCGAGATAGTCGAGCAGGATGCGCCCGCTTTCGGAAAGGTAGGCGTCGTCCTCGGGCTTGGGTTTGTCCATGTCGTCATGTGGCGCTGTGTTTTCGTCTTCGCTTTCAAGCTTGGCCAGTGGCTCTTCGCCCTTGGCCAGACGCAGCGCATTTTCCAAGGCCAGCTGACGCTTTTCGATATCCGCCTGCTGCGCGCGACGCTTTTCCTCGTTGAGGCTGACAGTGGTTTCGTGCATTAGCTCTTGCGCTAATGCAAGGCGGTCGCGGGTAAAGACGAAGTCCGGATTCTCTCCGGTACGTGCTTCATGGCGCGCCTTGAGCTCGGCGAGGAACGGCTTGAACGGATTCATTTCCGGGTTGATCGCCGCACGAATGCTGTCCCATGGCAGCGCTTCCGGCAGTGCACTTTCTCCGATTTCCTTGGTGTCGACATCGGCTGGATAGGCGATGTCCGGGATCACCCCCTGGTGCTGGGTGCTCTGCCCGGATACGCGGTAGAACTTGGCCAGGGTGAGCTTCAGTTCGCCATGGTTCAGCGGCTGGATGGTTTGCACGGTGCCCTTGCCGAACGTCTGACCGCCGAGAATCAGTGCGCGGTGATAGTCCTGCATGGCACCGGCGAAGATCTCGGATGCAGATGCCGACAGGCGATTCACCAGCACGGCCAACGGCCCTTTGTAGAATGCGCCGGTCTGCTCGTCGGCCAGCACGTCGACACGCCCGTCACTGTTGCGCACCAACACCGTGGGACCCTGGTCGATGAACAGGCCGGTGAGTTCGGTGGCTTCCTGCAGCGAGCCGCCGCCGTTGTTGCGCAAGTCGATCACCACGCCGTCGACCTTTTCCGCTTCCAGCTCGGACAGCAACTTCTTCACATCGCGTGTCGTGCTCTTGTAATTCTGGTCGCCGGCACGTAGCGCTTTGAAGTCGAGGTAGAACGCGGGAATCTCGATCACGCCGAGCTTGAAGTTCTGGCCCTGATGCGCGAGGTTCAGCACAGACTTCTTCGCAGCCTGTTCTTCGAGCTTCACCGCCTCACGAGTAATGGCGACGACCTTGCTGTTCTGATCGTTCGGAGCGTTGCTCGCCGGAATCACCTCCAGGCGGACGACCGAGCCCTTCGGGCCACGGATCAGCTTGACCACCTCATCCAGACGCCAGCCGATGACATCGATCATCTCGTCTTCGCCCTGAGCGACGCCGATGATCTTGTCGGCTGGGGCAAGCTGCTTGCTCTTTTCTGCCGGGCCGGCCGGCACCAAGCGTACGATCTTGACGTGTTCATTGTCGCTTTGCAGCACCGCGCCGATGCCTTCCAGCGACAGGCTCATGTTGATGTCGAAATTCTCGGCGTTGTCCGGCGACAGGTACTGCGTGTGCGGATCATAGGATTGGGCGAAGGCGTTGATGTAGGTCTGGAACACGTCTTCACCGCGCGTCTGGTTGAGACGCGCTAGCTGATTCTTGTAGCGCTTGGTCAGCAGTTCCTCGATAGCCTTGGGCTCTTTGCCGGCGATCTTCAGGCGCAGCACTTCATCCTTGACCCGCTTGCGCCAGAGGTCGTCGAGCGCGGCCGCATCCTTGGCCCAGGCGGCCTTCTCCCGATCGACTAGCAGCTCCTCGTCGATGGTGAAGTCGAAGTGGTCGACGCCCTTGTCGAGCAGGCTAAGCGCGTAGTTCAGACGATTCTGCAGGCGCTCGAGATGGCGCTTGTAGATCGTGAATCCTGGCTCGAGATTGCCGCCTTTGAGAAAGTCATCGAATTGGTTGCGCCACTTGCCGAATTCCTCGAGGTCGGATGCCAGGAAGTAGCTACGCGATGGATCGAGCATCTGGATGTAGCTGTCAAAAATCTTCGCCGAGCGTGCATCGTTCAGCGGTGGCTTGTTGTAGTGGTGGCGCTTGAGCAACTCGACGACGTTCAGGCTGGCGATCACCTGGTCGCGGTCGGGTTGCAAGTACTCCCAGCTCTCTGGCGTACTGACCGCTTTGGCCATTGCCAGGGATGCTTGAAGGCCGAAGAAAACGGCGAGAACGGTGCAGGTCAGCGTACGTTTCATGGCGTGGGGGCGACGTGAGGCAAGGGAATAACGCATATTAGGCCATCTACAGTAAGCGCCGGTTCGGTTTTCCGTCCGGCGGTGGAAAGCACGAGCCCGATGGTACAGGTGGTCAAAAGAAGGCCAGCGAGTGATCGGTCGGGTGGGCATAGATAAGAACCACTATGGAGGCAGCATGAAGGCATTGCAAGGTATCGAGGGTCATCTGGAGTGGGCCGAGCGACCAGCCCCGACCTGCAGCGAGGGCGAGGTGCGCATTCGCGTGGCCGCCGCTGGGCTGAACCGGGCCGACCTGCTGCAGCGTGCCGGACATTACCCACCGCCTGCAGGTGTGACCGACATACTCGGGCTGGAGTGTGCCGGCGTGATCGCCGAGGTTAACGGACGCAGCCGCTGGAAGGTGGGCGACCGCGTCTGCACCTTGCTGGCCGGAGGCGGCATGGCTGAGGAAGTAGTGGTCGATGCCCGCCACGTGCTGCCGGTGCCGGAAGGCATGTCGCTGCACGAAGCGGCTGCGATTCCCGAGGTATACGCCACCGCCTGGCTCAATCTCTACCGCCTCGGCGCGTTGCTGGCCGGGGACAAGGTGCTGCTGCATGCCGGCGCCAGTGGTGTCGGCTCGGCGGCTATCCAGCTGTGCAAGGCATTCGGCAATCCCTGCTGGGTCAGCGTCGGCTCGGCCGAGCGCCTGGCCTACTGCGAGTCGCTGGGCGCGCAGGGCGGCGTGCTGCGTAGTGATTCGCTGGAGGCGTTGCGTGACTTCGGCCCGTTCGACATGATCCTCGATCCGGTCGGCGCCAAGTACGCCGCGCTGAACATGCAGCTGCTGGCGATGGATGGACGCTGGGTGATGATTGGCCTGATGGGCGGGCGCAAGGCCGAGATGGACCTGGCGGGGCTGCTGGCCAAGCGTATCCAGCTGATCGGTTCCACCCTGCGCAGCCGCGACGCCGACTACAAGGCCGGCTTGCTGGCGGAGATGGAAGAGAAGGTCTGGCCGCTATTCACCCAGGGCAAGCTGTCGCCGCGCCTGGAGCGAACCTTCGCCATTGGCGATGTCGAGGCCGCATTCGACGCGCTGGCCAGCAATACCGTGTCCGGCAAGCTGGCCCTGGTGGTCGACAGCGCGCTGTCCTGACCGAGTACTCCGGCAGGCTCGCGGCGATCGCGGGCCTTGCCGGGAAGGCTCAAGGCAGCTGGCTGCTCGCAAAGAAAGCGGTCAGCACCTTGACCAGGTGCGCCAGGTCCTGGCTTCCTGCGAGCTCGCGAATCGAATGCATGGCGAAGGTCGGCAGGCCGATGTCGACGGTGCGCACGCCCAGCTGGCTGGCGGTGATCGGGCCGATCGTAGAGCCACAGCCCATGTCGCTGCGAGTGACGAAGCTCTGCACCGGCACTTCGTTTTCCAGACAGAGATGACGGAAGAACCCGGCGGTTTCGCTGCTGGTGGCGTAGCGCTGGTTGTTGTTCACCTTGATCACCGGGCCGGCGTTAAGCTTCGGCCCGTGATTGCCGTCGTGCTTGTCCGCATAGTTCGGGTGAACCGCGTGGGCATTGTCCGCGGAGATCAGCAGCGAATGGCTGACCGCACGCTGGAAATCGTCCTCGTCCGGTAACAGGCGACGCAGTACCTGCTCCAGGAACGGACCGTCCGCGCCGCACATGGAAGTGGAGCCGACTTCCTCGTGGTCGGTGCAGACCAGCACGCAGGTATGTTCGCGCTCGGCCGCGAGCAGGGCCTGCAAGCCGGCAAAGCACGACAGCAGGTTGTCCAGCCGTGCCCCCGCGATGAAATCCCCATGCAGGCCGATGACCGCGGCGCTCTGGGTGTCGTAGAAACTCAGTTCGAAATCCAGCACCACATCGGCGACCAGCCCATGCTCACGGCCGAGCTGATCGGCGAGCAGTGCGCGGAAGTCCGGGCTTTCCTGGCTGGCGATCTGCGCGAGGATCGGCGGTAGCTCATTTTGCGCGTTGATCGCCCAACCCTGATTGGCTTCCCGGTTGAGGTGAATTGCCAGGTTGGGGATCGTTGCGATCGGCAGCTTGAAATCGATCAGCTGGCTCTCGATGCGACCATCCCGGCTGTAGGTCACCCGTCCGGCCAGGGACAGATCGCGGTCGAACCAGGGGGCCAGCAGGGCGCCGCCGTAGACTTCGACTCCGACTTGCCAGAAACCCTGGCGCTGCAGCTCCGGCTGTGGTTTCACGCGCAGGCAGGGGCTGTCGGTGTGGGCTCCGACCAGACGCAGGCCGTGCTCGACCAGCGATTTGCTGCCCAGCTGAAACGCCACGATGGCCGAATCGTTACGGGTGACGTAGTAGCGCCCACCAGGTTCGGTGTGCCAGACCTCGCGCTCATCCAGCGCACGGTAGCCGGCCGCCTGCAGTGCCTGGGCGAGATTCTGGGTGGCATGGAACGGGGTGGGCGATGCCTGCAGGTACTCGATCAGGCCTTGGTTGAGAGCTTTGCGCATTTCGGACTCCGGACTGCAAGGTCACGAAGTCTATCGCATTCACCTGCCGGTAATAAGCGCAGTGTCTGGCTCGCAGGTGTAGTGGATCGCTTCTAGAACGGCGCCGGGCACTCGAAGCGCAGGCGCTCGCCGGTCTGCGGATGAGTCAGGGTAAGCATACTGGCGTGCAGGCACAGCCGCTCATGCGCATGCAGCGCCTGTTCATGCGCGTAAAGCCGGTCGCCGAGCAATGGGTGGCCGATCGACAGCATGTGCACCCGCAGCTGGTGAGAGCGCCCGGTGATGGGGGTCAGTTCGACGCGGCTGTAGTCGCCGCAGCGTTCGAGTACGCGCCAGAAGGTCAGCGCATGCTTGCCCAGTTCGTGATCGACCACATGTCGTGGCTTGGTTGGCGGGTCGTAACGCAGCGGCAGGTCGATGCTGCCACTGTCCTGCTCCGGCTGGCCCCAGCACAGCGCGGTATAGGCCTTTTCCGTTTCGCGGTCATGAAACTGACGGGACAGCTCGCGGTGCGTATCGGCGTCGCGGGCGAGCACGATGAGCCCCGAGGTCTCCCAGTCCAGGCGGTGCACGATGCGGGCTTCGGGGTAGCCGTTCTCCTGCAGGCGGGTCACCAGACAGTCACGATTGTCTTCGGCCCGTCCTGGCACGGAGAGCAGCAGGGTCGGCTTGTTGATCACCAGCAGGGCGGCGTCCTGGTAAATGATCTGGATGTTGCTAAGAGGCATTGTTCTTCCCACAAACGAAGACGGCGACCCGTGGGCCGCCGCTTCTGCTGCCGGTGCTCAGAACCGTTTCACGGTCTAGCGAGCTAGAGTCCTGCAAGGCGCAACGACCAACGGGAGTAACAGCCAAAGGCTGGCCCGAAGGGTGAGCGTCAGCGAATCAAACAGGCGAGGAAGCGGAGTTTACTGAAGTAAATGAGCATTCCGAGCCTGTTTTTAACGCAGCAGGGCCGACGCGCAGCAGATCGCGTAAAGGTTCTCAGCGGTCCGGCAGGGTGATATTGAGTTCGAGAATCGAGCAGCTGCCCTGATCCTCGAGGGCGACCTGAACCTGATCGCTGTCGATGTTGACGTACTTGCGGATCACCTCGACCAGCTCCTTCTGCAATGCCGGCAGGTAGTCCGGCTCGGTGCGCTGGCCGCGTTCGTGAGCGACGATGATCTGCAGGCGTTCCTTGGCAATGGCGGCCGGTGTTTCCTTCTTCTTGCGTTCACGGAAGAAGTCGAAGAGGTTCATTCGCGGCCTCCGAAAAGTCGTTGCAGGAAGCCAGGCTTCTTGACGTCGAGGAAACGGTGCGCCACTTCCTTGCCCAGCAGACGGTCTACCGCGTCGCTGTAGGCCTGACCGGCGTCGCTCTGGTCATCGAGGATCACCGGGATGCCCTGGTTGGACGCCTTGAGCACAGCCTGCGACTCGGGGATCACTCCCAGCAGGCGAATGGAGAGAATTTCCTCGACGTCTTCGACGCCGAGCATTTCGCCCTTGGTGACGCGCTCAGGGTTGTAGCGGGTCAGCAGCAGGTGTTCCTTGATCGGCTCTTCGCCGTTTTCGGCGCGACGCGACTTGCTGGCCAACAGGCCGAGCATGCGGTCGGAGTCGCGTACCGAGGAGACTTCCGGGTTGGTCACGACGATGGCTTCGTCGGCGAAGTACATGGCCAGATGCGCACCTTTCTCGATGCCCGCCGGGGAGTCGCAGATGACGTATTCGAAGTTCTTGCCCAGCTCGTCGATCACCTTGCCGACGCCTTCCTGGGTCAGGGCGTCCTTGTCGCGCGTCTGGCTGGCAGCCAGCACGTAGAGGTTCTCCAGACGCTTGTCCTTGATCAGGGACTGGGTCAGGGTGGCATCGCCATTGATGACGTTGACGAAGTCGTAAACCACCCGGCGTTCGCAGCCCATGATCAAGTCGAGGTTCCGCAGACCGACGTCGAAGTCGACGATGACAGTCTTATGGCCGCGCAGAGCGAGGCCGGTACCGATGGCGGCGCTGGTGGTGGTTTTACCAACGCCACCTTTGCCGGAAGTGACTACGATGATCTTGGCCAAGGTGATTCACCCTAAAAATTGAAAAATCGGGACCTTCCGCCGGTTTTGGCGTCAGGATTGCCCGTTTGGTCCTTGAAAATTCGCGGCAGTATCCGTTAAAGGCGGGTGATGTTCAACACGTCGCCGGAGAGGCTGATGCGTACCGCTTCAGCCCAGAGAGGATCGCGTCGCAGGTCCTCGGCGACCTTGTATTGGCCGGCGATGGAGACCATTTCCGCTGCGAGCTGCTGGCAGAAGATCCGCGCCGAAGTATCGCCCTTGATGCCAGCCAAGGCACGACCGCGAAGCGGACCGTAGACATGGATGTTGCCATCGGCGAGAAGTTCCGCACCCGGGCTTACCGGCGCCAGCACAATGAGGTCGCCGCCCTGTGCGTAGATCTGCTGGCCGCCGCGGATGGGCGTGGTGACCACGCGGGTCGGGCGGTAGACCGGTTCGGCTGGCTTGGCCGGTGCCTTCGATGCCAGGTCGACCTGGCGCTCGCGAGCCCCCGAAGGCGGCAGCACCGGTAGATCCAGTGCCGCCGCTGCTTCGATATGCGCCGGCTCGCTGGCGCGCAGGGCCAGGGTGCGCAACCGATGCTTGCGGCAGAGTGCGACCAATGCCTTGATGTCGATTTCCCGCGCCGCCTCGGGCAATTTGTCCAGCGCCAGGACCAGCGGCGTATTGTTGAAGAAGTCCGGGGCTTGCTCGACCTTGGCCGCGAGCTGTTCGTCGAGACGTTCGATGTCGTTGCTGGCCA
>Ga0310345_10000566_pt1 | contig 50923 bp, 53 predicted proteins | sample HC15DNA20500_MG_FD_204667 | JGI IMG/M metagenome (GOLD analysis project Ga0310345, IMG submission 204667) | Marine microbial communities from station ALOHA, North Pacific Subtropical Gyre - HC15-DNA-20-500_MG | ecosystem: Environmental > Aquatic > Marine > Oceanic | place: Pacific Ocean: North...
GGCGGTGATCTTTTTGGACAGATCGCCGCGCGCCACGGCGGTGGTGACTTCGGCGATGTTGCGGACTTGACCGGTGAGATTCGACGCCATGAAGTTGACATTGTCGGTGAGGTCCTTCCAGGTACCTGCAACGCCGGGCACGGCAGCCTGGCCGCCGAGTTTGCCCTCGGTGCCGACTTCGCGCGCCACGCGCGTGACTTCCGCCGCGAAACCATTGAGCTGATCCACCATCGTGTTGATGGTGTTCTTAAGCGCGAGGATTTCGCCTTTTACATCGACCGTGATTTTACGCGACAGATCGCCTCGCGCGACGGCGGTTGTCACATCGGCAATATTGCGGACCTGTGCGGTTAGGTTTCCGGCCATGTGGTTGACCGACTCGGTGAGTTCCTTCCAAACACCGGACACACCCTTGACCTGGGCTTGGCCTCCAAGCTTGCCCTCGGTACCCACTTCGCGCGCCACCCGTGTCACCTCGGAGGTGAACACAGAAAGCTGCTCGATCATGGTGTTGACGAGATTAGCCGACCGCAAGAATTCGCCTTTAAGCGGCCGCCCGTCTACCTCCAGTTCCATGGACTGCCCAAGGTCACCCTTTGCCACGGCCCCAATGGTGCGCGCCACCTCGGTGGTAGGCCGCACCAGATCGTCCAGGAGGGTGTTGATAGAGTCGGCCTGCTCAGCCCATCCGCCGATCGCACCGGGCAGGGTCATGCGCTGCCTGAGGCGCCCCTCTTTGCCGACCGTCCCGCTTAGCCGCGCCACCTCTCCAGTGATCCGGCCCTGGTGTGCGAGGGTTTGGTTGAAAGCCTCGGCTATTCGTCCATCCGTGCCGGGCCAATCTCTCGGTAAGCGCACCGAGAAGTCGCCATCCCGAAATGCCACCATCGCCGCGAGAAGCTGCCGCGAACGCATTGCCGCGGCATCGTCAATTAGGTCTCTGGCCTCCCCGTTCCCTCTTGCGATGGCCAAGGGTTTCTTGCGATTTCTCGGGATCGTCGTTTCGCTCATGGGTCACCGGTAAATGCGATCGCGACATAACATGCAGCGATCCGTGGCTGACGGCAATCGTCCTTCATTCCGGCACTTCCCATTCATTGCGAGAGACACCGATCAACGTGGAGCATTACAATTCTGTAGGAATAAATGCTGCAGACGAGGTGGGCAACATCACCGCGGCCCGACTCACAATCTGAACGATTCCGGAAACTTTCGTTCCAGGATATGGTTCCATGGCCGGAACAAGAAGCGCGCTTAAATTTTGTTCGCGCAAAATATGAGAATTGTCCGACGGCACCCGGGCCAAAAGTACTTTCCCGCACGCTTGCTCGGCGCCCTTCGCCATCTTTGCCGGGTGGTATAAGCCAACCCTCTCTGGAGGGGCCGTGCAGCCGTCGTGCGTTTGGATCTCTCAAAGAGAAATGGCCTTGCCCGATCACCGGTAAGGCCATTCAAGCGTTAGCGAAGCAGGATGATCAGCAAAATCAGCAACGATGGAATTACAAGTAGGTGCGCCTTTCAGGCTTTTGCGCACCACGTCCATCAATAGATCACATTGCCGCTGGTACGTGAACCAGCCGATGCATTGATTGTCTCGCTATTGCGCTTGCGTTGGTCAATTTGTTTGGGGAGCTTCAGGACACCGGGCGCTATTACACCACGGCAAATCTGCTGAGATGGCAAGGGGACCCTACTGCTGATTATTTTGGTTGTTGAGGACGAAGCGCGCAGCGGCTGATTGCCAAACATTGAAACCCATCATTCCCGAAAGGTAGAGCCGCTCCGAGGCGTTCGCTTTATCGTTCAGAATCGCGGCGGCGGAGCTGAACTTTCTTACCACAGTCGATTTGTCTCCTTTAGGAAGGAGACGGAGCAGTGCCTCGTTATCATTTTAACATATTCCACGATCGTGTTTATTGGGACGACGTGGGGGAGGAATTGCCGGACCAGGATGCGGCTTGGGTCGAGGCGACCCGTACCGCCGGCGAGATGATCAAAAACCTCGATGGCAAGCTGAAACCGGGCCGGGACTGGCGCATGGAAGTAACCGATGAGTTTCAAAACCCTCTTTGGGAGATTCGCGTCAACGCCGAAAAAAGGTAGATGTGAGGGGCAGGTAAAGGGATTAATAACGCCACAGCTGCCGGTGATTAAGGGATTCGCGTTCTCTCCGGCAAGGCGCAAATTGGAACATTACCGCTCGCCCTGGTAGGTGTCGGTGACTGAGAGCATTGAGCTCTTTATTGCGGTGAGGCCGCATGCTAACCGACGACCGGGCGTATGGCGCGCCTGTTACTTGTCCCAAGTAAAAGCCTCCGCGCGCAATGGTCATAAAGACCATTCATCTAGGTTTTTTACCGGATCGATTATCAGTGCCCGAAGTGCGGCGCTGAAAAAAACCGAAATCGCAAAATAAGGCAGCGTCAAGCCGATGCTTGCTCACGATCATTAGCTCGTCACTGGTAGGATCAGTTCAGGCCCCTTATTCCTGACATTTCCCACCTTCTTATCGACCGGGAATATCTCGAGCCATTCGTCGGGGCAGGGCGCCAGCAGCGCCAGCAGTTCGTCGTTGCTCGCGGACTCTTCGCCCAGCCACTTTGCCCAGTCGCTTTCGCCCAGGATGCAGGGCATGCGATTGTGGATCTCGGCCATGGCGTTATTCGGCCCGCAGGTGAGGATCGTGCAACTCAGCACCTCTTCACCGTTCAGCGGATCGCGCCAGGTTGACCAGAGGCCGGCCATGACCATCGGCTTTCGGCCGGCCATGAAGATGGCGTAGGGCTGTTTCTCCTTGCCCTTCCCGTCGAGTTTCTTCCATTCGTAGAAATTGGTCATCACGCACAGGCAGCGCTGCCCGCGCTTCCATGCGTCCTTAAACGCTGGTTTCGTCGTGAACTCTTCCGAGCGGGCATTGATCGTCGAGTACTGAAGCTTCGTATCCTTCGCCCACGAGGGGATAAGTCCCCACTTCATCATCCGCGGCGTCCGCTTCCCGTCTTCCGATCGGATCGCGGTCATCATGCGCTCCGTCGGCGCGAGATTATGGTTGTACTCGTAGTTCGGCGCCGGGGCGTCTGAATCGAACTTCAGCCGGATTTTGATTTCCGACCAGTCGTCAGCGAGGCGAGCGCGGCCGCACATCAGCGTTCTCCGGGATAGCCATGTGACGGCGGGTCATTGGCTGAAATCTTGGTGGGACGGAGTGCCACAAGATGGCTTCGCTTATATGGGTAACCTCGAACCTTCGAGCAATCCTGGCAGCGCATCCACCGCTCAAGCTCGTGGATCGGAGTTTCCTTCGGCTGCCGGACGATTGTCAGGTCCACCGTGCTGTGCATCTCGCAGCCCAGGCACTTCACTTCAAGATACCGAAAGCCCGCGTTCAGGGCGTCACCGAGCGTCGGGGAGGGTTGGGCCGGGCCGTGATAGCCCAGCATCCGAAGTGTCCAGGCCTCACAGGCGAGCCGATCAGCCTTCAGGCGCGCTTCTGCTGCGCGCTCCGCGGCCGCGCGTATGGAACTGCCGAATAGATATTCCCGCGACTTCGATCCCATTACGGACCACCAAGCAGTTTGCCAAGGCGATCGACGTCTTCGGACGTCGGCGCGCTGTCCTTACCGATGATCGCCGCTGCCTCGTCGATGCGCTGCTGAGCCCTCAGAATGCCTGTCTCGTCGACTACGCGGGCGAAGTCGTCCACAGCCTTGTCGTGGGGGCAGCGGGACTTGGTGCGTCGGAAGAACGAGATTTTCATGAAGGACATTCAAGCGCACGCGAGGGCGCAGGTAAATAGTCCTAGATGTGGTTGTGGAAGCGTGAGGTCGTACAGCTGGTCGGGGGATGGAACGAGATCGATCTGCTTGAGCTTGTCCTACTGGCATCCTTCGGCGCCGCGCCGCCAGGGGCGAGGGCCGCAGGATGAATCCCAAATGTGGAACGCGGGGGCGACTAAACTCGTTGCCGTGCATTATCTAGGAGATTCGCATGGCGCTGCGTGCTTATTGGAAGGGCTCTCTGAAGCTCTCGCTCGTAACTTGTCCAATCGCTCTATATCCTGCTTCAACGCAATCCGAAAAAACCCACTTTCACCAAATCAACACCAAGACCGGCCATCGGCTTAGACAGCAGATGGTCGATGAGCGCACGGGGCGGGTGGTTGATAAGGAACACAAGGGAAAGGGGTACGAGCTTTCAAAGGGCCGCTACGTCGAGATAGACGATGATGAGCTCGACGCGATCAAGCTTGAGAGCACTCACACCATAGAGATTGACGACTTTGTGCCTGCCGAAGATATCGATGAGCGGTATCTGGACAAACCGTATTACATCGTCCCGAGCGGAAAAGAAGGCGCGGATGCGTTTGTTGTGATCCGTGATGCCATGAAGCAGAAAGAAAGAGTTGCGCTGGCGCGGGTCGTCCTTTCCAATCGAGAGCACATCATTGCGCTAAAGCCATTGGGAAAAGGTCTATTAGGCACAACACTACGCTATCCGTATGAACTGCGAGATGAGGAAGATTATTTCGACGACATTCCCAGTCCGCGGGTATCTAAAGATATGGTCAAACTGGCTTCTCACATCCTCGATACCAAAGCCTCTAAATTTAACCCGGGCAAGTTCAAGGACAAGTACGAGGCGGCGTTAAAGGCCCTGGTAAAGCGGAAGGCGGCGGGGAAGACAATAGAGGTGCCTGAAGAGAAGGAAGATCGTGGCAACGTGATCGACTTAATGGAGGCCCTTAAACAGAGTTTGAAGGGCAGGAAGAGTGCCGCACCGCGCGCAAAACGGAGGCGTTCCGGCGGACGGAAACGAAAGGCGGCTTAACAAGCTTGGCGTTCACTTCCGCGCGTGTTTCAATTCGTTCTGAAACTTCTCCATCTGCCTTTTCCAGCGAAGCTCCTCAGCCTCGAAACGTCGATCAAGCGCCGCGCGCTCGGTTTCCATCTCGCGAAGCCGGTTCTCATGATCTCGCTTTGCTTTTTCTCTTTGGGCCTCGACTTTGGAGATGGCTCGCTCGCGACGCGCACGTTCAGCTTCAAGTTTGGCCCGTTCCCGATCTCGCTTCCGTTCTTCCCGTTCGTATTCCTTTGCGGCCTCTCGGGCTGCCTTGTCATCCAGAGCGCGCCCGCGCTTAATTGGCGTCGAAGGGGGCTTTCGCGAGCCCCGCTTGTGGGCTGGAAGCGATGCCGGGAGGTCCGCCTGCTCTAAGAAGGGCCCATCAGATCCAACAGGGCGCTTCAGCACTACGCCGGGCCTTTTCATTGTTGCGGCGACGACGTCGATATCATCCACCTCTTGCGCAAAACCCTGGTGGAATAAGTTGTTCTTGGATCCCCAGGCCTCCAATGCTGCTTTCATCGAGGGGGCGGCTACGGCCAGATCGAAAAAGCCCATCGATGTCTGGTAAGTTTTGAGGTTTCTAGGCATGCCAACGCTCCCGGCTCGGACTCCAAATCCACCAACAGATGATTACCTAAGAACTATCGCATGTGGAGTATCGTGATGCCCGGTCCAAGAACGCCGCGGGAATTGTCGAACCGGATGGCCGAGCAAAGGGCAGGCCGGAAGCTCGCCGGCCGGGACGACGGCTACGTCCGGGAGACGTTCACCCAGCCTCGAGAAAAAGCCCGCCAGACGGCAAGGGCATTCCTCGATGAATACCCCAAACAGGCATACATGTCGGAGGTTGAAACCTGGCGTGAGCTCCCCGGCGACGAGATCGAATTTACGATGCGAAGGTTGAAATCTGCGGATTAGGGAACGCAACGTCCGCGGTGGAATTAGCAGTCATGAGCAGAGCCTTTGTAAAAGAGTCCGACGCCGTTGATGAACTGCCCGACCGTATCGTGTCGGAGTATCCCAATTACGTTACAGCGGAAGGCCTCAGCTTAATTGAGATGAAGATCGCTGAACTTCAAAGCAGGCTGGCCCAAGCGCAGATCGAAGGTGATCGAGACGCGCTTTCAGCTATATCCCGAGACCTCCGTTACTGGAACAACAGACGCGGCACCGCGATGGTGGTCCAGATGCCGGACAGCGCTACGACGGTTCGGTTTGGCGCCGTGGTCACGATCGAGCGCGACGACGGCCGAAGGCAGGAGTACCGTATAGTCGGAGAAGACGAAGCCGATCCCACCAAAGGTCTGCTATCCCATGCGTCGCCACTCGCCCGAGCCCTGCTTGGGAAAGCCGTTGGTGACACCGTCGTGGCTGGTCAGGGGACGGCTGAAATTGTGTCAATTGGAGACGCTTCGACGACATCAGAGCGGTAGTCGATGCCCGCCTCGTTCGTGGCGAGCGAGATCGGGTTCACGATGAGGCGCAATATGATCGTTCAGCGATGCCCCTGAACACTCGTGGTTGGGCTCCCTATTGCGGGGAGGGCACTCGCGAATCCTTTCGGGCACTCAGTGGTGAGGAACTTATCCGGATAGCCGGATTTCTTTGCGATATTTGATCGCAATTTGAACTTTCGGCTTGCTTTATCGCCGCTCTGAGATTGTTGTTTAGGTCATGAAGGCTTACAATTCGGCGCTCCCCGCTACCGCGCGGTTATTTTTTAGCAGCGTCCTCAGAAAACTGCCCCCTTATCGATCAGCCGCTGCAGTTCTGCTGCCATTTTTCGATACGCTTCAGCAAGCCGCTCGAATGATTCTCGCTTTGTATTGTTGGTTGCGAGTTTTGCGATGATTTCGCAATCGACGGCATCGACCAGAAGTTTTTCAATCCTGGCTTTTACATCTTTCATCGCAGCTCACCACGCCTGCTGGTCCAATCCTGCGCGCCTTCGAGATTGCCGCGCACGCTGCATTTGCGTATTGGACTTCTGTTCCGCGCGTTCTTGGTCCCGATAACCACCTAGCTCATAGCAAGTCCACTTGGTGGGGGCTTGGATAACGACTTCCCTCTGTCTAAACGCGCGTTCAAACTGAGGGCGATTCTCGCGCCACCGTTAGCCATCCAATTCTTTCGCCATACCTCGAATACGACAATCTGGTCTTTTCATTCTCCCCCTCCGCTTGGGCAACAAAGCCGGCAATTCAGCCGGCTTTGTCACTGGGTTGTCTAGCGCAGCAGTAGCACTAGTAGAATCAAAGGGAGAGGAATTCCAATCAACCAGAGCAAAATCGGCATATGGATGTTCCTTGTATTGGGGTTACCAAAAGCGGTGGCCCGCAAAGGTCGGAATTCGGTTTTCGTCGCGGTGACGCGCTCCCGCCCCCGCTGCAACGATAGCTGCAGCCAAGCTGATAAGCAGTGAAACGCCGGCTATAAAAGCAGTGATAACCGTAGCTTTGCGAGCTTTGTCGACTTGTTGACGTGCCTTCAATTCAAGGTCGCGAGCTTCTGCTATGGCAGCGTCCACACGGCTTTGGGCTTCGGCTTCAGGCATGCCTGTTCGCGCGATGACGATCTGTCCAAGATACGTGCGGTCTCGCTCGGAAATTGCCTGATTCTTGATAGCGCTCGCAAAAATCCGGTTTGCTTCCGCGCGTGCTGCCTCTAGGTCGCCGCCGCCAGTTTTCAAGTCGACCGTTGTGCCAGGTTGCGAAGGCTGCGGTCGGAGAAGCAAGTCGACTGCGTAGTCGGCGGGCGTCGCTGAAAGCGCTCGTGCATTTGAGGTTGCCCCGGACGTCGCGCCGGCTGCAACAACAGCGGCGGACTGAGCGGAGGTTTTTGCAGAACTCAGTCCGACAATGGCGAGAACAACGGCGCCGAATAACACCCCCACTGCCCATACCATGAAGCCATGCGTACTGTCTCGAAAGCCGCTTTCTGGCTCAGAGTCGCTCCATCGCGACCGCATCCGTCCTGCAAGATAGCCGCCTGCTGCAAAGCTACCGATCTGCACCAGCACCATCCACCAAGCGACGGCGAGGCTCACTACCCATAAACGCGCGCCTGTGTCTGGCCATGGAGATGTGAGGGATAGCCCAATGGCTCCACCGAACGTCAAAAGAAGAAACGACAAAGATGCTGCGGCTACCGCGCCGCCAATAATGGGACCCCACTCCAGATAAGACCTGCCAGACTGAACATACCCCGGATCTGTTACCGCCATAGCGAATTCCTCTGTTGAATTATCGAAGGCCGATGAGTGAAAGTACCGCCATAACCACGACCACCAGGCCGACGAGATAAATTACGCCATTCATGTGAATCTCCTTACGGTTGAAGAGGTTTACTTGGCGCCTGGGACCTTGATCGTGAAGCTTGGTCCCGAGTTACCCATATTGCCGGTTGCCATCATCATGGCTGCTCCGACAAAAATAACGAGGACCACACCCACTACGACTCCAAGAATTCCACTTGCGCCATCACTGCCGTCAGCCATTTGAATCTCCTTAGTTGTTTAATCGGCTACCAAAACGACAATGTGTCGTCCGTGTTCCCTTCGCTCCGAGACATTTAGCGGCGTCGACGGCAGTGCAGCGAACTGAAAAAACAACCCCATCGAGGTCCGCTTGCATTTTTGGCGACCGCCTCAATCGATGGAAAATCCCATGTTGAACGGCCGCTGCAGCTCGTCTTCGCGAAGCTCGGGTCGATCTCTCAACATTCGTCGGACGGCGTCTGCAGCCGCTGCGATCTCCTGCTTTCGCTTTGCAGCAAGCCGCTTTCTATCGTTTGCCGAATCACGCGCCTTTCTCAGTTCGAGCTCACGACTCCGCTTTGCAATCGCGATCTTATCTTGCACCGGCACCGGTTGGTCACTGACCGTAATCGTCGAGGACGGGATGTTCGCGGGGGACCGGAGTTCACGAACTGTTTGCGCGTCATCCGCTCGTCTGTTATCGCCGTTCTTAGTCGGCCTAAGATCTTCGGAAGGCCCGGCATGGTCTACTGGCTTAGGTGCCTGTAAGGTGCCCGCAGTGTGCAGAGGTACAGGCGCTGGCGTCGCTTTCACGGTTGCGATATTCGGCACTGCTTGAGCAGGAGAGTTGTTCTTCGCTTGCAACGCTTCATCCTGCTTGATGACACGCTCAATCTTTGTTGGCGAGAGAGGCTTTTTGGTTGTGATCGTGTTGAAGAATGCTAACGATCCACCAAAGCCGATGACCAAAGCCATGCCGGCCGTTCCAACGCCAGCGAAGTAATAGGTAAGAGATGATCGCATCGCCGCCTCCTTTGTTTGGGGGCGAACGTTTATGAGAAGTTGGTGTTCCTCCGGAGAAAGAGAACTTAAAGGCTTCAGTAAATGGCTAAACGGGCTGCAAAAGCAAAGCACTTCCGGCACACTTGCCGGAAGTGCCCGCAAAAGCTTTGGAGGTCATTACTCGATGATCTGAACAATGCGTCGTGAGCTCGGATCAACCAACACTGTGCGATCGTTCACAACAGTATAGCGATAACGCGTTGCACCATATTCATTTGGAATTTCGTAGTAAGTGACGCCGCTAGCTGGGAGTTCGACTCCGACTCGAATATCGCCTTGGTATCGATAAGAGGGATGGCTCCGCTCCGTTACATATGAGCGAAAACGAGGCCGTGCATCGTCGGCGATGCCACCCACGGCAGCACCGGTGGTAGCGCCGACCGCAGCGCCAACGGGTCCGCCGACTGCACCGCCTACGATAGCGCCACCAACCGCGCCGCCCACTGCGCCCTCCTGTGCCAGGACTGGCGTCGTTACTGAAACCGCTGTCGCTAAGATTAATCCTGAAACGATCTTATACATCTCGCTCTCCTCTGATTGATGCGCCTGCCAAACGTGGGTCGGAAATTTCTGTTCCATCCGGTTGGTGTATCGGGAAGGGTAAAATGACGTGTTAGATATGCCGATAAATGACTCGGAAAAGCTGGGTTCATCTGAGGTTAAGCTGGGTTCATCTAAGGTTAATATGGAATGCCTCAGTTTTGCGATGTGGCATGTAGGTAGGACCAATGAATTCCTTTGACCCGATGGCCGTCGCGATTGATTGGCTTGAAGCGTATCGCGCGGAGGATCTAGAAGGTCTCCTTCATCTTTATGATGAAGGAGCTTCGCTCGAATGTGGCTGCGGGGGCGAGCAAGTCATCGTGGGTCGAGAGGCGATCCGCGCTTATTGGAAAGTACGATTCAGCGAAAAGCCAAGCGCGGAGTTTGAAGAATTTGCGCCCGTGCATCGGGGCGTTCATTTTTCATATAGAACTAAAACCGGTGTTGTAAACGTCATGCTCGATTACAACAACGAGGGCAAGATCGAGCGAAGTCGCTGCGGTCCGTTGCTTCCATTTGGTGAAAGTTGAGGGGAAACCGCCGAAAAGCGTTCCCCCTCCTCGATATCACCAGCTTCGGCCGCCGATGCTGAACCCTACGCTCGGACCGCCGTAGTAGCCGTCTCCTCGGTAATAATGAGGACGACCACCGTAGTAGCCGTAACTATGGCGTACGTTGTAACTATCATACTCGCGCACAACGTATCGGGGCCCCCGGCTGTGCCAGCAGCGGCCGTATTGATTACAGACCAACCTGATTTGCTCTACCGTGGTCAGGTCTGAACCAACAGCACCGACATTCAGAGGCGCCGCGACCACCGCGGTGGAGGTTAGGACGACTGCGCCTGTTAGCGATATAAGAACCGACTTCATCGTTTTTCTCCTTATACCTGACCGTTAGTGCCAGTGGCGGTGATGGCCGCGATGCCATCCATAGTGATGGCCTCGACCGCGGTGCCACCCATAATGATGGCCTCGGCCACGGTGCCATCCATAATGGCGTCCTCGATTATGCCCCTTCCAGCCATGACCGCCATGGTGCTTTGCAAGCATAAGCTCGCTGTCACTGTGCGCGACGGTACTCGATTTAGCCGTGGGCATTGCCGCCGTGGGCACTGTCAGGCCGACAAGAGCAACTGCTGCTGCTGTGATGATCAGTTTCCTCATGAACGTCTCCTTTGGTTTAGCCGCTCCCAAACCAGCTTGAACAAATTCTGTTCCGGGGAACTAAAGCGGCTCAACGCCGTTCAGCGCGCGTTACCAACATTTGGAGGAAGTGATGAAGAAAATTCTGATGGGCGCTGCGTTCGCGATGATTGGTGCAGTAGGGGCATACGCCCAGACTGCCGTTGTCAGCGAATATTATGTCGTCCGAGACAGCAATACCAAGACGTGCACCGTGGTCGACAAGAAGCCCACTGGCACAACGACCACAATTGTCGATAACGGGGTTTTCAAGACCAGGACCGAAGCGGAAACCGGGATGAAGACCATCAAGGTTTGCACGGAAAAGTAACTCACTGAAAGAGGACGGTCGATCGACCGTCCTCTTTCATATGCCCGAGTCGCGACGGCAGGGCACGTGCGAACATCGTGTATTGAGGACCGATCGATGCCGCTTCTTCGGTATTTTATATGTGTGGGCAGCGTGCTCTTGACAGTTATCCTGCTTAGCGAGCATCTCGATAGTCGCCCCAGAGCAAAAGAGCGCCCAGATGTCGACCGGACGGTCATTAGAACTGCGTCTGCAATGCGCCTTCCTGACCTTGTGGTGATCGATACGTCGCTGCCGACGATATCCTCGCCTGTTGCAGAGATTGCCGACGCAAAGAAACAAAGAGAGTTCGAAACTACGAAGTTGAATGCTTCTGAAGCATCTGTTCGTTCGCCAATACCAGCCGTTCGCAAGTCCAAGAGAAACGCCCCGCTTCGCAAGAAACTCGCGGTGCTCGCTCCAAGCTGAGTTGTAGGGACTGCCCCGGTTTGGTGAATGGCAACAGCGATCTAATTCTGAAGGTCCAGTTCGACCGCTTTCCGGATTAGGTCGGAGTGATTTTTTGCACCAAGCTTTTGTCGCAGCGAGGTGGTCGAGTTTGCGATGGTTTTGTAAGAAAGTGCGAGCGCATCGGCCACTTCGGCGATGCTGTTGCCACGGGCCAATAATCGCAAAATTTCGATGTCTCGCCCACCCAGTACATTGAGCGGATTCGCCCGGATGGAAGCAGCAGAGAAGGTTACATCCTTGGCGAGCCTTGGCGAAATGAAAGATCCGCCATTTCCGACCGTCACCACAGCTTCAATAAGATAACGGGGATCATCGGTCTTCGAAAGATACCCATTGGCGCCAAGTTCAAGGGAACGAAGTATGAAGATTGGATCGTCGTTCATGCTGAACATGATAGTTTTGGCGGATTGGTCATGCTGTCTAATTTTTCGCAACAACTCAAAGCCGGAAAGACCGGGCAGATTCAAGTCGATAATTGATACTTCGGGTCGAGCGTCCAAGAACTGCTGAAATCCAGTCCGTTCGTCCGATGCGGATGTGATCGTGATTGAGGGAACCGATGCAAGGATTGCTTTGCATCCAGAAATGACCAGTGGATGATCGTCAACGATCAAGATATTCATTGGGGTTAATTACCATTCGGCTGCGGTTAGGCAATTTGTCTGGGAGCAACCATAGTACAGGCTAGGGGTTCCTCGAAGCTTCCTAGGCATCAACCAGTAGAATCCAAAACAATGTGGTCTGTGCTTTCGCTTCGCGTTCGCCTCGCGCTGTTGCTAAGTTCAATGCTGATCTTGGCCTTGGCAACTATTGTGGCTCTTCAGGTGATGTTCGCCTCGCTTACGCTGAAACATGAGAAGGTGCTCGCGGACGACGTCGCTAATCAACTTGTTCGATCGCTTGGGGCAACGCTGTCGGTTTCAGACAACCCTGATAGCGTGATGCACAAATTTTTGGATTCATCTCGAGAAAATAAGACAGGCATCGTTGGCTTTGAGACCACCGATACAACGCAAGTGGTCGCCTCCACACCCTTTCGAGCCGACGGAGTGCCGGCTTGGTTCATAAGACTTCTAGGCGAACATTCAGATCCAAGTCGATTACCTGTCATCAAAGACGGACGAAAATTCGGAGATCTGATCTACTTCTCGGATCTGTCCGCCGACATTCGGGAAAAGTGGATTACATTTGTTGCCTTGCTGATAGCTGCAATACTACTTTCTTCTCTCACGTTCCTAATTGCCTATTTCTTGTTGGGCTCAATGTTAAAGCCGCTCGCCCGTGTTGAGAAGGCTCTGACGATGTTGCGACGCGGGCAGTATGAATTTCAGATTGAGTGTGAGGGATCGCCAGAGCTGGTTCGAAGTTGCAACGAGGTGAACCAGCTCGCCCAAAGTTTAAAGCGCTTCAGCAGCGATCGCAGCGACCTGCTTCGACAAATGGTGAATCTCCAAGATCGCGACCGCTCAGACATCGCCAAGGAGTTGCATGACGAACTCGGTCCCATATTGTTCGCAATCCGTGCTCATGCCACGTCGATATCCGATGGCCTGTCAACAATGGACACTAACAGCGCTATCGCATCATCACGGTTGCTCGAGGCCGTCGAGATTTTTCAGCAAGCCAATCGCCGCATCCTCGACCGGTTGCAGCCGTTTCAGCTGCAAGAGTTCGGCATTATATCGAGTATCGACAGTATATTATCGGGACCTGGCCCAAAGGCTGCGGCCATAGATATTAGTAAGGACATTGATCCCTCCATTGCCGGTGTCAAAGGAGTCACCGCCGAAACGATTTTTCGCGTAATACAAGAAGGCGTGACTAACACTTTGCGCCATTCAGCTGCGACTAGACTAGTAATTTCAGCCCAGTTGGTAACTGACGGTGAGGAAACCTCTCGGAGAAGGCAAGTCCTCGTTGACGTGTTCGACGATGGGAAGGGAGTGCCCACGAATGTGGTATTCGGTCGTGGACTGCGGGGTATGAGCGAACGCCTCCGCGCTCTCGGGGGCACCTTGTCCATTTCCAGCACGCGGCAAGGCACGCGTCTGAGCTGTGTGATACCATGTTTGAGCGACGATGACCTTCCTGCGGTCTAGCGCTATCCCGCGCGGGGCTCGCAGCAGAAGTCGAGCGGGTGTTGCCTCGTATCAGCTCTAATATGCCAAAGCATCCTTGTATCTCCCTGATGTGCTCTGTGCGGTCAAGGATAAAGTCTAATTTTTCAATGGTTTGATTGGCCAATCTGGGTCTATTGCCACTTTTTCCTGAGAAATAAGGAACTTGTCACCCGGTTTCCTATTATTCTCCAACGCTGCGTAGGGCTGAATGAGGAGGGTGGGTTGGTCACATCGCGGAGTTGGACGCCAGCACAGATAGAACGTCTCGAAGAACTGCTTGCTGCTAAAGCATCTCCTGCAAGAGCAGCGGTGGTTTTGAAGCGCTCAATAGTATCGGTTCAAGTCAAGGCGCGCGCGCTCGGCAAGCCGTTTCCTAATATGAGAAAACTGCGGCTCGCCAGAAATGCGGCGGCTGCAGCTTCTTCAGAAAACAGAACCGTATAGATGTTTGCCTGATTACTCGAAACGGCAACGGGACCCTGCGAGCCGAGCCGTCACTTCTTGCCTCGAAGTGCGCGATGCGCACGGCAGGAGTTTGCTTCGGTCGTATCCCGTAGCCTCTCAGCCTCTCTCTGGCGCCGGTTGATCACCAAAATATTCGGAGCAGGTCGCACCCTAAGCGAGAGGCGGGATACTCGTCCAAAAGCCGTTCCTCCCAAAGCCGGGCCTCGGTTGGCGCCCGCCGCCGTACCATCGGATCGACCCCTAAACGAAAGCAGGACGTATGCGGCATTCATCGCGCCATCCTAGGCTTCCAGCGGCTTCCGAAGCAGGAAAAAATTCGCCTGACGCTGTCGGCCAGCCACCAGTCGGTTCTTGGACTGACGTTTGGAACCAATCCCAATCCCTGCCGTTAAGGAAGCTTTTGTTGTCTGCGACTTGGACTCAGATATTTTAGAGCCGTCTTCTTCTTAAAACGCGGCCGATAGGGGGTGAAGGATGTCCAGTGGGGCTAACCGACCAGTTTCCGCCTTAACGCCCAAATCCTATCGGCCCATGGCGGCAGAACCCGGACCGATGGTGCTTTCGGCAATCCTTGCCGGCTCGCCCGACGCGATCTGGTGCTGGCGGACCGACGGTATCATCACACAGTGGAATCCCGCGGCAGAACGCCTGTTGGGGTTTGAGACTTCGGAAATCGCTGGTCAGTCCCTTCTGGAGTTGGTCACGCAGGCGGAGCGCTCAGTGGCCGAAAGCATGATCGAACGCGTGAGCGCCGGCCAGTCCTATGGCCCCTTCGAAACGGTCAGGGTGGGCAAGGATGGGAGAACGCTTGCCGTGGAGCTTACTGTCGTCCCGCTGCGCGACGAGAAGGGATTGATCGTGGGCGGAGCAACGTTTTGCCGGGACATCAGCGAACGCAAGAGCGCTGCGGAATCACTTTCGCGGACCGTCCGTGAGCTGGGAACGCTTTTTCACCTGACTGAGCGCCTGCAGGCTGCGAGATCCGCCCAAGAGGTCTATGAGGCGGCGCTAGAGGCGATCACCGATGCGCTGGAGTGCGAGCGCGCGTCGATTCTGCTGTTCGATTCGGCTTCCGTAATGCGCTTTGTCGCTTGGAAAGGACTCAGCGAGCAGTATCGTAAAGCCGTCGATGGTCACTCTCCGTGGACACCCGAGACAACTGACGCGTTCCCGATCTTCGTTACCGACATTCGGAATACGAACGACCCCGATACCCTGAAGAGGGTAATCGAGGGCGAAGGGATTCGCGGCCTTGCCTTCATTCCGCTCGTCCGCCACGGACAACTCATCGGCAAATTCATGACCTACTATAGGTGCCCACATCAATTCAGCGAGCGAGAGACCCGTCTAGCAAGCACCATTGCTCGACAGTTGAGCTTATCTCTGGACAGAATAATCACCGAAGAGCGGTTGAGGGAATCCGAATTGCGCTTCCGTCTCATGTCGGAGCACGCTCCTGTCATGATCTGGATGAGCGACGCCGCGGGCAAATGCCTTCACCTTAACCGTTTGCTCCGTAGTTTTTGGGGGGTGGAAGAAGCAGCCATTCCTTATTTCGACTGGTCGTCGACGATACACCCCCAAGACGCCCAAATGGTCGGCGACCAGGTTGCGGCCGCATTTGCTAAAAGGGTCCCCGTAAAGTTGAAAGGGCGATACCGCAGCGCCAAAGGAGAGTACCGGGTGCTTGAAACCGTCGCGCATCCTCGCTTCGGAGCTTCCGGTGAATTTCTCGGGATGATTGGCGTCAACGTCGATATTACCCAGCGAGAGGCAGCAGAGGCTGAACGTCGCCGGGCTGAAGAGGAATTGCAAGCAACGAATATTGCCCTACGAGAAAACGAGGAACGTTTGCGACTCGCTACTGCTAACGCGGACATCGGATTCTGGGATGTGGATGAGATCAACCAGGCCCTGCACTGGCCACCATTGGTCAAGGCAATGTTCGGGATATCGCCGGACAGGCCCGTGTCGATGATGGACTTCTATTCGGGTCTTCACCCCGAGGATCGCGAGTTCGTCAGCGCCGCTTACGCGGCGGCGGCAGATCCCGACAAGCGAGCTCTCTATGATGTTGAGTATCGTACCGTTGGGAAAGAGGACGGTCGTGTCCGATGGGTGGCTGCGAAGGGACGCGGCTTGTTCAATAGCGATGGGGACTGTGTGCGCGTTACCGGCACCGCTATCGACATCACTGCTCGCAAGGCCGATGAAGCAAAGCTTAAGGAGTTGAACGAAACATTGGAGCGCCGAATCTCCGAGGTTTTGGCTGAGAGGAAAGTGTTGGCGGACATCGTTGAAGGCACGGACGCTTTCGTCCAGGTAGTGGACCTCGAATTTCGCTGGCTCGCCATCAACAAGGCCGCAGCTAATGAATTCGAGAGGCTATTCGGGGTTCGTCCCCAGGCCCAGCAATGCATGCTTGATCTGTTGGCGCATCTGCCTGCCGAGCGCGAAGTCGTGCGCGCTGTTTGGGCCCGCGCATTGTCCGGAGAGGAATTTACGGAAATCGCGGCGTTCGGCGACCGCGCTGGCGAACGTCGCCACTATGAGATGAAGTACAACACCTTGCGGAACAGTGATGGAGAACGGATCGGCGCGTATCAGTTCGTATACGATGTGACGGAACGTATCCGGGAGCAGGAGCGTCTGGCCAGGGCGGAGGAGCAACTCCGTCAGGCGCAGAAAATGGAGGCAATGGGCCAGCTCACCGGCGGCGTCGCCCACGACTTCAACAATCTGTTAACGCCAATCGTCGGCGCGCTCGATGCTTTGCAACGGCGGGGCTTGGGTGGCGACCGCGAGCAGCGCTTGATCGCCGGGGCGATGCAGTCCGCAGAAAGAGCCAAGACCCTTGTGCAGCGGCTACTCGCATTCGCACGACGCCAACCACTCCAGGCCAAGCCGGTTCACATGGGAGACCTGATTCACGGAATGGGCGAGCTGATTGCCAGTACGTGCGGTCCGCAGGTGAAGGTTTCCATAGAGATCGAGCAGAACTTACCGGCCGCGAGGATCGACGAGATTCAGTTGGAAATGGCTCTCCTCAATCTCGCGGTCAATGCGCGTGACGCTATGCCTGACGGCGGTACGTTGCGCATTATTGCGGACGCCCAACAGGTTGATGCGGGAAATCGCGCCAACCTTAATGCAGGTCGCTACGTCAGGATATCCGTGGCCGACAGCGGCGTCGGCATGGATGAATCCGTGAAGACGCGGGCGGTCGAGCCGTTCTTCTCGACCAAAGGAATCGGAAAAGGCACGGGTCTCGGTCTATCGATGGCTCACGGCTTGGCATCACAGTTGGGCGGTGCGCTGACCATTCAAAGCCGTTTGGGGCTGGGCACGAACATAGAGATCTGGCTTCCTTCGACTGATCAGCCCGTGCAATCGGACAGCCAGTATCAGGTCTCGAGGGTCAGCGGCGGCCCCATTGGAACCGCGCTCCTTGTCGATGACGAGCCCCTCGTTCGTGCGGCAGCAGCTGACATGCTCGCGGACATCGGTTACACGGTTATCGAAGCTGCTTCGGCGGAAGAGGCAATCCGGCTGATTGGCGGCGGCCTTAAACCCCAACTTCTTGTTACCGATCACCTTATGACCGGCATGAACGGCACGGATTTGGCGCGGCGTGTCCTATCGGAGTTGCCGGGCACGCAGGTATTGCTGGTGTCGGGCTATGCCGAGAGCGAGGGCGTCGCTCCTGATCTTCCCCGGATGGTCAAGCCATTCAGCACTCGAGACCTCGCTGCGAAACTTGCTAACCTAAGTGCAGGCTAGAGCAGCGCGCTTGTTTCAACGGTTCGAGACGTACTGCGTTTCCGGGCGCGGACCTTTCTGCCGATTTCGTTCGTCGGAGCTGCACCTCTAGAAAATCATAGCCACGATCGGTGCCTCGGCAGGCCCCGGCTCATAAGCGTGCTGCTGAAGCTGGCGGCGATGAAAAGATCACGGTGACATCCTCGAAGCTGACAGGGCGCTAGACCAAGGCGCGAAACTTAAAGAATCTTCCGAGATCACGCCGGAGCAAATCCAGCACTTCTTCGATCGCGAAAAGATCTCGAGCCTAACAAGTGAGTGAAGGTGCTGCGCTGGGGCAGGGCCGAGGACGTTCACTAGCTGATCCTCGACGGAATTGAGTACGCCCGGGCGCATAAGTTGCGATACGTCGCGATCAAGAATGCACGTCTCTGCAGGGAGCGATGCGCACGCGCAGTCCATAACATCTGATGCAAGGCCTCACAGCCGCAACGCCACGGCGACAGCCAGCGCGAGCGCCAGGGTCACGAGTGCGAAGGCAAGAGGCCACCTCAATGCTGCGACGGCGCGTTCCCCGCGCACCATGACCCGCAACGGCCAAAAGCGGATGTCTATACGGTCTGAATCCACGGCAAACCTCCATTCATGATATAGGTTTATATTCCTACATTACGAATGTCAACGGGATGTCTGTTCACAGGTTTCGTTCGGATGCGCGATCGTTTCCAGTTGAGTTAGTTACGCCGCAGTCTAGCGCTTAATTCTATCAAGCTTTTTGGCTTGGCTTTCACTCTTTATTGCTTCGATCGCACATGCTCTCACCCGAAAATAGCGCTGCGCAGTACGTCCGCATGTCAACTGACATGCAATCCTATTCGATCGCAAATCAGTCCGATGCCATTCTGATTTATGCTGCACGCAGAGGATTGACGATTGTGCGCAGCTACGAGGATGTCGGACGAAGCGGAGTGCGCCTTGACGGCCGCGCAGGGCTCCAGGCTCTGCTGTCCGATGTGTGTTCCGGAAGAGCAGACTACAAGACTGTCCTTGTCTACGATGTCAGCCGCTGGGGGCGCTTCCAGGACAGCGATGAGAGCGCACATTATGAATACTTATGCAGACAAGCAGGGGTCAACGTCGAGTACTGCGCTGAACAGTTCGAAAATGACGGCAGTTTGACCGCCGCACTCCTGAAGAACATCAAGCGTGCGATGGCTGGAGAATATAGTCGAGAACTGTCCGTCAAAGTGCAAACTGCGAAGATCCGTTTGGCCGTGAAAGGCTTTCATCTCGGGGCACCTCCAGGTTACGGCCTTCGCCGCATGCTCGTCGATGAACACCGGACGCTCAAGGGTGAGCTTCGCCGAGGTCAATGGAAAAACATTCAATCGGACCATGTTATTTTGATCCCAGGTCCGCCAAACGAGTTAGCAACTATCGAGCGCATCTACGAAATGTTTCTCGATCAGGAATTGGACGTACGCAAAATCGCAGAACAATTGACGACCGAGGGAATCCCTGCTGCATCAGGAGGTCCGTGGACTTACAATACAGTGCGCGCAGTCCTGTCGCATGAAAAATACATCGGGACTGCTGTATATAGCGTGACGTCGAAACCAATCGGTAAAAAATGGCAACGAAATCCGAAGAAGGATTGGGTTCGCTATGAGGACGCGTTCGAGGCCGTTGTACCTAAGGATCGATTTAAGAAGGCGTCTGAGCGGCTAGAGCAACTGGCCCAACCCCTGACAACGAACTGGATGCTTGATTGCCTAACGGCGCTTTGGTGCCAGCGCGAACATCTCAGCTCAGAGATAATTAGCGAATCAAAAATAGCGCCCAGTTGCCACACATATCAGGCCTATTTCGGGAGTTTGTCTAAGGCGTATCACTTGATCTGCTTCAGGAACCGGGAGAGCCTTGGATACAACGCAGACCTCCGCAAGCAAATTATCTCCGAAATGAAAGCGGAGATAATCCGCCGAGGGGGAACAGTTGAGGTCTTCCCTTGGAACAAGCATGTCATCGTAAACGCAGAGCTCAGAGTCAGCATATTCATTAGCCGACTAAAAAACACGGGTCCGCGTATCTGGCAGTTTGGCTATAGATCTGGGACGAAACCCGACATCGTCGTGGGCGCGAGGATCATGAGGCGAGGCGGGCGGGTTGAGGACTATTTCATTCTGCCCTTTATGTTATTGCCGCACGGAGCGTGGATCACGACGAGCGCGTCTAGTGGGGCAAGGCTCGATAGGTTCCGAACGAATAATCTGGAGCCGCTTTATCAGCTCTGTGCGCGCACAAAAGCCGTTGCGCCCCAATGGTAGACCTACGAGATCAGAGAAGGGCGGAAACCCGTAAGCGCAGGGTGCTGGAGAAGCTTGGAGGTGACCAAAGAGAGGTTATCAAGCACGGTCGGATCGGCCAGTTGTTGGAGCAACTAAGAGATGTCGTTGCAGATGAGACATTTAACAGATTTATACATACGCGTGGAATTCAATCAGTTCCAAACATTCTAGGCCCTCAATCGTCGCTCCCTCCAGACCTTGATCGTAGTCTGGCGTTTGTTGTTTCGTGGAGGTTCTTTGCGCCATTTCTGTACGACCCTGTGACAGCAACCTATCTGGAAATGCGCTGGCCAGGATTGATCATTGAAATGAAGGATGTCTTTATTGACCTAGTGGCAGATGGACCATTTCCTCATGAGCCGCGGGGGCGGGATCGGCGGTCATTCTGAGGTTGACAGCCGAGGCGTTATGCGTTCGACAGAGCAATGCAAACTTTCCTGTCTTTTCTTTTTTGTCTTTGCGCAACTGCAGCATCTGCGATAACCGGCAGCCGCTCCGCGCCGAGCAGCGATGTTGCGCGATCTATCGTCACCGTCGTCGCAGCCGGCGGCGGCGTTTGCACCGGCACGATGATTGCACCGAACATCATTCTGACCGCCGCGCATTGCATCGCGCCCGGCACGGCCAATCGCGTGATCGACTATTCATCGAAGCCGCCGACGCTGATCGCACCGCAGCAGGTCGCGGTGCATCCGCAATACAATGCACAATCAATCGCGGCGCACCGGGCGACGGCGGATGTCGCGCTGCTGCGCTTGTCCGCGCCGATGCCCGGAAAGTCCGCTGCGCCTGTCGGCGTGCCGCGCATTCCCTTTACGCCCGTCTCGCGCTTCACCGTCGTCGGCATCGGATCGACAGTCGCCGGCAGCGATTCCGGCGTGGGCACGGCGCGCGCCGCGCCGCTCGCCGTGACTGGCCAGCCGGGTACGTTGCAGGTGCGCCTGGTCGATCCACAAACCCAGAACAGGAGCGCGGGCATGGGTGCCTGCACCGGAGATTCGGGCGCGCCCGCGTTTGAGGATCAGGATGGCCGCAGCGTCATCACCGGCGTGGTGAGCTGGTCGACCGGCGCCAACAACGCCGCAGGCTGCGGCGGCCTTACCGGCGTCACGCCCCTCACATTATATAGAGACTGGATCGTAAAGACCGCGCGAAGCTGGGGCGCGGGGTTGTGATTTGACGAACCGTCAACGCGAGACACTATCCTCCGATGGAAGGACCCGACGATGCGCCATGCCCGTCACCTCATCTTGGGTTGTCTCGCGGGAGGCGTATTGCTTGTTGCTGTCACGGCGCCCTCGGCGCTCGCCCAGCAGCTCGACTTGAAGACTCCACAGCCGCGTCTCGACAATTCAAAGCTAAAGCCGGCTGCACGTCCTCGCCCGGCAACGTCCTGTGCGGAATACGGTGCCGGCTATGTGCGCGTGGAAGGCACCGGAAGTTGCGTGCGGCTCGGCGGCGGCATCAACGTCGGCGTGGGCGGATCGCGTTGAGGGCCATGCAAGGATGTTCCATGTTTTACGAACCATGTCCTGTCTGCTTGCTATCACCATTTGCGTGACAATGACTTCTGCATCCGCGGCACAGGAGAAGCGGCCCGGCATCAACAAAACGCACACGCGCAGTCATGCACCGGCGCCACGAAAAGCAGCGGGCCCGCCGTCCTGCTCCGAATTCGGCGCGGGCTTCGTGCGTATGCCTGGCTCGGATAGCTGCATTCGCTTTGGCGGCGGCGTCGGGATGGGCTATTCCATGCCGTGAATTCCGTCAGGCCCGGATGATGTCGCCCGCCGCGAAAAGATCCTGCCGTTGCCGGACTTTTCGCGCGGCGGCCTGGTGACGCTCTGGCATCGGCCGGTATTAATGACCCTGCCCGCGATGCCGCCACTTCTTGCGCGGATACACCGCCGGCTTCTTCACGTATGGCTCAGCCTGCCGCTTGCGCGATTCCTCCAGCGCCCGCTGATACCCTGGTGAGCTCATGATGTTCGCCGCTGCGCCGCCGCGAGCGGAAGCTGGGACGGTGTGAAGCGGAACAGCGCACATTGCAAGAAGCAATATGGCGGCAAGATGCAGATTGCGTTTCATCTCGATCCTTGGTTGGCCGTTGCCTGAAATCCAAGCATCTCCGGCTCGAATACCTGTGCTGTCAAACTGGTGAACCGGCTCACGCCGTCGAACGCCTGCTGCGTTTCTGGCATGTGAGGCGGACCGCCCAGTCTGCAGCTCTGATATCGCATGACCTTCTCTGTAATTTTCCCGAATTTCCCTGTTCTTGGAAATAACTTCCCTGTTAGTTGTTTTAGTCAATTTTAAAAAGAAGGCGGTTTTCGACGTGGTTTTCGCCGTCCGTTAATTCCTGAATGCGTCTAATTCGCCGATTTCCCTGTAAAATTCCCTGTTAACAGGGAAATCAAGCTGAGACGGGTGCGATTACCACTGGGTCGCCAGCCAAACGTTCCGGATTTCGGAGAACTTCCTTTTTGGGCGTGAGAAAGGCTGCCAATGGCGGGTTTTTCAGACTTGCGGAGTTTCTGCAAAGACCGGATTCGCACCGCTACATTCTGAAATCGGCCGCCAGTCTCCACTTAACCATTGTCGCGATTTTTCACTCTGGCGGACTGCGTATCTCTTCCAGCAATACTTTCGCTCGTCGGAACGGAATGGTTTCGAAACCCTCCACGAACTTCGATACCGTTCCGTGAAGCGTATGAGCTGCCTCTTCATCCCGCCCGGCATCGCGAAGTAATCTGGACAGGCTGGTCGCTGCCCGTAGTTCCCATCCCAGGGCGGCCTGCTTCGCGGAAATCTCGATCGATTGTCGCAAATGATTTTCGGCCAGCTGGGAGAAGCCTCCGTCCGCTTGCGCGAGGACATCGCCGCGGATCCGCAAGGCTTCAGGCAACCACCAAAATGCTTCGGATTTACGCGTCCTTTCCAACGACTCGGCGGATGCAATCAACGCTTCCTCGAATTGCCCATCAGCCGCGAGAAGTTCGGCCAGTTGCGCGATCATAGGAATGAATTGACCCTCATATCGCGCTTCGCTCAGCTGTTCGAGCGCGCGTCTCGTCAATCGCTCGCCATGCGTTAACTTGCCCTTGAAAAAGAGTAGCCGCCCTTCGTATCCGAGTGCTGAGGCGACGTAACTTTGAAGCCCATTGTCCGTCGCCACCTCCTTGAGTCTTTCGATGGCAGCTTGAGCCCTATCGAATTCCTCCAGACTGGTGAAAAGCGAGCAGCCGCACCACACCAGCGCCTGGCAGATCGAAGTCGGACTACCGCTCGCTTCCGCCTCCGAATGTACGGCAATGCATGCCTTGAAAGTCTGATCGAACAGGCCCTGATGCCAATAGATCCGTCCGATAACGCAGTGCGCATAGACGGAGTGGTTCATGCCCCAGCGTCCGATTTGTGATGCGTCTCTGTTTATCAGGAAGAACTGGCGCGCCTTGCGCGCCAGAGTTAGCGACTTGGTGAATTCGCCATGAAAGAATTGCGATGCGCTTTCCAAGCTGTTGACCATGGCGGTCGCAGCATCGTCGCCGACAGACTTGGCCAGTTTCTTCGCCTTCAGAGTCAACGCCATAGCGCTTTTCAGATCGACGCGGCGTTGGTGGAACATGATCAGACCCAGTTGAGTGCGAAGCTCCCACAACTGATCTTCGATTCGCTCTGCGATTTCTGTCGCTCGTTGAAGAGCATCCCGCGATTGGCCCGTCATGCCTTCGGTGAACATGACAGAAAGTCCGAGCGCGGATTGCAGGATCATCTCGGTACGCTCGGCGACAGGCTCCGCCTTGAGGGCTTCGATTGCCTTCCCGGTCCAACTGATGCATTCGGTCAGAAGCGAATTCTCCAACCAGACGGGGACCGCATGGGCTGTAAGCGAGATTCCCGTAGCCGCCGCTCCACCGGGTGCAAACGCCCAATTGAGCACGCCGCGGATATTGTCGAGTTCATGAACTGCGGACCGGAGGAATAGAACTTTGCGGGAATCTGCTGTCCGTGCCCGTAATATTTCACTCAGGTGGGACGCGAGACGATCCGCCAGCTCATCTCTTTCGGAACCCTCCATCAGCTTCGCAACCACAAACGCTTTAGTGATCTCCAGCAGTCGAAACCGCACTTCGTCTACGCCGACCTCGACAGATACCAGCGATTTACAAACGAGATCGGCCAGGACCGATGCGGTATCGGAGACGCCCTTTGTGGGAACGACGGCAACTGCCGCATCTAGCGTGAAGCTGCCGGAAAATATCGCGATGCACCTCAGGACATACTGCTCTTTCTCGGAAAGCAGTTGATAGCTCCAGTCGAGCGCCGCTGCGATGGAGCGATGGCGCGGTAACGTGCCGCGGTGGGTCTCGGACAGGAAATGATTTCGATTTTCGATCCGCTCAGCCACCCCTTTGACGCCGAAGGCATCAACGCGGGCCGCGGCAAGCTCGATGGCGAGAGGATTACCGTCGAGGCCGCGGCAGATGCGAGCGGCAAACGCTGCATCTGCATCATTAAGTTCGAAGTGGTCCGCGATCGCTCTGGCTCTCTCGACGAACAATTGCACCGCGGGATACCTGAGCACATGATCCCAGCATCCGGCCGGTGATGCGGGTGGGCACTCCAGCGGTGCCAGGCGAAAGACCTGCTCGCCTTCGATCCGAAGCGGCTCTCTGCTGGTCGTCACGATCTTGACGCCCGGTGCCCCTCGCAGCAGCGTATTGGCCGCTGCTGCGGCGCCCTCGATCACGTGTTCGCAGTTGTCGAAGACAAGGAGTGTGCGCTTATAGCGTAATGCCGCAGCTATGCCGGAGAGAATGTCTGTCGACCTCACGTCTATCGGAAACGCGGAAGTCAGCGCACTGGGGATCAGCGAGGCGCTGGTAATCGACGCGAGATCGATGAACCAAACGCCGTGAGGATAGATGGGTAGTAACGATTCGGCCAAGCTGAGGGCTATGGCGGTTTTTCCGGCACCCGGCGGACCGACCACCGATAGTAGCCGGCTCGTCTCAATCTTGTCCCGCAGGCAGCGGAGCGCTTCTGCGCGGCCCACCAAACGAGTTAGTTGTGCCGGCAGGTTATGGGTTTCAGGCGTGGCCGAGTGTTGGGCGAGGGGGCGGACGTCATCGACTAGCCGTATCGGTGCCACAAATCGATATCCGCGCCCTGGACTGTTGATGATGTACTGGTTTGCCGCCTCACCGTCGCCCAAGGCCCGCCGCAGAGCAGCGACGTGAACGGTCAGATTCGCCTCGACGACGGTCGTGTCTGGCCAAACGATGGCGACAAGTTCGCTCTTGCCGACAAGTTCGCCGGCGCGTTCGACGAGGGCGATCAGTATCTCGATGGCTCTGCTTCCGAGTCGCACCGGGCGATCGCCTTCGAACAGAAGGCGCTTCGAGGCGGAAAGGCGGAACGGACCAAAAAAGAAGGTTCGCTCCTGCTTTTGATCAAGACCGGCCGTCGGGATCGTTGATACTCGCATACCGTAAGCCCTTAGCTTTCCCCAAGGGCAGTGTCCATCATACCAATGATCAGGAGAAGGCGATACCAGCCGTTACACGCCAGAGCCGGCATCTCGCTCGATTTGCAGCGCTATCGCTTGCTGCCGCGCATTGACCGCTGCCATCGTGATGCGTTCGGCCTCGACCGTCGTTAAGGCTGCCAGTTCAGCAGCTAGGACGGCCGTCTGTTCGAGGTGATCGGCACGGGCATGGAGTCGCGCGGTCTGTCGTTTGACAATCCAGCTGGCCATCCTTTCCTGCGATATACCCGCATCATGCTCAAGCGCGGACTGAAGAGAGGCACGGAGCTTTGTCGCGCGATCGGCAGTTTCTCTGGCAGACCTCTGCATTTCGGCCATCCGGGTTGCCAATTGCGCTTCAGTTTGTCGCACTCTACGCGAAAAAAGCTCGCTGAGGTTATCCAGGCTAACCTGCAGTCGAAGCAGGTAGGGGCGCAGATCGTCACCAAATTGAGCGAGATTGCCGTTCATCACAACCGCCTCATGCGCAGACACTATTTCGCATCATATGCCTGCAGCGGAACAAATTCGTCCAAATTCTTCCAAAAGGGACAGACGGTGTCGGAGCGGTCAGATCGTTCGGAATGATTTGGAATTTTTTATTGGTCAGGGCGTTCCGCAGGACGCACGATCATCGCCTGCGGGAGAAAGAAAATGCCGATCATCAGGACCAACGACGGGACAGATATCTTCTACAAGGATTGGGGCTCTGGCCAACCGATCGTGTTCAGCCACGGCTGGCCGCTGTCGTCCGACGACTGGGACGCGCAGATGATGTTTTTCCTTAATCGGGGCTATCGCGTGATCGCCCATGATCGCCGTGGGCACGGCCGGTCAGCGCAAGTTGCCGACGGCCATGACATGGACCATTACGCCGACGACCTTGCGGCGCTGACCACGCACCTCGACCTTAAGAACGCCGTTCACGTCGGTCATTCCACGGGTGGTGGCGAGGTCGTGCATTACCTGGCGCGTCATGGCGAGAGCCGCGTGACAAAGGCGGTGATTATCGCTGCGGTGCCGCCGTTGATGGTGAAGACAGATGCCAATCCCGGCGGCCTTCCAAAGCAAGTCTTCGATGACTTTCAGGCGCAGGTGGCCACCAACCGTGCGCAGTTCTATAGGGATGTCCCTGCGGGCCCGTTCTATGGCTACAATCGGTCGGGTGCCAAACCTTCGGAAGGCGTGATCCAAAACTGGTGGCGCCAAGGCATGATGGGCGGTGCCAAGGCGCACTACGACGGCATCGTCGCCTTTTCTCAGACCGACTTCACCGAAGATCTCAAGAAGATCAGCGTGCCCGTGCTGGTGATGCATGGTGATGACGATCAGATCGTTCCCTATGCCGACTCGGGGCCGTTGTCGGCAAAGCTCCTAAAGAACGGAGTGCTGAAGACCTACAAGGGATTTCCGCACGGCATGCCCACCACGGAAGCGGCCACCATCAATGCCGATCTGCTTGCCTTCATCAAGGGATGAGCAGGCGAAGACTAACTGCGCCCGTGATGGCGGGTGAAACCCCCAGGGAGAAAAGATGTCCAAACTCGAAATGCTCACCCCGCAGAACAGCGCGATTGCCCTGATCGATTATCAGCCGGCCATGTTCCAGGGTGTTCAATCGCATGACCGCTTGGTCACGATTAACAACGTCCAGATACTCGCAAAGGCTGCCAAGCTTTTCAAAATACCGACGGTGCTGACGACGGTGGCTGCGGAGTCGTTTTCCGGCCCCTTCATGCCAGAAGTGGTCGAGGTGTTTCCGAACCACGACATCATCGACCGCACCTCGATGAATTCTTGGCTCGATGCTGGTTTCCGCAAGGCGGTCGCTGCGACCGGCCGCAAGAAATTCGTCATTGCGGGTCTGTGGACCGAGGCGTGCGTAATTTTCCCGACGCTGGACATGCTAAAGGAAGGCTACGAGATCTACATTGCCGCCGATGCTTGCGGCGACCTTTCACTCGAAGCCCATAACCGCGCAATGGAACGTGCCATTCAGGCAGGGGCGGTTCCTATAACCTCTTCGCAATACGCCTACGAGCTCCAGCAGGACTGGGCGCGAAGCGAGACCTATGAGGGGATGATGGACATTCAACGCGCGCATTCGCCCTACGGTGTCCAGATCCGCTTCTCGAAATGGGCGCTCGGCGAGCACGCGTCGGAGGGCGGCGCGAAGGCGGCCGAATAGCGCTCGCTATCTCCGCAATCGGGGGATCAGAGATGAAGATCTACCTTCTGTCGCTTGGCGCCGGCCTTTTGGTCGGCGTCATCTACAGCCTGATCAACATCCGCTCGCCGGCGCCGCCGGTAGTTGCGCTGATCGGCCTGCTGGGCATCCTCATCGGCGAGCAGTTGCCGCCGCTGGTGCGAGGCCTGCTGAGCCGGGAGCCGGCCGCGAACTCGTGGCATCATCAGGTTAAGCCGCATGTATTCGGAGATATGCCGAAAGGCGTGCGTCCGCCAGCGCCGCTCGTCTCTCCCGACGCGAAGGATAAAGCGTAATGCCGACACGTCGTACATTCATCGGGGCGGCCTCGGGCCTGGTGCTGCCGGGTCTTTCATCGGCCTTTGCCGCAGACGATCCAACTTCAAAAGGAGCCACCCGCGTGAGCGCCGATCTTGTTCTTCACCATGGCCTCTTTACCACCCTGGATCGCACCAATCCCACGGCAAGTGCCGTGGCCATCAAGGATGGGAAGTTTCTCGCGGTCGGCGGCGATCAGGAGGTGATGGCACATGCGGGTCCCGACACCCGCGTGATTGACCTCAAGGGCCGTCGCGTGTTGCCGGGCCTGATCGACAATCACCTGCACATCATCCGCGGCGGGCTGAACTTCAACATGGAGCTGCGCTGGGATGGCGTGCGCTCGCTCGCCGATGCCATGAACATGCTGAAGCGGCAGGTGGCGATTACGCCGCCGCCGCAGTGGGTCCGCGTTGTCGGCGGTTTCACGGAGCATCAGTTCGTCGAAAAGCGATTGCCGACCATCGACGAGCTCAATGCGGTTGCGCCGGACACGCCGGTTTTCCTGCTCCACCTCTACGATCGTGCGATCCTTAACGGCGCCGCGCTGCGTGCCGTCGGCTACACCAAGGATACGCCGAACCCGCCGGGCGGCGAGATCACTCGCGATGCGAATGGCAATCCGACGGGCCTGCTGCTGGCCAAGCCGAATGCGGGAATCCTTTATTCAACTCTTTCAAAAGGACCGAAGCTACCTTTCGAATATCAGGTCAATTCAACGCGCCACTTCATGCGCGAATTGAATCGACTCGGGGTCACCGGCGCCATCGACGCAGGCGGCGGATTCCAGAATTATCCCGATGATTACGCGGTGATTCAGAAACTGTCCGATGACGGCCAGCTCACCATCCGCCTTGCCTACAACCTCTTCACTCAGAAGCCGAAGCAGGAGAAAGAGGATTTCCTGAATTGGACGCAGACGTCGAAATACAAGCAGGGCAACGATTACTTCCGTCACAACGGCGCCGGTGAAATGCTGGTGTTCTCTGCTGCCGATTTCGAGGATTTCCGCCAGCCACGGCCCGACATGCCGCCTGAGATGGAGGGTGAACTGGAGGGCGTGGTGCGCATTCTGGCCCAGAACCGCTGGCCATGGCGGCTGCACTCCACCTATGACGAGACGATCTCGCGCTCGCTCGATGTGTTCGAGAGGGTCAATCAGGACATTCCGCTGCAAGGCCTGAACTGGTTCTTCGATCATGCGGAGACGATTTCCGATCAATCCATCGACCGCATCGCGGCGCTCGGAGGCGGCATCGCTGTGCAGCATCGCATGGCCTATCAGGGCGAATACTTCGTGGAGCGCTACGGACTCGGCGCGGCGGAGGCGACGCCACCGGTGAAGAAGATCATCGACAAAGGCGTGAAGGTTTCGGCAGGCACGGACGCGACGCGCGTTGCCTCGTACAATCCGTGGGTGTCGCTGGCATGGCTTGTTACCGGAAGGACCGTCGGTGGCTTGCGGCTCTATCCGCAGCGCAATTGCCTGGATCGGGAGACCGCATTGCGCATGTGGACGGAGAACGTGACGTGGTTCTCCAACGAGGAAGGCAAGAAGGGCCGCATTGCCGCGGGCCAGCTTGCCGATCTGATCGTGCCGTCGAAGGATTTCTTCTCCTGTTCGGAAGACGAGATATCGCATCTTACCTCGGACCTCACCGTGGTTGGCGGCAAGATGGTGTACGGCGCGGGCGATTTTTCCGCGCTGGACGAGAACGCGCCGCCGCCCGCAATGCCGGACTGGTCGCCGGTGCGCACTTTCAAGGGTTATGGCGCGTGGGGCGAGCCGGAGGGCGCGGGCAAGAACTCGCTGCGCCGGACAGCCATCAATCTTTGCGGATGCGCCAATGGCTGCGGCGTGCACGGTCATGACCATGCCACCGCCTGGTCCAGCAAGCTGCCGATTTCCGATCTCAAATCGTTCTGGGGCGCGCTCGGGTGTGCCTGCTGGGCAGTGTGACGTCGCGACGAAAGAGGTGCAATGAGTTGAAACCGCACAATGCTGTTAACAGAACACTCTCCGCTATCGCGCGTCCTGTCCTGACCGCTCCGATCGTCAGATGGATTGCGATGCTTGGTCTCTGCGCGGCTTATCTGCAAGGTGGGTTGAACAAGGCGTTCGATTTTTCGAGCGCGATCGCTGAAATGAATCATTTCGGATTGTCGCCCGCCGCGCTTTTTGCGGTGGCCACCATCGTTATGGAGCTTGTGGCATCAGCGCTCATTCTGACCGGCTTTTACCGATGGATCGGCGCGCTGTCGCTCGCCGGATTCACGCTGCTTGCGACCTTCGTCGCCTTGCGATTCTGGGAGATGCAGCCTCCGGAACGATTTATGGCCGCCAATTCATTCTTCGAACATCTGGGTCTGATCGGCGGCTTTCTGCTGGTTGCCTGGCACGACTTAAACCGGCATGAGTCTTCATCTTGAATAAAGAAGCAGCGAGCGAGCCTGTTCCTCCCAAGCCGGCCGGTGGATTTGCGCCACTGCGTCAGTCGGTCTTTGCGGTACTGTGGGCTGCGACCATCCTCGGCAACACCGGCAGCTTCATGCGGGATGTGGCGAGTTCATGGATCGTCACCGATCTGTCGGCATCTCCGGCGGCGGTGGCCATGATCCAGGCCGCCGGAACTCTGCCGATCTTTCTTCTCGCAATTCCAGCCGGCGTCCTGTCCGACATTCTGGATCGCCGGAAATTCCTGATCGCTATTCAGCTTATGCTGGGTTCGGTGAGCGCGACCTTGGTCGTGCTCTCACACTTCGGTCTGCTGACCGTCAATCTGCTGGTTGGATTGACTTTTATCGGAGGTATCGGCGCAGCGTTGATGGCGCCGACCTGGCAGGCCATCGTTCCGGAGCTCGTGCCGAAACGGGATCTGAAGAGCGCGGTCGCCCTCAATTCGCTTGGCATTAACGTCGCGCGCTCGATCGGGCCCGCGCTCGGCGGCCTGATGCTCGCGGGCTTTGGCGCTGCGGTGACCTACGGCGCGGACGTCCTGAGCTACGTATTTGTCATTGCCGCGCTGGTTTGGTGGAAGCGCGCGCCGCAGGCCGACGATGCGTTGTCGGAGCGCTTCTTCGGAGCTTTCAGAGCCGGACTGCGATATACGCGATCCAGCCGCGAGCTTCATATCGTGCTGCTGCGAGCCGCAATCTTCTTTGCCTTCGCAAGCGCGGTCTGGGCTCTCTTGCCGCTGGTGGCGCGCGGTCTCAACGGCGGCGCCGGTTTCTACGGCGTCTTGCTGGGTGCAGTTGGTGCCGGAGCGATCATCGGCGCGTTGGTACTGCCGGCGCTGCGGCAACGTCTCGACGCCGACGGGCTGCTTTTGAGATCGGCGGTCGTCACTTCGGCGGTCATGAGCAGTCTCGCTCTTCCGCTTCCTCAGTGGCTCGCATTATTTGCGATGCTGCTGCTCGGAGCGGCATGGATCGTCGCCTTGACCACGTTCAATGGCGCCGCTCAGGCCATTCTCCCGAACTGGGTCCGTGGCCGCGCGCTCGCCGTATATCTCATGGTCTTCAATGGAGCGATGGCGGGTGGCAGTCTTGGCTGGGGCGGCGTTGCCGGAGCTGTCGGCATCCCGACGGCGCTGCTGATCAGCGCCGCGGGATTGTTCGTGGCGGCTCTCATACTCAAGCGCATTGCTTTGCCGGCAGGCGAGGCGGATCTCACGCCATCGCGTCACTGGCCTGAACCGCTCACTTCCGATTCTGTCGAAAACGATCGCGGTCCGGTGCTTATCCTGATCGAGTATCGTATACCCCTCAATGACCGTCCGAAGTTCTTTGAGGGACTGAAGAAACTGTCACAGGCGCGGCTCCGTGACGGCGCTTATGGCTGGGGCATTACGGAGGATGCGGCTGATCCGGAGAAGATCGTTGAATGGTTTATGGTGGAATCGTGGGCAGAGCATCTGCGCCAGCATCATCGCGTATCGAACGCGGATGCCGATGTGCAGCGGGATACGATGAAGTATCATGTCGGTCCTGATGGCCCGGTTGTGCGCCATTTTCTCGCAATGGAATTGAAGTCGTTCCCGCCGGTTTCGGATGGAGGCTCATGAGACGCCGCGCCATTCCATGCGACATGCGGGCTTTGCCGCTCGTGCTGGCGCTTGCATTCTTGCCGAAGATGAATCAACCGGTCGCCGCCCAAGAAGCCGCCGGCCGACCCGCCTATCAGAGTTCGCGCTTCGACGAAGACTGGTCCGCCTTGCGTGATCCGGCGAAACGCACCGATCCGTTCGATCCGATCAAGTTTATTCCGCTGACAGCGGATGGTTCATGGTACATGACGCTCGGCGGCGAATTGCGCGAGCGGTTCGAATCGTCGCGCAATCCGCTGTTCGGGCTCGCCGCGCCAGCCCGCAACGACTACCTGCTGCAACGTGCATTCCTGTTTGCGGACGTTCATTACGGACCGAATTTCCGGACTTTCGTGGAGCTTGCGAGCGGACTGACGGCGGGCTGGTCCGGCACACCGCCAGCAACCCAGAAAAACGATCTCGACCTTCTGCAGGGTTTCGGCGAAATCTCGTTTCCGGTGGAAAAGGGCGACGTCACGCTGCGGGCAGGGCGACAGGAACTGAGTTTTGGATCATCGCGCCTTGTCTCTGTCCGCGACAGTCCGAATTTCCGGCGCTCGTTTGATGCCGTACGGGGGACATGGAACGTGTCGAAGGATGTCCGTGTCGATGCCTTCCTATCGCGGCCGGTCGCGCCCCAGCCGGGAGTCTTCGATGACGGTATGGACCAAAACCAGACCTTCTGGGGTGTCTACGCGACGGCTCCGGTCCCCGGCGTTCATTCCTTGAAAGCGGATTTGTATTATCTCGGCCTTGAGCGCAGGAATGCGAGCTTCGCTCAAGGGATCGCGGCGGAGCGCCGTGAAACCATCGGCACCCGGCTTTTCGGAAAGCGCGACGGGTTTGACTGGAACATGGAAGGTGCCTTTCAGTTCGGGTCCTTCGGCGCGTCGAACATCCGTGCATGGACCGTGTCGGGCGATGTCGGCTATACGTTTGCCGAGCTGCTGTTTTCGCCGCGGCTGGGTCTCAAGGCCGATGCCATCAGCGGCGACAAGAACCTGAAGGACGGCACACTGGGCACCTTCAATCCGTTGTTTCCGAAGCTGCCCTATTTCTCCGAAGCGAATCTGGTCGCGCCGATGAATCTGCTCGATCTCCAGCCCAATGTAACGCTCGCAATCACGCCGAAGGTCAGTTTGAACGTCGGCTGGAATCCCTTCTGGAAACAGGAAACCGCGGACGCGGTCTATTCCTCCGCGCTCGTTCCGGTCAAAGGCACAGCGGGTGGAGCGGGGCGTTTCATCGGTCAACAAACGAGTGCCACGCTGGCGTGGGCGGCAACGACGCATCTGAATATCGCCGGTACTTACGTTCATTACACTCCGGGCGATCGGGTCAAGCTGGCCGGCGGACAAGACGGTGACTTTGTTGCAGTCTGGGCGCAGTTTCTGTTCTGACGGCGAGGTGCGCCTGTCGTGAACGTACCTCGCCGTTGTCATTCAAACGCTCAACTCGCTCTCTCTATTTGCAAGAAGCAGACGGCCTTGATCCATTCCTGGCCGATGGTCGGACAACGCGTCACGGGAGTCCTAATAAAAACGGGCAGATGTATTTCTACGCAATTTACCCGCCGACGCGGCATCTGGCCGTGAAGGTCCGGTTATTCATCGATTTTCTTGTTGCACGGTTCAGTGCCGGTCCGGAAGGAAAGCTGAATACGGCGTCGCAAGCACACTGAATTACACGCGCCGCGTCGATTCCCGCACGATCAGTTCCGGTTGCAGGACAATGTGTTCCGATGCGACCGACCGCGTCTCGATCTCCCTGAGCAGAAGTTTTGCCGCGCCTCGTCCCATCTCGCGATGGCCGATGCGCACCGTCGTCAGCGGCGGGGAGATGAGATCGACCAGCGGCATGTCGTTGTGCCCTACCACCGACACATCGGCCGGACAGCGCAGGCCCAGGTTGCGAACGGCGTCGAGCGCGCCGAGCGCCAGAAGATCGTTGGCTGCGACGATGGCGGTCATGCCGGGATTGTTCTTCAACAGCGTGGCCGCAGGCCCCGCTCCAGCCTTGCGCGTATACTGCGAGGCTTCCTGGATGTGGACCGGCAGTCCGTGATGCTTCATCGCGCGCACGAAACCATCGCGTCGCAATGCGCCTGTCGAGACGCGCAGCGGCCCGGAGACGTGACCGATCTTTCGATGGCCGATTGACACCAGATGATCCACGGCGAGTTGCATGCCTCGTTCGTCGTCGGAGACAACCGACGAGACACGGTCGCGGAATTCGGCGCGGTTCACGAGTACGACGGGCAGATTGCGGTCCAGGCAATAGCCGACGACCTGGTCGTCGCTGAAGACGGTCGCGAGAATTAATCCGTCGACATGTTGATTCAGCAGACTATCGACGAACGCGATCTGAACCGATGCATCCTGACCGGCGTCGGCAATGATCGGTGAGTAGGATTCGGCCGAAAGGGTTTCGGTGATGCCGCCGAGTATCGGCGCGAACACCGGATTGGCGATGTCGGGCAGCAGAACGCCGATCAGGCGCGAGCGTCCGGTTCGAAGGCTCGCCGCGACGCGATTGGGCCGGTAGCCGTGCGCGCGGGCCAGTGTCTCGACCCGCGCCGCCACATCCTCGCCGACCAAGTGGCGCTTCTGCGGGTCGAGCGCGCGCGACACGGTTGAGGGATGCACCCCGAGCTCGTCGGCGATCTGTTTCAGGGTCATCGGTGCGGCGCGATTCATAAGGATATTCTGTAGCTTAGGTTAGGCTCGGGAGCGAGTATCGCAAATCGCTTGACTTCATGCAATCGATTGCATTATTCACGTGCAATCGATTGCATAATCAACGCACGTGGATGAGCGCCATGGTTGGATCGTCGGCCCCAAATCAGGATCGGAACGCCGAAAAAGGCGGCATCATTGAAACTCAGGAGGACGTGACTCCGGTGGTCCTTGCCGCGATGGCGGGGGCTTCCAATCCCCGGCTGCGGGAGGTTGCGGAATCGTTTGTCCGACACATGCACGCGTTCGCGCGCGAGGTGAATCTGACCGAGTCCGAGTACGACATTGGAATCGATTTCCTGAACCGCATCGGTCAGGCCACAAACGATCACCACAACGAGGGTATTCTGTTCGCCGACGCGATCGGCTTTTCGACGCTGGTGTGTCTGCTCAACAATGGCAATGCGGGCGCGACAGAAACGGCCTCGGCTCTTCTCGGTCCGTTCTGGCGCATGAACTCACCAAGAACCCCGAACGGCGGCTCGATCGTGCGTTCACCGACGCCGGGCCCGGATTTGTTCGTCTCAGGCGTTGTCGTCGATACCAACGGTGAGCCGATCGAAGGTGTCGAGGTCGACGTCTGGCAATCCTCGCCTGTCGGTCTTTACGAGAATCAGGATGACACGCAGGCCGATATGAACCTGCGCGGAAAGTTCACCACGGATGCGAAGGGACGCTTCAGTTTCCGCTCGGTCAAGCCCGCGGGATATCCAGTCCCGACAGATGGACCGGTCGGTGACATGCTGCGTGCGCAGCGACGTCATCCCTACCGTCCGGCGCACATTCACTTCCTTGGCTTCAAGCCCTGCTTCAAGACGCTGATCACGCAGGTGTTCGTCGATGACGACAAGCACCTGGAGAGCGACGTCGTGTTCGGGGTGACGCGTGCGCTGATCGGCGACTATCGCCGGCACGATGCGGGGACGCCGCCTGCCGGTGACGTGGCCCCTCCCTGGTACACCCTCGACTACAAATTCGTGATGGAAGCGGGCGAAGCCAAGCTTCCGGTGCCTCCCATCAAGTGAGATAAAAAAATGACTCTTTCTGTTTCCCTGAAAGACAAGGTCGTGCTGATCGTCGGCGGCGCTGGAAGTATAGGTGCCGCCGCGGCAATGGAATTTGCCCGAGGCGGAGCCAGGCTGATCATTACGTATCGCGGCCCTGAATTCGAGGCCGCTGCGCAAGCCGTGTTGCAAGCCCTGCCGGGCAAGGATCATTTGGCTTTCAATGCCGACGTTGCCGACACAAAGACACTGACGGTCCTGCGCGATGAAATCACGAATCGCTATGGACGGCTGGATATTCTGATCAACGCGGCCGGTTTTACCAAGCCCGTGCCGCACGCGGATCTTGATGCGCTCGACGACGACTTGATCGACCGGATGTTCGAAGTGAACTGGCGCGGCCAGTTCGCTACGATCCGCACGTTTGCGCCGCTGCTCAAATCTTCCGGCAACGGATTGATCGTGTCGCTTTCCTCGATTGCGGGAACGAACGGGATAGGATCGTCGATCGCTTATTGCGCAGCCAAGGCTGGCATCGATGTCATGACCAAGTCATTGGCGCGTGTGCTCGCCCCCCAGGTTCGCGTGCTCGCCGTGGCCCCAGGTGTTGTCGATACGGGTTTTGTTCCCAACCGTGGCTCCGATTTCAACGAGAAGGCTGCGTCGACGACACCGATGAAGAGAATCGGGACGGTTGATGACATTGCGGCCGCGATTCTGTCCTGCGCAACTCTTCTGACCTTTTCCACCGGCACCACCATCGTTGTCGATGGCGGCAGAGCTCTCTGAGAAAGTTTAGACATGCGCGAACCTCGCCAGAAGATTTTCATCACCTGCGCCGTGACCGGCAACCTGACGACGCCGGAGCAGACGCCGCATCTGCCGATTACGCCGGAGGAGATTTCCGATGCCTGCCTTGGTGCAGCGGAGGCGGGCGCGGCCATCGTGCACATCCATGTCCGCGACCCGGCGACGGGTAAGCCGTCGATGGAGCTTGAATACTACCGTGACGTGGTCGAGCGCATCCGCGCGCAGAACACGCAATTGATCCTGAATATTACGACGGGGCCAGGCGGGCGCTTCGTCCCGTCACACGATGAGCCACGCATCGCCGCGCAGGGCACCACTTTGATGGCGCCGGAGAAGCGCGTCGCACATATCGAGGCACTTCGGCCCGAAATCTGCACCATCGATCTCAACACCATGAATTCCGGCGGCGAGGTTGTCATCAACACGCCCGGCAATGTGCGCCGGATGGCCAAGGTAATGCGTGACGCGGGTGTGAAGCCCGAGGTCGAATTGTTCGATTCAGGCGATATCGCGCTGATGAACGATCTGATCCGAGACGGCACACTCGAAGGTCCGGTGCTCTGCTCGTTCGTGATGGGCATACGCTACGGATTCCAGCCAAGTCCTGAAACCGTCCTCTATGCACGAGACTTGCTGCCGGCGAGTGCCGAGTTCACAGCGATCGGCATCGGCAAGGCCGCCTTCACGACGGTCGCGCAATCCTATCTCGCGGGTGGGCATGTCCGCGTCGGACTGGAAGACTCGGTCTATCTGGCGCGCGGCCAGCTCGCGAAGTCCAATGCGACCATGGTGGAGAAGGCGCGGCGCATCGCCGAGGATCTCGGCGCGCAGATCGCAACACCTCGCGAAGCACGAGAAATTATTGGACTGCCGACACGCCTTGCCGGCGCGTCGCGTGTGGCCTGAAAGGATTTGAGATGACACTGGCAACAGAAAAGGCCGCGGCGATTGCGCCTGTATTCGAGGCAACCTCGCTCCGTCTGAATGCGAAGGCGGCGGATGTCGCTTCGCTTGCACCGACGCTCGAGCGGCAGATGTTGTCGCGCGGACCGGACGACGTCATCGTGGAAATCAAGGCGGCGGGCGTCAATCCGTCCGACGTCAAGGCCGCTACCGGACTGATGCCTTATGCGGTGTTTCCGCGCACGCCGGGGCGTGACTTCGCCGGTGTCGTGGTCGACGGTCCCGCCGAATGGCTCGGGCGCGACGTGTTCGGCTCATCCGGCGATCTCGGCATTCGGCGCGACGGCACTCATGCGACGCATCTTGTAGTCGAGGCGGCGGCCCTGGTCGAGAAGCCGAAGAGCATTTCGATGGATGAAGCTGCGGGCATCGGCGTGCCGTTCGTGACGGCGATTGAAGGGTTTCGCCGGACGGGGATGCCGACGCCGCGGGAAACGGTTCTTGTTCTCGGGGTCAACGGCAAGGTCGGGCAGGCGGCTGTGCAGCTTGCGACCTGGCGCGGCGCGAAAGTGATCGGTGTCGTCCGCAAGGACGAACCTTACGAAGGCCACACCAATGGTCCCGTCGATATCATCAATTCCGCCGAGATCGACATTGCAGCCCGCGTTCGTGAACTGACCAACGGCAGGGGTGCGGACATCGTTTTTAACACCGTGGGCGATCCGTATTTTCAGGCTGCCCACAAATCCCTGGCGCTCGCCGGCCGCCAGATCCTGATCGCCGCGGTAGACAAGATTGTTCAGTTCAACATTCTCGAGTTTTATCGCGGCCGGCACACCTATGTCGGGATCGATACGCTGGCGTTTTCGTCGGTGGCGAGTGGAGATGTTTTGCGCGAGGCGCTTTCGGGCTTCGCGAGCGGGCATCTGAAGCCCTATCCGATCTCAGGCAGTGCGGTCTATCCGCTGTCGGACGCCAAGGCGGCATACAGTGCAGTGATCGGGTCGTCGCGCGACCGCATCATCTTCAAGCCGTCGGCCTGATCATGCATATCACGCGCTTTGAACAGGCTCCCACATACTTCCCGCCGGAGCATCATGACATGCGTTGCCTGCGGCTGCAGGGCCAGGAGGCGGGACCGTCGGATACACTTTGGCTCGGCATGTCTCAGATACTGCCCGGTGGGCATACGTCGCTGAATGCCTCTCCAATCGAGAAGCTCTATTTCGTCATTGAAGGTGAGCTGACGGTGGAAACGCCGGATGGCGAAAGCATTCTCCAGCCATTCGATTCGTGCCGCGTCGCGCCCAATGAAGCGCGGGCGCTAAAAAACAAGACCAACAAACCCGTCATCGTCCTCCTCGCGATGCCGCTTGCGGCGGCGCGGCAGGATCAGGCACCGGCACGTTAAACGAGATCAGGAAACAATCGGGAGAGCATGATGTCAGAGAGCGTCGCGAAGCCGGCCAGAAAGCCGTTCTATAAGATACTTTATGTGCAGGTATTGACTGCGATCGTCTTTGCAGTCGTTCTCGGTCACTACTATCCGTCGTTCGCAGTGGAGATGAAGCCGCTCGGTGACGGCTTCATCAAGCTGATCAAGATGGTCATTGCACTGGTCATATTCTGTACTGTCGTGTCGGGCATCGCCGGCATGCAGGACATGAAGAAAGTCGGGCGTGTCGGCGGAAAGGCCCTGCTTTATTTCGAGGTTGTCTCCACGGTTGCGCTTTTGATCGGAATGATCGTGGGCAATTTTGTAGCCCCCGGCGCGGGCTTCAATGCCAGTCCAGCAAGCCTCGATGCCAAGGCTGTTGCGCAATACGCAGGCAAGGCAAAGGAACAGTCGATCGTCGAATTCATTCTGAACATTATTCCAAACACGATCATCGACGCGTTCGCGCGCGGTGACATTCTCCCAGTGGTCATGATTTCCGTTCTGTTCGGCTATGTGCTGTCCAGACTCGGCGATCCGGCCAAGCCGGTGCGTGATGTGATCGATGCGGGCTCAGAACTGGTTTTCGGAACCATCAATGTGATCATGCGGCTCGCCCCCATAGGAGCATTCGGGGCCATGGCATTCACCATAGGGCGATATGGCATCGGGTCTCTTGGGCCGCTGCTGAAATTGATAGGCGTGTTCTATCTGACATCTCTCATCTTTGTGTTCGGCGTTCTCGGCCCCATTGCGATGTGGGCTGGTTTCAGCATCTGGAAATTCCTGATCTACATCAAGGAAGAGATCCTGATTGTTCTCGGCACGTCGTCTTCCGATCCGGTGCTGCCGAGCCTGATGGCAAAGCTGGAAGGACTTGGTTGTTCGAAGCCGGTTGTGGGGCTGGTTGTGCCGACCGGCTATGTCTTCAATACCGACGGGTCGTCGATTTACATGACGCTCGCTGCGTTGTTCGTGGCGCAGGCGACCAACACCGATCTCTCGCTCACCCAGCAAATCGCCATTTTTGCGGTCGCTATGTTGACCTCAAAAGGAGCCAGTGGCGTGACCGGCGCGTCCTTTATCGCTCTCGTCGGCACTCTTTCCGTTGTGCCGACCATTCCGGTGGCCGGCATGGCGCTCATCCTCGGCATCGACCGTTTCATGAGCGAAGCGCGCGCGCTGGTGAACGTGATTGGAAATGGCGTTGCGACAATCGTGATCTCACGGTGGGAAAATGAGATCGATGTCGAACACATGCGCGCCGTTTTGAATGGGGATATTAGCGCGAAAGTTACCGCTCCTTCAAATCGGATTGACTCAGAAGAAGGAATTGTAAGACAGCAGCTAAGGGCTTGATGATCTCAAACGCCATGGCGAGAGCGGAGAGTCGAACCGAGGCGAAGGCGCCCGCGGGTTGGCGGCTGTCGGCCCGTCTAATGGTGTGCTGACTTTCCCCTTCTGACTTTGGACGGCTCGAGCACTACCTCCTTCAAGCGATCTCCATTGGCAATGAGGACCACAACATTGAGTTTGCCGTCCTGCTTCATCAGATTTGCGGCAAGAGCGCTTCCCCCTGTAGTTTCCTCGGCGATGCGTACGGCGTCCGACAGCTCTTGCTCAACTGAACTCAGGGCAATGATATTGCTCAGATCCTCTCTGTCGAGTTCCCTCAATGACGAAACTTCGCTTGCTGTGACGCTTCCGGTCTTCGCGTCTATGACGTTTTCCCAGATCCGTTCATTTCTTAACGTCCGCACTCGATAAATGGGCGGATCGGATATCTCAAAGTTAGCGTCCGCAGTCTTTGAACCATCGTGTAAACGCTCGGCGATCGCTACCGCCTGACTAAGCGGTATCATCGCGCGAAATTGCTCGAGCAAGCGACGGATCGCTGCCTCCTCGGAATCACCCTGCGCAGGGATGCCTCCATTTGCGACATCCAAAGGTTCATAGGTGACATGAGCTGTTGCGCCCGGAGCAGCAAGCATGGCGGACAAGATGATGATCGCTAAGAATCGCTTCTTCGACATGGCTAAATCCAATGGCCGTGAAAAAACGACCGGTGGTCTATTGGTGTGCGCGAGGGCGCATGATGGCGTAGCAGCAGGAATGTTGGCCGCGGCCCACAAGAGACAGAATCACGACGAGCATCCAGGATGCGAGCGCAAGCCGATTTTTCCCTTGCGAGCGACCAGAAGAGTGTTGACATTTTCGTAAATATACTACACCGTATAGTTCATATACATCCCAGGCAGCGGGTTCTGTCAAGAGCAAAGATTCGCAAACGCGCGTTCGAGCTGTTTAAGGGATGGAAACGTTGGAGCGTAAGCCTGCGTTTTCCGTTCGAAAAAACAATGCTTCAGCCGGAGGTTTCTTATGATGGAGTACACATTCGTAGTCGTCATACTGGCGGCTTTGTTTGGCGGGGGTACTGCCTTTGCGCAGGAGAACAGCGGCACTTCCGAGCAGAGGGCCGCGTGCACGCCCGATGCCTTCCGGCTATGCGCTAGCTTCATTCCTGACGCCACGAATGTGGAGGCTTGTCTCAGGCAAAGAAAATCAGACCTGAGCGATGCTTGCAGAGCCGTCTTCGAGCACGAAGCGGCCAATTCTTCGGTCAGGACCACAGGATCGCTGCGGTACCGCGGCGCAAGAGAAGAGGAATGATCGCATGAACACGATTTATGTCCCTGCTTTCGCCGCGTTCGGCGGCTCGGCCTTCGGAGCCATCTCCACGATCGTGACTGGCTGGGTGGCTCGGCGCCGCAAGCTTCGCCAGCGCCACCATGCCCAATCGATTTCCAAGCGCGAGCGGCTCTATCGAAGCTTCATCGAGGAGGCCTCTCGCCTCTATGCCGACGCGCTCGTCAACGACAAATCCGAGATTCCGCAACTGGTCAATCTGTATGCGCTCCTCGGGCGGATGAGGATTCTGTCCAGCGATGAAGTGGTTCAAGCCGCGGAGCGGGCAGGCCGCCTGATCATCGAAACCTACCTGTCACCGAACCGCGAGTTTGTCGACTTGCCTGAGTTCATGGAGGAGATAGACCCCTTGCGTGACTTCGGCGAAGCCTGCCGATGTGAATTGCAGACGATCCGACCGCGCTGAGGTCGCCAGCGATGCAGGAGCAGATACTCCAGGCGAGATCGTCGTGCACCCATCAACGGATTGTTCATGCAGCGATTCAATTTTACCGAGCGATCGGTTACAGGAAGACTACCGTCGCCGATATTGCTCGCGAAACTGCGATGTCTCCGGCAAACGTATACCGCTTCTTTGCCTCAAGGCGGGCTCTGGAAGAGGCGGTCGTAGCGGAGTTGTTCGAGGAGGTGTTCGCAGCCGCAGCCCAAGCGGCTCGCAGCGGTGGCTCGGCCCTGCAGCGCTTAGCGGCCACCTTGAGAACAATCTCGCAGCTTCATGAACATCGCTTGGCGAGGGACAGCCAGCTACACGAACTAATGGCTGCAGCGGTACGTGAGAATTGGCCGGTCGCGCGCTCCTACGCAGACCGGATCCGCGATCTTGTGCGGCCGATCATCGCGGCCGGACAGGCGAGCGGCGAGGTTCGACTAGCCAGTCCGGTGTCGCTGACCTGCTGCCTGCTTGAAGCAATGGACGGGCATCTCAATCCGTCGCGGATCAATACGAGTACCGTTCGGCTCGCGTTCGACGAGATGATGGATTTCTGCGCAGGCGCCCTGCATCATGTACCGCGGGGTCGGTCGATCGACCTGATCGCCGACCAAAGCTGCAGCGTAAGGATAGCGAGCGGGATCTGTGGCTGATTTACGGCCTGCAGTCCGCCGCACAAGCCGCAAGAAAGAAATTGACCCGTTCGTGCAAGAACGTCGGCAGCTCTTTTCTAAGATCCTTGAGTTCCTCACCCATCAGAGATCTCATGAGCATCGGAAGCAGTATGAGATCCATAAACATCTGCGCGGTCGCAACGCTCCGCTTTGCGCTGAAAGGTCCCTTTGACGTGCGCACGGCTCGCTGCGTTGCTTCGTTCAAGAGCTGCGAAACCGCCCCAGCCGCGCGGTCGCGCGCCGCGTCGTGAACATTTCGGCTCAACTCGGGAAATCGCCGCGCCTCGGCGATCGTGGCGCGCGTGAGATCCAATGTGTCCTCGACAAATCTCTCCACGATCTCGATGCCGAGATTGGTGAGTTTTTCCTGGATGGTGCGGCCTGTCGGCGCGAACCCCTCGAAATCTGTCAATCCGTTGATGGTTCGGGCAACCACAGCCGCGAATAGCGCCTCCTTACCGGGGAAGTGGGCATAGATGGTTGGTTTGCTCGCGGGGGCCAGCTCGGAGATATCGTCGATGCTGGCACTCCGAAAGCCCTTCTCGAGAAAGAGCTGCTGGGCTGCGTCGAGAATCCGCGCCTGAACGTCGCCGGCAAGGTCCTTGGGCGGCCTGCCGCGTTTCGGGCTTTTGGTCTTCGCCATCACGATCTCCTAATCAAATTGCGCACGTAGATCCCGCTTGACACACCCGGGACTGAAATGCAATTAAAAGAAAATATACGGTATAGTATAGTTATTGGCGCCGAAAACTGAGGAGGTCGTCGTGACTGTGTGCACAGTGCGCAAAGGCAAGCTGAGTGGTGCCGGTGGCCTTGTGGTCGCGCTCGTCGCAATCGCGCTGAGTGGCTGCAACGACCAGGCAGCTGCCCCCATCACCCGTCCCGCGATCGTGCGCACAGAGATCGTGCAGCCGCGCGACCGACAAGCCTCGGTCACCCTGACCGGCGAAGTTGAGGCCCGCTTCCGCGCCGACCTCTCGTTCCGCGTCAGCGGACGGGTGCTTGCACGCTATGTCGATGTCGGTGCCCACGTCCAGGCTGGCGAAGTCCTGGCTCTGCTCGATCCAGCGGAGCAGCAGGCCGATGTCGATGCCGCGACCGCGGCGTTACTGGCTGCAGAATTCCAGCTGCGTGTGGCCAAGGTCACCTTCGAACGGCAGAAGGCGCTGATCGCAAGCGGTTTCACCACGCGGCCAGTCTACGATCAGGCGCAGGAGGGATTGCGAACCGCAGAAGGCGTGCTTGAAGCAGCAAAAGCTGCGCTTGGAACGTCGAAAGACGCCCTTGGCTATACCGCGCTGCGCGCTGAAGCGGCAGGCGTGATCACGGCGCGCAATTTGGAGGTCGGCCAGGTCGTACAGGCCGCGCAGCCCGTTTTCTCGCTGGCGCAGGACGGTGAACGTGATGCCGTCTTCGACGTCTACGAATCGCTTTTCTTAGGCGATCTTGACGGCAGCCGTATCTCTTTGGCGCTTATATCCGATACGGCCGTGACGGCGAACGGGCATGTCAGGGAAGTCTCTCCTGCGATTGATGGGAAGAGTGCGACCATCCGCGTCAAGGTTGCCATCGAGGATTTACCAGCAGCGATGTCGCTTGGAAGCGCCGTTGCAGGAACTGTCAAAACAAAAGCCCAGCAGCAGATTGCATTGCCCTCGAATGCATTAGCGGCGACGGGATCGAAACCGGCGGTTTGGATCGTCGATCCGGCGGCCAAAACGGCTGCGCTCCAGCCGGTGACGATCGGCGGTTATGAAGCCGGTGAAGTGCTCATCAAGGCAGGTCTCAAGCCGGGCGATCGCGTTGTGATCGATGGCGGCAAGCTGCTGAGTATTGGCCAGGCGGTGACATATGAGGGAGATCCATCATGAACAAGCGCGCCATGATTGCGACCGCCACGTTTGTATCCTCGCTGGTGATGGCTGGATGTCAGCAGGACCCGAAGGCGCCCGAGCCTGTGCGACCCGTGCTGTCGATGGTCCTTGAGCCGAGCCGCACGGACGGCATCGTCGCCGTGGGCGTTGTTGAGCCGCAGTACAAGACCAATCTCGCGTTCCGCGTCTTGGGACGTCTGACCGGGCGTCCTGTCTCCGTTGGTGACCTCGTCAGCGAAGGACAAACTGTCGGTGTCATCGATGCCACGGCTCTGGAGCTTGCGGTACGCTCGGCCAAGGCTGAGCTTACGAAGGCCGAGGCGCAGCTGGCGACTGCAACAGCGACGGAGGAGCGGCAGCGAACCCTCATCACAACCGCTGCCACCACAAAGCAGACGCTGGACAATGCCGAACAGGCGCGCGCCGGTGCCGACGCATCGGTAGCGCACGCACAGGCAAACCTGACCAAGGCCATCGAGCAACGTGGCTATGCGCAGATCAAGGCGGATTTCGCTGGCGTCGTCACCGCGGTGGGTGCGGAGGTCGGACAAGTGGTCTCCCCTGGCCAAAATGTCGTGACAATCGCGAGGCCCGACATCAGGGAGGCGGTGGTCGATATCGGAGAAGATTTCCCGGTGCCGCTAGAAATTGGCTTGCCATTCACGGTCGGCTTACAGCTGCTCCCCGCGGTTCAGGTCGAAGGCAAGGTTCGCGAGATCGCGCCGCAGGCAGACCCCGCAACGCGCCTGCGGCGGGTCCGCATTGCTCTAAACAACCCACCTGAAAGCTTCCGTTTAGGCACGACTGTTACGGCGGCGCTCGGCAAAGGGCAAAGTCCGACATTGCGCGTCCCCGCCTCAGCGGTGCTCGCCCAGGATGGCGCGAATTTCGTCTGGGTCGTCGATCCCCCGACGAGCACGGTGTTGCTGCACAAGGTCGATCTTGCCACCGACCAAGCGGGTACCCGAGTCCCCGGTGGGCTTGCTCCCGGCGCGCGCATCGTGACCGCCGGAATCCACAGCCTCAAACAAGGACAGCAAGTCCGTATCGAACAGGATCAGAAGCCATGAAATCGTTCAACCTTTCCGACTGGGCGCTCGGCCATCGCTCGCTCGTCTGGTATTTCATGATCGCCTTCATGGCGGCAGGGCTTTGGGCATATCTTCAACTCGGGCGTCAGGAGGATCCTGACTTCACCATCAAGACCATGGTGATTCAGGCCCAGTGGCCGGGAGCCTCGCCTGAAGAGATGACGCGCCAGGTTACTGACAGGATCGAGAAGAAGCTCGAGGAGCTGGAATCGCTCGACTATACCAAGAGCGTCACGGTCGCGGGCCAGACCACCGTCTTTGTCTATCTGCGCGACACGATAAAAGCGTCGGACGTCAAGCCGACCTGGGTGCGCGTGCGCAACATGATCGCCGATATCAAGGGTGACTTCCCGCAAGGCGTGATCGGGCCGGGCTTCAACGACCGCTTCGGCGATGTGTTCGGCAATATCTACGCTTTCACCAGCGACGGCCTGACGCAGCGTCAGCTGCGCGATGAGGTCGAGAACATCCGCGCCAAAGTTCTGACCGTGCCGGACGTCGGCAAGGTGGATATTCTGGGCGCGCAGGATGAGGTGATCTATCTCGAATTCTCCACCCGCAAGATCGCGGCACTCGGTCTCGACGTTCGCTCAATCATGGCCTCCCTGCAGGGACAGAACGCGGTCGCGCCGTCCGGTGTATTCCAGGAAGGCCCCGAGCGGGTCAGCGTGCGCGTGAACGGTCAGTTCACCTCCGAGGCAAGCCTGAAGGCGGTCAATCTGCGCATCAACGACCGCTTCTTTCCTCTGACTGACGTTGCGACGATCACGCGCGGTTATGTTGATCCGGCCAAGACGTTGTTCAGGTACAACGGCGAGCCCGCGATCGCGCTGGCCATCGGCATGAAGTCCGGGGCGAACCTGCTGCACTTCGGCCAGGCGCTGAAGGAGCAAATGTCGAAGATCATCGCCGATCTTCCGATCGGCGTCGGCGTTCATCAGGCCGCCAATCAGCCAGTCATTGTCGAGGATGCCGTCTCGGGCTTCACTCAAGCGCTGTTCGAGGCCGTGGTCATCGTGCTCGCAATCAGTTTTCTCAGCCTTGGCATGCGGGCCGGACTGGTGGTCGCGATTGCGATCCCGCTGGTGCTCGCCATTACCTTCGTCGTGATGGCATACGCAGGTATCTCACTGCAGCGCATTTCCCTTGGCGCCCTGATTATCGCGCTGGGACTTCTGGTCGATGACGCCATGATTGCCGTCGAAATGATGGTGGCCCGGCTTGAAATCGGCGATCCTCTGGAGAAGGCGGCGACCCACGTCTATACGTCGACCGCCTTTCCAATGCTGACCGGCACACTGGTGACCGTCGCAGGCTTTATTCCGATCGGACTAAACAGCAGCAATGCTGGCGAGTTCACCTTCACTCTGTTCGTGGTCATTGCGGTGTCGTTGATCGTGTCGTGGATCGTCGCGGTGCTGTTCACCCCGCTGCTCGGCGTCGCCATCCTGCCTGCCAAAATGAAGGGTCATCATGACGAGAAGGGCCGGGTGGCGCAAATGTTTGCGCGTTTGCTTTTCTTCTGTATGCATCACCGATGGACCACGATCGGGGTGACTGTTGCGGCCTTTCTGATCGCCTTGTTTGGCATGAAGTTCATACCGCAGCAGTTCTTTCCGTCCTCTGACCGCAGCGAGCTGGTGATCGACTGGAGTTTGCCGCAGAACGCCTCGATTGCCGACACCAACGCGCAGATGGCGCGCTTTGAGCGCGAACAGCTGCAGGGCAATGGCTCAGTCGAGCACTGGTCAACTTATGTCGGCACTGGCGCTCCGCGGTTCCTCCTGTCATTCGATGTGCAGACGGCGAATACCTGGTTCGGCCAACAGGTCGTCGTGACCAAGGGCGGCATCAAGGCGCGCGACCGGGTCAAGGCGCAGTTCGAGGACTATCTGCAGAAGACGTTTCCCGGCACTGACACCTACGTCAAGTTGCTCGAAGTGGGTCCTCCGGTGGGACGTCCTGTGCAATACCGCGTAAGCGGGCCAGACATCGCAAAGGTCAGGGATATCTCGCAGGAACTCGCCGGCATCGTCCGGACCAATCCCGATCTCGGCCACGTTGTGTTTGATTGGATGGAGCCTGCGCGTGTCGTCAAGGTCGACGTTCTCCAGGACAAGGCGCGCCAGCTCGGCGTAACATCGGAAGACATCGCGACGGCATTGAGCTCCGTGCTCGAAGGTACGCCCATTACCCAGGTTCGCGACAGCATCTACCTCGTGAATGTGACAGGACGCGCTACTGCGGCCGAGCGTGCCTCGATCGATACGCTGCGCGATCTGCAATTGCCTGGGGTCGGCGGTCAGTCGGTGCCGCTCGGGGCCCTGGCCAATCTGCGCTACGAGCTCGAACAGCCGACGATCTGGCGACGCGCGAGAATTCCCACCATTACGCTGAAGGCGGGCATCCGTGACAACGTCCAGCCGAAGACGATCATGGACCAGCTCGCGCCAAAGATAGCGGAGTTCGAGAAGGGTCTGCCGGCGGGATATTCGGTCAAGGTCGGAGGCTCCGTGGAGGAGAGCGCCAAGAGCCAAGGGCCCATCGTGGCGGTGGTGCCGCTGATGCTCTTCGTGATGGCTACCGTCTTGATGATTCAGCTGCAGAGCTTCCATCGCTTGTTCCTGGTGTTTGCGGTCGCGCCGCTTGCCGTTATCGGCGTCGTTATGGCGATGCTGCCGAGCGGCGCGCCTATGGGTTTCGTTGCCATCCTTGGCGTGCTGGCGCTGATCGGTATCCTGGTCCGAAACTCGGTGATCCTCATCGTGCAGATTGAGGATCTGAGGAAGGAGGGGCGTCCGGCCTGGGAGGCTGTTGTGGAGGCGACCGAGCATCGCATGCGGCCGATTCTCCTGACCGCCGCCGCAGCAAGTCTTGCGTTGATTCCGATAGCGCGCGAAATTTTTTGGGGCCCGATGGCCTACGCGATGATGGGCGGCATCATCGTCGGCACGCTGCTGACACTCTTGTTCCTACCGGCGCTCTATGTCGCCTGGTTCCGGATCCACCCTGATCACGGTGATGGCCAGCCAACGCATGAGATGGTTGATCCGGCGCATGACACCCATTCGTCGAACTCGACTCTTGCGCAAAACGCGCCAATGCCGGCCCTCGAGACGCAAGTCTAGAACGGAGGCTATGAAGTCAGGAAAAACACTCTTGGCGCAGTGCGTCAGCCCCACAGACGCGCTCTGGTAGCAAATACGAATTCGCGTGTGATGAACTTCACTTCGAGGTTTGCCGAAATCCAGGACGAATGTGGCAACTGAAACAGCTGAAGCACGAGCATGTGAAGATGCTTGCTTGACAGGGCAAGTTATCTGGAGTTAATAAAACTATACGGTATAGTTTATTAATGCGAACCGCGCGGCTGCTTTGTCCCGAGCCGGACTGAACTCAAGCTTGCGCATCGCGAACCAAGAGCACACGCGAACCATGAACTTTCAGTTTCAACGGCACCTCGCAACATTCGACTGCATAGCTTTGCTTCTTCAAGGCGGCGGCGCTCTGGGGGCATACCAAGGAGGCGTCTACGAGGCGTTGGCCGAAGCCGACATCCATCCGGATTGGATTGCCGGCATTTCGATTGGAGCGATTAACGCTGCGATTATTGCGGGCAATCCGCCAGCCTCCCGAGTTGACCGGCTTCGCGAGTTTTGGACGCAGGTGACGTCGGACGTGCCTTGGCACTGGTCGGGCAAGCCGTTCGCCGATTTGATGAACAGCTATCACACGCGCAATTTTCTCAATCAGGTGAATGCGAGCTTCGCGGCGGTGTTTGGCGCAAATGGATTTTTTTCCGCGCGGCCGTTGGTGCCATGGCTACAAGCGGCTGGAACTCCTGCCGCCACGAGCTTTTACGACACGAGCGCGCTAAAGACGACACTCGAGCGGCTCGTCGATTTCGATCGTCTTAATTCTGGTAGGACGCGGTTCAGCGCAGGCGCAGTCAATGTGAGGACCGGAAATCTGGTCTATTTCGACAGTGCCACGCATACGATTCGACCGGAGCATATCTTGGCGAGTGGGGCGCTGCCGCCGGGTTTTCCGGCAGTCGAAATCGATGGTGAACAATATTGGGATGGCGGCCTCGTATCCAACACACCGTTGCAGTGGGTGATTGAGTGTGGTGCCCGTCAGGATACGCTTGTGTTTCAGGTCGACCTTTGGAGCGCGCACGGCAACATTCCACGCAATATGGCCGAGGTCGTTACGCGTCAAAAGGAGATTCAATACTCGAGTCGCACGCGAGCAAGCACAGACCAGTTCAAAAGCTTGCACCGACTGCAGCGAGAGCTGGCTGCTCTCTTGCGCAGACTGCCTGAAGATCTGCTCGAGCATGAGGACGTCAAGCCGCTCAGGACGGCTGCCTCTTACAACGTGCACAACCTCGTCCATCTAATTTATCGCGCGCGGGACTATGAAGGCCACTCCAAGGACTACGAATTTTCCCGCCTCTCGATGCAAGATCATTGGCGCGCCGGTTATCACGACGCATTACGCACCCTTCGCCATCCCGAGGTGCTGGCCCGCCCGACCAGTGCGGACGGTGTGTCCACGTTCGACCTTGAGCAGGATGGTCGCGAGTAGATCAAGCTGTTTAGTCACAGGAGAATAGAATGCGCGAAGATGAAGTCGCGAGACGGGCGTTTGCGATGCCGCTCACCAATCCGGCATATCCGCCAGGGCCGTATCGCTTCGTGAACCGTGAATACCTGATCATCAC